>Ga0070665_100005001_pt1 | contig 13750 bp, 24 predicted proteins | sample KBSS13metaG_FD_65862 | JGI IMG/M metagenome (GOLD analysis project Ga0070665, IMG submission 65862) | Switchgrass rhizosphere microbial communities from Kellogg Biological Station, Michigan, USA - KBS S1-3 metaG | ecosystem: Host-associated > Plants > Roots > Rhizosphere > Soil ... | reverse complement strand
TCCGGCCAGGGCGCGAATCCCACAACGGTATCCTTCCAGCTCCGCATAGATAGGCTTGCTCCACGATGACCGCAGACCTCGCATCTAGCCGATTCCCGGAGACGGTCGGGATGCTCCAATGGTCCCCAGCGGATTATGTAGGGGATTATGGCGATAGGGCGGGAGCGGCCGCATTCGGGATTCCGGCAGATTATCCAGCACCACGGCCCCATCGAGTTTCGCAATTGAGCGAGCGTGACGATGGGATTCCCCGGCTGGGATCGCTCACGCTTGCGCGGGGGCTTGGTTAGTTCGGGGTGGCGTTCGGGTCTTCTGGCTCCCATCCCGGAAATGTGGAGAGCCGAGCCTAACCTGTAAACCTTACGCCATGGCCTCCGGGCTTTTGCTCTCCCGGGTCTATGAAGGTGATGCCGGAACCCTCAAGGGTGCGCTGCAGAGCGAGGAGGTTTCCGGTCTTCATTTCCGGCACGTCATGGGCACTCTCGGCACGCTGAATCGTAGGGTAGGAGACGCCCGACCGGGCGGCGAGCTCTTTGGCCGACCAGCCGAGCATAGCGCGTGCGGCGCGAATCTGAGGCCCCGTAAGCATATGGCTGTTTGGCGCGGTATCGAGCATTCGTCAACCGTGGGTGTCTGTCTCGCCTATATGATAGAAAATCTATCAATGATGTTGACTTTACCAGAACCAACGATAGAATGTCCATATTAAACGCGTAACGCGGGAGTTCGGACATGGCTCACATTCAGCACCTCTACCCTGTCGAATATTTCGATGGCGGTTGGACCGTCGCCTTTCGGGATGAGGACGGCACTGAAGTCAATTGCCGTGGTTCCTATTACTGCTCTGCCAGCGGAACCGATGGCCGCGCATATGCCCAGGAATATGCGGACAGGCGGAATGCCGAGATGGCGAACATCGCGGCTGAAGATAATGCCCCGCCGATGACCAATCAGGAGCTTGCCGCGCAACGCAAGATCGACGCTGGCGAGTTGCGCCCCGGAATGCGCCGCTATCGGTTCCCGACGTCAATCTTGTGGGAGGACGACGGCTATCGCGTTATCCAGGCGTCCTGCGCTGATGCCGCTATGAATTACTACCGGACGCATTATGCGGCGTCCGCGCAGCACGTTTCGCTTGCCAACCTTCAGATCGAAAGTGGCAGAAAATGGCAGTTCGCCTCTGAGGTTGCCGCTTATCTGGGTGGCTATAGGAGGGGGGTGTGATTTCCCTAACGCCAGAAACGAAGAAAGCGCGCCGTCAGTTTAATCTCGCCGAGGTTCGGCTTCAGGAGGCGCGCGAAGAGCACGAGAGATGTGAGCGTGAACTCAGGGCAGCCCAGGCAGAATTTGACAAGGCGAAGAGCTATTTCTCTACCAATCTCGAAATCGATGGATCGTCGTTCGAAAAGTGGGACGACTACCGTCAAAGCTTTCGGGCCATCCTCTCTGCGGCGTTCCCAGAATGAGAGCACGCTGCCAAATCTGCGGGCGCGCCAAAGCCCTGATGAAGGACGGAACGATTGTCAGGCATTATTACAAGACGCATCTATGCCTCGGCACCTGGAATAGGCCATACGAGGAAAGCTGCGAGGCGATCCAGACCGCCCTCAACCACCATATCGAGCAGGATCAGCGTTGCTGGGATATTTATAAGCGGCATGCGGACGAAAGGCGCAACGAGCCTCTCGGCTCAGAATTCTGGCAGGTGTGGGCCGAAGCTTCTCGCGAAATCCGCCGCCTGGAGTCGCGCCTTAAACGATGGCTGAAAACGTTCGGCCCGATCCGCAAAGGTGCGGAGCCCATTCATGCCTCGTGAGCTTAGGGTCCATGCCCTCCAGCGTCGTGTCCCCGAGCCGCGCGGCTACATCGGCTATGAGACTATTCACGTCCAGCAGTTGCAGGAGAAGCACTGGTGGGGCTGGAAAATCCTCGACGAAGAGATCGTGCCAACGCACGTCAAGATCGGCATTGCCTGCAACGGCTTCGATTTTTCAGGCTGGAAGTCCAAATTCTATGGCGTCGGGTCATGGGGTCGCGACGGGAAGGTGACGCGGCATATCAACGAGGGATCGGAGAAATGAAGCGTGCCTATATCGTCCGTGTCGTTCGCCGATATGAGGAGGAATCATGCGACATTGAGGTCGAGGCGGGTTCAGCTGCAGAAGCTGAGGCAATTGCGCTCAATGAGGCCAAGCGGGATGCAGACTTCTTATTCATGCCGTTGGGAGAGCCTGATTTCGACGTCGAAGACGCGGAGGAACTGTCCGAATGACGCACCCCACCCGGAGACCCCCAATGACCAAACCCACCGCACGCGATGAGATTTCGCCGCTCCACGGTTTCGTGCTGAACATGGTCAAGCATCTTCTGGACGACGGATTTCACCCCGCCGACATATCGATCGCCCTGATCACGACCGGCGTTAGTACCGCCGAGGCGAAAATGGGTAAGGAGCAATGCATCGCACACCTGCGCGACTTGCTGGCCGACATCGCAGGGATGCACTAATGCAAAAAAAACCCGCCCCTCCGACCTAAGCCGAAGGAGCGGGTTCTAGTTTGGGCAATATGCCCCTGACGTCTCAAAAGGGACCACCGCGCTATGCTCGAACGCGTTGGACAGAGAGACTTATGACGGGGCTGGGTTAGCGCGGTGTTATCGGAAGGAGATTGAGGATGAGCGAGATAGTAGAGCGAGTTGCCAGGGCCTTGGCGCCGGTCGCATGGGCAGCACTTGGGACGGGCGATACTCTGGCCAATCAAAGCCGCCGAACCGCCTCCCTGCGCCACGCCAGAGCCGCCATAGCCGCGATGCGAGAGCCGGATAGCCGGATGATTGAGGCCGGGTGGATCAACGCGCGGGATGTAGATGGCAATCCATCCGACGACAATGCTGTCGCTTGTTGGGAAGCCATGATCGATGCCGCTCTAGCTCAATCGGAATAGGTCGGACGGCGACAAGGAGAGATAGAGAATGGATGACGACGCAGGTTATGGGCGCGATCCAGCCAACGGGATGCTAATCGGCCCGGACGGCTGCCACTATTCAAGTCTACACGGCCTATACCATAGCGCATTGCTTGGGCTTTGCGGGTGCGGGAGCCCCGAAGAGGCTTACAATTTCTGCCGAGACATCCTGAAAACATGCGACCGGCGCGACAAGGCCAAGGACTGGATCAGCGCAGAGAACGCAGCAGCCGAGATCATAAAGGCCCAGCCCGAGATGGCCGCGCATGTGTTCATGCACATGCTGACGCACCTCGATCTTTTGGAGCACGGCGGAAGCGTTGGTGGCTCATGGCTTACACCTGATGGGGAGAAGATCGTTGACCTTCGCGCGGCTAACGAAGGCGAATTTGACGACTAGCCCAGACATGCAAAAAGGCCCCGCCGATCCCAGGAAAGGGACCAGCGGGGCGGAAGGAGAGATGATGGACGATCGGGCGGGAGTTATAAAATTTCCTCGCAAGCAGAGGACGAGGACATTCTCGCCGGAGGATCAGGATAAGCTTGACCGCCTTGTCGCCATCTGTAATGCGCAGACAAAGGCCATCCTGGACGATCCGCTAAAGTATCTGTCCCACATGGGCGGCATGGTTCATCTGCTGCGCCGCGCCGTGGAGGATGCCACAATGGAACTCTCCGGCACGACCGCCATTGCCATGCGGCCAGACTATAGCAACGGCCCGGTGTTCGAGCACCCTGAAGCTGCGCTGATGCGCCGAAATAAGAAGGCGCTCGAAACCCTCGACGGCGCACTTAGGGCTCTGGAAAATTATCCGGCACCTCAATGAGCGGAGGCTTGGACCGGCTGCGTTCCGTAGAGCCGGTCATATTCCTTCGTCCAGTCGCCCAGGAAGATCGCCTGACACTGAGCAAGGGTGATCTCGCCTCGACAGAGTCTACGATGTTCCTCGGCTTCCACCTTGTCCTTGGCATGGGCGCCGTAACGCCCGACCCACAATTCCGGGTAGAGATTTTGCGGGCTGGTCGGGTTTCCGCCGCAGGCGAGTGGCACCCGGTGATCTTCCTCTCGATCGGATAGCTTTTCGGTCATGCCAAACTCTCGCATCTGCTGCGCCTTGAGCTTGTTCGTGTAGGAGGCGGGCGGGCGCACGGTCGCGGTCCAATTTGGGACGCAAACAGTCGTCGCCAGATTGCTCTGCGTAACGTTCGGGTTTAACGCCCCCGGTACGCTATCGGGCGGCAGATCAGACGCGCGACCAGCTGCTACACATGTCAACGTCACGCATAGCGCCGTCGCGGCAATGGAAAAGGTCCTTATCATCATTATTCGGTCCTTGATGATTGGTTGGGGCGCAGCCGGAGAGGATGAGCAGGGCACCCAGGAGGATGATGCGCACCGCTATAGCAACGCCACCGCAAGCGGAGCCAGCGCCTTCACGGTGCTGATCGTGGTGGCCAAGACATTCAGCCAGTTGGTGCTGTTACTGTCGGCATTGGCCGGGACGGCTCCCGCCTGGACGATCTTGCAGAAGGCTTGTCCCGGCGCCGCGACATAGCCCTCGGTCGTCTTCGCTCCACCCTGGACGACAGGGGTAGATGCCGCCACGGTGGCATTGAACGCATCGCAGCCCTTCTGCAGAGTAGCGAGATCGGGCTTAGAGGCATCGTTCACGGCGATCTGAGCCCCAGCTGTGGCGACGATTGAGGCGTCTTGGCTGGCCTTCTGCATCTGGGGAGCTGTGCACCCGGCGAGGACACCGACCGCGATCATAGCGACGATCACCGAGGCAGTTCCGGCCGGCGTGCTGGGCTTGGCGATCGGTGCCTTGGCGGTGACCCGGCCATAGATCGCGATCACCGACAGAACCACGGTCCCGATATCACCGAGGGCGCCGGAAACGGTATCGGAGGCAGGAAGATCGAAGCCAAACTGCTTGGAGAGGAACAGGAGGATCGGCCAGACGGTGGCGAGGACAGAGGCCCAGATAGTCTTGCTGGCCCACCAGTTTTTGGGGAGATCGTTCATCGTGTTGGTCCTTCTCAGTTATGTTGGAAAAGAGGGCTGTTCGCGACCATCATGCCGGCGATGTAGATCGCGGCGACGGCGCTAAAGACGATGGCAAGGATGGTGTTTTCCCTCATGCCGACCCGGCCTCGTATAAGTTCTGGAAAAGCCGGATGAGCCAGCCAGTGCCGAACACCGGGAAGGTCTTGAGGGTGCGGTAGTATTCGTCGCGCTTGACGCAGGTTCGCAGCGCCAGATCGAGGGGATTACGCTTAGAGACCGCCGCTAGCGTGATCGGCCCGATATCGCCGTCAGCCTTCACACCGAGGACCGCTTGAAGGGCTTCCGCGCCTTCCGAGCCTGCATTAACGCAGCCGTCGAATACGACCAGGTTGAGCGGCCACGGTAGGGAATCGCAGCTGTTCGGCGTCCAGTAATTGGCCTTGTAGAAGCCGGCGAAATCCGCCTTGGTCATCGCGTCGAGCCGAGCTCGGGTCAGTTCGGGGTGACGGTTCAATGCCACCCCTCCGCGTGTATAGGCCCCTGGATCTTTGGGATTGTTCGAGACGGCGATCGTATCGCCGCCATTCTCGCGACGCCAGACAATGGGGAAGGCGCGGTCGAAGTCGGTCATGGATGAGCCTGATGCGTGAAGTTGAAGATCAGGCTCACGGCCCCCAGCGCGACAATCACCCAATCCTTGATCGTCAGCCCCAGCAATCGAGCGCCCTCTCGCTTGCCGTCGTCGCTTGTCTGCTTTTGGCCGATTACATCGACTTTCTCTTCCAGGCGCCGCATCCAGCTTTGGTTGTCGATGTGATTGCTACCCTGCTGCTTCTTGACCTCGCCGATCTCGTGCTTGGCGTCGTCGTTCAATTGCTTGATGTCCCCCTTGATCTCGGTGAGCTCGGTTCGGACGTTGGCAAATTGCAGAGCGTCCATATCCTTGTGGCCGGCCAGGTCGCCGCGAAGTTCGGCCACGATCTCCAGCGCGCGGGTATTGACCCGCGCCTGTGGGCTTGCGCGCTCAGCCATGGATGGCTCTATCGGTGTTGATTGACCCATTGGGACCTACCGCATTTGCAGGTTGTGGGAGTCTGACATGACGTGCTTCCCTCAGGCGTCCGTACGGGACTGCAGCGGGTTCTGGTCTTCTGACTGGACGCATTGCAGAGGTTCTTTCTCTGTGGGTGCGGATGAGGTGGTGCTGGTAACACCGCTGATTCACCCGCTGTTGGTGGTTTCTTGATGTCCCGGGCTGTTGCCGGTTCCCGCTATGTGGTTTAGATTCCGCCGCCAGCCGCTCGATCAACAATATTTCCAAAACGGACCGATGATTATCAGCGACGACGGGATCAGGTTTTCCTTCAAGATTACCGAGAAGGTGCAATCGATCTTTGAATCGATGAGGGTGTTTTCATCGTCTGGCAGAGGGAACCCCCCGCGCTGGAAGATCGGCGACGCAATCACCGCCGCCAAAACCTACTGCGTCCAGCCGTACATCGCGATTTACACAGGAAATACGATCAACCGGATGGGCAGCTTCAGTTATACCCGGTCGTCCTTTCTCCCCTGGATCCAGGTCGGCAGATACTGCTCAATCGGTGGCGGCGTCAGGACGATGGGCATGTATCATCGCACCGACACCGTTTCGTCCCATGATGTCGTCTGTAATCCGACCAACCGATTTGCGCAGGCGTTCGATGACTGGGGCGTGCCCGATTGGGAATATCAACCTAACCCCCAGAAGAAGCAGCCCATAATCGGCAATGACGTTTGGATTGGCGATGATGTAATGCTCGCCCTCGGCATAACCCTTGGCGACGGGTGCGTTGTCGGCGCGGGTTCAGTCGTGACCAAGGATGTGCCGCCCTACGCCATCGTCGGTGGAGCACCAGCGAAGATCATTCGCTATCGGTTCCCACCACGGATGATTGCCCAGCTCCATGCGCTCTCGTGGTGGGATTATGCGTTGCCGGATTTTGCCAGACTTAAGATTTCAATGCGCGATCCCGGCGAGTTCGTCGAGCGCCTGTCGGGCGCTGTCGGATCGGGCGAAATATCACCTTATCATCCGAAGACCGAGACGCTTTTCGACATCATCCAGGGTTCGACAGCGTGACCATCTGCGAGCCGCCAACAGAACATATCGCCGAGCCCTACCACTGGATTAGGCAGGGCGGCGATACGTTCCCGGCCATGTGGGACATGGAAGCGCGGCGCTGGAAGTTCTTCGGCGATCCAGTTGGGCTGTCCGATGCTGCAGCTGGGGAGGCTGGGTGCGTTTGGTACGGGGTCGACCGGCACCCAGCGCTGGCATCAGAACGGTAGTAGGCCCATTTCCTTAATTTGGCGGGAGCACGGAACGAATCGCCGAGATATATGGCGGAAGATATGCCGATGCTCCCAGTTCAAGCGGGTGAACGCCGTCAAAGGTGAGGGAAGAGTTTAGGTTAAACGCTCCATTCAGAAACAGCGGGCTACCATCGACATCAGCCAGAGCGTCAGCAAAAGTCCGCCAGTTCAGCCGTAACCATTGATTGTAGGCAATCGTATTTGTCGCGACGCTCCCGTTTGCTGTCTGGGGGCAACTCCCCAGACCTGATGCAGTTGTATTGCAAATCTGCGGGATCGTCTGAACAATGATTTTCACGTTCGGTCCAAGCGCCCTGATCGTCTGAGCGTAGGACACGACTTGCGTTTCTAGCTGAGCCGCTGTCAGTAGGCCGATATTGAAACTGTTGATGCCGTCCTCGATAACGACGATGAAGGCTTGGGCATTCGGGTCATACTCGCGAGCGAGATAATTCGAAAAGTTTGATACGCTCGCTGACATCTGAGCGGCTGGAACACCGTTGTTATACCAACGGCATGGAAAGCCAACCTGCTGAAGTTGATTCCACCATCCGCGCAGACGCAGGGAATTGTAGCCGAACAGGATGCTGTCGCCGCTTCCTGCGATAACGCAGCGGGACTGCGGCTTCATCCCGGTTGCCACGATCGCCGCGTTCATGATCGCAGTAAGCTGGGCATCCGTTAGGGTTGTGGCGAAATAAAGCTCGGCCACCACATCCTGTGAGCCAGAATTTCCCACCGCGCTAGTGCTGCCGATAACACCATCGGTGTAAGCGACGCCAGACCCGAATGAACTTCCATTAATATCGAACTGTGTCGTCTTGATCTTTAAGGCAGAGCCAGAAGAACTGAAGATGAAGATGTCTGCATTGGTCGTCGCCGGGCCGAAGGTAATGCCATTGACCGCGCGAATCCCAGCAACAGACCCATTTGCATATTGGAATACGGTGTTTCCGCCATTCATAGATAGTGCGACGGTTTGTTTGATATCCGATCGCACTCTGGTGATCGTCACCAGAGTAGAGGTCAGCGGCGTCATCGAAACTGTATTCGCAAACGACATATAATTCGATGGACCGGACCCTGTGTCTTGGTTTGCCACGGACGTGATCGCATGCCGGTTCCCGACCATGTTTGAATAGTACTGGAAACCATTCGCGCTTGTTCCGGTCGCGTTATTCCCATTCCCGCATTGGTCGTACAAAGTATCGACGTAATTTGATGTCGACCCGGCCACGAAATCGTCCGCCGTGATATAATCGAGATCGCCATTTAGAAGATTGATTGTCTTGCTTCCGGCCGCTGTGGTGAGGCTCAGCGCCGCCGACCCTGCGTATCCCGACCACAATTGCATGGTCCCGAGGCACCAAAGAGGCTGCGGCGCGCCAGCCGCTAGGGCGGCATCGACGATCAAGGGAACCTGATTCGTCCCCGCTGGGCTAGCGATGAAAAGTGGCGCCCACACCGCCGATCTTGGCGTGAGATCAACCGGCGTATAGATCGTCCCATTGTAATTCCAGCGCGTGGGAGGCTCGACTATTGCGAAGGGGTTGGCCGCGCCCGATCCATCCCCGCTTACAGTGCCCTTGATGAAACCGGAGTAACCAAAGCCTGGGTTTGTGATAACGTAGCCAGTCACCCCGCCGCCAGAAATCGTAGCAGTGCAAGTTGCCTGAATATTTCCGATCGTCCCGGTTGGAGCGGGCAATGTGCATGTCGCCGTTGTGTAACCCGAGCCGGCTCCGGAAATTTGCTGCAATGCCGTTATTCTGCCTCCACTGAACCCGTGGGCTGAGTCATCATTTGGTCCCGGGGGTCTATTGAAGACATTCAGGCCGAGAGTCCCATCGGACTGGATCGACAGCTGGGGGCCGACTTTGATGCCGCCAGCGACGTTGGGGCTGGCCTGTGGGGTGGGCGGCGTACTCGTCCTCGCTTGTCCCCACGCAATAGCCGGGAAGAACGCCAGGACCAGCGCGAGATAGCGGAAAGTGCTCATGCTCATCATCCTCACCGGCCCGAATAACAAACGTTGAGGGTGTTGATCGGGGCGACCGCACCGGTTGCGCCCACCGCCAGGACCACCTGGATTTTGGGGAGACTGGCCGACTCGCCGAGATAAAGCTGGAGGGAGCCCAGCGGGGGGCTGGCAGAGGCATCAGCCGTTCCCATGGGATTAAATCGGAGACAAACCCCGTCCGTCCCCGCAGCACTGCATTCCGGGAAGAAGTTGGCATACATGGTCCCATCTGGAATTGTGAGCAGCTGGGATGTTGCGAGCTGGGCGGCGGTGAATTGCTGGCAGCCTAAATAGCGCGTGCTCGGAGGCTGCTGAGCCATCGCCGGCATACTCAGCCCAACCGCAGACACGACTAAGATTCGCCGCACCAGCAGCGCAGAAAATGACGCCATTTGGCTCACCTATTGTTTAGGGATTGGCAATAAAAAACCGCCCAAAGGCGGCTGGATTTAAGAAGCTGTCGGGGCTGGCAACTGACGCTGTATCATCGGCGGAAGCGAATTATAGAAAGACGCCCATCGCGGATCGTCCGGTTGGATTTCAGCCTGATTGGGGAATTCATCGGGGTCTTGCGGACCGCCGAAATACGATACGACTACGGTCATGCCGGAATCGGAAAACTGAACGTTCATTGTTAAATCCTGTACGCGCAGCTGTTCACACTAAATGCCATTGTCCCGGCCCCAGTGGTGGCGCCGTAGAAAACTTGGCGGTTATTGCTCGGAATCATCTGATCTGTGACTGTGCCGAAGAACGCCAATCCAGTCCCCCCAACGGCGGCATAGGAAGCCGTCCCGCTATTCAGGGGGAAAATATTCGCCGCGCAGGTCGAGGAAACGCTTGATCCGATTGTGATGACCAGATCCACGGAGAGGGCATTGAAGGGAATGCCTGCAGCGAGGGAAAGAGCGGTGGGGATTGCTTTCTGCGCGCTGCTGGAGATGATGACCGTCGCGTCGAGCGCTATTTTCCGGCCAAGCTGAGCCCCCGGCACGAACTGTCGGCTGGCGTTGGTTCGCCACACCGAGACCAAGCCGGAGAAAGTATATCCGGCGGGCATATTGGCGCCCCCATAGATCATCGGCGCGATCGCAGATGTGGCATCGGTGGCGAGGAGTGCGCTTACGCCTGAGGTGGGGTTGTAGATCACATAGACGGCGACATAGCCGGAAACCGGGGCAAGCCCTGTATCCATTCCCCCAACGCCGGTAGTCGACAGGTTGACGGAATGATTAAACTGGCCGGTTCGATGGACTTGACCGCCGAGGGCAATGCCGGTGATCACCTGATCCGCCGTATAAGTAGCCGTGGCGGAAGCTGTCGGGACGGTGATTTGTGCATTGATGGCATTGCCGACAACCGGCGATGCGCCGATCAGCTGCCTAAGCGTTGCGTACTGATCATTCGACACAGCATCGGCCACCCCGGTATGCTTCTGCCCGTTCATCGGCAGATCGGCCGTAGGGAAGTTCTGCCCATCCTTTGCAATTGTATTGGTAATCGCGTTGGCTAAGTCCTGATCCTGATAGTCGTGATCAGCTGTGGTGATATTGACATCGCCGGCCGCCTTGGTATCCGCCCAAGCAGTGACGCCGCTTGCGACCGGTGTTTGCCGTACGACTACGCCTGAACCGTTCCAGCCCATGGAAAGCTCTCGATCTGTCTAATGGACGATAGTAAAGGGAGGTGCTAAACTCACGGCCCACATCAGGAGACCGCGTTCGTGCGCTTCGTAATTCCTGTTTTCTTTTTGGTTCTCTGTGCCTGTACGGCGCCAATCAAGATGCGCAACGCGGCAACCGGCCAGGTTGCTACCTGCGGTCCCTACAAGGAAACCGGCCTTGGAACCCCCGAGCGGGAAGCCCAATGCATCAGTGATTTCCAGCGCCAGGGCTACGAACGGGCGCCCGATTAATGCTTAGAGGCATCAGGCGATTATTCGCCACGCTCGCCGTTCTCTGGTTGATCGTCGCTGGACTTGTTTGGGCGTCCGGACCTTCTCCAGATCCATCCGGGGAACTAAAAACCATCCTTATCGAGGCCGGCATCCTCTACGGAATCGGCTGGCTGATCACTTTCGTTGCTCAGGGTTTCCGGTTCCGCAAGCCGCCGACGATTATTGACGTGACTCCTGGGTCGCCGCGGCGCCGCTGAGATATGGCAAGAAGGCAAGCGGGTTTCCTGCTGGCTGAATCGCCTGCTTGTCCATCAGTGCCTTGATGAGCTGCAGGCGCGCGGTATTCGCCTCAGAATCGGGACTAAATAGGCGCTGCGCAAGAAGGTTTGTGGTTTCGCTATTCGCGCCTTCGCCGAACCGCGCCGCAATCGATTCGAGCTTGGGGCCGAATAGGCGGAACGCCGCCCCCGGAATATTGCCACCCATGACATGGGCTGTTGCCTCTCCGACGTTCTTGAGCGGCGCTAGGCTGCTTTGCAGATCCGCCTGATCCGCTAGACGGGGAGCCGTGTTGGAATTTCCCAGCATATTGGTTTTTGTCTTGAACATCTGATTTTCGATGCCAAGATTCTGCGATAGCTGGTTCAATGCCTCCGGATCGTCAAACGCAGCTGCGATAGATGCCCGGGTCGCCGGCTTTCCGAACAGCGCCCTAACTTCATTCGCGCCATCCGCCGTGTTCTGTATCTTCGCCAGCATCGCCTGCTGAACCCCAATCCTGAACATCGGCTGGCTTTCCGCCGGAAGGGATTGGAGCGTCTGAGCAACATCTTGTGGCGCCGTTTTGAACACATCAGCGCCCTGCTTCAGCGCATCGAGGCTTACAGCTGGGCCGGCAAAGGCTTGGCGTGCAGCCGGATAGGTGTCTGGGTATTTTGCATCCATGAACTGCAGGAAGCGCGTGCGCAGCGCATTGGCTGTCCTCGCAGCTCCAGCATCACCGCTCGATTTGGCCGCCAACCATGAATCGTCAATGCCCTGTTTAATCCGATCCAGGGTGTCAGGCGGGAAGGCTGCGCCTTTAACGCCGATCGGACCGCCAGCTTCGTCGAATTTGACCAGGCTGGTCAGGGGCTCGCCGCCCTCATCAAGTATCGATGCATTCGCCCGCGCCAGTGCGCTTTTGAATGTCGGCGAGGTCATGAATTGTTGAACTTGGCGCGCAGGAACCGGAGGGGATGCGCGAAAGGCATCATACAGCGGCCCGGCGTCTGCCTGCTGCTTGGCAACTAGATCGCTGGCAGCCTTGAAGGCATCGTCGCTCCCCAGAGCCTGCTTGACATCGCCGATTATGCGATCAGCCGAACCGCCCTGACGGAACATGTCATACTCGCCATTAACTCCCGCCCCGAGGTCTCGGTTTTCCAGGAACTGCGTTGCCTGGGCGCCAGCCTCGCTAGGAATGTCCAGGCTTGCCCTTGCAATTCGCTGAGTGGCTTTTCCGCCAACATCGGCCAGCGTTACCGGCTTGTCAGGGAATTGCGCGATGGTGCTCGAAACCTCCGCTGGATCGACCTTATCGGCTGCGAATTTCGAGGCGATAATCTGATCGGCTCTCGCCGATGGATCGTAGAGCCCGAAAGCATTCTTCACCAAATTCCCGGCACCGCTTGCCGCAGCCTCGATGCCAGCAGGTGCGAGCCCGCCAAGCAGGCTCCCGATGAGGGGGGCCACACTACTATCCGGAAAATAGTGTTGCCCTGTCTTTGCCCCGATGCCACTTCCTGCTGCGCTCAGCAGCGCGCGCGGGCCAACCATGCCCATGCTAGCTGCGCTGCCTGCGCCTTCGGAACCGGCAGCAAGGAGTTTCTCTGGAATGCTCTGCGGCTGAAGCTCCGGCCGATCGATTATTCCTGCATCGCGGGCGACCTGGAGGTTCTTACCTTCATTGTTAACCACCGCATCGGTCAGCGGTTTTTGCGGCAGATCGAGGGCGCCGACTTCGTTCATCACGTTGAGCGCAGCTTGCCCGGGAACGCCCTGAGCAGTCCCGGCCATATCCATCATGTGCGCCCAGCTCTGAATAGCGCCCTTGGCAAAGTTCGAGGCGGCAAGCTTCGGCTCGCGCCACCAGCTATCATCCTGTCCCAGATTGGGCGATGCCGGATGATTGCCGCCGCCTGCGATCTTCTCCAGATCGGCATCCGATAGATGGGATAGCGGGTCAGTTGGCGCAGAAGCTGGCGCGGTTTGGACGGGCGCAGCCGGAAGTCCAGCAGCGCGCGCCAGGTCTTCATCTGAGAAATTGCTAAGATCGGTCACGGCGCGGGGGCCTGCTGTTGTGCTGCGGCAGCGCGGCGCCGCTGAAGTTCTTCGAAGGCCGTCAACGGATCGACATAGGCCGGTATGACGTTCTTCGGGTTAAGTCCCTGAGCCTGGACTTGAGCGCCCAAGGAATCCGCCTGCTGCCGATAGTTTATCCGTGAAGCATCCATGCGGTTTTTTGC
>Ga0070665_100005000_pt1 | contig 13750 bp, 10 predicted proteins | sample KBSS13metaG_FD_65862 | JGI IMG/M metagenome (GOLD analysis project Ga0070665, IMG submission 65862) | Switchgrass rhizosphere microbial communities from Kellogg Biological Station, Michigan, USA - KBS S1-3 metaG | ecosystem: Host-associated > Plants > Roots > Rhizosphere > Soil ... | reverse complement strand
TCGCACGCGGCAAGCGGCGATTTTTCCTCTTTCACATACTGAGAGAAGAATCCCATTTTGGGGCCGGTGCATCAGCCGCGCGCGTTTCTTCTCTCACCCAGTGCAAGAAATGCGGAGCGGAGGCAGAGGGCCTCTCTTGTTCCGCGCGACGCTTCTGCTTTGATAACACTGTCGCATACGCGAGCCGTTCGACCCCCCTGGTAAACGGTTCGCACGACAAAGCCCCGCCGCTCCCCCTGGACCGGCGGGGCTTTCGTTTTCAAGCTTCCTACTGGAAGAAGATCATCCGCTTCTTGGAATCCAGAAGCGCGCGATCGAGACCTGGGACAGTCTCCAGATCGCTGAGATCCTTGAAGGGGCGGGTCTGCCGGCGCGTCACGATGGCATCCACCGCCGCCTGGGGCGCATGCAGCACCGCCATCAGCATTTCGGGATCGGCGTGATTGACGTCGATAGGCGTCACGTTCTGATAAAGAAAATCCATCACCAGATCGAATTCTTCCGGTGTGCCGCGCGCGCCCCGGTCGATCATTTTCTGAACCGTGTCATGCCAGGCGTCGATGTCACGGGGCGTGTCCGTCACCATCTGCATGCCGTGGCAGGCGGAACATATCTTCACCGCCGCGGCTTGTGGCGTCGTGGCCTCGATAGCCGCCTGCTGGCTGGCGGCCGGCAGGGCCGCCAAAAGCAACCAGCCGCCCAGGAGAGCGACTGTGCCTGACGACAGAAAGCCCGGTACGCGACTGTTCAAATCCTGAACACCGCTACTGGGCCGAGGCCTGCTTCATGCCCGCATTCGGATCGGGACCGGTCGGCGTCGCGATCGGGTAAGCCGAGCCTTCCAGGATCGGCATATGCGGCCCCACGCCCAGCTTTTCGGCGGTGACGAAGTCGCCATATTCGTTGCCGAACTGATTGGCGACGCGCTGCAGGTGACCATCGATGAAGGTCATGTCCAGCTCTTTCTCGCTGTACATCTTGGTGCCCCATTCGCTTTTGGTCGTGCCCACCACCTTGTGGGTCGCCACATCGATGATGTCGCCCGAGGAGGAATAGACAAGCTTTCCGTCCAGCCCGAACATGATCCAAAAGGTATCGTCCGGCGTGTCGATGCTCGCGATCTCCTTGGGATTATCGGTGTTGCTGAAGATGTGGATCTTGTGGAACAGCGCATCCGCGACCCAGACTTCCTTGCCATCAGGGGTCAACGCAATGCCATGGCTGGGGCAGCCGTGCGGCACCCGCGGACGGGGCGTCCTGTTCCAGACCTCCCGCCACGGCACGCTGGTGACTTCCACCGTCTGCAAGATCTTGCCGGTGTTGGTGTCGGCCACGATGTAGCCCATGAAATTGTTCTGGTTCACATAGATCTTGGAAGAGTCCTTGTTCAGCGCCTGCACCCGGACATTCTCCGGGAACTGGATCTTCTGGACGATCTTGCCGGTCTCGATGTCGGCGATCTGCAGCAGCTTGCCGTTGGGCGACATGAAGGCCCGCTTGCCGTCGGCGCTGAGATTGAGATTGTGCGCGCCCATGCTGCCGGGGGCATGAAGTGTCCTGATCAGCTTTCCGGTCTTGGCGTCCAGCACGTACCAATAGTCCTGCAGGTTCGAGCCCACCACCAACGTCTTGCCGTCGGAGGACACCTGGGGACGCTCACAGCACTTGCCATCGAGGGTGGTGGTCCAGACCATCTTGTCGGTCGCCAGATCGAGCGCGCCCAACCGTCCGCGAGCCGACAGATACAGCATGTTGGTGGCGGGGCTGGCGGCAACGCCCGAGATATCCTCCGGCGCCATGCTGCCGGAATAATCCCAGAGATGGATGCGCTTGACGAAGGTATAGTTGTTCTCAGCATCCAGCACGACAATGCCGCTGCCGTTGGGCCACATCGGCCGTTCCAGCGAGCCCGGCAGGGTCACATAGAGCAGATGACGGCTGTGGATGGTGAAGTCGCCCCGCGGCCGCGCGGGTGCGCGGCCGGGGCGCGGCGCCGGCGGCGGCATGACGATCGGGCCACTGCCCACGACATTGGCGTTGGCGGGAAGCGGGATTTCGCTGGATTGGGCGCCCGCGGCGCCCGGGCGCGGCGTGGTGGCGTTCTGGGCCACCGCGCCCCCGCAAGTGGTAAGCAGCAATGCAGCAGCAAGCTTGAGCAACGGGTTCTTCATCGGCGTCCTCGCGAAATCTTGTCTTGGCTCAGGCGACCAGGAACGGCTTGAGATAGCTGTCCAGGGCCAGCCGGATCTCAGCCTTGTGCGCCTCGGTGATCGGGCTCGCGCGGCGGCGTGCACCACCAGCGCCCGGTGCGGCTGGATTGCTGCGCATGATCGCGTCTTCCGGGAACACCCCGCGCGCCTTCATCACATAGTCGTTGGCGTGCGGCAGGGAGTTAAAAGCCAGGAAGCGGCCGAAGGCGTCATAGGCCTCGCGCTTCTTGCCGGCGCGGTAGGAATTGAAGCAGGCCTGCAGCACGTCGGCCAGGCCGGTATAGGGGCAAGTGCCCAGGAAACCGAGTTCGAGCTCGGCGAAGAAGGTGTAGCCGCCGCCGCCGGAAAAATCTTCCAGCTTGCCGCCGGTCTTCTTCAAGAGGTCAGGCGCGCGCTCCAGGGGATCGCCCGCCTCGTCCTTCACCGCGACGATACTGGGGATGGCCGCCGCCAGCGCCACCAGCTGATCGACACTGACGTCGCCCACGGCCTGGACCATGATCGGCAGGTTGCTGGCATCCGCCAGCGCCTTGAAATAGGCGATCCGGTCTGCATCGCTCGCGTTGGGCGGAACAAGGGAGATGATGCCGTCCGCGTTCAGGCTCTTGGCCTTTTTGGCATAGGCCTGGGAATTGGTGACATTGAAGCCTTCGGTCTGAACGCCCAGCACCAAGGCGGTGTCGCCCTTGACGGAGGCTAGCGCTTCGGCGCCCGCATTCCATTCCGCCGCAGAGAGACTCTGCCAGCCGCTGGCATTCTGCGGCCAGGCCATGCCCGCCACCTTGCCGCGATTGAGGAACTGCTGCTGGCGGACCATCGCGTCCGCATCGAATTTGTTGTCCGGCTTGCACGGCGTCCAGCCGATGGGAAAGACCCCGGCCAACGGTTTGCCGTTGGGAGATTTTGCGATCGCGCCGGCGGCGAAGGCGGTGCTGCTGCCCATGGCAAGGGTGGCCAGCGATAAGCTCGCGCCCTGCAAGAACGTACGGCGGTTCTTTGTCATCTCGGTACCCTTCTTCATGGACGTTTCCAACAGGCCTTGTTTTCGGCTCGTTTCTATCAAATCGCAGCGGCCGCGGCATCAACCGCGATAAAGCGCCTTCTCAGAAAGTGAGACCCTGTGTCAATGGGTAACTCTTTCATAAACCGGGAAGATTTTCCTGCTGATCGCGTCCGCGGCCGAGAGCAGATGACCCGAAACTTCCTCTTCCCAGCTGTGGCAGACATTGCTGGCGGCGTCGGCAAAGGAAATTGCCGCGATGGTGTTGCCCTGAGGATCGCGGATGGGAGCTCCCACGCAGGAGATGGTCTGGAAAACTTCCCGGTTATCCACCGCGTAGCCCCGATGACGCACTGCGGCAAGTTCTGACCGGAGACTGGCGACCGTGGTGATGGTTTGCGGTGTCAGCGCAACGAAATCGCCGTCATACAGAAAATCTTCCAGCTCCTGGGCCGGCATGCCTGCCAGCAGAACTTTCCCCAACGCGCTGCAATAGGCCTCCTGCTGCGCGCCCACGCGGCTGGGGATCGGCACGCGAACCGGTTCGCCGAACTTGGCGGCGTAGCTCACCATGGCGCTGTTGAGCACACCGACATGGATCACGCCTTTGAGACGGCCGGCGAGATTGGAAAGCAAATCCTCGGAGGTGGCGCGGATCAGGTCGCCCACCGCCACGTCCTTGGACAGCGTCGCCAGGACCATGCCGGGGCGATAACAGCCGCGCCGGTCGCGCACCACCGCGCCGATCTCTTCCAGGGTTTTCATCAGCCGATGGGCGCAGGCCTCGGACAGGCCGGTCCGGCGGCTGAGCTCGGCATTGGTGACCCACTCCTCCGCGCCGCGAAACGAACGCAGCAAAGCGAAGGCTTTTTGCACAGATTGGTTCTTTGGCGTGGCCACCCCGATCTCCCCTTATCGAGTTTTCTCCGGTCGGGCCGCTCAGCGGCTCTTGCCGCTTGATGCGGCTGACCATGTCTCATTATGTAAACTGTTAGCAGGGAATATGAGACAAGGCAAGAAACAGCGTAAAGCTGGCAGCGCTGCCATGATGCAGTGCAGCAAGACCGAAAGACGCCCTATCGATGACGCCGGTTACCGCGCCATCGGTGGCACCAACCGAGTTCTCTTCAACTCGCTATTTGTAGCCCAGCGCAAACGCCCACAGGACCTGACCATCCATGCCGGCGATATATTGCCGTCCGCCCACCGTGTAGGTCATGGGCGTGGCCCGCCAGCTGTCATTGGTGCGAAAGCGATAAAGCGTCTTGCCGGTCTTGGCATCCACCGCGGCGAAGTCGCCGCCAACCTCGCCATGGAACAACAGCCCACCATCGGTGGTGAGCACACCGGTATAGTTGGTCTCCTGCGGACCCGGCATGGGCTTTTCCCAGACAATCTCGCCGGTCTCGATGTTCAATGCCCGCACCAGGCGAAGGCCGGTCTCGGAGGGATCGGGATTGTTGCCGAAGACGCGGCCCTTGCTGCGATAGATGCCGCAATCTTCCGCGGCCATCACATAGAACAATCCGGTTTGCGGGTTATAGGAAGACGGATACCAGTTGGTGGCGCCACGCACGCCGGGACAGGTTTTGGTCCCCTCCACGGTCGGCACATTGCCCGGCACCATGTGCGGCGCGCCCGTCTTGGGATCAAAGCGGTCCACCCAGGTGATGTTGCGGATGAACGGCTTGGCGAGCAGGAACTCGCCTGTGGTCCGGTCCAGCACATAGAACACGCCGCTGCGCTGGGCCGACATCAAGAGCTTGCGCGGCTTGCCCTTCCACATGGCATCCGCCAGCACCACAGGTTCGGTGGCATCCCAGTCATGGGTGTCATACGGCGTGAACTGATAGTGCCATTTGAACCTGCCGGTCTTGGCGTCCAGCGCCACGACGGAGTTGGTATAGAGGTTAGTGCCGCCCCGTTCGGACGCATCGGTGTCCGGATAGGGATTGCCGACCGTCCAATACAGCGTTCCGGTTTCCGGATCATAGGAGCCGGTTTCCCAGGTGGCGCCACCGCCGGTTTCCAGCGCGCGGCCGACCCATGTTTCCGAAAGCGGCTCGCCCGGCTTGGGAATGGTGTAGAAGCGCCAGGCTTCTTTGCCGGTATTGCCATGGTAGGCGACGATGAAGCCGCGCATCGGGCTGTCGCCGCCGGCGATGCCGGTGATCACAAGATCGTTGACCACCATCACCGAAGCCGAGGTGTAGACCTTGCCCTTCTCCGACGGCTCGGCGAGCGCCTGTGACCACATCACCGCACCGGTCAGGCGGTTCAGGCAGACAATGTAGGCATCGTCGGACGTGTAGAATAGACGATCGCCAAGGATGGCGACGCCACGGTTCGGGCCGGCCGCCGCAGGCGCCTGGGTGCGGAAGGGCCCGCCGCCCCGCGCCCCCGGCATGCGCTGCACGCCAAGCCCGTTGGTGCGCGGCGTGCACCAGATGCTGAGGCCGGTTCGCGCATCCAGGGCGCAGACCTGCGGCCCGCCGGTGATGTACATGATCCCGTCCACCACGATGGGCTCTCCTTCCAGGCCCACGCCGCCAGGCACGAACGCCCATTGCGGCTGCAGTTGCTTGACGTTCTTGAGGTTGATCTGAGCGAGAGAACTGTGATGGTTGCCGTCGCGCTTGCCGTTATAGGTCGCCCAGTCGCCGGGCTTGGGATGCATCACGGCATTGATTTCGGCCGGAGTGACCGGCGGCACGTCATGCTGCAGCGGCCCCGGATTGATGCCGCCCAAAGTGCCCAGATAGGCGAGCAGGTCCCGGCGCTGGTTGGCATCACCATGGAAGACGGGCATGAAGCTTGTCTTCTGCTGGGTGATGGAGGCGATGTCGCCTTCGGACAGCATGCGGAATTTACCGTCCAGGGTCTGCAGCGCCACTTCATGTTCGGTGCGCCGGCGGGCAAAGCCGCGCAGCTTTTCGCCGGACTTGAGGCTCACTTCCTGCAGCGCCCATTGGAAATCGGCGCAGAAAGCCCAGCCCGGGCAGATATTCAGCGACTTGGTGCCCATCAGCGAGGTGGGGTTGTCCAGCCAGCGCTCCATCTCCGGCCTGGTGGAACGGGCGGCGATGGCGGAAAGATCAGGCCCGTTCGAGGCGCCGCGGCCACGCACCATATGGCAGCCCGAGCAGCCGCCGGCGCCGTAGAAATAGGCCTCGCCCGCCGCCACCTGTTCCGGCGGCGCGGCCTGGAGGCCCGAAATATTCTCCGAATGCAGCCAGGCCGCGATACGCGTCAGCTCGGCCGGCGGCAGGTTGGGGAACGGCGGCATGGCGCGCTGACCGGTGCGGATGATGGTTGCGATGCCCGCCGCATCCAGGGCGCGCAGATGGGCATTGCCGATCAGCGACGGCGCACGGTCCCCTCCTCCCGCATCCTCGCCATGGCAGGCGGCGCAGGTGGCGTTGAAGTCGCTTTTTGCCTGCGCCACGTCGGCCGGGCTGATGCCGGGCTGCTCCTGGGCGGAAACCTGGACGCTGACCTGGAAAATGACGAACACGGTGGCGCAAGCCGCCAACAAGGCCAGGGCAAATTTCTTCACGGGACGCTCTCCACTGTGGCGCGCTTCAGGACAGGCTGGGCTGGTCCGGCGAACGCTTGACCCACTTATAGGCCGCCACGGAATTTTTCCAAAAATACTTCTCGGCGGCCTGACGGCTCTTTCCCGAGAAATATTCCCGCACCAGCGCCACCGTGTCCGGCACCTCCGAGACCCCGACAGCGTTGGGCCAGTCGCTGCCGAAGACGACCCGGTCTTCCCCAAAATAACCCATCAAAGTGTCGAGCCGTGCCCGGTGGGGCGCCAGACCATGCTCGATCACGGGCGGTGGCGCCGCCGTGCCGGGCGCGGGACGCGGCCCGGTGCGGACGGGATGGACGATCTCCGAGAGCTTGGTCCAGATATTCTTGCGCTGGGAGATTTCCTTAAGCACCGCGTCGTAGGCGGCCTGGTTTTCCGGCGTGGGATCCAGCGCCGGCAGATGGTTCAGTACGATCCGCAGCTCCGGCACCTTGTCGTTCACGCGCACCGCCGCCTGCAGCAGGGGCACGTTCTGGTTGGCAGTGTCCAGCACCAGGTCATGCTGGGCCAGAAGCTTCAGGCCATCGATGAAGGCGGGATTCTCGACCTGGGTCACCATGTCATAACCCCAGAGATTGCCGTAGCGGATGCCGCGATAGAGCGGGTTCTTGGCGAAGCGTTCCAGATATTCGCCGAACTCCGGTTTTTCCGGCCGCAGGTTGCCGATAGTGCCGATCATGATCGGTTCGGGCTGGATGGTCTCCAGTACCCAGAGATTGTCTTCCAGCCAGGGGCTGGCATCCACCTCGATCACGCCGACGATGCCAAGCGGCTTGGCGATCTTGGCGTACATCGAAGGCAGCGCCACGCCGCCGGGGAAAGCACGGCCGCCCTTATAGGGCGCGCCCTGCGGACGCGTGCCATCGAAAAGATGGATGTGGCAGTCGATGATGGGAATGTCGTTCACGGTAGCGGCGCTGGCCGGAGTTGCCGCCGACAGCGCCGTCGCCGTGCTTGTGGCGAGAAAATGCCTGCGGTTCATGGTCAGCTCCTTGCGCGGGTAACAGCGGAACGTTTGCGCCGCACCCCAATCTGTCAACGACGAGCGGTGAGCCGCTCTCAGATACTGAGAGGGCTCTGCAGCAGTTTGGCCGAACCTTGCCGGTACGGAAAGGGTTGCCGTCAGTAATCCAGGGTGATGCGCAAGTCTGCCGGTGCTTCGCCGCGCTGTGCCCGCGCCTGCATCTCACTATAGGCCGCTTCGATGCCGCGCACGAAACGGCTCATATCGAACAGGGGCGCGGTGCGGCGCGCCGCAGCCAGCCGTTGTCTCACCTCTGTCAGCCGAGCGCGATCCTGAGCAAGAGAGCGCGCAATCGCTTCATATTGCTCCACATCTGAAGCGATCAACTCATCGAGGCCCAGGTTGGAAAGAAAGCTGGCCGAGACCCGGGAGACAAAGCTTTCGCCCCGCAAGGCCACAACCGGAAGGCCCGCCAACAGCGCGTCGCTGGCGGTGGCGTGGGCGTTGTACGGCCAGGTATCCAGGAAAAGATCGGCCTGAGCCTGGCGTCCGAGATGGCGCGCAAAACTGGGCATGCGCCCGGCAAAGTGCAGGCGTGACGGCTCGATGCCGCGGCTTTGCGCCTGCCGCCGGAAGCGCTCGTTCATGGCGGGATAGCCTTCCCGGATCCACAAGACACTGCCCGGAATTGCACGCAGCAGCCGCATCCAGGCATCGAACACCACCGGTCTTATCTTGTGGTTGGAGTTGAAGCAGCAGAACACGAAAGCATCTTCGGGAAGCCCCAGCTCCGCGCGGCTGACGGGTTCGGGCGCGGGGCTCTGCGGATCGGTAGGCCAGAAAGAGTCCGGCAACTGCACGATCTTCTCCGCCATGGCAGGCGCCATCTCGAAAGGCGTTACATGCGGATCGCCGATGATGTAGTCGATGAAATCGGCCCCCATGGTGCCGGCATAGCCCAGATAGGTCGCGATCACCGGCGCGGGCCGATACTTCAGAATTGCCGGACGCCAACCCAAAGTTTGGCCATTGAGATCAATCAGTATGTCGATTTCCGCTTCGCGGATTTGTGCGGCGGCCTCGGAGGCACCAGTGGCGCCCATATAGAAGAAGTGATCGCAGGCCTTGACGATCCGCTTGTGCCTGTCACTGCCGTCTTCGCGGCCAATGAAGAATCCGGACACCTCGAAGCGGGAACGGTCGTGCCGTTCCAGCAGATTCACGATCTGCGCCGCAACCGGATGATCGCCAAAATCCGACGACAGATAGCCGATGCGGATTCTGGAATGGTCAAAGGCCTTCCGCGCCATAACCGGCGCGCTGTTATCCAGCGCGGCATCCGCCAGGGTCCGCCCGAGATTGAGCTCCGAACAGCGCCGCTGCAGCATGGCATCGTCCGAAAGCGCCAGCACCGTCAGCGGCGGCGCCACCAGCCGGCCCCCCCCCACCTTCGCAAGCAGCAAGGGCAGAAGATTGTCAAGCGCCGGCCAGTTGCAGGCACGCAGCGCCGCCGATACCAACAGTCCCAGCGTGTCGGAATGATTTGGGTCGAGCTGGAAAGCGCGGCCCAACACCTGTTCAGCTTCATCAAAGCGATTCAGCGTAAGCAGCATGGCGCCCGCATTATAGAAGGTGCGCGCGTCGGACGGCCTGAGCTGCAAAACCGGCTTCAGGCTCTCCAGCGCTTCTTCGCGGCGGCCCAGCGCATGAAGCACGCCGGAGCGGTTGTTCCAGGCCTCCGCCATGCCGGGATATTTCCTGACCAGCACATCCAGGCTTTCCAGCGCGTCCTGCCAGCGCTGAAGGTGGATCAGCGCGGTGGCCCGGTTGTAGTGAGCCGGAGCGCTGTTGGGCTCGAGCGCCAGACAACGATCGTAAGCGCCGATGGCCTCCTCCATGCGGCGCAGCATCGCCAGACTGTTGCCGCGGTCGTAATGGAAGAGCGCGACTTTCGGGTTTATGCGCAACGCGGCGTCATAGGCGGCCAGCGCGCCGGCGATGTCGCCCGCCTGAAGAAGGGCGCTCCCCCTGCGATAGTGTTGTTCCGCGGCGTTTTCCATGTTCCTGCAACAATGGACTGGACGGGCAATTTCCGGCATGACCTACTATCATTGGGCAGACGCCCATCACAGAGGGCTGCGGGATTCCCGCGGGACAGGCATGAAGAAGTTTTATCTTGCGGCAGTCTGCATCGTTCTGGCGCAACCGGCGCTGGCGGGCGCCCGCGAAGATGCGCGGGCCGCGGAACAGCGCTGTTCGGTGCTGCAGGATGACCGCTCCTGGCTGGAATGCAGCTATGGCGCGCTACAAGTCATGCGGGCCAAGCTCGGTTTGCAGCCGGCACCGGATTATCAGCAGCGTCTCGTCCCACCGGCGCCGCAGGGCTACGCACCTGCCCCCGCGCCCGTTGCATCGCTAGTCCCGCCACCGGTGCCTGCGACCGCGGCCGGTACCCGGGCCGCCACGGCCGTCCCGCCGCCGACGCGCCGGCGCGGCAGTTTCATGCAGATTCTGGGTGGCACAGCGCCACCGGTGGCGGTGTCCGCGCTCGCCTCGGTGCGGTTTGACAATCAGGGCGCGTTCATCGTGACCCTGGAAAATGGCCAGGTCTGGCGGCAGACGGATACGGAAACCACGCCGAAGCCGCACTTCCGTGTGGGAGAGAAGATTACGATCCTGCCGGGCGCCTTGTGGTCATACAACCTCAAGGCCGAAAGCAATTCCCATACTTATAAGGTCGGACGCGCCTCCTGATCTTCTCTCAAAATGTAAGAGAGAATGTTGGAGCCCTATTTGGCCGGGCCCGGCGCTGATTTACGCTTCGGGCAACAGTCGGATGGAAGGCCGCGAATGACCGGACTGGATCGCCGTTCCCTGATGGCAGGCTTTTCCGCCGGCGCGGCGTCTTTGCCCGGCCTGGCGCAAGCGCAATCGCGCATGACGGCTCCGCTGCGCAAGCTGGCCGGCCAGGCCCAAAAGGTCACGATCAAAAGCGTGACCACCTTCGACGTCAATGTACCCCAGACCAGTGCAGTGCCGCCGACACGTACCGGCGGGCCGCCCGGCCGCATCAATGTCACCTGTGTCGAGACCGACAGCGGCGTGAAGGGTTATTCCTTCCTCGGCTCCACGGCTGGGCATGTTGCCGCGGCGCAAGCCGTGCTTGTCGGCCATGACCTGTTTCAGATCGAACCCAATCTGAAGAACGGTCTGATGAAATGGGGCGGCATCGAGGAAGCCGTGTGGGATGCGATCGGAAAGATCGCGGGCCAGCCGGTATCGCGTCTGTTGGGCGGCGCCTCGCTTCCCACGCAACCGGTCTACATCACCTATGTCTGGCCTGGCACCAACGGCCAGGAAACCATCATGCCAAAGCAACAGGCTGAACAGGCCAAGATCGTGAAGGCCGCCGGCTTCAAGGCGATGAAGATCCAGGTCTTCCGCCGCGACTTCCGTGTGGATGCCGAGGCCTGTGCCGAGATTCTTGCTGTGGGCGGCCCGGACTTTCGCGTCATGGTGGACCGCACCGCCGACCGCTCACCCAATGGCCTGTGGACCTATGACCAGGCGCTGGCGGCAGCGCATGCGCTGGAAAAGGCCGGCTGTTATTGGCTGGAAGAACCGCTGGCGCGCGATGACTATGAAGGCCCAGCGCGCCTTCGCCGCGAAAGCTCCATCATCATCACCGGCGGCGAAGGCTATCAGGGCCTGGAGCCCTACAAGCAATGCCTACTACACCAGACCTATGAGGTGCTGCAGCCGGAGCTGCGGGTGATCGCCGGCATCTGGACGGCGCGCAAGGTCGGCGCCCTGGCCGAGGCTTGGGGATTGAAGACCGCGCCGCACGGCATCTCGGGCCTAGCCTGGGCCGGGCGCCTGCAACTGGCGGCTGCCATGGGCTCGATCTATCAGGAAATCGCGGTGCTCAACCCGCCATGGTTGCCGGAGGATTATTGCAGAGCCTTCCTGCCGCTGCTGCACGGCGAGCAGCCCTTCAAGTTCGCGGATGGCGAATGCGTGGTGCCGCAATATCCGGGCCTGGGCCTGAATGTGGATGAGGCCGCGTTGGCCCATTATCGTGTCGAAGGGCTGCAAGGCATCGGACCGCCGGCGCCGCCGCCGTGATCTGTCAGCCGATCCACAATGTGAGCCACGCCAATCGCGTTGCCGCCGGAAAAGAACGAACGCAACAGCTGCAATCATGCCTCGACCGGATCACCCGGCCCATCTGGTCGAGACGAACATGTCAGATCAACCGCGCCATTCGATCGCCCTCAACATCGTCGTCAAAGACGGTTGATTGATTACCGGGTGGTAACGGAACTCAAGCTTCAGATTTCGCTGCGGTAATTCCGCTGTTACGCAACAAATATGCGCGTGCCCTCTCATTCTATGAGAGCGGGTCTGCCCTCCTATTTTGAATCCCATGGCCTGTCCGTAATCTGGCGAAAACCGTCTGGGGAGACGTATGGGTATTTCGGCGGGCCGCCCGCTCAAGGTGGCCATTATCGGTTCCGGCAATATCGGCACCGACCTGATGATCAAGATTCTCCGCACTTCGCCGGTGCTGGAGATGGCCGCGCTGGTCGGGATCGATCCGAAATCCGAGGGCCTGGAGCGGGCCGGCCGGCTGGGAATTTCCGTGACCGATCGGGGCGTCGAAGGCCTCAAGAAAATGGATGTGTGGCCGCAGATCGAGTTGGTATTCGATGCCACCAGCGCGGCTGCTCACAAGGCCCATAGCGATGCCTGCCTCGCCGCCGGCAAGACCATGATCGATTTGACGCCGGCGGCCATCGGTCCCTATGTGGTGCCGGAAGTGAACGGCGATGCCCATCTGGATGCCGCCAATGTGAACATGGTGACCTGTGGCGGCCAGGCGACCATTCCCATCGTCGCGGCGGTCAGCAAAGTGGGACGCGTCCATTACAGCGAGATTGTTTCCTCCATCGCCTCCCGGTCGGCCGGCCCCGGCACCCGCGCCAATATCGACGAATTCACCCAGACTACGGCGCGCGGCATCGAGCAGGTCGGCGGCGCGGAAAAAGGCAAGGCCATCATCGTCCTCAATCCGGCGGAACCGCCGGTGATGATGCGCGGCACGGTCTATTGCCTGTCCTCCGGCGCCAGCGAGCAGGAGATCGAGGCCTCGGTCACCGCCATGGTGGACAAGGTCAGAAGTTACGTGCCCGGTTATCGCCTGAAACAGAAGGTGCAGTTCGAGCGCTTCGGCTCCAACAATCCCATTTCCATTCCGGGCGTGGGCGAGTTCGAAGGCATCAAGAGCAGCGTCTTCCTGGAAGTGGAAGGCGCGGCGCACTACCTGCCCGCCTATGCCGGCAATCTCGACATCATGACCTCGGCCGCCCTGCGCACGGCCGAAAAGATCGCCCAGAAGAAACTGGCCCGGAGGGCGGCCTGATGTTCAACCCCGACACCGGCCGGCTCTACATCCAGGACGTCACCTTGCGCGACGGCATGCACGCGATCCGCCATCAATATGGTGTCGAGCATGTCGCCCGCATCGCCGAGGCGCTCGACCAGGCCGGGGTGGATGCCATCGAGATCGCCCATGGCGACGGGCTAAACGGGTCCTCGTTCAATTACGGCTTTGGCGCGCACACCGACTGGGACTGGATCAAGGCCGTCGGCAAGGTCGTCAAAAACGCGAAGCTGACCACCCTGCTCCTGCCCGGCATCGGCACCATCGAGGATCTGCACCACGCCTTCGACCTGGGCTGCACCTCGGTCCGCATCGCCACCCATTGCACCGAAGCCGACATCGCCGCCCAGCATATCGGCTTTGCGCGCAAGCTGGGCATGGACGTTGCGGGCTTTCTGATGCTGAGCCACATGAGCGAACCCGAACCTCTGGCACAGCAGGCCAAGCTGATGGAGGACTATGGCGCCCATTGCGTCTATGTCACCGACAGCGGCGGCGCGCTGGACATGGATGGCTACCGCGCGCGGCTGGAGGCTTA
>Ga0070665_100004999_pt1 | contig 13751 bp, 11 predicted proteins | sample KBSS13metaG_FD_65862 | JGI IMG/M metagenome (GOLD analysis project Ga0070665, IMG submission 65862) | Switchgrass rhizosphere microbial communities from Kellogg Biological Station, Michigan, USA - KBS S1-3 metaG | ecosystem: Host-associated > Plants > Roots > Rhizosphere > Soil ... | reverse complement strand
GCGGCGGAATGGCTCTCATTTCGTCGGCGCCGACTCGCCGCTGATATAGTCCGCGCCGAGGCCGCCGGGAACGAAAAAAGGCGTGCCGATTCAGGGAGGCCATTTTGGTGATGGCATCACGCGCAATCCGCGTGTTGGGCGTGCTTGCGGTGGCGTGGTCGGGCTCGGTCGCGGCGGCCGATCTCGCGTTGCTCTGCAGCGTTCCCTCGGATTGGTGCCAGGCCCTGGCGACGAAATTCGAGCGCGATTCCGGCATCAAGGTCTCGGTCACGCAACGGCAGTCGGGCGATGTGCTGGCGCTGCTCGGTGTGCAGTCCGCGAGGCCGCGCTACGACGTCTGGTATGGCGGCGCAGGTGACTTGCATCTCGAAGCCGCCGAAGATGACCTGACCGACGAGTACCGCTCGCCGCGCCTGCCCGAGCTTCGCGAGTGGGCCGTGCGGCATGCGGAGCATGCGCGCTTTCGCTCGGTGGCGATCTACCTCCGCGCCATTGGATTCATCGTGAACACGCGACGTCTCGCCGCGCGGCAATTGGCCGAGCCGAAATGCCTCGTCGATCTCGGTCGGCCCGAGTTCGACGACCAGCTGCAGATGGGACATCCGAGCCAGTCGGCGGCGACGCGTGCAACCGTCATTGCCCTCGCGCAGGTGCTGGGCGAACAGAAGGCCTTCGAGCTCCTCGGGCGCATCCACGAAAACGTCGCACTCTATTCGCGCCGTGCGACGAACGCGGCACGCGCCGTGGCGCGCGGCGACGTCTCGCTCGGCATCGTATTTCTGTACGACGGTGCGAACGAAGTGGCCGGCGGCTTTCCGGTCAAGCTGATTGCTCCCTGCGAAGGCCTGCCGTACGACGTCGTCGGCATGAGCCTGATCAAGGGCGGATCCAATGCGGAGAGTGCGCGGAAATTCTATGACTGGGCGCTTGGCGCCGAAAGCCAGGAGATCGAATACGCGTTTTCGTTCTGGCAGATGCCTGCGCAAAAAGGCACGCGGCTCGACGCGAAGGTCTTCGATACCGACACCGCGAAGGTCGTCTCGTACGACTACGCGCGCTACGGCACGTCCGCTGCACGCAAGCACCTTCTGGACGGCTGGGATCGCGAGGTCGGCAAGCTGCCGCGTTGAAGCCCCGCGAGGCGCACCCGTTTCATGCCCGCGGTTGTGCGCGCGACAGGAATCGGCCGCCGTAGATATTCACGCCGAGTCCGGCCAGCACGAGGCCCGCGCCGACGGCTTGCATCGGCGCCAGCGATTCGCCCAGAAGAATCGCCCCGCTCGCGAGTCCCGACACGGGGATCAGCAGCGCAAACGGCGCGATCAGTCCGGTGGGGTAGCGATGCATGAGCCGCGCCCACGACGCGAATCCGAACAGCGTCGCGATGTAGGACGTGAACAGGACGCAGCCCCACGTCAGCAGGCTTGCGGAGGTTACCGCGTGCCAGGCCGCCACGCCGCCCTCGAACAGGTATGACAGCAATGCAAGCGGCAAGGGCGGTACCAGCGATGACCACACCACCAGCGCGAACATGTCCGTCTTGTATTGCGTCGCCGCGCGTTTCGCGACCACGTTGCCGACGCCCCAGGCGAACGCCGCCACGATCACGAGCAGGAAACCGACGAACGTCGCGCTCGCGCCGGCTTGCACCTTGTAGAGGGCGAGCATGACGATCCCGATTGCCGCGATCGCGGCGCCGACGGCGTTCTCGGCGTGCAGGCGGTCGCCCAGGAACGCAATGCCCAGGCCAATCGTGAAGAAGACCTGCAACTGGATCACGAGCGACGACAGACCTGCAGGCATGCCGAGCTTCATGCCGAGAAACAGCACGCCGAACTGGAAGACGCCGATCGCGAGGCCGTACGCGACGACGAGCGAGACCGGCACCCGCGGCGGCTTGATCACCAACACCAAGGGTACGGCGGCGAACAGGAATCGCAGCGCCGCCAGCGCGAATGGCGGGATTTCGTTCAGGCCGATCTTGATCGGCACGAACGAGAATCCCCACATGGCAACGACGGCGAGGATCAGCGCGAAATCGCGCGGTACGATGCGGATTTTCAACCGGACGGAAGACGCTGGGTATCGTCCGGAAGCTTAGCACTCCGGTCCATGCACGGAGCCGAGGCCGGTCATTTCACGGCGCCGAGCGTCAGCCCGCGCACGATGAAGCGCTGGCCGAGGAACATCAGCAGCACCGCGGGAATCGTCGAGATCACCGACGCGGCGGCCATTTGCGCGTGCTGCGTCTCGTACTGCTGCGCGAAGCGCGCGATCGCCACCGGCACGGTCGCCGTCTGGCGCGACGTGAGCGAGAGCGCGATCGGGAACTCGTTCCACGAAAAGATGAACGCGAGGATGCCCGCGGCGATGAGCCCCGGGATCGCGAGCGGAAGAACCACGCGCAGGAACGCTTCGAGCGGCGTGCACCCGTCGACGCGCGCCGCCTCCTCGATCTCGGGCGGGATTTCGCGGAAGAACGCGCTCATCAGCCACACCGTCATGGGCAGGTTGATCGTCACGTGGGTGAGGACGAGCGCAATGCGGGTGTCGTAGAGGTCGAGCTGGCGAAAGGCGATGTACCACGGTCCGATCAGAGTCAGCACCGGCACCATGTGGAACAGGAGGGTCCATCCGAGAAAGCCGGCGCTCACCCACGCCGGCCAGCGGAAGCGCCGCAGCGAATAGGCGGCGAGCGTGCCGACGATCAGCACGGCAAGGGTGCTCGCGACGGCCACGACGACACTGTTGGCGATGTTCCCCGCGAAGTCCGAGCGGCGTCCGAACAGTACGTCGGCGTAGTTGGACAGCGTTGGTGTGAAGGGAAACTGGCCCGAGTAGATTGCGATCTGGTACTTGAACGATGCGGTCAGGATCCAGAGGAACGGACCGATGATCGCGAAGAGCGCGAGCGCGACCAGCACGCGTCCCGCGGGGCCGCCGCGAACGGCGGGCGGGGCCGCGACCGCCGCTTCGCGCACGGCGACGCGGCGACGCTTCATGAGGCGCGCACCGCCACCGTGACGCGCTGCGCGACCAGCAGGAACGCGACGATTGCCGCAATCACGGCCAGCGACAGCAGCGCGCCGTAACCCAGCTGGTTCTGCTCGAAGAACACCTTGTAGAGGTGCAGATTGATGAGCTCCGTTGCCGTGCCGGGCCCGCCGGATGTCAGCAGGAAAACCTCGTCGAACACCTTGAACGCGAGGATCGTCCGGAACAGGAATGCCACGACGATCGCGGGTCGCAGCAGCGGAATCATGATGCGCCACACGATCTGCCACCGCGTTGCGCCGTCGACGCGTGCGGCCTCGATGAGATCGACGGGCAGCCCCTCGACCGCCGCGAACAGGATCAGGAACACGAACGGCACCCAGTGCCAGATGTCGACGACGATCACCGACGCGAGCGCGAGGCTGGTCGACCCGAGCCAGTTCACCGGCGCAGCGCCGAGCGCGACGAGCGCCTGGTTGAAGATGCCGAAGTCGTAGTTGTACATCAGCTTCCACATGCTGCCGATCGCCACCGGCGGCACGAGGATGGGCAGGATCATCGCCGTGCGGGCCCACGTCTTGCCGCGCGCGAGACCGGCGACCGCGATGGCGAGCGCGAGGCCGATGAGCATCTCGATCGTGACCGAGACGACGACGAACACCAGCGTGTTCACCAGCGCGGGCCGCAACGCGTCGTCCGCGAGCAGCTGCGCGAAATTGGCGCGCGGCGTGAAACGCCAGATCTCGACCCCCTGCGCGAACTCGATCGTCGAGACGCTCATCCGCACGAGGTTTACCAGCGGATAGAGCGTCAGCGCGACGAACAGCAGCACCGCCGGCAGCAGGCTCCAGTACCTGAATGTGCGATTGGCGAGGGCGGAGAGCAAAAGGGTGGTCAGTGCATCCTGCAACCGATGGCGGGCGAAGCCAGTTGTCTGTTTGAACGTCGTGCCCGGACGTTCATTCCGGCAGCGGCGGCAGCGCGCCCGTCTTGCGGCCGTTCTTCACGAACAGGTCCTGGATTTCCTTCGCCGCCGTGTTGAGTGCCTTGCCGGAGCTCATTTCGCCGATTACCGCCTGATTGAGCCGCAGCCCGAGGATCTGCTCCACCTGTGCGCCTTCGGCGTAGCCCAGTTCCTGCCGCGCGAACTTCTGCGTCTCGAGATAAGCCGGCATCCAGCGCAGCTTCGATTCCTTCGCGAGATCCGACGTGTAGACATCGCTGCGGTTCGGGATGCCGCCCGCCTGCGCGAACGCGCGCTGCGCATCGTAGCTCAGGAACCAGCGTGTGAATGCTAGTGCCGCCTTCTTCTGCGAGTCGGGCACATCCTTGGGAACGACTGCGTTCCAGTTGCCGACGACCGCGCCGCTCGCGCCGCCGCGACCGGCCGGCAGCGCGACGGTCTCGAGCTTGCCGACCACAGCCGACTTCGCCGGATCCTCGAAGCTCGCGAAGGCGGCGGTGACGACATCGCCCATCGCGGCCTTGCCGGTCGAGAGAAGCTGGATCACGTCGCCCTGGCCGAGCGTGCCGTAGTTCGGCGGACCGCATTTCTTCAACAGGTCGGTGTAGAGATCGAGCGCCGCCTTCACCTGCGGGCTGTTGATCGTCACCGTGTAGTCGCCCGCCGCGGGGTCCTTCACCACCGATCCTCCCTCGGCCAGCATCACGCTGTGCCAGTCGTAGCGGATGCCGTTGCCCTTCTCGCCGCGGGCGACGAAGCCATACATCTTCGGCGGATCGGTGAGCTTGGTGCACGCTGTCAGCACGTCAGCCCACGTCTTCGGCGGCGCAATGCCGGCCTGCTTCAGGATGTCGGCGCGGTAGTAAAGCAGTTGCACGTTGCCGAGCACCGTGTACGCCATGAGCTTTCCGCCGTCGGGCGTGCGCCACCGCTTCTGCGCGTTCCACCAGCCGGAATCGCCGTAGCTCAGCACTTCCTTGGGCAGGTCGAACGAAGCGTCGATCTCCTTCAGCGGCGCGAGGAAGCCGCCCTCGTAGAACTCGATCGTCCACTGCGTGTCGAGGAACATGAGGTCGTACGGACTCTTGCCCGAACGCACGGCATTGCGCGCTTTCTCGAGCATGCCGCCGAAAGGCGTCGTGTCGAGCTTGATCTGGTTGCCGGTCTGCTGCTCGTAGAGGCCGACGACCTTCTCGAACGCCGGATACCACGGTGTCGATGCGACGAGGATCGTGATCGGCGCCTGCTTGCCGACGTCGGCGAACGGCTTCTGCGCGGCGGCCGGCGTGGTCGCAAGTCCCGCGAGCATCAGCGCCGCGGCCGACGCGCGCATCATCGTCATCAGGTCCATGTCCTCTCCTCGTCGTGCGGTTTGTGTTCTAGGAATTTGCGGCAACTGCGACCTTGCGCGGCCAGCTCGACTCGACGCCATAGCGCGCATACATCTCGGCCGGTGTGTCGTGCGCCCTCATCATCTGGGCCATGCCCGCGTGGAAGCGCCGTTCGATCTCCGCATCGCGGAACGGCCGCTCCTGCTTGGGATCGGTCGCGAGATCGTACAGCGTCGTACCCACACCCGGATCGAATGTCTTGTTGTCGTGCATCGGGATGCGTCGCGCGTCCTTCAGGGCATCGATGCGCAATAGCGGCATGCCCTTGGTGAAGTCGAACGGCGGCGACAGCGCCGACGTCTTCATCTCGGCGACGCTGAACAGCGAATGCAGGTGCATCGGCATCAGCGTGTATTCGTGCAAGCCGGGGCCGTACAGGTCTTCGGGATAGAGGTAGTACGTGTAGCGGCCGTCCGTGGCGCCCAGCGGGCCCCCGAAGACGCCGAAGAGGCCGACGTCGCGTTGCGTCGCATCGCGCTCCAGCAGCGGGACGACCGACTTCGCGCGCACCTCGGGCGGCACGGGCAGGCCGAACAGATCGAGGAACGTCGGCATCAGGTCCATCGTCTGCGTCAGCGCGCTGCGGCGCTGGCCCGCCATGCCCACGCAATCGGGATGGTGGACGATCAAGGGGATGTGGGAGATTTCGGTGTAGTAGGGCATCAGGTTCTTGCCCCACCAATCGTGCTCGCCGAGCAGGAAGCCGTGGTCGGTGGACAGCACGAGGGCCGTGTCCTTCCACAGGTCGTGCCGGTCGAACCGATCGAGCAGCCGGCCGAAGTAGTGGTCGCACGCGCTCACCAGCGCTGCGTAGTTGGAGCGGATCTCGGCGATCTCCTCGGGCGTGTCGTCCACCTTCTGGTACATCGGCCAGTCGAGTATGCCGCCGGCCCAGCCGGTGGGGTACGTGTCCTTGAAGCGCTTCGGCGCCTGGAAGGGCTCGTGCGGGTCGAAGCATTCGAGCATCAGGAACCAGTTCTTCGCACTGTGATTGTGATCGAGGAACTCGAACGCCGAGTCGAAGCATCGCGGCAGGCAGAAATCCTTCTCGTCCGGCATGAACTCGGTGTTGATCGCGTGCTGGAGTCGCTTGCTCCATTCCTCGCCGAACTTGTAGTGCTTCGCCGCATATTTCTCCCGCAGTCGCTCGAGCGGCGGCTGCACCATGGCCTTCCACGGGTCGTACTCCTGGCCGCGGATGAAATCCCACGTGCGAAAGCGGCCGTGGTACGTCGCGCCGCCGTCCTCGAAGTAATGCATGTGGTCGGTCACGAGATGCGTATGGATGCCGGCGTCGCGCATCTGCTCGGGGAACGAGTTGTCGAAGGGCTCGAGAGGCCCCCAGCTGCGGTGCATGAAGTTGAGACGGCCGGTGTGCAGGTCGCGGCGTGCGGGCATGCACGGCAGGCTGCCGACGAAGTGCGTGTCGAACGTGACCGCGCGCTCGGCGAAGCGATCGAAGTTGGGCGTGCGCACAGCCGTCGGGCCGTAACAGCCCATCGCCGTGCGGCACAGCGAATCGAACAGGACGAAGATCGTCTTCATGCCGCCTCTCGGCCGGTTGGTGCGTTTCCACCAGTTTGGCACCCGGGAGGTATCATGTAAAATTCCAAAATAGAGATCAGCGATAACCCACAGGAATGGCACTTTTGCGCAACGCCGGGCTCCTCCGCGACTTCCTCGCGGTCGCGCGCACGGGCAGCCTGAGCGCGGCGGCCGAGGAGCTGGCGGTGAGCCAGCCGGCGCTCACCAAGAGCGTTCGCCGGCTGGAACATCACTATGGCGTCACGCTGTTCGAGCGCCGCGCACGGGGGATGGCGCTCACGGCGTTCGGCGAGACCTTGCTGGGCCATGCGAAGCTGATCGATTCGCAGTGCCGCTTCGCGGACGTCGAGATGACGGCCTTCGCACAGGGCCACACCGGGCGTTTCCGCATCGGCGCCGGACCGTTCTGGGGCGCGACCATCATGCCGCTCGCCATCGCCCGGCTGCAGGAGCAGTTGCCGAGCCTCGAGGTCGAGCTCGACGTGGGCGTCAATACCGTCATTCATCCACGGTTGTTCGGGGGCGATCTCGACATCGTCGTTTGCGCGCTGCCGGAAGCTGAAATGCTTCCGCCGGGCATCGAGGTGCGGCGATTCTTCGACCTGCACATGCGTGTCATCGCCGGCGAACGCCATCCGCTGCTCAAGCGCAGGCGCGTCGAGGCGGCCGACTTCGCGAAGTACCCCTGGGCGCTCTATCAGCGCGATCGGGAGATCGTCCGGAAGCTCGTCGCGGCGCTCGGACGTGACGGTGGCGCGCCTCCGCGCATCGTGGTCGAGTCGAGCTCGGTCCTCGCGGTGATGGAGCTCCTGAAGGCGGGGCCCTACCTGAGCTGCATCGCGGATGCGTTCCTGCGCGCGCGCCCCGATTCCGGCATTGGCGTGGTTCCGTACCAGCGTGACATCTGGACCTGCCCGTCGGGAGCGCTGTTCCACAAATCACTCCGCGATTTTGCGCCGGTCCGGATGCTGCTCCGCGCGATCGACGAGCTTTCCGCGCGCCTTTCGCGCCCGGTTGCGCTGCCGCGAAAGCGCCACGCCGCCTGATGGCAGTCTTCATCGGCCCGTGCTTCCCGAACGCCGTCCAATGAAACAGGCGTTTCATCAACGCTCTTCGATGGAAATTGCATTTCAATCGCGGCTGCGCGAAAATCCGCGCTCCACGCGACCCGCCGCGCGCGGTTCGCGATCCGCGCTGATCGCGGTCCCGTAATCGTTGCCACGACACGCCGCGGCCTCACGCACACGTCAGGAATCCCGCATGCGCAATGCCACGCGATTCGCCGCCGGCCGCCGGCTGGACGTCGTCTGTCTCGGCCGCTTCGGCGTCGACTTCTATGCGCAGCAGATCGGTGCACGGCTCGAGGACGTCACGAGCTTCGCCAAATATCTGGGCGGTTCGTCCGCCAACACCGCGTTCGGCTGTGCGCGTCTGGGACTCAAGGCGGGACTGATCTCGCGGGTCGGCGACGATGCGATGGGTCGATTCTTGGTCGAGACCATCGCGCGCGAAGGCTGCGACACGAGCCACGTCGGCGTCGATCCCACGCGGCTCACGGCCGCGGTCGTCCTGGGCATCGAGGACAAGGACACTTTTCCGCTCATTTTCCTGCGCGAGAATTGCGCGGACATGGCCATCGGCGATGCCGAGATCGAGGAAGCGTACATCGCGCAAAGCCGGGCGCTCCTCATCACCGGGACGCATTTCTCGACCGAGTACATCGACGGGGTCAGCAACCGCGCGCTCGACCGCGCGCGCGCCCACGACGTGCGGACGATCCTCGACATCGACTACCGCCCGGTGCTATGGGGACTCACCAAGCGCGGCGACGGCGAGACGCGCTACGTGCGCTCGGATGGCGTCACCGCCCACCTGCAGCGGCTCTTGCCGAAGTTCGATCTCATCATCGGCACCATCGAGGAATTCAATATTGCAGGCGGCAGCACCGAGATCATGGAATCGCTGCGTGCGGTACGCCGGCACACGGCCGCCGTGCTCGTGGTCAAACGCGGACCGATGGGCTGCGCGGTCATCGAGGGTTCCATCCCCGCATCGCTCGACGACGCGTTCAATGGGCGCGGGGTCGAAGTCGCCGTGCTGAACGTGCTCGGGGCGGGCGACGCGTTTTCGTCGGGCTTCCTCTCGGGCTGGGTGCGCGGCGAGGATTACGACGCCTGCGCGCGCTACGCCAACGCCTGCGGCGCACTGGTCGTGTCGCGGCATGGCTGTGCACCGGCGATGCCTACCCGCGTCGAGCTCGACTATTTCCTTGCCAACGCGCCGACCATCCCGCGGCCGGACCAGGACGCGACGCTGACTCGCCTGCACCGTGTCACCGCGCCGCGCGCGCCCCGGAACGATCTCGCGATCTTCGCCTTCGACCATCGCAACCAGTTCTTCGAGATGGCGCAGCGTGCCGGCGCGGACGAGGCCCGCATCTCGCGCCTCAAGTCGCTCTTCGTCGAAGCGATCGTGGAAACCGAGTCCGCGCGGGGACTCGCCGGCCGCATCGGCATGCTGTGCGATGACCGGTACGGACAGGACGCGCTCAACGCGGCGACCGGACGCGGCTGGTGGATCGGGCGGCCGGTGGAACTGCCGGGATCGTATCCGGTCGTGTTCGATCGTGGCCGGTCCGTCGGTTCGGCGCTGATCGCGTGGCCGCAGGAGCACGTGGTCAAGTGTCTCGTTCCGTTTCATCCGGACGATGCGATCGAGACGCGGCTCGAGCAGGAAGCGCAGATTCGCACCGTGTACGACGCCGTGCAGGCGAGCGGCCACGAGCTCCTGCTCGAAATCATTCCGCCGAAATCGCTGCCGCGGACGCCGGACACGGTCTACCGCGCGATCAAGCGCCTCTACAACCTGAACCTGTATCCGGAATGGTGGAAACTCGAGCCGATGAGCGCGGCGGAGTGGCGCGCCATCGACGAGCTGATCGCGGAGCGCGATCCTTATTGCCGCGGCGTCGTGATTCTCGGCCTGAGCGCCCCGCTCGACACGCTCGCCGCGGGATTCCGGGAAGCGCGCGCCAGCACGAGCTGCCGCGGCTTCGCCGTCGGCAGGACGATCTTCGAGGCGCCTTCGTCGCAATGGCTCGCAGGCGCCATCGACGACGCGACGCTCAAGGCACGCGTGCGCGCGAATTTCGAAGCGCTGATCGATGCGTGGCAGGACGCGCGCAGCGACACGCGGAAGGTTGCGCAATGAAGGCGGCCGGAACCACGCGCCTTACCGTCGCCCAGGCGCTCGTGCGCTACCTCGCGGCGCTTCGCGTGCACGGCGACGACGGTGGCGGTGCGCTCTTCGGCGGCGTGTTCGCGATTTTCGGCCACGGCAACGTCGCGGGGCTGGGCGAGGCTCTCTACGCGGAACGCGAACGCCTTCCGACGTACCGGGCGCATAACGAGCAGGCGATGGCCCATGCCGCGATCGCTTATGCCAAGGCGCAGATGCGGCGCCGGATGATGGCCTGCACGACATCGATCGGTCCCGGCGCGACCAATCTCGTCACCGCCGCGGCGCTGGCACACGTCAATCGGCTGCCCGTGCTCTTTCTGCCGGGCGACGTGTTCGCATCGCGGGCGCCGGATCCCGTGCTGCAGCAGGTCGAGGATTTTCAGGACGGCACCGTGTCGGCCAACGACTGCTTCAAGCCGGTCTCGCGGTATTTCGATCGCATCCTGCATCCGTCGCAGCTCCTGACGGCGCTTCCGCGCGCCATCCACGTGCTCACCGACCCGGCATTGTGCGGCCCGGTGACACTGGCGCTGCCGCAGGATGTGCAGACGATGGCGTGGGATTTTCCGGATGAGTTTTTCATGCCGCGCCCGATCCGCTTTGCGGCCCCGCCGGCGTCCGATGCGGAAATCACCGATGCCGTCATCGAAATTCACCCGGCGAAGCGGCCACTGATCGTTGCCGGCGGCGGCGTTCTCTATGGCCACGCGGGTGCCGCGCTCGCTGCGTTCGCCAGCGCACACGGCGTGCCGGTCGCCGAAACGCAGGCGGGCAAGGGTGCACTTCCCTGGGATCATCCGATGCAGCAGGGTGCGATCGGCGTCACCGGGTCGCCTGCAGCGAACGCGCTCGCGCGCGAAGCTGACGTCGTGCTCGCAATCGGGACCCGCCTGTCCGACTTCACGACCGGCTCGCATTCGATGTTCCCCAGGGCGACGCTCGTCTCGGTCAACGTCAATCGCTTCGATGCGCAGAAGTGGCGTGCCGTCGAGGTGTGCGCCGATGCGGGGCGCGCGCTGACGGCGCTGTCGCACGCGCTTGGCGCCTGGAAGGCCGAGGACGCATGGACGCGCGGCGCGCAAGCGCATGGTGCGGCCTGGCGCGCCGACATCTCGCGTATCACCGGCGCGCGCGACGTCGCATTGCCCTACGAAGGCGACGTGATCGGCGCCGTGCAGCGCTCCGCGCCGGATTCGACGACGCGCGACATCGTCGTGTGCGCGGCCGGTACGCTGCCCGCGGAGCTGCACAAGCTCTGGCGCACGTCGGTGCCCGGCGGCTATCACATGGAATACGGCTACTCGTGCATGGGCTACGAGATCGCCGGGGGACTTGGCGTCAAGCTCGCGCAACCCGATCGGGAAGTGATCGTCATGGTCGGCGATGGCAGCTACCTGATGCTGAACTCGGAGATCGCCACGTCGGTGATGCTCGGGCGCAAGCTGATTGTCGTGGTGCTGGACAATCGAGGTTTCGGCTGCATCAACCGGTTGCAGCAGGCCTGCGGCGGCGCGCCCTTCAACAATCTGCTCGCCGACTGCGTACAGGCGCAGGAAGGTGCGCCGCGCGTCGATTTCGCGGCGCACGCGGCATCGATGGGTGCCCACGCCGAGAACGTCGGATCCATCGCCGAGCTCGAGGCCGCGTTGGTCCGCGCCCGCGCCGCGCAACGAACGTCGGTGATCGCCATCGAAACCGATCCCAATCGCACGACCGCCGAGGGCGGCGCCTGGTGGGAAGTCGCGGTGCCGGAAGTGTCGTCACGCACCGAGGTGCAGCGTGCGCGCGCACAATACGAGCAGGACAGGAAATTGCAACGACCATGAGCACGCCTTTCGACGTCCGCATCGGCATCAATCCGATCTCCTGGAGCAACGACGACCTGCCGTCGCTCGGCGGCGAAATACCGCTCGAGACCGCGCTGGCCGAGGGCCATGCGATCGGCTACCAGGGCTTCGAGCTCGGCAACAAGTTTCCACGCGAGCCGAAGGCGCTGTCGGCGGTGCTGTCGCGACACGGCGTTGCGCTCGTTTCCGGCTGGTATTCGGGCCGGCTCGCGCGCCGATCGGTGGCGGAGGAAATCGCCGCCGTCGAGCGGCACCTCGACCTGCTCGCATCGTGCGGCGCCAACGTGATGGTGTATGGCGAAGTCGCCGACAGCATCCAGGGTGCGCCCGCTCCGCTCTACAAACGCCCGCGTTTCTTCCGCGATGAACAGTGGCGCGAGTACGGCGACAGGCTCACCGCCTTCGCCCGCCACACGCGAGCCCGCGGCGTGCGTCTCGCCTATCATCACCACATGGGCGCCTATGTGGAGACGCCGGCGGATGTCGACCGCCTGATCGCGCACAGCGGCGACGAGGTGGGCCTGCTCTTCGACAGCGGGCACATGACATTCGCCGGCGGCGATGCGGTGGCGATGCTCGAGAAGCACATCGCCCGCGTGTGCCACGTGCACTGCAAGGACGTGCGGCCGGACGTGATCCGGCTTGCGCGAAACGGCAACTGGAGCTTTCTCGATGCCGTCATCAACGGCGCCTTCACCGTGCCGGGCGATGGGGCCGTCGATTTTCCCGCACTGATTGCGATTCTCCGCCGCAGCGGTTACCGCGGCTGGCTGGTAGTCGAGGCGGAGCAGGACCCCGTCATCGCGCCCTCCTACGCCTACGCCGAAAAGGGATATCGCACCTTGGCGCATCTGGTCGCGCAGGACGGCGCGCCGTCGTCGGCAAGCGAGCGATGAGCCTGCTGGTCAAGGGCAAGCGCGAAGGCGCGGAGATCGTCACGGTGACGCCCCGTTCGGCGGGATGGCGCTACGTCGGCTTCGCCGCCTATCGGCTCGACGCTGGACGTACGGTCGACATCCGCCAGCCGGGCAACGAGATCTGCGTGGTCGTCCTGTCCGGCATCGTGACGGTGGAGGCAGGTGGCGCCACGTGGCCGCATGTGGGCGGCCGGCAAAGCGTGTTCGACGACGAGGCCCCGCATGCGCTGTACCTGCCCGACGGGGCGAGTGTGCGCATCGCCGGAGATACCGCCGCCGAAGTGGGCATCGCAAGCGCCCCAGGCGCCGGGGACGGTGCGGCGCGCCTGATCGCACCGTCGCAGATGAAGCGCTCCACGCGCGGAACCGGCTCGAACACGCGCTTCGTCTGTGACATCCTGCCGCAGACCGAGCCCGCGGCGCACCTGCTGGTGGTCGAAGTGCGCACGCCGGGCGGACATTCGTCGAGCTACCCGCCGCACAAGCACGACACCGACAACCTGCCACAGGAATCGTCGCTCGAGGAAACCTATTACCACCGCCTGAAGCCGGCTCAGGGCTTTGCCTTCCAGCGCGTCTACACCGACGATCGCTCGCTCGACGAATCGCTCGCTGTCGAGGATCACGACGTGGTGATGGTGCCGCGCGGCTACCATCCCGTCGTGGTGCCACATGGCTATGAGTCGTACTACCTCAACGTGATGGCGGGACCGAAGCGGGAATGGCATTTCAAGAACGATCCCGCGCACGAGTGGATGCTGCAGCGGTGAAGCGTCCCGCCTGATCGCGGCGGGCCGGCGGATGGCTTCAACACGACAATTTTTCAAGAGACGCGAAATGCGGAGAGAAGATG
>Ga0070665_100004998_pt1 | contig 13752 bp, 12 predicted proteins | sample KBSS13metaG_FD_65862 | JGI IMG/M metagenome (GOLD analysis project Ga0070665, IMG submission 65862) | Switchgrass rhizosphere microbial communities from Kellogg Biological Station, Michigan, USA - KBS S1-3 metaG | ecosystem: Host-associated > Plants > Roots > Rhizosphere > Soil ... | reverse complement strand
GGGCGTCTGAGCCTGGGGATCATCCCGACGCTGGGCCCTTATTTTCTCCCGTCCTTCATTCCGCTCACCAAGAGCCGCTATCCGAGCCTGCAGCTCGTGGTACACGAAGACCTGACTCAACATCTGCTGGAGCGCCTGCGCAGCTACCAGATCGACGCCGCCCTGCTGGCGCTGCCGTTGGAAAACCATGACCTGGACCAACTCCCGCTGTTCGATGAGCCCTTCTGGTTCGCGTGTCCGCTGGAGCATCCGTTGGCACAGGCCGACTGGGTGGCCGAGGAAGATCTGCAGGACGAGACCCTGTTGCTGTTGGCCGATGGTCATTGCCTGCGCGGCCAGGCATTGGCCGCCTGCGGCCGCCAGGCGGAGCCCGAAGAGGGCTCCGATGATTTCCGTGCGGTGAGTCTCGAGACGATCTGCCAGTTGGTATCCGCGGGACTGGGTTGCACGTTGTTGCCGGCGCTGGCGGCGCAAAGGTCGACTTCGACGCCGCCGTTGGCCGTACGCCCCCTGCGCTCCCGCAATGACAGCCGGCGCATCGGACTCGTCTGGCGTCGCGGTTACCCTAAAGCGCAGGAGTTGGCTTTGTTGGCGAAGCTCATGCGCGAGAACGTGCCTGAGGGAACGCGTCCGTTGCAGCGCTAGTGAGGGTCCACCGTCTACCGCGCGGGTCGCTCCGGGCTCGGCCGAGCCCGGTCGCCCCAACTCAGCGCTTGCCGTAGTCCAGCGCCACGCCTTTGCGCTGCGCCAGGATGTAAGACTCCAGGGCCCGCATCTTGGGATCGTCCGGCGCCAACACCTTGCCGCGCACCGGGTGCTCGATGCACCAGTTGATCATGTCACGCAGCAACGCAACCCGGCCGAGCGTCGGCTGGAATTTCGGATAGGTCTCCGGATGGGTGTTGGCGGCGCGCGGATGGCACATGTCGCAGGAGACCGCGATCTCGCTGCCCAACTGGTCGCCACTGTGAAATACGGTCGAGCCGTACACGGCTTCCTTGTAGGTCTCCGTGTTCCAGACTTTCACGTCCTGCGCCGACACCGCGCCGTAGGTCGATGACTGCCCGGTGCCGATGAGCTTGGAGTTGTCCTCCGGCGGGACGACCTGGTGGGCCTCCACTTCCTCGGCCACCCACTTGTTGTCCGGGTTCTTGGCCTGCCACTGGGCCATCAACGCATCGGCAATTTTCTTGCCTTCCTCCGGCGTCTGCGGCGTATCGGCGGCCACCTGCACGGTGGTCTTGTTGTCGCACAACTTCACGACCTTGGCACCTTTGACGGGCGAGGAGGGCGGCGGATTGGCGGTCGCGGCCTGGGAGATGAGCGCGATGAGGGCTACTGCGAGCCAGGGAGTTGTTTTCATGCTGTGCCTCCTTCGATCAATAGCTCGCCAACGTGGGGAGCGCCGGGGCATCCTGCTGACTGCTGCCGCGCAGGTAGCTGGCTTTCACGGCCATCGGGTTGCGGTTCCAAAGGCTGTAGAGCTTGTCGACCAGTCCGTCGGGGTGCACGGTGGCGGTGCCATCACCCAAACCATCGTTGGGATCGAAGGGGTTGGGGCGGTTCATCTGCACGGTGAGCGCCGGCAAACCCTGCGGCGCATAAGGCCAGGGCCAGGCGGTCGATAGCATGCCGTGAAAGTCGATGTTGCCAATCCGGTTCGTCAGAACCTGGTGAGTATGGCCGTGCAACACCGTCACGTGCTCGAAACGCTGGAGGATAGCCTGCACGTCCTCGGCGTCGTCGGTCCAGAAGTTCCACGGCCGATAGAGTTTGTACAACGGTGAATGCGAGAAGACGATGATGGGCGTGGAGGTGGGGACCTTCTCCAGGTCCTTCTTCAGCCACGCGCGCTCGGTCGCACCGACTTCGAACGCGCTCTGGATGGCGTTGTCGAGGCCCGCCACAGTGTGCATGCGCTCGGCGGGAGTCAGTCCGCGCGGTGTCCAGAAGTCTTTTTCGTGTACGCTCATCAGGACGACGAAGTGCACGCCCTTGTGGTTGAAGCTGTAGTTCTCCGGCCCGAACAGCTCGTTCCAACGGTGCCCCATGTCGAAGAACCAGTCGTGCTCGCCGACCATCATGTGGACCGGTGCCTTGAGGCTCTTGAGGATCTGGGCACCCAGGTCCAACTCCTCCTTGCGTCCGAGCTGCGCCAGGTCGCCGCCGTAGAGGACGAAGTCCGGCTGCGGGTCGAGCGCGTTGACATCATCGACCGCGCGCAATAACTGCCGCACAAAGCGCTCGTTGGTCTTTTTCGCGTACAGATGCGAATCGGAGATGTACGCGAAGGTGAATTCCTGTCGCGCGCCCCCGCCTTCGGCGGCGGAGGCGACGTTGATGGGCAGAAAGGTGTGGGCGTGATAGCTCACACCCGCGGCTACTGCGGCGGCCGCGGCGCCCGTCGAAACCTTCATGAAGGTGCGCCGATCGAGGCGCTGCAGCCCGCGGAACAGCGCGTCGCGCTCTTCGAAGTAACGCGTCTCCACGCTCTTGATATGAGGTATCCGTTTGTCGTTCATAGTCTTGCCTCGACGCATTACTTGAGACCGGCCGCCCCGACTACCCGGGTCTCGAACGGCAGAACCTGGCGGTGCGCGAGCGCATCGTCGCGGAAGGGCCGTTGCTTGGCGGCCAGGGCGTGCTGCTCCTGGTAGGCGGCCGTGTTTTCGGCCGCGAAGCGCGAGTCGGTGAGCGTGAACAGGAAGGCCACGAGGTCATCGATTTCCGCCTCACTCAGGTTCAGAGGCTCGATGCCACCATCCAGGTAGGGATTCGTTTCCCCGCCCTTGTTGTAATGGTCCACGACGTCCCACAGGGTCCGCAGTGAGCCGTCGTGCATGTACGGTGCGGTGATGCCAACGTTGCGCAGTTGCTCTGTCTTGAAGGCGCCGATGTCACTGCGGTTGCGCGTCGTGATGAAGCGTCCGAGCTCCGAGAGGTCGGTCTCGAGCGCCAGCTTGTCGAGTGCCTGTTCGTCGGCGCCAGACTTGGTCGCCTCCAGGCCTTTGCGTGCGAGCGCCTCGAAATTCTGCGTGCGGGCCGATACGCCGATGTTGTGGAACAAGTTGTCCGTCCCGAGCGGGTTCGAGCCGTTCAACATGTGGCAGCTCACGCAGCGTGCCTTACCTCCAAACAGGACGAGTCCGCGCTGTGCGGCGGGCGAGATGGCGTTGCTGTCGCCGGCGACATATTTATCGAAGGGAGCGTCGAGAAAGATCAGCGTGCGCTCGAAGCTGGCGAGCGCCCGGCCGATGTCGTCGTAGTTGGGCGCCCGGCCGTAGGCCTTCTGAAACATGCCGACATAACTCGGATCCGCCGAGATCGCGGCTACCGCGCTTGCCTTGTCGGGATGACCCATCTCGATCGGGTTGAGAATCGGTAGTTTGGCCTGCTCTTCCGGAGTCGGCGCGCGGCCGTCCCAGAACATGGTCTGGAAGAGCACCGCGTTCATCACGGTAGGGGCAGAGCGCCTGCCGAGCTTGTCGCCGACGCCTTCTGAAACATTGCGCCGATCGGTGAAGCCGCGGCTGACGTCGTGGCAGGTTGCGCAGGACACCGTTCCGTCACGGGAGAGGTGCGTATCGAAGTACAGCTTGCGGCCGAGGGCGATGCGCTCCGGTGTCTGCTGGTTGTCAGCGGGAACGTAGATGCTGGCCCACGCTACGGGGTCCACTCCCGGGGGCACGCCGGTGGTCGGGATATGCAGCGCGTCGAGGCGCTGCTGCTGGGCGGCCGCGTCCAATGCCCCGTGGGTGTCTGGCGGCGTCGCCGCAAATAGTGCGCTGCCTGCGGCGGCAGCAAGAAAACCCAGCACGGCTGCGCTTGCCAGGCGGACTTGAGTCTTGTTCATCGTTCCCTCCCGCTGGTGCCCTCACCCGCGGGCCGGACAATGGCTTATGGCCCCGCGGCCTGGCCAATCGAATGTGTGAATGGAGGGCGATAGCTAAAACGAATGCCGTTGTTAAAACGCTGGATCCGGGAATCCATGCCCGGCCCAGCGTGGCATTGGCAAAAAGCGTGGTTTTTGCCAATGCCCTCCGGCACCTGCGGCGGCGGGGCACATCCTATGCCGGGGCGTGTGCCGGGAGCGGCGACGCCCACGCCCCTGGGCACGACCGCTTTGCTATCATTAGGGGTTTCCACAGCACCTTCGGACCTCATGCTTCAGAACATCCGCGACGGTCTCCACCGTCATAAATGGCTCGGCTACATCGTGCTGGGTGCGCTTGCGCTGGTGTTCGCCGCGTGGGGCGCGTACGGCATCGTCAATCTGAACATCGACAATGCCAATTACGCCGCCGAGGCGGGGGGCCAGAAGATCTCCATCCAGGAGGCGCGCAACGCGTGGACCCGGCAGGAGAGTCGGCTGCAGCAGAGCTTCGGCGGCGCCGACATCCCGGCCGTGCTGCGCGATCGCTTCCAGGACCAGGTGCTGGAAGGCCTGATCCGCAATGCCTTGATGAGCGAGCGCACCCACGACCTGGGGTATCGCGTCTCGGATGTCGACCTGCAGGAGGCGATCCGCAACGAGCCCGCGTTCCAGATCGAGGGCAAGTATTCACCCGAAGCGGCCAAGGCGGCCCTGGCGCAGGCTGGCCTGTCGATCGACACGTTCACCAGTGAGATGCGCAGCGACCTGCAGCGGCAGCAGCTCGAGAACGGGATCCGCGCCACCAGCTTCATGACGCCGCGCGAGCGCGCGCAGTTGCAGTCGCTGGAGAACGAGCAGCGCGAGGTGCGTTACGCCGTTCTGTCGACTGAGAAGTTTCCGGGCCCCGCCATCGATGACGCGGCCATCCAGGCGTACTACAAGGCGCACCAGGCTGAATTCATGACGCCCGAGTCGGCGCACCTGCAGTACGCCGAGTTGCGCCTGGACCAGTTGGCGGCCCAGATGACGGTGTCGGATAAGGACCTGCACGCCGCCTACGACAAGAACAAGAATACTTACGTGGTGCCCGAGCGCCGTCACGCCCGCCACATCCTGATTGCCGCGACCAAGGACGACGCCGCCGACAAGAAGCTGGCGGACGAGGTGTACGAGCAGGCGAAGTCCGGCAAGGATTTCGCGGCCCTGGCGAAGCAGTACTCGAAAGATCCGGGCTCGGCTCAGAACGGTGGCGACCTGGGCTGGGCCGACCGCACGACCTTCGTGCCCCAGTTCACCGATGCGTTGTACAGCATGAAGGTCGGCGAGATTCATCCGCCGGTGAAGACGCAGTTCGGCTATCACATCATCCGACTCGATGAAGTGCAGGCCGGCAAGACGAAGTCCTTCGAGGAGGCGCGGCCGGAGCTCGAGGGCGAGGTCCGCAAGAACCTGGCGACCGACCGTTTCGGTGACATCCAGGAGCAGCTGCAGACCCGTCTCGAGCAGCCGGGTGCCGACCTCGATGCGATCGCGAAAGAGTTCAAGCTGCAGCCCGGCGACGTTCCGCAGTACCTGCGCGGCGAGGGTGGGGCGCCTCTGGGCGCGAGTCCGCAGCTTCAGGACCTGGTGTTCGGCGAATCGCCCGTGGCGATCGGTCGAATCGGGGGACCTGTCCTGTTAGGCGATGATCGGCTCGCCCTGATCAAGGTGCTCGATCGCAAGAAGCCCGAACCGAAGCCACTGACCGAAGTCCACGACACCATTGTTGCGGCCCTCAAAAAGCAGAATGGCTCCGAGGCCGCGATGAAGGCTGCCGAAGGTGCCAAGGCCAAACTCGAGGGCGGAGCGTCGTTCGACGATGTCGCGAAGGAGTTGGGGATCACCGCGGAACCGGCGCGCTTCATTGCCCGCACCGATCCCGCAGTGCCCGCACAAATCCGCACTACCGTGTTCGATCTTCCGAAGCCCAGCGGCGACAAGCCCGTGTATCGCGCAGTGAAGCTCGATACCGGGGGTGCCGCGGTGGTTGACCTCACCAAGGTGCGAGTCGACTCGACCGATGCCAACAAGCAACTGGAGGCATCGCGCGTGAAGCAGGAAATCGACCGCCAGGGCACCGAGGACGCGACCGCCTACCTCGAGGACGTCCGGCGCACGGCTGACGTGCGCAAGAATCCCAAGGCGTTCGAGTAAGCGCTCGGCGCGCCGGCTCACCCGTTCAAATGGCCGGCGCACCAACAGCTCCCGGGGAACATGGTTCGGCTCGCGGCCTGACGGCGACGCCGATCCTGGTCGCCATGGCGGCCGGCGCGATCATCGGTTGGCTGATCGGGCCGACCGGGCGCGTTGTCGGCCTGGACCTGCTGCCGCTGTTCGACTTCCTCGGCACCATCTTCCTCAACCTGTTGAAGATGGTGGTCGTACCGCTGATCTCCGCCTCGATCATCACCGGGGTGGCCAGCTTGGGATCCGGCCGCGATCTCGGCCGCCTCGGGATCAAAACGCTGCTGTTCTATGTCGTCACCACACTTCTGGCGGTGCTGACAGCGCTCGCCATCGTCGATCTCGTGAAGCCGGGGATCGTGAACGGCGAGCCTGCGAAACACATTCTCGCGCTCGAAGCGCAATCTGAGAGTGTGACCGAGGCGGTGAAGCAGCATACGTCGACGGGTGTCATGGAGACGCTGCTGAGCGCGGTGCCGGCCAACATCATCGATGCCGCAGCCAACAACAAGCTGCTCGGTGTCATGTTCTTCAGCATTCTGTTCGGCTTTTTCCTCGCTCGCATCGAGATGCCGTATCGGCAGGTCGTGCTGGATTTCTGGCAAGGCATGTTCCGGGTGATGATGCGGATCACGGGGTTCGTCATGAGTCTTGCGCCGGTCGGTGTGTTCGGGCTCACGGCCCGGGTCATTGCCAAGTCCGGCGTGCATGCCGCGGGACCGATCCTGACATTCGGAGCCTGTGTTGCGAGCGGCCTGTTGTTGTATGCGGTCGTCGTGGTGCCGCTGCTCATGCGGCTCCTCGGCGTGTCGCATCCTTATCGCCTGTTCGCGGCGATGGGTCCGGCGCTGGCTACGGCGTTTTCCACCGCTTCATCGGCTGCGACTCTGCCCACGAGCCTCGAGTGCCTCGAGAAGCGTGCCAACGTATCGGAGCGTATCGCCAGTTTCGTGATGCCCTTGGGAACGTCGATCAACCATGTGGGCACGGCGCTTTATGAGTGCGCCGGTGCGATGTTCATCTGCCAGGCTTATGGCCTGGAGCTCACCTTCGGCGCGCAGTTCACGGTCGTGACCCTGGCGCTCATTACTTCGATGGGCATCGCCGGTATCCCGGCCGCCTCACTGGTTGCGATTGCCGTCATCCTGGCCGCTGTCGGCGTGCCTCCCGAGGGTGTTGGTGTCCTGTTGGTTTTGGATCGCATCCTCGACATGGCACGCACCACGCTGACGGTTTTCACCGATGCCGCCTGCTCCGTCATCGTCGCCCGCCTCGAGGGCGAAAAGGACGTCCTGCAAGACGTCGTGGCTGTGGCCAACCAGAATGCCTGAACGTTGCGTGCTGCTGGATCGGGACGGCACGCTGATCGTGGAAAAGGACTACCTGTCGGACCCCCGCAAGGTCGAGTTGATTCCCGGGGCCGGCACGGCGCTGCGACAGCTGCAGCAGGCCAACTGGGGCATCTGCCTGGTGACCAACCAATCGGGAATTGCTCGCGGCTACTTCGACTCGCAACGCCTCGCTGAAGTACACGACAGGCTCGCGCAGCTACTGGCTGACTTCGGTGTGCGGCTCGACGGCATTTATGTGTGTCCGCATGGACCCGATGACGGCTGCGATTGCCGCAAGCCTCTACCCGGTCTGGTGGAGCAGGCGCGGGCGGAACATGGGTTCGACCCACGGGAGAGCTGGGTCATCGGCGACAAGGAGGCCGATGTGGAGCTGGCCCGGGCGGTGGGGGCCAGGAGCATCCTGGTTCGCACGGGCTACGGCAAGACTCACGAAGCGGTAACCGAGGCCGATTTTGTGGTGGATAATCTCCCGGCGGCCGCTACATTGATCCTGGGCATGGACCCGAGTCTGAGGAGAGGCCCATGAGATCCTACATCCTCACGCACATCGCCGGCACGCAAAAGCTCATGGCGGACATGCTTGCGGACGCCGTTCTGTTGTCGCGGCTGGAAGAAGCCGCTCGCGCCTGTATCCAGTGTATCCGTGACGGCGGCAAGATCTTACTCGCGGGCAATGGCGGTAGTGCCGCGGACGCGCAGCACGTGGCTGCCGAATTTGTCGGTCGTTTTGCATTCGACCGCCCCGGCGTAGCCGCAATAGCCCTTACCACCGATACCTCTATCCTCACCGCGGTCTCGAACGATTACGGCTACGAACGACTCTTCAGCCGACAAGTGCAGGCACTCGGTCGCAAGGGTGATGTGTTCATCGGTTACTCCACGTCCGGCAAATCTCCCAACGTGCTGCGCGCGTTTGAAAGCGCGCGGGATCTCGGGCTGACGTGTATCGGTTTGACCGGAAATCGCGGCGGAGCAATGCGCGACTTGTGTCATCACCTGCTGGAAGTGCCCTCGAACGACACGCCGAAGATCCAGGAGGGACACCTGGTGTTGGGGCACATTCTTTGTTGCCTGGCCGAGCAGGAAATGTTTGGTGGTGGCGCTCGTTAGAGCGGCGTCCATGCCGGATCCGCTCACCGCGTGCCACCGGCGACACCTTCGCGTCCCGTCATGAGTGGCAGTATTACGTGCGCCTATGCCGTCCGGAAGTGCGCCGTGGCATCGACGTCGTCATAACGCGTCAATTTCGTCCGGTGTTATTGCGCGCAAAGGTCGCGCGCGCTCGCAAAGGTCGCGCGCTCGCAAAGGCTAACACCGTCAACTCTTCGGGAACCCCCTGGATTTTCGCAGAAATGCCGTCTAGCCATCTGCGTTTAAGAGCGTTATGGTGTGGCTCATGAGGTCGCTATCGAAACGACAATTCGTTTGGGATGAAGGCAAGGCTCAGGTAAATGAGCGCAAGCACGGCTTGACGTTCGAGCTGGCATCCACCGCGTTGGCCGACAAGCTTGCCGGAATCAAACTCGATACAGGCCATGATGAGGCCGAGGATCGCTGGGTTGTCGTGGGAATGGCTGAGGGCTGGCGGCTCGTGGTGGTCATTTGCACTGTCGAGGACGCGGATACCGGTGACCGTGTCCGTATCATTTCAGCCCGTGATGCGACCTTACGAGAAAGGCGTGAATACGAAAGCGGCGAATATCGAATTCAGGAGCCTGTCATGACGAACTACGCGGGGGATGGTCCTTTCATGGAAAACGATCCCGATATGAGAGTGGAATACGATTTTTCAAAGGCGGTGCGCGGCAAATTTGCCAACTGCCGCTTTCAGGTGTTCATCGACAATTCGACACTCTGGTACTTCCACGATCGCTCCCTGGCTACAGGAACACCAGCCGAAGAGTTGATCAACGACGTGCTGCGGCAGCATGTAGCGGCCATGGGCTACGTAGCGCCCGTTTTTAGCGAGAGTCGCTAGTGCTGGCGCTTGAATGATCGCGTCAGATCCGAGAGGCGGATCGACGATCCGCCATCGGCGTGCCTCTCAGCCCTCCGCCTCCTGCGGAAAGCTCATCCCAACACTGTTGAACCCGCTGTCCACATACATGATCTCGCCGGTAATCCCGGCAGCCAGATCCGAGCACAGAAATGCCGCGGCATTCCCAACATCCTCGGCGGTCACATTACGCCGCATGGGAGCGACTTCGGCGACGTGATTCAACATCTTACGGAAACCGGCGATACCTGCGGCAGCGAGCGTCTTGATGGGTCCGGCGGAAATGCCGTTGACCCGATGGCCCCGGGGACCGAGGTCCGCAGCCATGAAGCGCACGTTGGCTTCGAGGCTGGCCTTGGCCAACCCCATGACGTTGTAGCTGGGAACCGACCGCACCGCACCGAGGTAGGAGAGTGTCAGGAGAGCGCCCTTGCGGCCCGCCATCAACGGCTGCGCGCCGCGCGCCAAGGCGGTGAAACTGTAGCTGGAGACGTCGTGTGCAATTCTGAACGCTTCGCGGGTGGTGTTCTCCACGAAGCTGCCCTTGATCGCCTCGCTGGGTGCGAACGCGACCGCGTGAATGATGATGTCGAGCGAACCCCATTCACGCTTGAGCAGATCGAACGTGGCGTCGTATTGCTCATCCACCGTGACATCGAGCTGCATCGTCAGCTTCGAGCCGATGGAATGGGCCAGCGGCTCGACGCGCTCTTTCATCCGATCGTTCGGATAAGAGAAGGCGAGCTCCGCCCCCTCACGATGCATCGCCTGTGCGATACCCCACGCGATCGAGCGATCGGTCGCCACGCCTACGATCAAAGCGCGCTTGCCAACGAGAAATCCCATGTACGTCTCCGGGCCTTCCGAGGGGAGGGCTTGTCTGAGGCGCGAAGTTTAGCGGACAGGCGGATACCGCGTTCGACAGGGATGCAGCGCGGACAACGTGCTGCGCGTTGTAGTTTGCATCGTTGTAAACGCTGCTCTGCATAACTTATTGTTCTTAAAGGTGATATCGGGGCGGTCCTGCGCCGTGGGAGGGGGATTTGTGTCCCGCTCGCATCGCGCTTACCATACACATCCGGAGGTGTATAAATGCGTACGAATATTGTGCTCGATGACCGCCTCGTCAAAGAGGCTATGCGGTTGTCGAAAGCTCGCACGAAGCGCGAAGCGGTGGACCGTGCCTTGCGAGATTTCGTTTCGCGCGGCAAGCAGAAGGATGTCCTCGCACTCATAGATGAGGGAGTGATTGCCCCCGATTACGACGTTCGCTCCGTTCGTGAGCAGATGGTCCGTGATCCTCGTTGATTCGACTGTTTGGATCGATCTGCTGCGAAAGCTCGATACGGTACCCGTCAGGCATTTGCGAAAATTGCTGGATCTGGGCGAAGCGACTGTTGCACCGGTGATCGTGCAAGAGGTGCTGCAGGGATCGGTCAATCCTGCCGCGTTCGAAAAACTACAGCGATACTTCGCTGCGATGCCGATGTCAGGTGCAGACGATGCTGTCGAACTGCACGTTGCCGCGGCACGGCTCTACGCGCGTGCGAGGTGGCAAGGGGTGACGCCACGCAGCCCCCACGACTGTCTGATTGCTGTGACTGCGCTCGGTGCACGCATATCGCTCTTGCATGACGATCGGGATTTCGAGCTTCTCGCTACGGTGGAACCGAAGTTGAAGCTCGTCCCGCGGCACTGACAAATTGCCTCCGCGGTCGGTGCGCCGCGCGCGTCTCAGCCGCCCCGGGAGGCGACCCGGATGGTGAGTTTCTGACCCTTGAGGATATGGGCCCCCGAGCTCATGCCATTCCAGCTCAGGATCTCGGTGACACTGACCTGGAACAGCTTGGCAATCTGCCTGAGCGTGTCACCGGCGCGCACGACATAGACCACGCGGCGACCCGAGCTGGCGTGCGACCCCGAGCTCACGTGCGACGCGGTGGTGGTCGTGGAAGAGAAGCGGATCCGCTGGCCTGCACGGAGCGAATCGCCAGCGCGCATTCCATTCATCGACGCCAGCGCGGCCACGCTCATATGGTGGCGGCGGGCGATGGAATAGAGCGACTCACCCGCATGAACCGTCTGGATGCGGATGCGGCGCTCGCGGCGGTTTTCCCGGACTTTCCCGTCGACTCGCGCGGCGGCCAGCATCACTTTCGCCGGCAGTTGCACTGCGGTGGAGGACGGAATGCGCAGATCGGTGCCGACCGTGAGACGACCCGCGGGCAGGCCGTTCAGCTCACGAATGACATTCACGCTGGTGTCGAAATGCTTTGCCACCGATACCACTGAGTCGCCCTTGCGAACGGTGTAATGCGCGAGTCCCATCCGTTGCTCATCGGAGAGCTGCGTGATGTTTTCGGTGAACGCGGCCGCGCCGTCGACGGGCAGCAGCAGGAAGTGCGGGCCGTCCGGATCGGTCGCCCAGCGATGGAACGCCGGGTTGAGCTCGTACAGCTCCTCGTCCGTCACACCCGCGATTTCGGCAGCGAGCTTCAGGTTGATCTGGCCGTGAGTGTCGACACGCACGAAGTACGGCTGGTTCGGTATGGGGCTGATGGAAAGACCGTAGGTCTCGGGATCGGAGATCAGTCGCTTCAGTGCCAACAGTTTCGGCACGTAAGCGCGCGTCTCACGCGGCAGGCGCAGGCTCCAGAAATCGATTGGCTTGCCGGTCGCGCGATTGAGGTCGATCGCGCGCTCGACCGCCATCTCACCGCAGTTGTAGGCAGCGATGGCGAGCAGCCAGTCGCCGTTGAATTCATCGTGCAAGGCCTGCAGGTAATCCAGCGCCGCGCGGGTCGATTCGACGATGTCGCGCCGCCCGTCGTACCACCAGTCCTGTTTCAAACCAAAACGGGAGCCGGTGTCGGGAATGAACTGCCACATGCCGGCGGCACGCGCGCGGGAGTAGGCGAAGGGCTCGAAAGCACTCTCGACGACCGGCAGGAAGGCGATCTCCAACGGCATCCCGCGAGCTTCGAGCTGCGTGACGATGTGGTAGAGGTACAGCTCCGAGCGGCCGAAGGAACGCTGCATGTATTCGGGGTTGGAGGCGAACCAGTCGAGCTGCTGATCGATGTCCTGCTCGTCCGCATGGTCCTCGAGCTTGAAGCCGGCGCGGATGCGATCGAACAGGTCCGCATACTGCGCGGGGGCGAGGCCGGCGACCTGCGTCGGTTCTTCCGGCGCCTGGGGCTCGACCACGAGCGGCGACTGGGCCGAAGGGGGCGTCGGCGGCAGGGGATAGGTGCTGCTGGGCCCTTCAGGAAGCATCGCCCCCAAGGGCTGCTGTTGGGCAACCTGGGGGGGAACGGGGCGCTGCGCAGGGGAGTGCGCGCAAGCAGAAATCGCTAGAATGACAGCGGCCAGAAAGACATGACGCGTACGTCGAATCGTTGCCGTCACCAATTTCCGAAATCCTCTGTCGACGTGTTAACTTTTCCCCGGGCCGCGCGGGTTGCGCCGCGTCAGCCGGGCCGCCCAAGCCACACCGAGTGGTGTGGGCCATCGGCTCAGGACCCCTTGCTGGACCCTACTGGATCAGGCAGACGAATTTAACCGGTAACTTCACACTATTGCCAGCATTCCTCGTGCCAGTTCGCAATTCAGCCATTCTCGACCGTGACGCCGCGCTTACCGCGTGGTGGCAAACCTCCCTCGGGCGAGCGTTGCTTGCAGCCGAATCGGAGTTGTTAGGCGAGGCGCTCGAAGACGTTTTTGGCTGGGAATTCCTGCAAATTGGCGCTTGGGGCAGCTCCCGTGAGCTACTGTCGTGTTGCCGCACACGTCGTCAGACAATCGTGGCCGCGCAGGGGTTCCCAAGCGGGGCCGACATAATTGCTCGACCGTCGCAATTAGCCGTCACCAGTGACTCGATTGACGCTGCTCTACTACCGCACACGCTCGAATTTGCCACGGATCCGTACGCCATCATTCGTGAGGTGGACCGCGTGCTGGTAGCCGAAGGCCAACTACTGGTACTGGGTTTTCGGCCATGGAGTCTCTGGGGAATGCGTGCGCGCTGGAGCCGCAGCGGCTTCCCACCGGGCATGCGGCGTGTGTTGTCCGAGAGGCGCGTGCGCGAGTGGCTCGTGCTGCTGGGATACGAAGTCGTCGCGGAGCACAGCTACCTCTATTGCAGCCCGTGGAGCAAAGGGTTGTCGAAAGGCGAGGGGACCGGCAGAATTTTGCGCCGGGGTCTGACTCATCCTCTGCCGGCCAGCGCCTACCTTCTCAAGGCTCGCAAACGTGTCTACACCCTGACGCCGATCAGGCCGCGATTCCGCGAAAAGACTCCTGTGCTC
>Ga0070665_100004997_pt1 | contig 13753 bp, 8 predicted proteins | sample KBSS13metaG_FD_65862 | JGI IMG/M metagenome (GOLD analysis project Ga0070665, IMG submission 65862) | Switchgrass rhizosphere microbial communities from Kellogg Biological Station, Michigan, USA - KBS S1-3 metaG | ecosystem: Host-associated > Plants > Roots > Rhizosphere > Soil ... | reverse complement strand
CGTCACCGACACCATCTCGCTCGATCGGCTGACGATCATCGGCGGCCTCCGGTTCGACCACCAGGAGTCGTCGCTGGGCGCCAGCAACGTGCCGGGAGTCGCCGGCATTCCGGTGCTGCCGCCGCTCAGCGCTCCGGCGGTGCCTGGCGTCTACAAATGGAACAACGTCACGCCGCGCGTGGGCATCACCTATGCGGTCGACGAGGCGCGCAAGACCGTGGTCCGCGCCAGCTACGCGATGTTCGCGTCGCAGCTGCCGGGCGACTCTGCCAAGTTCGTGTCGCCGATTCAGTACTCCTACGCGTACTACAACGCCGTGGACCGGAACGGGGACGGCATCGCCCAGCTGAGCGAGATCCTGTTCAACCAGGGGCTGCAGGGCTACTCAGGCTTCGATCCGACCAACCCCGCCCGCCTCTCGACCGTGAACACCGTCGACCCGAACGTCAAGGCGCCGATCACCCACGAGTTCCTGATCGGCATGGACAAGGAGCTGTTCCCGAACTTCTCGGTCAGCGGCACCTTCACCTACCGCAAGATGGTCGATCTGATCTGGGATCCGCTGACCGGGGTCAAGTCGTCCGATTACACCCAGACGGGGACGCTCACCGGCAACATCGCCGAGCTCGGCGCCTTCAGCGTGCCGCTCTACGGTCTGAGGTCGGCGGCGGTCCCGGCCGGAGGCGGCGAGACGGAGACCAACCGTGCGGGCTATCACCAGCGCTATCTGGGCTTCGAGTTCAGCGCGGTCAAGCGCATGTCCAACCACTGGATGGCGCGCCTCGGCTTCTCGACCAACGACTGGCGCGAGTACTTCGACGACCCGTCGCTGTCGATCGTCGACCCGACCAAGGCGCCGGCCCCCGCGATCACCCAGGCGCGTCAGTTTGCGGGACCGCAGATTGATGGCGGGCTGGTGGTCCGGAAAGCGGCCGGCAGCGGGAAGAGCAACGTGTACCTGGTGGCGCCGAAGTACCAGATCGTCGCCAACGGATCGTACGAGGGGCCATGGGGCCTGAACTTCGGCGCCAACCTCGTCACCCGCCAGGGCTATGCCGAGCCGTTCTTCCAGAGCAACGTGGCAACCAGCGATCCGCTCGGCCGCAAGACCGTGCTGCTCGTGAACGAGGTCGACCAGTTCCGCTTGCCGGCGGTCAGTTCGCTCGACGCCCGCATCGAGAAGCGGTTCAACTTCGGCTCGACCCACTTCGCGCTCGATTTCGACGTGTTCAACGTGCTCAACGCCGGGACCGTGCTCGGCAAGCAGTACGACGCACGCCTGACCGGCGCGACCGGCTTCGGCCAGACGCTGGAGATCATGAACCCGCGGATCGCCCGCCTGGGCGCGCGGTTCACCTTCTAAATTCTTAATTCTTAATTCTTAGTTCTTAATTCCCCGTAGCCCGTAGGGCTACGGGGCTGCGGCCCATTTCAATCGAGTGACGCCCTCGCGGGCGGCATCGGCGTATGGACCGCCGAACGTCAGATAGTGCTCGTACTGCTCGATCGCCGCGACGCGATCCTTGTCGTCGGCGATCCAGCGCTGCGTCTGCTTGATGTAGCGGCGGTTCCGGAAGTAGCGCAGCTCGAAGGCGCGCCCCAGGTTGAAGTAGCTCACCGCTTCATTCGGTGCGACGTCGATGGCCTGCTTGAACGCCGCGATCGCGTCGGGCAGCGTGCCGCGGGACGTGTGCACGACGCCGAGCGCGTTGAAGATATCCGGATCCCGCGGCCAGTTCGCCGCGCCCTCGTGCAGCAGGCGGCTCGCCTTGTCGTACTGCTTGAGCTGCAGGTAGCCGTCGACCAGGTCGAAGTACACCGGCTCGAACGTGCTCGTCGCCTGGTGGACCTTTTCCCACGAAACAACTGCGTTCGCGTACGCGCCCAGCGCGTATTCCGACAGGCCGAGCGCGTAGTGCACCCAGGCTTCCGCCGCGGGGCTGGCGGCGGCGACGCTCAGCGACGCGCGCGCGGTTGCCACGTCGCCGCGCTGATACGCTTCCCAACCGGCGGCCGCCGCGCGGTCGGCCGATGGATCGGGCAGCAGCAGGTTGATGTGCTTGGAGGCATCGGGCCGCAGCCGCATTCCCGAGGAGGCCGCGGGGGAAGAGGTGTTGATCGTCGCCGCCGCCGGCTCGTTGACGACGGCTGGATGTACCTCTTCGGTAGTCTCCGGCTTCGTCTCGGCCGAAGGATCTGACACCACCGGTGAGACTGAGGCAGGTGCGGCCGCCGCGGTCACGGCGGGACGCGGCCTCGGCGTCGCGGTGTACCCGCGGCGCGCGCGAACGCTCACGCCCTGCCGTTTCACCTTGACGCCGATCCGGTGAAATTTCCCGTCGGCCGGCGACGGCGGCAGATAGCCGAGCACGTAATAGTTGCCCGCGTCGTCGGCAATCTGCGCGATCGCCTTGTCGAACTGGTTGGCGTTGCGGACGACGAAGCCGCCGGTGTCGACGGCGAGGCTGTTGATGGAGTCGGCGCCCATGTCCATCTGCTCGAACATGCGGCTGATGCCTTCGGTGGGCGCCACGCTCTCGACCGATGCCATGCCGCGGCCAAGGCCGCGCGCGTCGAGCGCGTAGATCCTGGTGTTGGCGCGTGCGGCGCCCCCCACGGCGTCCTGCACCTCAGGCCAGGTTTCTTCGCTGATGAAGCCTTCCGACATCAGCAGCAGGTTCTTGGGGCCTTCGAGCCGTCCAAGGCCGGTGAGGACCGACTGCAGCATGGCCAGCGTCCTGGTCGCCTCGACACGGACGTTGGCCGAGAACTGCGAGGCCTTGCCGTGGAGCATGCTGCGCACCGGATCGTCGCCGGCGGGACCCTCGCACGCGCCTTTCTGCTCTTCGCAGCCGCGCCGCGTCGCCATGTCCATCATCTCTTTGTCGTCGTTGACGAAGATGCGGATGGCCTCGACCTCGCTCAGCCGCGGCCACAGACGTTCGTCCATCTGGGCGGACAGCACCTTCGCGTTCGGCTTCGCGTCCTTCACCGCCTTGATCAGCTCGGCGCGGTCGCTGGTGAGGCGTCCGTTGGCCATGCGGCCGTTGGCCACGACGCCGCCGACGTCACCGTCGCGCAGCTGGGACTGGAACAGCGTGAGCGCCGCCGCCTGCGTGCGTTTGAATCCACCCGGCGACAAGTGCGCTTCGTCGAAGACCACCACGAAGATCCGTCGAGCGGCGGCGTCCGGCGGCGCGCTGGCGCGCGCGGCCGGCGAAGCGGTGGTCGAGCCGCGCAGCGCTTCGTCCCAGCCCTTCGGGCCGGCGACGCGGAGATAGACCTGCTGGACGGGATACGGTTTGCCGTCCTCCCGCAGCTCGAAGTCGTCGAGCGCCAGATCGCTGACGAAGCTGCCGCCCTTGTCGCGGGTGATGACCTCGACTTCCACCAGATCGGTGCCGGCGCGGAAGACGGGGGGTTGCGGGCCCGGCTGTGGCGGCGCCTGCGCGCGCAGCGGGGCACTGGCGGCGAGCGCGAGGATCAGGTGCCGGGCGTTCATGGCGCTATTTCGCGGCGATGCCCGCGATCATCAGATCATATTTCCGCCGGTCCTTTTTCTCCAGCCACGCGATTCGCGTGCCTTCGTCCGACCAGGCCGGAAACGAGGCGTTCTTCGCACCGGTGAGCGTCGTCTTGCGACCCTTGTCGTCGAGCAGCGACAGCGGACCGCCCTCACGCTTCGCGTAGACGAGCAGGTGCGCCGGGGCTGGGGCCCAGCTGAAGTTGCTGCCGGGTGTGACCGCTTCGTTCACCCATTCGCCGATCGTCTCGCCGTCGACCTTCAGCGCCCAGATGTGAAGCTTCTGCGCGGTCGCCTGGGCCGCCAGCGCCTCGCCGGCGGACGTGCCCATGTTGCGGCCGTCGCCGCCCGCGCCGCCTTTCGCAAGGTCCCCGACTGGCGCGACCGCGTGCTTCACCTCCTCGCGCTCGCTCGGAACGATCCTGAAGGCCGCCGCCGCCGGCGACGAGGGTGCGGCCTTCCATCCCCAGTACGGTCCGACCCACGCGGGCTGGCTCTCGACGCTCGTGATCGTCTTCTCCGCGACGGCGACGACATAGTGCTTCGTCGAGGTCACCGCGCCCTTGCGATCGCGCTCGATCATCTGAAGGTAGAGCGCGTTCCCGTCGGGCGCCCAGGCGAGCATGCCGGGGTCGCCCTTCAGCCTGCCGGTGTCGAGCTCGACGATGGTCTGCGGCGAGTCGAGCCCCGCGTCACGTGCGTCGGCGAGATGGGTTTGCGCCTCGTTCCGGTAGTGTCCGGCTTTAGCCGGACCGGTCGAAGCGATCGACGCGACGAGCGCGAGACAGAGCGTCAGACTCTCCACGTCACCCTCCCAGCCTGGCCAGCGCCGTTCTTGCGTCGGTGAACGATGGCTCGAGGCGGATCGCTTCACGATATTCGGCGATCGCGCGCGCCTTATCGTCTTTCGCCTCGGCAATCTGCGCCAGACCGAAATGCATGCGCGAGGGGCGATATCCCATCCGCAACAACGCTTCGAACTGTGGGTGTGCGATATCGAACAGTCGAGCGCGCATCGCCAGGCTGGCGAGCCGTGCGCGGGCCTGCGGGTCCGAACCGTTCGCGCGAACCGCCGCCGTGTATGCCGCGATCGCTTCGGTAGTGCGGCCGGCGCGCTCCTCGATCATGCCGCGGACGACGCTGACGTCGCCGCTCCCAGGCTCGATGGCGGCGGCCTCGTCGGCCTGCTGCCGCGCGCGCGTCGTGTCGCCCTGCGCGAGGTAGGCGCGGGCGGCCGACAGCGGCGGCGCGGCGCTGCGGGGATTCAGCAGCCGCGCGGCGGCATATTCACCGAGCGCGTTGTCGAACTGCCGCGTCGCCGTGTAGGCATCGCCGAGAAACAGGTGCAGCTCGTACGAACGGTCGTTGATCGTCAGCAGCTGCTTGAGCTGTGCGATCGCGGCTGCGGGTTGGTCGCGGGCGAGCGCGTCCATGGCGCGGCTGATGCCGCTGCGAAACGTCTCGGCGCCGGCGATCATGTCCTTCGGATCGGGGCCGCGCCCCGCGACGGTCGAAGGCGCGGCCATGCCGACGTACCCCAGGCTGCGCAGGCGCGCCAGCGTATCGGCGTCGGGCTTCGGCGCGTCGGTCGTTGCGGCGGCGCCGAACCCGGCCGCGATCCTCGCCAGCTCGCCGGCCATGCCCGCCACCAGCGTGCCGCGCTCCGCCGCCACGTTGCTCCGTTCTGCCGGGTCGGCCCGCAGATCGTAGAGCTCTGGTTTCGGCGCCTCGACGTACTTCCGGCGATCGCCGCGGATCGATTTCAGCTCGCTCCAGCCGTAGTGCCACTTCGGGTAGAAGGTTTCAGCGTAGGAAGAGGGCGGGTCGCGGCGCGCCTTGCCCTCCATGAGGCCGGCAACGCTCTCGCCGTCCACGCGGCCCATCGGGATTCCGGCAACCGCCGTCAGCGTCGGCAGCACGTCGATCGCGCGCACCTGTTCGGCGATCGTCACGCCCGCGTGGGCGCGTGCCGGCAACCGCATGATCCACGGGATGCGGAGCACTTCGTCGTAGAGAAACATCCCGTGCTCCTGTTCGCCGTGCTCGCCGAGGCTCTCGCCATGGTCGGCGACGACCGCGACGAGGGTGCGATCGAGGCGGCCGGTCCGCTCCAGCGCCGCGATCAGGCGGCCGATGCAGGCGTCGACATAGGCAATTTCTCCGTCGTAGGGCGCGGCCTTGAACCGGGCGGCGAACGGCGCCGGCGGATCGTACGGCGCGTGCGCGTCGTAGAGATGGACCCACGCGAAGAACGGCTCCGCAAATGTAAAGGGTCTGACACCTTGTATGGTGTCTGACCCCTTACCTTGATCCAGCCACCGTACCGCCGCGTCGACGACCGCATCGCCCCGCCGCTGCACCTGGAGTTTGAGCCCGTCGCTGAAGCCGGGGAAGTCGGCGTCGAACGTGTCGAACCCCTGCGCGAAGCCGTACGGCGCGGTGAGGATGAACGCGCCGACGAACCCGCCGGTGCGGTAGCCGCGAGCCTTGAAGATTTCCGCGGCGGTCGTCACGCTCTCCGGCACCGGCGTCGTGGCGTTGTCGCGGACGCCGATGCGGGCCGGGTAAAGACCGGTCAGCAGCGCCGCGTGGGCCGGACCGGTCAGCGGCGCCTGCGTCGTCGCGTCGGAGAAGCGCACGCCCTCGCGCGCGAGCCGATCGAGCACCGGCGTCGCGGCCCTGGCATAGCCGTATGCGCCGAGGTGGTCGGCGCGGACGGTGTCGATTGTGATCAGGAGAACGTTGGGGGGAGGAGGTGCTTGCGAAACGATGACGGCGACCGAGAATATGGAGACAACGGTAACGGCGGTTGCAGAGAGAACGGTTTGATCCCGTTTCCTCTGCCCACTCAGTTGACTCATTTGGGCGCGCGCTTTGCCGAGGATCGCGGCGTGTTGGCAAACGCGCGCCTCGCCTCCAGTTTGACGGCTTCTGCCTGCTTGCGGTTGCCAAACATCGTATGGAGGCGAGCCGCGAGCGCGTAGCTGTCGGGCGTCGGCGTGATGCGCAGCATGTCGTCCAGGACGCGGGTGGCCGCCTCGGGCTTGCCGCTCGCCTGGTAGAGCATGGCCAGCCCGCCGCGGGCGCGGATGTTCTGCGGGAAGTACTTGAGCTCTTCGATGAACGCCGTTTCCGCTTCCGGGTACCGTTCCAGGCGCGCGAGCGTGTCCCCGGTGTAGAAGTGCAGCTCGTTGATCTGCAGCGCCCCGGACTTTTTCAGCTCGGCGGTGGCCTCGAGGAACCCGGGCAATGCTTCGTCGTACTTGCCCTGGTCGTAGAGCAGGCGCGCATCGATGTAGATCGGCAAGGGCAGGGTCGGATCCTCGGCGCGCGCCAGCGCCGCTTCCGCACGCGCTTCGTCGGTGTCGTGTTTCGCGAGCGCGATCTTTGCCAGCATCTCGTGCGCCGACGCCTTGGATCGATGGTCGCCATCGGCGGCGACCTCGGCCGCCAGGCTCGCATGCTCGCGCGCCTCGTCGAGCTTCCGCAGCTTCAGCAACCCCGCGGCGGCACCGATGTACGCGGTCGGCTCCTGCGGCTTCAGCGCGATGTAGTGTTTGTAGGCGTCGACCGCGAGATCGTACCGGTCCAGCCGTGTCGCAAACACGGCGAGCTGGCTCCAGACGTCGGCCATCTCCGGCTCGTCCCGCAGAATCTGCTGCAGCAGCGCGATCGCCTCGGGCCACTGTCTCCGGCCGGCGAGGTCGACCGCGGTCCGGTAGCGCTCGAGAATCTCGCGCTTGTCCTTCGGATCGGGCAGCTCCTCGCCAGGCCTGGTCGACACATCCGTCTGCGCCCCGACGTAGCCGAGCGCCTGCAGGCGCTCCCTCGCGTCGGCGGAGACTTCGGACGGTGCCTGGATGGTCGCGGCGCCGGCGACGCGGTCGAGCGCGCCGCGCAGCGCCTGCCGCGGCTGCGGCCGATCGTCGGCGATGTTGGTCCGTTCGTGCGGATCGCGCGCCAGGTCGTACAGCTCTTCGCGCGGCGCCTTGATGTAGCGGTAGCGCTCATCGGTCAGCGCGGTCAGCTCACTCCAGCCGAAGTGATAGCGCGCGTAGAGCGCCTCCGAGTAGATCGTCGGCGGGGCCAGCGTGCCCGTGCCTTCGAGCACCGGCTTGAGCGAGCGGCCGCGGAAGTTGCCGGCGCCCGGGGCCTTCACGAGATCGAGGATCGTCGGCACCAGATCGATGTGCTGCACCAGGTCCGCAATCCTCCGTCCGGCGCCGGCATTGCCTTCCTGCTTGATGATGAGCGGCACATGGATCGCCTCGTCGTAGACGAACAGCCCGTGCTCCTGCTCGCCGTGATCGCCGAGCCCTTCGCCGTGGTCCGACAGCAGGACGATGGTCGAGCGATCGTAGAGCTGATGGGACTTCAGGTACTTCACCAGGCGGCCGACGATTTCGTCGGTGTAGGCAATCTCGCCGTCGTACGGCTGGTAGGTCGAGAACCGATCCGGCGGCGCGTACGGCTTGTGCGGCTCGTACAGGTGCAGGAACAGGAAGGCGCGCGAGGTGCCGATGGTGTCGAGCCAGTGCTCGGCGATCTGCTCCGACGCGCCGCCGTCCCGCTGCACCTGGCCGATCGAGAGCTCAGGGGAGCTGGGCGGCATCTCGCCGTCGAAGAAATCGAACCCCTGGCTGATGCCGGTTTCCTTGCGCAGCACGTACGCCGACACGACGCCGCCGGTGGTGAAGCCGCGCTCGCGCAGCATCTGCGGCAGCAGCCGCACGCCGGTCTTCACCGTGAAGCCGACGTTGTCGCGGACGCCGGTCTCGAACGGCAATTGGCCGGAAAGCATCGACGCGTGCGCCGGCAGCGTCTGCGGCGCGTGCGAATAGGCCCGCTCGAAGACGGCGCCGTCCGCGGCGAGCGCGTCGATCGCCGGCGTCTTCACCTTGGTGTAGCCGTAGGCCGGCAGGTGATCGGCGCGCAGCGTGTCGATGGAGATGACGATGATCGGCCCGCTGACCGGCGCGGATGCGCGCGCGTAGCGCCAGCCGCCGACCGCGGCGAGACCCGTACCCAGGGCCGCGAGAATCAGAATGAAAGTGAATCGGAAGGGACGGGACACAGCTTGCAGCGTTCAGGGCTGGGGGCTCAGGGCGAAGGGCTGAAACCGGAGCGGTGAGACCTCAGCCCCAAAGCCCTCAGCCCTCAGCCCCTTTGCCGTGTTACTTCTTCAACTGTTCGATGACGGTCTTCGCCTGCGCGGCTTCCTGCGACGTCGGATCGACGCTGATGACTTTCTCGAGCATCTTGATGGTCGAGTCTTTGTCGCCCTTGTTGAGCTGAACGAGCGCGAGCTTGAAGACCGGCTTGCCCCAGCTCGGATCCAGGTCCGCGGCCTTCTGATACCACTTGGCCGCCTCGTCCGCCTCTCCCTTGGAGAACTTCACCTCGCCGAGGTTATAGAAGACCTCGCGCGTCGGCTTCGGTCCTTCGGCGGCCCTCGTCAGGGTGTCCTCGGCGGCTTTCAGATCGCCCTTCTCGAGGTTGGTCATGCCGATGCCGACAATCGCCTTGTCGTTGCTCGGATCGGTCTTGAGCAGGTCGTTGTACGCCGTGATCGCGTTGTCGTACTCCTTCTTGTTGCGGTACGCCGCGGCGATCTGCAGGTTGATCACGCTCAGCGCCGGCGCCTTGGTCATGATCTGGCGGTAGGCGGCAATCGCCTCGTCGTACTTCTGCCCGTTGTAAAGGGCATCGGCGGCCGCCAGGTCGGCCTGGAGGTCCTTGGCCGCGGCGCTGCCGAGCGCGCTCGACGGACCAGCGGCGCCGCCCTTCTTCATCGTGAAGGTCAGCGGTGGGTTGGGCGCGCCGATCGTCGACACGTTCAGCTTGCCGGCCTCCGGCCCGAAGCCGGGCGCCTGCGCGGAAAACGACCACGATCCCGACTTCAGCCCGATGATCGAAAAGCGGCCCTTGTCGTCGGTCGTCGCCGTGAAGCTGCTCGGCGAGGCCCCCGGGTTCTCTGCGGTGACCGTGGCGCCTTTGATCGGATTGCCCGCCTCGTCTTTGACAACGCCGCCGACACGGCCCGTTTGGGCGGCGGCGGCCGCCGCGAACGCCACGACGAACAGCGCGGCCAGCACAAGGCTGGGCAGATGAAGACGCTGACGCATGCTCAAAACCCCCTGTAAAGGTTCAGTATATATTGAATTCCGTGAAACATCCCCTCGTGGCGCTGCCTCTTGCGGCCCTCATCGCGGCGGGGCGCCTCGTCGCGCAAACGCCTGCGTCCGCGGTTGAGTCTGGCGCGGGGTTCGCGCCGATTGCGCCGCTGGTCGAGGCGGCGATCGCGCGGCACGAGCTGCCTGGCGCCGTCGTCCTGGTGGGACGCGGCGACGCGATTCTCTACCACGCGTCCCTGGGACAGCGCGCGGTGCGGCCGTCGCCCGAAGCGATGACCGAGGACACCATCTTCGATCTCGCCTCGCTGACGAAAGTCGTCGCGACCACGACCAGCGTCATGAAGCTGGTCGAGGAGGGGCACATCCGGCTGAACGATCCCGTGGCGCAGTTCATCCCGGAGTTCGGCCGCTACGGCAAGAGCGGCATCACCATCCGCCAGCTGCTGACGCATACGTCCGGGCTCCGTCCGGACCTCGAGCTCGAGGTCGAGTTCCACGGCGCCGAGGAAGCGATTCGCCGCGCCTCCGACGAGGTGCCGACCTCGCCGCCCGGCGAGCGGTTCGTCTACAGCGACATCAACTTCTTCCTGCTCGGCGACATCGTGCGCCGGGTGAGCGGCGAGACGCTCGATCGCTACGCGACGGCGCGGATCTTCGATCCGCTCGGCATGAAGGAGACGGCGTTCCTGCCGCCGGAGTCGTGGCGGCCGCGGATCGCGCCGACCGAGGCGTGCGCCACCCTCGCGTGGCCCTGTGAGGGCAGCGTCCCGTTCCTGCGCGGCGTCGTCCACGATCCGACGTCGCGCCGGATGGACGGCGTGGCCGGCCACGCGGGACTGTTCAGCACCGCCGCCGATCTGTCGCGCTTCTGCCGGATGCTGCTTGGCGGCGGGAGTCTGGGGACGGTGCGGATCCTCTCGCCGGCCACCGTGGCGCGGATGACCTCGCCGTCGACGCCGGCGGAGATGCGCGCCGTCCGCGGCCTCGGGTGGGACATCGATTCGTCCTATTCGTCCAACCGCGGCGAGCTGTTTCCGATCGGATCGTTCGGCCACACCGGCTTCACCGGCACCTCCCTGTGGCTCGACCCGGTCTCGAAAAGCTACGTCATCTTCCTCTCGAACCGCGTGCATCCCGACGGCAAGGGCGACGTGACGGCGCTGCGCGGCAGGGTCGCGACCGTCGCCGCCGCGGCGCTGCTGTCGGCGAGCGATGTGGCGCGCTCTGACGCCGTAGCGCGAAGGCTTGAGCCGAGCGATCCCTCGGCGGCGGCCTCACGCTCGGCTAAAGCCTTCGCGCTCCACGATCCGGTTCTCGCCGGCATCGACGTGCTCGCCGCCGAGGGCTTCGCGCGGCTGCGCGGCAAGCGCGTCGGCCTGCTCACCAATCAGACTGGACGCGCGCGCGATGGCGCCAGCACGATCGATCTGCTCGCGAAGGCGCCGGGCGTGACGCTCGCCGCGCTGTTCAGCCCCGAGCACGGGATCCGCGGCGACGCGGACGACCGGATCGAGTCGTCGCGCGATCAGAAGACCGGCCTCACCATCAATTCGCTCTATGGCAAGACGCTGCGGCCGACCGCCGCGATGCTCGACGGCCTCGACGTCGTCGTCGTCGATCTGCAGGATGCCGGCGCGCGGATCTACACCTACCCGGCGGCGATCGCCTACTTCATGGAGGAAGCGGCGGCGCGCAAGCTGCCGATCGTCGTGCTCGACCGGCCCAACCCGATCGACGGCTTCGACATCGAGGGGCCGGCGCAGGATGCCGGCGGCAACCGCTACGTCGGCTATCTGCCGATGCCGCTGCGCCACGGCCTGACGATTGGCGAGTTGGCGCGCCTGTTCAACGTCGAGGGGCGCATCGGCGCCGACCTGACGGTGGTGCCGATGAAGAACTGGCGGCGCGACGACTGGTTCGACGAGACGGGGCTCGCCTGGGTGAACCCGTCACCGAACTTGCGCAACATGGTGGCGGCCACGGTGTATCCCGGAATCGGCGCGATCGAAGGGACGAACCTCTCGGTCGGCCGCGGCACCGATACGCCGTTCGAGCAGTTGGGCGCGCCGTGGATCGACGGGCCGCAGCTGGCGGCCGCGCTGAACGCGAGCGCGCTGCCCGGCATCCGGTTCTACCCGGTGACGTTCACGCCCGCCGCCGCGGCCAAGCTCGGCGGCCAGGTCTGTCACGGCGTCTTCCTGATCGTGACCGATCGCGATCGGCTGCGCCCGGTCCGTGTCGGACTCGAGATCGTGTCCACGTTATCGCGGCTCTACGGCCAGCAGTTCAAGCTGGAAGACGCGGCGGTGCTGTTCGGGCCGAAGGCGATGCTGGAAAAGGTGCGCGCCGGCGCCGATCCCGCGGCGATCGCGGCGTCGTGGGCGGCCGACGAAGCGAAATGGCGGCTGACGCGCGCGAAGTACCTGCTCTACTGAATCGGGTAATCGGGTAATCGGGTAATCGGGTGATTGGGTAATTGATTGGAGATTGGCCAATCACCAATCAATCACCCGATTACCCAATTACCCGATTACTCGATTACTCGATCTAGATGAGCCACGTCGGCTGGTAGAGCAGCACGTAGACCAGGACGCCGGTGACCGAGACGTAGAGCCAGATCGGGAACGTCCAGCGCGCGATCCGGCGGTGCTGCGGGTAGCGCCCCTGCAGGCCTCGCGTCATCGTGATGATCGCCAGCGGCGGCACCGTTGCGGCCAGCACGACGTGCGTGATCAGGATCGTGAAATAGAGCGACCGCACGAAACCCTGCCGCGGGAACGGCACCGACCCGACCTGTGCGTGGTACACCAGGTAGCAGACGAGAAAGAGCGACGAGGTCGCGAACGCCGCGATCATCACCTTGCGATGGAGGTCGATCCGCCGCAGCCGCATCAGCGTATAGCCGCCGACGAGCAGCACTCCCGATACCGCGTTCAGGCTGGCGTTGACCGCCGGCAGATCGTGAACCGTCACAGTTTGTTCGCGATCATGACGATCCAAAGCAGCGGCAGGTAGGTGATCGATCCGTAGAACAGCGCGCGGGCGTTGCCCTCGTTCCGGTCGGCGGCGAAGCGCACCGCGAGACCGAACAGCGCGACGCCGAGCACGAGCGCGACGACGAAGTAGGTGCGCCCGGCGAGTCCGCTGAAGGTCGGTTCCAGGCTGACGAGCACCAGCAGGAACCCCCAGTAGACCGCCTGCTTGCCGGCGCGCCTGCCATCCGGATCGATGACCGGAAGCATCGGAAAGCCGGCCCTGGCGTAATCCTCGCGATAGAGCCACGCGATCGCCATGAAGTGCGGGAGCTGCCAGCAGAACACGATCGCGAAGAGCGCCGCGCCGCTGCGATCGATGCTGCCGTGCGACGCCGTCCAGCCGATCAGCGCCGGCAGCGCGCCCGGCAGCGCGCCGACGATGGTCGACAGCGGTGTGCGCCGCTTCATCGGCGTATAGATCAGGAGGTAGGTCAGCAGCGTCGCGAGCGCCAGCGCCGCCGACAGCCAGTTGGCGCGCGCGGCCAGCAGCGTCAGACCGGCGGTCGACAGCGCCAGGCCGAAGATCCGCGCGTCGGCAGGCGCGACCCGGCCGGCCGGCAGCGGCCGCAGACGGGTGCGGCGCATGAGGGCGTCGGTGTCGCGTTCGTAAAGCTGGTTCAACACGGCCGCGCCGCCGGCGACGAGGGCCGTCCCGGCGACGGCTTCGACCATCGAGAGGGCGTCGATGCTGCCGGTGGCGCCGAGGTAGTACCCCGCGGCGCTGGTGGCGACGACCAGGAAGTTCAGGCGCGGCTTGGTGAGCGCGAGGTAGTCGCCGAGCGCGGACGGGCGCCGCGTCTCGACCATCGGGATGGCCGCCGCGTCGACCGGCGCTTCCTTCATGCGTGACCCCGACGGTCCGGCTGAAGCCGGACACTACCGGCCTCGGAAATCGCGGCGCGCGGCACGGCCGTTCTCGCTTCTGTAGTGTCCGGCTTTAGCCGGACCGTCGTCGGAGCAAAGCTGCCGCGCCACGACCGCAGCGTGAGCACGAGCGACGTGGTCAGCACCATCGCGCCGCAGACGACGTGAAAACTGTTGATCCAGGGATCGCGGCGGCT
>Ga0070665_100004996_pt1 | contig 13753 bp, 14 predicted proteins | sample KBSS13metaG_FD_65862 | JGI IMG/M metagenome (GOLD analysis project Ga0070665, IMG submission 65862) | Switchgrass rhizosphere microbial communities from Kellogg Biological Station, Michigan, USA - KBS S1-3 metaG | ecosystem: Host-associated > Plants > Roots > Rhizosphere > Soil ... | reverse complement strand
AGCGGCTCGGCCGCGCATCGCCGCGCGCTCGCCAGCTGGCTGCTGCTCAGTGCCTACGCGCCCATCAGGCGCGAGCGCTGAGAGCCACCGCGCCAGCGCACGGCCGTGCAGCGCTACAGGATGTAGCGGCTCAGATCCTCGTCCTTGACCAGCGCGCCGAGGTGCTCGTCGACGTAGTTCGCGTCGATTGTCACCTTGGAGCCGCCGTTGGCTTTCGCCCCCTCGGCCGCCCCGTAGGAGACGCTCTCGAGCAGGCGTTCGACCACGGTGTGCAGGCGCCGCGCGCCGATGTTCTCGGTGCGCTCGTTCACGTGGAACGCGATCTCGGCGATGCGGCGTACGCCGCCCTCGGCGAACTCGACCTCCACGCCCTCGGTGTGCAACAGCGCCTTGTACTGCGCGGTGAGCGAGGCGTCCGGCTCGGTGAGAATGCGCACGAAGTCCCCGACCTTGAGGGAATCGAGCTCGACCCGGATCGGCAGGCGACCCTGCAACTCGGGAATCAGGTCCGAGGGCTTGGAGAGGCTGAAGGCACCCGAGGCGATGAACAGCACATGGTCGGTTTTCATGGTGCCGTACTTGGTGGCGACCGTTGAACCCTCGACGAGGGGCAGCAGGTCACGCTGCACCCCTTCGCGCGAGACATCCGCGCCGATGGTCTCGCCGCGACGGGTGACCTTGTCGATCTCGTCGATGAACACGATGCCGTTCTGCTCGGCATTCTGCAGCGCCCGGATCTTCAGTTCATCCTCGTTGATGAGCTTGCCGGCCTCTTCGTCGGTGAGCAGCTTGAGCGCCTCGGCGACCTTCACCTTGCGGGCGCGGGTACGGTTGCCGCCCAGGTTCTGGAACATGGACTGCAGTTGCTGCTGCATTTCCTCCATGCCCGGCGGCGCCATGATCTCCACCCCGTTCGGCAGGGCGCGCAGCTCGATCTCGATCTCGCGGTCGTCGAGCTCATGCTCGCGCAGCATCTTGCGGAATTTCTGGCGCGTCTCGGAGTCGCGCGCGTGCGCGGGCTCGTCGGTGGAGAAGCCCATCATGCGCGGCTTGGGCAGCAGCGTATCGAGCACGCGCTCCTCGGCGGCATCCATGGCGCGCTCGCGCACCTTGGCCATCTCCTGCTCGCGCGTCATCTTCACCGCCACGTCCGCCAGCTCCTTGACGATGGACTCGACGTCACGGCCGACATAGCCGACCTCGGTGAACTTGGTGGCTTCCACCTTCACGAACGGCGCATTGGCGAGCTTGGCAAGGCGCCGCGCGATCTCAGTCTTGCCGACGCCGGTCGGCCCGATCATGAGAATGTTCTTCGGCGTGATTTCCTGGCGCAGTGGGTCGGCGACCTGCATGCGCCGCCAGCGGTTGCGCAGCGCGATCGCGACCGCGCGCTTGGCCGCGTCCTGGCCGATGATGTGCTTGTCCAGTTCCTGGACGATCTGACGGGGAGTGAGTTCTGACATGCTGTTCAGGCCCGCACGCCGCTGGCGCGCAGTTCCTCGATGACTAGGTTGCGGTTGGTGTAGATGCAGATGTCGGCGGCGATGTTGAGCGAGCGCTCGACGATGCTGCGGGCATCCAGCTCCGAGCCGTCCACCAGCGCACGCGCGGCCGCCAGCGCGTACTGGCCGCCCGAGCCGATGGCGGCCACGTCGTGGTCCGGCTCGATCACGTCGCCGTTGCCGGAGATCACGAACAGCTTCTCCGGGTCACCGACCAGCAACAACGCCTCCAGACGGCGCAGGTAGCGGTCCGAGCGCCAGTCCTTGGCGAGCTCGATGGCGGCGCGGGTGAGGTTGCCGTATTTCTCGAGCTTGCCCTCGAAGCGCTCGAACAGGGTGAAGGCATCAGCCGTGCCGCCGGCGAACCCGGCCAGCACCTTGTCGTTGGCGAGCCGGCGCACCTTGCGCGCATTGCCCTTCATCACGCTGTTGCCCAGGGTCACCTGGCCGTCGCCCCCGAGGGCGATGGCGCCGCTGCGGCGCACGCCGAGGATCGTCGTGCCGTGGGGGTTGAAGCCTTGGGGTTCGGACATGGAAGCTCCGGGATTGGTCTGCTATTGCCGCAGCGCGGGCTCAGGCCTTGCGGCGTGCGCGCGGATGGGTAGCGTCGTAGATGCGGGCTAGGTGCTGGAAGTCAAGATGAGTGTAGATCTGGGTGGTGGAGATGTCGGCGTGGCCGAGGAGTTCCTGCACGCCGCGCAGTTCGCCGCTCGACTCAAGCAGATGCGAGGCGAAAGAGTGGCGGAACAGGTGCGGGTGGACGTGCACCGTGAGCCCCTGGCGCCGCGCCCAGCCGGCCACCCGCAGCTGCACGGCACGCGCCCCGAGGCGCCGGCCGTTGCGGCCGACGAACAGCGCAGCCTCCGCCGGCCGCGCCAGCGTGTGGCGCTGCTTAAGCCACGCGCGCAGCGCCTGCACCGCCGCGCGTCCCACCGGGACGATGCGCGACTTCCTGCCCTTGCCGAGCACCTGCACGGTGCGATCCTTGAGGTCCAGGTGCGGCAAATCAAGTCCGACCAGTTCCGCAAGCCGCAGGCCCGAGGAGTACAGCAGCTCCATGAGCGCGCGGTCGCGCGCCGTGAGCTCATCGCCGTCCGGGATCTGCAGCAGGCGCGCCATCTGGTCCGCGTCCAGTGTCTGCGGCAGCCGGCGCGCGCTCTTGGGCGCGCGCACGTCGTGCGCGGGGTTGCGCCTGACGCGCTCGCTGCGGCGCGCGGCGGCGCTGCGCTCGCGCAGCAGGAACTCGTAGAAGCTGCGCACCGCCGAGAGGCGGCGCTGGATGCTGCGGGGGCCAAGTCCGCCGGCGTGCGAGTGGGCGGCGAAGGCGCGCACGTGCTGCGTGTCCAGGCTCACCCAGTCGCTCAGGCCGGCGCGGTCACAGAATTTCACCAGCGCCGCCAGGTCGCGGGCGTAGCTGCTGTCGGTGTGCGGGGAGAGGCGGCGCTCGGAAGCCAGGTAGCGCCGGAAGCGCGCCACCCACTCCAGGGCCGCGGGAGTCATGGTCGCAGAGCCCGCGCGGCGCTCGCGCGCCTTTAGCGCGCGGCGCCGCTGAGCGCGTCGGTGATCAGATCCGCCAGCCGCGCGAGGAACTCGGTGCTCATGCCGGGATGGAAGCGGTCGCGGTCCGCGCTGCCCAGGGCCAGCAGCCCGATCGAGCCCTTCTCGCCGAGCGGCACCAGCGCCACCGAGCCCATCTCCAGGCCCTCCGGGCCGAACAGGAACTCGCGCTGCGAATCGCGTGCCTGGCCGCAGCGCGGCTTGCCGCTGGCAAACAGAGACTCGAAGGACTTCAGCGCCGCATCGTCGGCCGCCACCGAGCGCACAAACGCCGGCAGGGACGGATCCGGCGGCTCGCCGATGAGCACCAGCGCGGCGTGGAAGGCGTCGAAGTCCTCGCGCAATCCCGCCTCGATGTGCGCGATCGCCGCCGCGCGCGGGGTTGCGCGCAGCAGCCGGCGCGTGAAGCGGTGCAGGCGCTCGGCGATGGCGTCGTTGGCGCGCGCCACGCGCACCAGTTCCGCCAGCTTGCCCTCCAGCGCCGCCTGCTTCTCGCGCAGCACCTCGATCTGGCGCTCCACCAGGGAGATGGTGGAACCGCCGCGCGCGTGCGGCAGCTTCAGGCGCGCGAGCACCGCCTGATGGCGCTCGAAGAATTCCGGATTGCGCTGCAGATAACCGGCGATCGACTCCTCTTCGGAATCTACCGCGGCAAGTCCACGAGCCTCTCGTGTCGTCATAGTGGTCTAAACCTCGACGTGACCTTGAAAGGATATCTGTGTCGGACCGGTGAGCCAGATATTTTTACCCGGGCCCTCCCAGTCTACCTGTAACTCGCCGCCGTGCGTGCTCACGCGTACCTGCGCCTCGAGCAGGCCCCGCCGCCGCCCCACGGCGACCGCGGCGCACGCCCCGGTGCCGCAGCTGCGCGTCTCCCCGGCGCCGCGCTCGTAGACGCGCAGACGCACCTGGTCGCGCGCCAGGATCTGCAGGAACCCCGCGTTCACGCGCTTCGGAAAGCGCGGGTGCTGCTCAATCTTCGCGCCCAGGGTGGCCACCGGGGCGCCGTCGACGTCCGCGACCGCGACTACCGCGTGCGGATTGCCCATCGAGACGGCGCCGATCTGCAACGTGGCGCCGGCGACCTCCAGCAGGTACGGATCCATCTCCCGCGGCGCCTCGAACGGCAGCGCGCGCGGGTCGAAATTCGGCACGCCCATGTCGACCGAGACGCGCACGCCCTGCGTCACGCGCGCGTGCACCACCCCGGCGGGGCCGTCGAGCGCGACGGCGCCGTCGCGGGTCAGCCCGCGGTGGTGCAGCAGGGCGGCGATGCAGCGCGCACCGTTGCCGCACTGCTCGACCTCGTCGCCGTCGGCGTTGAAGATGCGGTAGAACACGGCGGTGTCGGCGCGCTTGGGCTTACCGAGCACCAGGGCCTGGTCGAAGCCGATGCCGGTGCGGCGGTCGGCGAGATCGCGCAGCCGGGCGGGAGCCAGCAGGGATTCGTCGGCGGGGGCATCGAAGACGACGAAATCGTTGCCGACCCCGTGCATCTTGGTGAAATCGATGCGCATCGCAGGCAAGCATAGCCGAAACCGGCCGCCGCTGGTCGAAGCCGGCTACCGCAGCGCCGCGCGCTCCTTGTACAGGCACCGGTCCATCACCATGAAGATCCCCGCCTGCACGGCGCGCGCCGCGGCCACCTCGTCGATGACCCCCTTCTGCAGCCACACTGCCGGCAGCTTCAGGCGGATGCACTCATCCACCAGGGCCGCGACGTGCTCCGGGCGGCGGAACACGTCGACGATGTCCACGCGCCCGCCCGCGCCGAGCACCTGCGGCAGCTGCGCGAGCGCGGGCACGGCGACCTCGCCCAGGACCGCCGGGACGGCCGGCGTCACGGGAATGACGCGGTAGCCGAAACCCTGCAGGGCGCGCGCGACCTCGTGGCTCGGCCGCGCGGGCTGCGGCGACAGTCCCACCACGGCGATCAGGTGCGCGTTGCGCAGCAGTTTGGCGATCTGCTCAGGTGGCGGGTTCACGAACATGGCGGTTGCTTGGCCTCGGTGTACTCGGGCGTCTAGTCTAGTCCCTCAGAGCCGCGCTGCCGGCGGCTCACGGGAGCAGCTTCGTCCGTGACCGAAGAATTCAGTGTCCGCATCGAGCCGCATGGCCGCACCCTGCGCGTGTCCGCGGGCGCACCCGTGCTCGAGGCCGCGCTCGCCGCCGGCCTGAACCTGCCGCACAGCTGCAAGTCCGGCCACTGCGGGTCGTGTCGCGCACGGCTGCTCGCCGGTGAGCTGCGCTATCCGGGCCCGCGCCCGCTCGGCGTGACTGCCGCGGAAGCGGCGGACGGCTACGTGCTCCTGTGCCAGGCGCGGCCGCGCTCGGATGTCACCGTCGAGGCGCGCTTCATTGCGAGCGTCGCCGATGTCGAGATCAAGACCCTGCCCTGCCGCATCGCGCGGCTGGTGCCGCTCGCGCCCGATGTCATGCAGGTGTGGCTGCGCCTGCCCTCGGTCGAGCGGCTGCCGTTCCACGCCGGGCAGTACCTGGATGTGCTGCTGGAGGGCGGACGCCGCCGCAGCTTCTCGATCGCCAGCCCGCCGCACGACAGCGAGCTGCTGGAACTGCACGTGCGGCGCGTGAGCGGCGGCGGCTTCACCGAGCGGCTGTTCGGGACGGCGCCCGGCGCGCCGATCACGGCAGGCGCGCTGCTGCGTATCGAGGGCCCGGTGGGCCAGTTCAGTTACCGTGACGGGGCGGATCCGGTGATCATGGTGGCCGGCGGCACCGGCTTTGCGCCCCTGAAGTCGATGCTGCGGCACGTACTGGAGAACGGCATCCGCCGCGCCGTGCATTTCTACTGGGGCGCGCGCCACACGCGGGATCTTTACGAGGAAGGGCAGGTGCTGGAATGGGTGCGGCGCCACCCGCAGCTCACCTTCACCGCGGTGCTCTCCGAGGCAACCGCGTCCGAGGCCACCCACCACCGCGTCGGCTGGGTGCACGAGGCGGTGCTCGCCGATCACCCGCACCTTGCCGGCTACGAGGTGTACGCGGCCGGACCGCCGGCGATGATCGAGGCGCTGCGCGCGAGCTTCCCGCGCCACGGCCTCAAGCCCGAACGGCTGTACTTCGATTCCTTCGATTACGCGCCGGATGCGCTGCCGCGCGCGTGAGCGCGCCGCTAGAGCTGCGGCTGCGTGAAGCTCTCGCGGTAGTCCTCGATGGAGGCGCGGATCACGGCCGCCGCGTGCCCGTAGCCGTAGCGCCCGGTGACCTCGATCTTCGGCGGCTCGTCCGGGACCAGCTTGTAGGTGGAGAAGTAATGCTCGATGCGCTCCAGCAGCGCGCCGGGCAGTTGGTCGATCTCGGTGGCGTGGCCCCACACGTAGTCGCCCTCGAGCACCGCTATGATCTTGTCGTCCGCCTCGCCGCGATCGATGATCTTCAGTCCCCCGACGACGGCCGCGCGCAGCAGCACCTCGCAGTGCGTGATGGGGCGCTCGCTGATGACGCAGATATCCAGGGGGTCACCGTCGCCGCGCTCGCATCCGGGAGCCAGGCGCCGCACCCGCTCGCCGCAGTAGGTCTGCGGGATGAAGCCGTACAGCGACGGCGGCTGCGAGGAGGTGCGCTGCGGGCGGTCCACGCGCAGGTAGCCGGTGGCCTTGTCGACCTCGTACTTCATGAGGTCAAACGGGGTGATCTCGATATAGGCGTTCACGATGCGCGGCGCATCCTCACCCGGCTCCAGGCCATGCCAGGGGTGGGGGCGCCAGCGCGAATAGGCGCTCGGGTAGGGCACGCGCCGATTGTAGCCCCGCCCTGCTATCCTTACGACGCGCTCACGAGGGGGCCCGCCTTTGACGCACGCCGCGATTACCGGCTGGGGTAAGTGCCTGCCACCGGCGGTGCTGACCAACCACGACCTGTCCACCATCCTCGACACCAACGATGAGTGGATCCTCAGCCGTACCGGGATCCGCGAGCGGCGCATCTCCCACGTGGGGCTCGAGGAGCTCGGCTACGTCGCCGCCCGGCGGGCGCTGGCGGCCGCCGGCATGGAGGGCGGCAACGTCGAACTCATCGTATTCGGCACCTGCAGCCACGATGACCAGGTCCCCAACATGGCCTCGGGCATCCAGGCGCGCATCGGCGCCCAGCCCTCGGCGGCCTTCGACATCAACACCGCCTGCACCAGCTTTCTCTACGGGCTGTCGGCGGCGACCGCCCTCATCCGCACCGGGGTGGTGAGGAACGCGCTCGTGATCGGCGCGGAATTCATCTCCCCGTTCATGGACTGGAGCGACCGGGACGTCGCGGTGCTGTTCGGCGACGGCGCCGCGGCCGTGGTGCTGGAAGCCACCGAGCGCGAGGAAGGCGTGCTGGCCGAGAAGCTCGGTTGCTTCGGCGAGGCACGCGAGATCCTGCGCGTGCAGGGCATGGGCGGGCGCTACGCCAACCACGGCGTGCTCTACGGCGTGACGCGCTGGCAGTTCGAGGGCCAGGAGATCTTCAAGCGCGCCGTGGCCGGCATGAGCGGCGCCTGCCAGGACTCCCTCGCACGCCTCAAGCTCACGGCGCAGGACGTGGATCTCGTGGTGCCTCACCAGGCCAACCTGCGCATCATCGAGGCCGTGGCCCGCCGCGCGCAGGTGCCCATGGAACGGGTATTCGTGAACATCCAGCGCTACGGCAACATGTCCGCGGCAACGGTGGCCGTGGCACTGTGCGAGGCGGTGGAGGAAGGACGCGTAAGCCCGGGCGCGCTGCTGCTGCTGCCCGGGTTCGGCGGCGGGCTGAGCTACTGCGCGCAGGTGGTGCGCTGGGGAGCGCGCACCGTGCCGCTCCAGAGCTGCGCGGTCGAGCTGCCGCCGAATGAGCACTCCGCGCTGGAGCTGATCGCTGCCTGCCTCGAGCGCAAGCTGACCCCGAGTGCGCGCACCGCGGCAGACCCGTTTGCGGGCCTCTAGCTCGCCCCCGCGGCGCGCGCCGGATCGTTAGCGGCGGCCCGCCTTCTTGGCGGCGCGGCGCTTCTTCTTCGCCGGATTCTTCACCCGCGTCTTGCCGAAGGAACCCTGGTAGATCTTGCCGCGACGGCTTCTGTGATCGCCCTTGCCCATGAGACAGCACTCCGATTCGAATCTTGATCCAATAAAAAGGGCCGGCCGCCCATGCCCATGAGGCACTGACGGCCGGCCCTTGCCAGCTAATGGCTTACCAGCGCTTGGGAGCGCCGCCGCCGCGGTTGCCGCCGCCGCCGGTGCGTTCCTGAGCCTCGTTCACGCGCAGCGGACGACCACCGAGGTCCTTGCCGTTGAGGTTCTGGATCGCGCGCGACGCATCGGCGCGTGACATCTCCACAAAGCCAAAGCCGCGCGGACGACCGGTATCGCGATCGGTGATGATGCTCACCGACTCGACGGTGCCGTGCGCTGCGAACAGCTCACGCACTTCGGCGTCGGTCGCGGAAAACGGCAGGTTGCCAACATAGATCTTCGTCATGCAATCAACTCCTATAGAAACATTAATAGCAGGAGTGCATGCCGAAATGGGAAACGCACACTCTGCCACCTGGTCGGGAACGATTCGGCTTTTCAGACTCGGAAGCCAACTCGCAAACAGGCGGGCGGCAGGCGGCAGGAAAGGGAAAGCTCACGATCCGGCGCGGACGATACCGCAAGCGCCCGGCGGGGCACAAGCGCGGGGCGGCTGCAGCTGCGACAGCTCGCGCGGGGCTTTTGTATCGGGCGGGCAACATAACCTGTCGAGCCCGACAATCAGGAGCGCGACTCCCAGGCCGGCGGCGACGGCCTGTATGGGACGCGGGAAGATGAACATGGTGCGTACCTTGTGCGGTGCCCCCGGGGGCCCTGGGGCTGGTCCGACACTAGGGCCTGTCGGGGTGCTGAAAAACTGGCTAATCGCGAATTTATTGTTCGCGGCTGCCTTACAATCATGAAGCGTGGACCAGCTCCTCTGTATACGTAGTTTCATGCGCGTGGCGGACTTGCACTCCTTTACCAAGGCCGCCGACGCCCTGGGCCTGTCCCGTGCCGCGGTCAGTACCCACGTCGCCGACCTCGAGAAGCACCTGGGCTGCCAGCTTTTCCACCGCACCACGCGCCGGGTGGGCCTCACCGCCGGCGGCGCCGAGTACCTGGAGCGCAGCCGCCGCATCCTCGCGGAGCTGGAGGCGGCCGACGAGGCGCTGCGGCGCACGCGCCTCACCCCCGAGGGCCGGCTGCGCGTGGATGTGCCGGTCGTGTTCGGGCGCGCGCTGCTCATTCCGGCGTTGCCGAAGTTCCAGGCGCGCTACCCGCAGCTGCAGCTGGAAGTGCAGTTCAACGACCGCGTCATCGACCTGATCGCCGAGGAGGTGGACCTCGTGGTGCGCGTCGGAGCGGTGCGCGAACCGCACCTCATCACGCGGCGCGTGCTGACCACGCGCCTCGTCACCTGCGCCGCGCCCGATTACCTGCGCGAGCACGGTGTGCCCGGGCAGCCGGAGGAGCTGCGCCACCACAAGCTCATCGGGCAGCTGGGTCCGAGCGGCCGCCGCCCTCACAAGTGGCTGTTCCGCCGCGGCGCCGAGCAGCGCCAGCTGACGCTGCCGGTAAGCGTCGCCTTCAACTCGGTGGAGGCGCAGGTGCTGGCCGCGATACGCGGCGCCGGCGTCATGCAGTCGATGGACCTGGTGGTTGCCGAGGCGCTGATCAGCGGCAAGTTGCAGGCGGTGCTGCAGGAGTGGTCCGCGCCCGGGGCGCCGATCTCGGTGGTGTGCAGCAGCGCGCTGCGCGAGTCCCCCAAGATACGGGTGTTCGCCGAATTCGCGAGCGAGCTGTTGCTGCAGTACCGCCGCCGCGTGGATGCGCTGCTGGAGTCCTAGCCCCGCACCCCCGCGGCCGTCAGCGCCGCTGGCCGCCCGAGGCGAGGTGCTCGAGGGCGCGGATCTGCTGCACGGTGGAGTCGGAGGCCGGCAGCAACTGGTTGGCCTCGCGCACGAAGGCCGGGATGGCGGTGGCGGCCAGCGGCGGACTGATGAGGTAGCCCTGGGCGAAATCGCAACCCAGCCGCCGCAGCAGGTTCCAGGCGCCCGCATCCTCGACGCCCTCGGCGACGACCTTCAGACCGAGACTGTGGCCGAGCTCGATGGTCGAGGTGACGATGGTCACCGCGCCCGGATCGGGATTGGAAATGAAGGAGCGATCGATCTTCAGCTCATCCAGTGGCAGCACGCTCAGCTGCGAGAGCGAGGAATGCCCGGTGCCGAAGTCATCGATGGAGAAGCGCACGCCGGCGAGACGCAGCAGCTGCATGTTGCGTACCGCGGCCTTCGGGTCCCTCATCACCGCGCTCTCGGTGATTTCCAGGATCAGCGCCGTCGGTTCCACGCGCTGCGCCCGCAGCAGCTCCAGGATCGCGTCGCTCAAGTCCGGGTCCAGCAGATCCGGGGCGGACAGGTTGACGGCCAGTTCCAGCTCCAGTCCCGAGCGCCGCCACTCACCGAGCTGGCGCACGCCGGCACCGAGCACCCAGTTGGTCAGCCGGCGCGAGCCGCCGGTGCCCTCGGCGAGCGGCACGAACTCGGCGGGCGACACCGCGCCGAGGTGCGGGTGCGTCCAGCGCACCAGCGCCTCCAGGCTGGTCACCGAGCGACTCACCATGGTGACCTTGGGCTGGTAGACCAGGGTCAGTGCATCGTTGTCGATGGCGCTGCGCAGGTCGGTGACCAGCATCAGCCGGCGGCGATGCTCGCCGTCCTGGCCGGCGCGGTACACGGCCGCGCTCGAGCGCGTCTCGGCGGCCTCCTCGAGCGCCACCTGGGCGCGCTGCAGCAGTTCCTGCGCCGCCCGCCCGTGCGCCGGGCACAGGCTCACGCCCCCCGCCACGCGCAGGTCGAGGCTGATGCCGGCGATGTGAAAGCCGCTGTGGATCACGGCGGCGAGCTGCTCGGCATAAAGCAGCGAGCGCTCGGCGGAACAGCCGCGCGCGATCACCAGGAACTGCGTCTCGCCGACCCGGGCCACCATGTCCGCGGCCGCGACGTTCTGCTGCAGGCGCCGCGCGGCCTCGCGCAGCACTTCGTCGCCGACCTGGTGACCGAGGGAGGCGTTGATCTCGCGCAGGTTGCGCAGCTCGAAGAGTATGAGCGCGCCGGCATGCTCGTCGGCCTCCTGGGCAAGCTTGCTGAGTTCGCGCTGTGCCAGCTGGCGGTTGGGTAGCTGCGTGAGCGGGTCGTGCTCGGCCTGGTGGGTGATGTCCGCCTCGCGCGCCGCGATGTGGTGCTGCATCGTGTTGAAGGTCGTCGCCAGCGCGCGAAACTCATCGCCACCGGCGACGCTGACCGTCCGCTGGTAGTCGCCGCGCTCAATGCGCTGCGCGGCCAGCACCAGCTCGCCGATCGGGCGGGTGGCGCTGCGCCCGAGAATCGCCCCGATCACGGCGGCCAGCACCAGGGCCAGGCCGTCGATCAGCAGCATGGCATCGCGCAGGTCGCGGTAGGGCGCGAAGGCGTCCGCGAGTGGCTTGAGCAGGATCACGTCGACCGGATCGCCGCGCGCGTCGAGGCGCCGAGCGAACGTCAGGTACTCGGTGGCATCGATGCGCGCGACATGCTCACCGTCATCGGCGGCGGCGATCGCGCTCGCCGAGCCGCCATCGTGCCGCCCCGCCGCCAGGGTGGAGGCGACGCGGGTGGCGCCGTCGTAAGCGTGCGTGACGATCTGCACTTCCGAGCCGACGAGCTCGCGGATCTTGAGCGCCAGGGTGTCGTCCGCCACGAAACCCATCAGTACCCAGGCGATGGTCTCCGGAGTGCGCACCGGCGCCAGGAACACCTGGTAGGCATGGGCGCCGAATACCCGGAAGCGCGGCTGCTCGCGCGCGCCGTTGAGTCCATCGAGCAGGCTCGCCAGCGAGCCGTCCGCCGCCGCCGTGCCCGGCGCCGTCGAGGCCAGCACCTGGCCGCGGGTGTCGAGCACCAGCACCAGGTCGGCGCCGATGCGCTGCGCGTTGTTGCGCGCCGCCGAGAGAATCGTGGGCACGTGGCCGCTGGCCACCGCTTCGCGGAAGCCGAAGTCCGCGGCCAGCACCGCGACCCCGTTCGCCAGCTGCCCGGCGCGGAAGCGCACCAGCTGATCGGCGATCCCGGCCCCGGAGCGCAGCTGTTCCCAGGAACGCGCCTCAACCGTGCGACGGGTGCTCGCCAGCACTGCGGCCAGCGTCACAGTTTGCGTGACGATGACCAGGCCGATGATCAGCACGAGAAGCCGTTTGCGGAAACTGCGCATGAAAGACCCGAATATGTCGCCACATCCTACGAGCCACCCGGTGGATACCGCGAGGATCCAAGTGCGGGAATGAGACCTCCGGCACGTCTGCCCATGCATACCTTCTCCAGCGGCCGCGGGGCGCCCCGGGCGGCGTTCCTGGCCGTGCTGTTGGCCTGCGTTACGGCCCGCGCGGCGACGCTCGTCATCCACGTGCAGACGGTGGACGGGCACGGGCTCGCCGGCGCCGTGGTCACCGCGTACCCGCTGGACGGGCCGCCGCGCCATGCCGCACCGCTGCGCGCCGTGATGGACCAGGTGAACCGCGCCTTCGAGCCGGATCTGCTGGTGATTCCCGTCGGCTCGACGATCGAGTTTCCCAACAGCGACTCGGTGAGTCACCAGATCTATTCGTTCTCGGCCGCCAAGCGCTTCCAGCTGCCGCTGTACCGCGGCAAGCCCTATCCGCCGGTGACGTTCGAGCAGGCCGGGATCGTGACCCTCGGCTGCAACATCCACGACGAGATGCTCGCCTATGTGCTCGTGACGGAGGCTCCCTACTTCGGGCGCACCGACGCCGGCGGCGCCTGGTCGGGTGAGGTCACCCGCGGCCGCTACCGCGTCAACATCTGGCACCCGCGCCTGCGCGACGCGGGCACGGATCTGGAGCGCGAGCTCACGGTGCAGGAGAGCGACCGGGCGGAGCTCACGCTGCGCCTGGCGAAGCCGCTGCAGCCGGCACCGCTCACCGAGCGGCCGCATTCCTGGGACTACTGAGGATGAGCGCCATGTCAGCCGCCGCGCCTGCCGACCGCTCCGGCTCGACCCGCCGCCGGGCGTGCCTGCTGCTCGCGCTGCTCGCCGGCGCCGCCGTCCCCCGGGCGCACGCCACCGACTGGGAGGCGAGCCTCGATGCGCGCCTGGTGAACTCCGATGCCGAGCGCTCCTTCATGGACGGCGGACTGGGCAGCGTGCGCTTCGACCGCACCGACTCCACGCTGCAGCTCGGCCGCGCGCGCTTCGCGCTCACGCAGTCCTTCGCCGAAATCTGGAGCGCGCACCTGGACGCCTCGGTGTGGGACGACAAGGACGCGCACCTGCTCGGGGCCACCGAGGCTTACCTGCAGCTGCGCCCCTACCCGCGCGCCGGCTACCGGCTGCGGGTCAAGGCCGGGGCGTTCTATCCGCCGGTGTCGCTGGAGAATCGCGCGAGCGGCTGGGAATCCCCCTACACGCTCTCCTACTCCGCCATCAACAGCTGGCTCGCGACCGAGGTGCGCACGATCGGCGCGGAGGCGCAGCTGGAGTGGCTGGGCACGCGTCTCGGGCATGCGTTCGACCTGGAGGTGACGGGCGCCGTGTTTGGCTGGAACGACCAGGCCGGGGTGGTGCTCGCCAATGACGGCTTCCTGCTGCACGACCGCCAGACGCCCGTGTTCGGGCGCGTCGGGCAGCCCAACGTGCCGCCGCTCA
>Ga0070665_100004993_pt1 | contig 13758 bp, 14 predicted proteins | sample KBSS13metaG_FD_65862 | JGI IMG/M metagenome (GOLD analysis project Ga0070665, IMG submission 65862) | Switchgrass rhizosphere microbial communities from Kellogg Biological Station, Michigan, USA - KBS S1-3 metaG | ecosystem: Host-associated > Plants > Roots > Rhizosphere > Soil ... | reverse complement strand
CGCCAGAATGCGATCGCCGCGCGGTTCGAAAGCGCGGTCACCCGCGCCCGGGCCCGCGAGATCATGCACGGCAGCCGCACCGCGGACGCCTTCGCCAAGTTCGAGGTTCTCGAGCGCCGCGCCGACTTCGCCGAAGGGCGTTGCGATGCGCTGGGCATCACCAGCCTCGAAGACGAGATCGACCAGCTGAAGGCGAGCGAGAAAATCGACGCCGAACTGGAAGCCATGAAAGCCGCGCTCAAAGCGCGCACCAATTAAGGGGGAATGATGATGGCCCGCAAAATCTATCCATACTCACTCGACCGCAAGGACGCGAAGGTCGCTGGCGTGGCGTCGACCATCGGCGCGATGACCGGGATCGACCCGACGTTCATCCGCATCGGCTTCGTCGCTGCTGCAATCTTCATCAGCTTCAAGCTGACCCTGATCGCCTACGCTGCAATCGGCATCTACCTGGCGGTCCAGAAGAAGAAGTCGATGAAGACCGATCGCCGAATGAGCGACTTCGACCGCATGGCTCACGCTGTCGAGCGGCGGCCGACGACCCACGCGATGGTCAACGACCTCGACGAGACCGACCGCCGCCTGATGGCGATCGACCACCACATCAATACCCAGAACGAAGAGCTGGCGCGCGAGATCGAGGCGCTCCGGCAGGAGGACAAGTGATGGACCCGCTGACGATTGGAGTGTTGTCGGGAAGCGTGATCGCCGGTCTTGGCGGCGCCAGCTTCGCAGGGCTCAAGGCCTGGAACGGTTGGCTCGAGCTCAAGAAGATGGAGCTGACCCAAACTCTCGGCACCATTGGCGACCGGGCGCTTCCGCCTGCGAGCGGGCGGATCGAGATGGCGGACCTCAGGGAACGCGTCCGCAAGCTCGAAGCGATTGCCGCCGGCATCGACATCTAAGTCGAATATTCCCCGCGCACTGGTCCCCAAGAGTGCGCAAGCGAGAGGCGGTCCGGGCGAACCCGGGCCGCCTTTTCGATTCACCCGAACTTCTTGTTGATGCCGATGAAAAAGCCGCGCCGCTGACCCCATTGGGGCGCGCCCACACCAACCCCGGTGCCGCTGCGGATCTGGTAGCTCTTGTCGAAGAGGTTGAGGACGTCGGCGCGGATGGACAAGCCCTTGAGCACACCGGGTCCGTCGAAATTCTGCGAGATGCCGGCGTTGAAAACCCAATAAGCAGGCAGCTCGCCGCCATTCGGCACGACGCCATTGGGATCGTCGGTCCTAAGGCCCGATGCGTAGATGAAGTCCATCGTCGGAACGAGCGTGCCGGGTCCGTCCTTGATCGTGTAGGTCGCGCCACCAGACGCCGTCCAGCGCTGCGAGTGGTCGGTGTAAATGTAATGGTCGTGGATGTAGGCAAGCTCATCGGGCGCGAAGAAATATTGACTGGAGACGATGTCCTTCGCCTTCTCGTCGCCGCGCGCGAGATTGGCGTAGAGATCAAGCGGACCGTGCTTGTAATTGCTGCTCAGTTCGACGCCCCACGCGTAGCCCTTGGCATAGTTGAATGGCGACAGGATCAGCCCTGACCCGAACTGCCCCTCGTCGAGCAGGTTGCGTTTGATCTTGTAGTAGGCGTCCAGCCCAATCTTGAACCCGCCATTGAAGCGCTGCTCGACGCCGGCATCGAAATAATGCTCGCGCTCGGCTTTGACCGGGTCTGCGGTCGGTATTTCGGGCTGCTTGGTCGTGCCGTTGTACATCGCCAAGCTGGATGGCGCGATCAGCTCCTGCGGCGGCGGCGTGAAGTTGCGCGCATATCCGACGTGCAGCGTCATCAAGGGGGCCGCATTCCAGACGAGGTTCGCGCGCGGGCTGAGTTGAGATTCATGGGTGTAGGCGTCGACGATGTCGAAACGAGCGCCGTAGTTCAGCGTCAGCTTCGGACTCAGCTTCCATTCGTCCTGGAGGTAGAAGCCATAAAGTTGGCCTGACTTGCTGTGCTGGTCGATAATAGCAATGGGAACATCGCTCGTTTGATTGCCGAACGCGTCGATGGGCAGCACATTCGAGACCACCTTCGACGTGGTGTGCTCGTTCTGGAAAAAAATGCCGAAGCGAGCTGTATGGCCCTTGCCGACGTCGAGGCTGCCGTCGGACTGCACTCCAGCTGCAAGGCTCGACAGGCGGGAAGCGTCGGCGAAGCCGTTGAAGATGATGTCGCCGTGGTTGGGATCCGGCGTGAACTTCGTCTGCGAGTAGCGGATGAAGGGCGCGACCTGCAGGTTCAGCTTGTCGCCCGCATATTGATAGGCGGCGACGCCGTAGTGAGTGATCTCGCGCTCGTTCTGGTCGAGCTTCGCAGCGTCGAAGCTGGAAACGCCATTGACCGTGAAATCGCCGCTAACGCCAGTCACGTTCGGAATCTGGAAGTTGCCGATAAAGCTACCGCCGAAGACCGCGACGCGGCTTCGGTCGGATATGATGTCCGAGACATAGGCGAAGGGCCGCCACTGCGTGGTCCGGTCGTGGATCGCACTCCGCGTCGGCAGCGGGTTCTCGATGCCTAGGTCGTTGCGGAAATAACTGCCTGAAAGGAAGTAGCTGAACTTCCCGCTCGAGCCTTCGATCATAGCGCTCGGCTCGAGCCAGCCGAAGCTGCCACCATAAATGCCGGCTTCGCCACCGTTGCCGAGGAGCCCGGACTCGGTCTTGAAGTTGATCACGCCCGCGGTCCGATACCCGTACTGTGCTGGGAGCGTTCCTGTGATCAGCTGGATCGAGCTTGCGATCTTGGGGTCGAAGGTCGTGCCGAAACCGCTGATGCTTTCGGGCACGATGACGCCGTTCAGCCGATACTGCAGGTTGGCGTGCTCATTGCGGATATGGATCGTGCCGTAACTGTCCTGGACGACGCCTGGGGCCTGCAGCAGTGACTTGTTGAGCGAAAGGTTGGTGCCGCCAGGCTGCTTGTTCAGCGCTTCCTGGTTGAACGTGTATTGGCTTGCGCCAAGCGACGGTGCGATCGAGTCACGCGCCGCGTCCAGCCGGCGCCCGGTGATGACGATGTTGCCCTCGGGCTTGGCTGCAGGCGCCTGATCAACCGAGGTCGCAGCGTCCGACGCAGTTGCCGTTCCGTTGCCTGGGTCGGCGAGCGGTTGCGCGGTCGCGGCCGCCGGCTGCGCTGTGGCGGGGGTCATTGGAAGTGCGACAGCAAACGCAGCGTAAGAAATCGATTTCACTGAACCACGGACTCTTTGCTGGAAGGGAGAGCATCGCCTAGACCCCGTGATACATTATCACAAGGTGAACGGTTCGTGACATCACGCCTGCGTTCGACAAACCGCATTTGAGTTTCGGCGGACGCCTCGGCTAGGGCGCGGTCATGGGCGCTGGCCATTCGCATCACCATCACGACCACAGTGCCAGAGGCTTCGGCAAGGCTTTTGCCATCGGCATCGCGCTGAACCTCGGGTTCGTGATCGTCGAGACGATCTTCGGCTTCCGCGCCAATTCCATGGCCCTGCTGTCCGACGCTGGCCACAACCTGTCCGACGTCCTCGGACTATTCGTCGCCTGGGGTGGCGGAGCACTCGCCCTGAAGGCGTCCTCGGACCGCTTCACCTACGGCCTCAAAAAGGCATCGATCCTTGCGGCCCTGGCCAACGCCTTGTTCCTGATGGTCGCCGTCGGCGCGATCGGGCTCGAGGCGATCCAGCGCCTCATCCACCCGCAGCCGAGCAAGGGCGACATCATCATGATCGTCGCGGCAGTCGGGATCGCGGTGAATGGACTGACGGCGATGTTGTTCACTCGAGGGCAGCACGACATCAACATCCGGGGTGCCTTCCTCCACATGGTTGCCGACGCCGCCGTTTCGGCTGCCGTCGTTTTTGCAGGCCTGGTCATTTTGTGGACCGGGCAGCGATGGGTCGACCCGGTGATGAGCCTCGCTGTCGCCGCAATGATCCTGTGGAGCAGCTTCGGCCTTCTGAAGGAGTCGGTGTGGATGTCCCTCGCCGGCGTCCCGGCCGGGATCAACGTCGACCAGGTCGAAGCCGCGCTCTCTGATCTCGACGGAGTGGAAGCGGTTCACGACCTCCACGTCTGGCCCTTGAGCACGACCGAGACCGCGCTCACCGCGCACATCGTAACCTCGCGGGCGGACTATCCCGACGCATTGTTGGCGAACGCGCGGGCCATGCTCCACGACCGTTTCCAAATCGAGCATTCGACCATCCAGGTCGAACGCGACCATGCCGACCATCGCGATTGTTAATTGGGGACTGCCGAGTGAACGTCACGCATCTCGAATGCTCGCTGACCGGTGAGCGCTACGAAGCCGGCCAGGTCCACAACCTCAGCCGGGCCGGCAAGCCGCTACTAGTTCGCTATGACATCGACGCGGCGAAGCGGACACTGACACGCGACAGCATTGCCGAGCGCGAGCCGGGAATGTGGAAATGGCGCGAACTGCTGCCCCACGACGGCGAGCCCGTCAGCCTTGGCGAGGGCGAGACGCCAATCGTCGCGCTCACGCAGACGGGCGGGCCCAACCTGCTGGTCAAGGACGAGGGGCGGCTGCCGACCGGATCGTTCAAGGCGCGCGGGCTGGCGATGGCGGTGACCATGGCGAAACAGTTTGGGATCGCGCGGATCGCCATGCCGACCAACGGCAATGCCGGGGCGGCGCTCGCCGCTTATGGCGCTCGGGCGGGGATCGAGACGGTCGTAATCTGTCCCGCGGAAACGCCGCTGACTAACGTCACCGAGACGGCAGCCTATGGCACGCGCGTTTATGTCGCCGACGGCCAGATCGACGAGTGCGGCGCTTTGGTCGGGAAGGGCGCCGCGCAGGGGCTGTGGTTCGATTGCTCTACGCTCAAGGAGCCGTACCGGCTGGAGGGCAAGAAGGTGATGGGCTTCGAGCTTGCCGAGCAGCTCGGCTGGGAGCTGCCCGACGCGATCTTCTACCCGACTGGCGGAGGCACCGGCCTCATCGGCATGTGGAAGGCGTTCGACGAGCTGGAGGCGCTCGGGCTGATCGGCTCGAAGCGCCCGCGCATGTACGCCGTTCAGGCCGAAGGCTGCGCGCCGATGGTCCGCGCGTTCGAGGCTGGCGAGGAGTTCGCCGAGCGCTGGGATAACCCCGCTACCGTCGCGACGGGCATTCGCGTGCCCAAGGCGGTCGGCGACTTCCTGATCCTCCGCGCGGTGCGTGAGAGCGGCGGCGCCGCGCTCGCGGTGTCGGAAGAGGCGATTCTTCAGGCGATCGAGTACGCAGCCCGCGATGATGGATTCCTGCTCTGCCCGGAAGGCGGCGCGGTGCTGGCGGCGTGGCACCAGGCGAAAGAACGGGGGCTCGTGCGTGCTGACGAGCGCGTGCTGCTGTTCAACTGCGCGAACGGGAACAAGTACCCGCTGGCGGACCGGTCGAAGAGGCTCAAGCTGGCGGAGGCGGACCCGGCGGCGCTATGAGCGCATGAAATCGCGAGACCCAGAAACGAGTAAACCCCGGCAACCGAAGTTGCCGGGGTTCCATGCTTCTTCCGTCTTTCGACTTCCGAAGCACAAGACAACAATACATGAGCATGACGGTTGTTCCAGTAGAATCACGTCAGCTGCACGACAAAACTGTGGATGAATCGGTGCATAAACCTGTGCGACTCGGGCCCGACTCGCGATGGTGAACGAAATCACATTGCGGATTGTTGGTAGGAACCATGGCGAGCAAGCGGCGGCTGCGAATCGCGAGCTACAACATCAACGGGATCAATAGCCGCCTGCACGTGCTCACGCGTTGGCTGGAGGAATTCCAGCCGGACATCGTCGGCCTCCAGGAACTGAAGTGTACCGACGAGTCCTTCCCGACGGCCGCTATCGACGCTCTCGGCTATTCGGCGATCTGGCACGGCCAGCCGCCGCGAAGCTGGAACGGGGTCGCGCTGCTGTCGAAAGTCGGGGAACCCGTCGAGACGCGTCGCGCGCTGCCGGGTGATCCGAACCTGGAGCAGAGCCGCTACATTGAAGCCGCGATCTGCGGGATCCTGGTCGGCAATATGTACGCGCCCAATGGAAATCCCTGGCCGGGGCCGAAGTTCGACTACAAGCTGGCCTGGCTCGATGCGTTACACGCCCACGCCCAAGACCTGCTCGACAGCAGGGTCCCAGCCATCCTGATCGGCGATTACAACATCATCCCGACGGAGCATGACGTCTACAAGCCCGAGCGCTGGAAAACGGACGCCCTATTCGCGCCGGCAGCCCGGGAAAAATATCGCGAGCTCGTCGCTCAAGGCTGGACCGACGCGCTTCGCGACCTCAATCCGGACAAGCGAATCTACACCTTCTGGCATTACTGGCGGAACTCATTCGAGCGGGACGCCGGCATCCGCATCGACCATGCGCTGCTTAGTCCGTCATTGGCCAAGAAGCTGAAGGCGGCCGGCGTTGACCGGACTCCGCGCGGCTGGGACAAGACCAGCGACCATGCGCCCATGTGGGTCGAGGTTGAGGTGTGATGCTGGGCGATTGCGATGCTCGACCATTCCCGGATGGTCTGCGCGTCGCAATGGTGCCGGATGCAGGATTCGAACCCGCGACCTTCGGTTTACAAAACCGCTGCTCTACCAACTGAGCTAATCCGGCCCGCGCTAGGTCCATCTACTTATAGCACGCCGAACGTCCAGCCTTCGCTTCGGGCGATCTCAGGCGTGAGGCCTTCAGGATCGAAGGCGCGCGGCTCGGTCAGCGCAAGCTGACGCATGCCCGCTGCGGTGACGAGGGCATCGGTCTGGTGGTCGTTGGGCTCAAAGCGAAGACGCGCGGGCAGGCTGGCGAGCCCGTCAAGTGCGAGATTGAGTGCCGCCCGGCTCCTGAGCTTCCCGCCGCTCATCCCCGCGCGCCGGAGATAGATGCGCGTGTAAATCTCGACCACCGCGCTGTCGTGCTCGGGAACGCGGTCCATTGGCCAGATCGCGACCTTGCCGTCGAGGCAATGCAGGAAGCGCATGCCCGAAAAGCTGGCCTTGGCGACCTGCGCCGCGCCGATCGCATCATAAGCGCTCGCCGTTTTGCGGCCGCCCTGCGCATTCAGGCGGGCATCGCACTGACGGAAGTGCATGAAGGCCGCCTTCACTCCATCGGCGATTCCGAAATAGAAATGCCGGCGGTGCGCCTCCTCGAGAAAGCTGGCCGCTCCGAGGTCGGCGTCGTCGCATCGGGAATCGACATAGGCCCAGAATTCGCGCGCGGTCTTGGGCAGATGTGTCTCGCCAGGCAGATATTCGCCGCGCTCGATGATCGGCGGCGCGAAGCTGAAGTCGAAGCCGAACAAGGTCGGCTCTTTCGCGGCTCGTCGAAGCAGCCATTGGAGCACGCCCTCGCGCGACCAGACATGGCCGGGGCGGACCAGTCGCGGCGCGGCCTCGCCGCGCGCTTCGGCGATCGCGATCCCCTTGTGCCTGCTGCCTTTCGCCCCCGACCAGTCGATCGCGACAAACGAAGCGAAGCGCCTCACTTGCGTTTGCGGGGCTTTGCCCTCGGTTTGGCGGCAACGAAGTCGCGCGAGCGCCCGATGACGTCACGTACCCGCTCTTCGTCGGGGCTGTCGTAGCGGACGAGCACGCCTTCCCAGCCGACATAATGAGGCGATTGCCAGTAGGTCGCAGGATCGGTTTCTTTGAGTATCTCGACCGTGTCGAGGTCAATCGCGACGCCAAACGACGTGTCCGCCTCGTGGCTCGGGAACAGGAAGGCACGGCCGTTGGACGCGACTTTGACGGCCGGCTTGCCATAGCTGGTGCTGCGCTCGGTGTCCGGCAGAGTCAGCGCGTAGGCAACGGCCTCGTTGAACTTCATCAGACCAGGGGCGGCTGCTCATCGCTTGGCGGCGCGCTGCGGATGCGCTTCGGCGGCGCCGGGCGGACGGCCGGGGGACCGGTGTCGTACCAGCGCTCAAGCACTCGGGCCGCGGCGTCGCGCCCGCCCAGCCCGAACGCCAGCGCCGTGGCAACTGCAGCGGCACCCAGGATCAGACCGAACGCCATCATCACGATCGCATCGGCAAGACCCATGAAGGTGAGACCGATCGCCGTGAACAAAGCGATGATTGAATAGCGGACGAGGGTCTGGGCGAAGCCGCCTTCGCCGGTCCCGCTGCCCACGAGCCTGGCGACGATGTTCGACAGGAAGATCCCGGCGACGATGATCAACGTCCCGAAGATCACCTTACTCCCGAGCGCGGTCACCTGAGCTAGGAAGATCGCGATGTCGTCTCCGCCAAGAAGCCGTGCGGCTTCGATCGCTGCGGCCAGGATGATCGTGATCATGGCGACATTGGCGACGATCCGTGATGGGACCGCATTGGCTGGGAGCACGCCAGTCGAGCGGATCGCATCGTCGAAGCCGGTCGGCGGCAGCACCGCCTCAATGATCGTCTTCAGGAAGCGCGCTAGGATGAAGGCGATGCCGATCCACAAAGCGGCCGCGATGATGCGCGGGATGGCGCCGAGGATCTGATTAAGCATGTCCGTCGCGGGCCCTGAGATCGAGCTGATCCCGAGCGCTTGGAGAGCGGCGATGGCGACAGGAATGATGATGAGCGCGAAGACCAGGACTCCGGCCGCGCGGGCGAGGCTGGCCCTGGTCGCCGCGGGCGCTGTACCCGGCGGGACTGCTGACGGATCGGTTCGGACTGTGCCCTCAGTCGACCCGATGCCGACACGGGCGAGAAGACCGTCGATGTTGGCGGCGACCAAAACAGTCTCGACCAGCCGCCGGACGATCCGAGCGACGACGAGGCCGACGAAGAAGATCAGCCCGGCCGCGATCAGGTTCGGCAGGAACGCGAAGATCTCAGTGACCAGCTCGTTGATCGGTGCGAGCACCTGCGCGAAGCCGAGGAACTGGAGCGCGGCCATTATGCCGACCAGCCAGATGATCAGCTTGGCGATGGTCCCGAGCTGGTGGCCGACGGTCTCATCGGGCGCGCCGGTAACATGACGCTTGAGCGCGGGGATGCGGTCGATCGCCCGCTGGAGCATCCATTTGACGGCGCGGGCAACGGCCCAGGTCGCCACCAGGATCAGGATCGCGATCAGGATCTTGGGCCCCCAGTTCATCAGCTGGGCCTGCCAATAAGCGCTGGTGTCGTACATGCCGGTCGCTCCCTTTACCTCGCGCGGCTTAACCCGCGTCGTCATCCGTTTGTTGCAGTTCTCTGCGCCGCTGCTGCCAATATTCCAAGCGCTCCCTCACGCGGGCTTCGAACCCGCGGTCGGTTGGCTGGTAAAAGTCCTGCGGCTCCATTTCCTCCGGCCAGTAATCCTGTCCCGAAAAGCCCTCGTCAGCATCATGGTCGTAGGCATAGCCCTTGCCGTAGCCGACGTTCTTCATGAGCTTGGTGGGCGCGTTCAGGATGTGCATCGGCGGCATCAGCGAGCCGGTCTCCTTCGCCGAGCTCCACGCCTTTTTCTGCGCCATGTAGGCGGCATTCGATTTGGGCGCCGTGGCGAGATAGAGGCACGCCTGAACGATGCCGATTTCGCCCTCCGGCGAGCCGAGGAAGTCGTACATTTCCTTAGCCGCGAGGCACTGCAGGAGCGCATTTGGATCGGCCATTCCGATGTCCTCCACTGCGGCGCGGGTCAGGCGGCGCAGCACGTAGAGCGGCTCCTCGCCGGCGACGAGCATGCGCGCCAGATAATAGAGCGCGGCCTGCGGGTCGGACCCGCGGATCGTCTTATGGAGCGCGGAGATGAGGTTGTAGTGGCCCTCCCGGTCCTTGTCGTAGACGGGCACGCGGCGGTGGAGCAGGTCGCTGAGCTCAGAGGGACCGAGCGGCTCAGGAATCTCGATCGAGAACAAGGTCTCCACCTGGTTGAGCAGGAACCGGCCGTCGCCGTCGGCGCTGGCGATCAGCGCCTCGCGCGCTTCGGGAGTTACTGGCAGCGGGCGGTTCTCGAGCGCTTCCGCGCGGCGGACAAGTTCGTCGAGCGCGTCATGATCGAGCCGGCGCAGGATCAGCACCTGGCAGCGCGACAGCAAAGCCGCGTTGATCTCGAAGCTCGGGTTCTCGGTCGTCGCTCCGACGAGGGTCACCGTGCCGTCCTCGACGTAAGGCAGGAAGCCGTCCTGCTGCGAGCGATTGAAGCGATGCACCTCGTCGACGAACAATAAGGTCTGCTGCCCGGCGCGGGCGGCGGTCTTCGCCTCGGCAAAAATCTTCTTCAAATCGGCGACGCCGGAGAAGACTGCGGAGATAGCGACGAAGCGCAGCCCCACTGCGTCGGCGAGCAGGCGCGCGATGCTCGTCTTGCCGGTTCCGGGCGGGCCCCACAGGATCATCGATGCCAGCCGTCCCGCGGCAACCATCCGCCCGATCGCGCCGTCCGGACCGGTCAGATGTTCCTGTCCGACGACCTCGTCGAGCGTCTTCGGCCGCAGGCGGTCGGCGAGTGGCGCGTTGGCCGGCGGCGCGTCGGCAACGCGGTCCGGGACTTGCTGGTCGGCGAACAGGTCGGCCATCTCCGCCTTCATAATCAGCGGCAAGAAAATTGCACCAAGCGGCTTGTCGGAGATACAACGAAGATATATCTTAGACACATCTGAAAGGAGAATGAGATGCGACACCGGCATCATGGATGTGGCCCACGCGGCAGTTTTGAATTCAACCTTCCCGAGGCTTTGATCGCCATGCGCGGCGGCCGCGGCTGGCAGGGCAATTGGGGACCGTTCCACTTCGATATCGGTGATGAAGGCTGGGGCGGCCGCGGACGCGGACGCCGGGCCCGCCGGATGTTCGAAGGCGGCGAGCTTCGCCTCGTCCTGCTCAAGTTGATCGCCGACGAGCCGCGTCACGGTTACGACCTCATCCGCGCAATCGAAGAGCTGACCGGCGGCGAATATGCACCGAGCCCGGGCGTCGTCTATCCGACCCTGACGCTGCTCCAGGACATGGGGCTGATCGAGGAAGCGGCGGGCAAGGCTGCTCGCAAGCCGTTCCAGATCACCGAAGAGGGCACGGCCCATCTCGCCGAGCGCGAGGAAGAGGTCGCAGCCCTTTTCGAGCGGCTGACCGATCTCAAACCCAGCGCCGAGCAGACTGCCGGCCCGGCGATCGGACGAGCCATCCGGAATTTGATGACCGCGCTCCGCCACCGGGTTGGCCGCGACGGGCTCGACGACGAGTTGCTGCACGAAATCGCCGCGATCCTGGATGAAGCGGCCCAGCGGGTCGAGCGGATAAAGTAGCCTAGCGCCCGGTCATCCTGGTCAGCCGCTCGCGCTTGATGATGGCGTGCTTGTAGGCCCGGACGACGGCCGAGTTGATCGTATCCCAGTCCATGGTCTTGGCGATTTCCAGCCCGGCAAGGCCATGGCGGCGGCGCATCTCTGGGTCGCGCGCATACTGGCCGATAGCCTCAGCGAAGGCGTCGGCATCGGTGCCGTCGACCAGCAATCCGGTCTGGCCCACGTGAACCAGGCTGGTGGCCCCGGTTGCCTCGGCGGCGATAACTGGAAGTCCGCTGGCCATCGCCTCCAGCGTCACGTTGCCGAACGCCTCGGTGATCGACGGATTGAAGAAGACATCGGCGCTCGCCAGCGCCCGCGCGAGATCGGTTCCGGTGATCTGGCCGGTGAAGATCGCATCGGGGAGCTGCTGCTCGAACCAGCCTCGCGCCGGCCCTTCGCCAATCACCAGCACGCGATGCTTCACCTTGAGCGGCTCGATCGCGTGGATGGCGTCGGCAAAGACGTCGAGCCCCTTTTCCATGACGATGCGGCCGAGGAAGGCGACCACCGTTTCATCATCGGCGATGCCCTGCGCGCGGCGCCACGCCATGTCGCGTCGTTCGGGATTGAACTGGTCGCGGTCGATGCCGCGCGTCCAGATGGTGATGTCACGGTTCATCCGCTGCTCACGGAGGATCATCGCGGTCGATTCCGCCGGCGCGAGCACGATCTCACAGCGATGGTAGAAGCGGCGGAGGCCGGCGCGGACCAAAGGCTCCAGCGACTGCAGGTGATAATATTCGAGATAAGTCTCGAAGCGCGTGTGGACGGACGCGGCAACGGCGATCTGTCGTTTGCGGGCCCAAGTCACCGCGCGGTGGCCGACAATGTCGGGACTGGAGACGTGGACGAGATTGGGCGCGAAGTTTTCGAGGTCGCGGCGAACCGCCGCCGGAAGCGCGAGTGGAAATCGATATTCGGCCCGGCCCGGGATCGCGATCGAGGGCACGCTGACCAGGTCGCCGGTCGGCGGGAAGGCAGGGTGCTCGACGGTCGGCGAATAGACACGGACCTTCACTCCTTGCCTGAGTAGGTAGGCGACCAAGCGATTGAGCGCTTGGTTGGCGCCGTCGCGCACGTAATTGTAATTGCCCGAAAAGAGGGCGACGCGAAGGTCGTTCGTGTTCACAGGGCCGGGGCTGTAGGGATTAATTGGTGAGCGTCAAAGCCGGATTGCCGCCGATCGCCCGCGCCGATGCGCGGCTGTTCGTGCTTGGCAGCCTGCCGGGCGATGCCTCGCTTGCCGCTCGCCGCTATTATGCGCATCCGACGAACCAATTTTGGCGGCTGCTCGGGGCGGCGATTGGCGAGGACTTAGCGGCTCTCGACTACGAGGACCGGTTGGCCCGGCTGGCCGAGCGTCGGGTCGGCCTGTGGGATGTGATCGCTTCCGCAAGCCGCCGTGGCAGCCTCGACCAGGCGATCCGCGAAGCGCAGCACAACCGGATTGAGCCGTTGCTCCACGACTTTCCCGATCTGCGCGCGATCGCCTTCAATGGCGCGACCGCATCCTCAGTCGGCCGCAATCTGATCGGCGAGCCGTCATCCGGGCTGACGCTGATCGACTTGCCCTCTTCCAGCGCGGCCAATACTCGACCCTTCGCCGAGAAGGCCGAACGTTGGGCAGCGATCCGGCAATATCTGCGGGCCTAGAGCTTTGGGTTGCACCACGCGTGCTTCGCGTCATGATTGGGTCGATGATTCCCGTCGACGAAGACGCAGACGAAGAGCTGAGCGATAGCGACAAGAAGCTGTCGATGGTCGATGAGGCCCTGGTCGCCGGCACGATCGCCAACACCAACGGCCTGCTCGTCATCCTTGCCAAGCTCGTCGCCAAGGGTGTCTTCGACCGCGCCGATCTGCAGAGCTTTTCCGACAGCTATTCAAAGCCCCTCGACCATGTCGGCATGCGCGAGAACGAGCTGGTCAGCCAGATGCAGGACCAGATGGAATCGACGCTTGCGGAGCTGATGCGCTACCTCAGCGAGCGCGACCAGGACGTCGGACCAGCGTGATTGACTAGGCGGCTCGAAGTTCACATATGGCGCGCCTTCATCCCCGGGCTGAGTCCGGGGCGCTGGCCCCTTCGTCTAGCGGTCTAGGACGTCGCCCTCTCACGGCGAAAACACGGGTTCGAGTCCCGTAGGGGTCACCACAACGATCATGGATTGAGCGATCGGCACACCTAGCCGAGCAGACTCGCTTTCCTTCAGGTCTGGCGACAAGCCGGCTGCCCAGCGATACCAGGTTGCCGGGCGGTTCAGTGCTGCATTTGCAGGTTCATGAGCTCCTCCGACGGGGCGCCCATATTGTGGTTCATCTGTGCCATGATCACGATCGTCCCGACCATCACCAGGAACACGATCAGCACGCCGAAGGCCAGCGCCAGGACGTTGTTGGTATTGTCTGGTCCACTGGTGATGTGGAGGAAAAAGACCAGGTGAACGCCCATCTGGGCGATGGCCAGCACCACCAGCCCCGTCGCCACGCCAGGTCCCCACAGGGTGCC
>Ga0070665_100004991_pt1 | contig 13762 bp, 18 predicted proteins | sample KBSS13metaG_FD_65862 | JGI IMG/M metagenome (GOLD analysis project Ga0070665, IMG submission 65862) | Switchgrass rhizosphere microbial communities from Kellogg Biological Station, Michigan, USA - KBS S1-3 metaG | ecosystem: Host-associated > Plants > Roots > Rhizosphere > Soil ... | reverse complement strand
CCTATACTTCTCCACCTTATAAATTGCTCCTGTTGAAGTATAATAATATTTTCTACCGTTTAAATAGCCTTTTTTCCATAAAACCTTTTCTTTTATATTGCCATTTTCATACCACATACACCAAATTCCATCTTTTAATCCTTTTCTGAATTTCCCCTTAACTGATAGATTATTTCCCGGATAAAAATATTCTGTGTAATCCCCATCCAATAAATACCCCCCGCAGCCACCTTGTGTATGATGTATTTCAGAATTATCGAACCAATAATACAGCCTTTTAGTTCCCTTTGTATTTTTAGCAGTAATAATTATTGTTGCATCAATTTTTCGATCTGCAGGCGAAATATGAATGTTTCTGTGATTACTTGTCTTAAAATAGTGCTGCGCTTTGGCATTTAAGGTACAATTTATAAGAATTGTAGTGAATATGCTAAGCAATAGATACTTAAACATTGGCTATTGTAGGTTTAATAAGTTTTTTATATTTACAAAGATAATTTTCTCTTTTACATTCCACAGTATGAAAAAATGGACCCGCTTGCAAGCTTTTACACTCACTGAATTATTAGTTGTTTTAGTAATAATTGGTATATTGGTTTTAATTGCATATCCAAACCTGATGCCGCTGATCTCAAATGCCAAAAGTACCGAAGCCAAGCTTCAATTAGAGCATGTATACAATTTAGAAAAGTCATATTTCTACATGAATTCAAAATATTCATCCAGTCTTGATGAAATTGGATTTGAACAGGAAAAATTATCAAATCAGGAAGGAGGCCGAGCCAATTATAAAGTTGAGATAGAATCAGCCGATGTAAATTCATTTAAAGCTAAAGCAACTGCTATAAGCGATTTTAATGGAGACGGGAAATATAATATCTGGGAAATCGATCAGAATAAATCGTTAAAGGAAACTACAAAAGATTAATGCGCTTTATGTTTCTGTGGATGACCTTGGCTTCTTCGCTCTTGATAATATATGAAGACTTTACCCGACGAACAATACATATTGTTGCTTTAATATTGTTCGGAATAACCTCCTTCACATATAATTATCACAAAGAATATCTACTTGCGACATTAGTGCCTAACCTTTTTTTCCTATTAGTTACTTTTTTAATATTAAGGCTTTATATATTCTTTAAAAAAAACAAAAAGCAGAAAATGGTAGGCCGGTACCTTGGTCTGGGGGATATAGTTATTCTGGTTTTGCTGTGTACATCTTACAGCCTTTACAACTTCATTTTTCTCATTCTTTCTGCCTGTATTATGGGGCTTATGTATTTTACTTTTGCCAATTTTTTACTTAATAAAAAAATAATCCGGATACCCTTTGCAGGATGTATAGCTGCTATTCATTTTATTTTGACTTTATCATCATTTATAGTATCTTTCGATGTAACGAATACTAATCTATTTTAATTATACCCCCCCTTGAATCTTATATCCTCTTCAGATATTACAAAATTTCTGTCTGCAGAATTAGCATGGCGTTATAGAGTTATTCCACATCAAGCTAATGACTCTAACCTTATTTTACTAATTGATCAGGAGCACTATCAAGATTCTTTTATTGGAGAATTGGAGTTGATAACCGGGTACCATGTGTCTTTGATAAAGGAACAGAGCAATATTGTAACCGATCTATTAAGCAAGAATTATCGTAAAAATGAAAACTCAGTTAATAAATCAGCCACGGTAGAGACTGTAGTAAAGGCTGATGACTTTCTAAACAAGATTATTTCTGAAGCAGCAGAACTAAAAAGTAGTGATATACATATAGAAAGCTATGCGGATCAGTGTAGAATAAGATTTAGGATTGATGGCAGGTTGGTTGAAAGGTATAAAATACCAAAAGAACAGTATTCTTTTTTTATCAATAAAATAAAAATAAAAGCTGGACTGGATATTGCCGAGAAAAGGCTTCCTCAGGACGGCAGGATAATCTTTAATAACAATAATATTAAAATAGATATTCGCGTATCGGTGCTACCGGCACTGTATGGCGAAAAAATCGTCTTGCGCCTTTTGAGTAATGATGCATCGGGAATTAATCTTGAAATGCTTGGTCTCGATAAAAAACAACATGATGACTTCTTACGGGTACTAAAAAAAACTAATGGCATTATTTTGATAAGCGGTCCAACTGGTTCGGGTAAAACCACCACTTTATATGCTACGCTTAAATTACTTAATAATGAACAAAACAATATTTTAACAGTAGAAGATCCAATTGAATATACTTTAGATGGCATTAACCAGGTGCAGTTAAAAGAGAACATTGGACTTAGCTTTGCAAGTGCGCTACGAAGCTTTTTAAGACAGGACCCTGACATTATCATGTTAGGTGAAATACGTGATGGAGAAACTGCACAAATGGCAATACGCGCAGCTTTAACAGGTCACTTAGTCCTTTCTACTATCCACACAAATTCAGCCTGGGGTACTATTGCAAGACTGATAGATATGGGTGTACCTAGCTTTCTGTTAGCCAATACTATAAATATGACCATTGCTCAACGGCTTGTGAGAACACTTTGCAATTCGTGCAAAACCAAAACTACTCTAGAACCTGAAAAGTATTTAGATATTGCTCCTGTTCTACATGGAATCCCCCATCATTATACTTCAGTTGGCTGCAAACATTGCTTTTTTACCGGATATTCAGGTAGAAGTGCTATATATGAAGTAATTCCTGTGGATTATAAAGTATCGCAGTTTATAAAAGAAAATACTTTGAACATTAACAATTACTTACTGGAGCAGAAGATTTCCAAACTCGAATATGCAGCATTAAATCTGTTAAAAAATGGCATTACCTCTCTTGAAGAAATATATCCTTTGTTAATAAGCTAATAGACGAATATCCGATGAATATACGACCCTTATTCCTATCAATTTTCATCTTACTAACCTTTTCTGTCACTGCGCAAATCACTAGTGTCAATAGAATTGAGAGTATAAAAAGTCGACTCGATATCCTGACGGATGACGTACCACAGTTGAATAATAAAGTTAGTTTTTCAGTTGCCGACATCTCTTTGTATGAATTTTTACGAGGGTTAGCTAGTAGTAATAAACTAAACGTAAACATTGACGCAGCATTAAACACCCAGATTGCTGTTAACTTTACAGACGTTCCAGTAAAAGACTTATTAGTATACTTATGTGATCAATATGATATGGAAATATTGGTAAATGGAAATATTATTTCTTTTGTCAAATATAATGCGCCCGTACCTGCAATTGAGACACCATTACCAAAACCTATCAATATAGAATTCAATTCTATAAATGAAACGATCAGTTATGATTTAAAGAATGATACTCTAGGAAATGTTTTAAAGAAAATCGCTCAAGTATCAAATGTAAATATTATAACAAACCAAAAGATTCAACAAAGTCTCGTTAGTGGGTTTGTAAGAAATGCTCCACTTGAAAAAGGCATTAATGAACTTGCCTATATAAACAACCTTTCGGTAAAGCAGAAAGACAGCCTCACCTATTATTTAGAAGAAATATCAACCAAAACGGCAAGCACTGTAGGTATAGAAGAGCAAAGACCCCTACTGACAGGCTTTAAATTATCAACAAATCATACTGATAGCATCTTTTCAATTCAGGCAAATAATTTACCAATAAAGGACGTATTAGCTGCAGTAGCTGCTGACTTTAATATAAATTATTTTTTATTTACTGAAATAAAAGGCAATATTGATTTACATCTTAACAATATTAGCTTTTCTAACTTTCTTAAGTATCTATTTAATGGCACAGATTATACATATCGATATTCCAATGGAATGTATCTGATCGGAGATCGTAAGTTAGAGACAATCAGAACTGCGGACGTCTATACTTTAAAATATAGAACAATCACAAAGATTATGGACCTCATTCCGGGCGAATTAAAGAAAGGTCTTGAAATATTGCCCGTAAATGATTTAAATAGCCTGGTAATATCCGGATCATCACCAGCTGTAAATGAGTTGGAAAATTTTTTAAGACAGATTGATAAAACTGTCCCTGTCATAAATATTGAACTTATCATTATTGACATTACCAAATCACATGACCTGGCCACCGGAATATCGGCTGGTATAGATAAGACACAAACCCCCAATTATTCATCGTTGTTCCCCAATGTCGATGTGACGCTTGGAGCTAATACAATTAATAGTCTTATTAACGGGCTGAATGGAACAGGCCTTGTTAATCTCGGAAAAATAAATTCAGGGTTTTATTTATCATTAAAAGCATCCGAAAGTAATGGTTCAATAAAAATACGGTCTACGCCGCGACTCGCGACATTGAACGGAGCCGAAGCACAAATGACAATTGGTGAAACCAGGTACTATGCAGAGCAGACTTCTAACGTTATTGCAACTCAGAACACAACTACCGTTAGTTCTGTTGTTTATAAACCATTGCAAGCAAATCTATCAGTTACTATAAAACCAATTGTGTCAGGAGACGAACAAATAACTTTAGACATCTCAGTTGAGCAGGCCTCTTTTACTAACCAAGTAGCTAATAATGGGCCATACGGCCAAACGAACCGTACATTCAAATCATCCTTACGAGTAAAAAATAATGACATGATACTTTTAGGTGGTTTGGAAGAAAAGGACGATAACAATTCCGGACAGGGAACTCCTATATTAAGCAGAATCCCTATATTAAAATGGATTTTTAGCAGTAGGTCTTCAAATGTCAAAAAAAGCAAACTTGCGATTATGATACATCCCACAGTATTTTATTGATGAAATATTTGAATAATATATTAAAGATGGGGCATCGCTTAGTTACCAAGAATTTATTGGTAATTGAAGCTGTCGAAATACGGGAAGAGGGGCAGTCTTTTTTTCTTTATAACCTTGTTTTGCTTGATAAAAAGAAACAGGAAATAAATATTTCTAAACAGGCAAGCGGATTATATATTACGACTTTACAAAGCTTACTCACTGATATAAATACTGAGCATACAGCTTCAATATTAATTATTAACAGCGATAAGATTTATAGCAACCTTGCTGACAATGAAAAAGATGATTTAACATTAATTTCAACAGCAATACCCGGTGCTAACGCTGAGGAATTCCATATTTACCGCTATGCTGTTAGCGAAAAAAAAGATTTTATTTCTATAGCTCGAAAAAGCCAGATTGATACAATAATAGCCGATTTAAATATTCCATTCATTAATATCGCAATCGGCCCATTCCCTTTACTTGTAACTTATAAATTAATATCTGCTTCAATAAGCAAATCAACAAATACCTTTACTATCGGCAGCTACAATTTTAACTTTTATAATGATACATTGGTTGACTTTTCAAAAGCTAATCAGCAAATTAGCTTCTATGAAAACAACCTAAATTTAACTATTGGAGAAAAAAGCATTCCGACATCATTACTTATCTCATTTTCTTTCGGCTTATACTACTATTTAAATCCAGCTGGCGAGCCCTTCGCTACCAAAAGAATAAAAAATAATTTTCAGGAATATACTTATCAAAAAATCGGGAAGCTCATCACCTTAGGTAGTTTAATGTTGCTATTTATTTGTTTAACCGCCAGTAGTATCTTGTATACTGTTTACTCAAAAAAATATAATGATCTGGAATTAAAGTATTCTGCAATTCTTACACAACAGCAGAAAATCAAATTGCTGAATGTATCTTATGAAAAAGAACAACAGATATACAATCAACTGGGTATTCTTACCAGCAGTAAAATATCTTATTTTCTTGATCAGCTCGTATATAGTTTACCGGATGATGTTTACATTAGAAAATTAGATGTCCATCCGGCATTAGGAAGGTCGCTGGAAAATGCGAAATTTTCATATCAAACAATTTTTGTTGAAGGCAACTGCTTTTCTGGCAATGATTTAAACAATTGGATAAATACGCTGAAGAGAATAAGCTGGATAAAAAATATAACTATTAAGCAATACCACCAAAGCAATCAGAATGAGATTGGAAACTTCTTTATCGAAATTACAACTGCCTAATGCCACCGCTAAGTTTTAAAAACCTACCATTAAAAAGAAAATGGCAATTAATATTCCTGGGAATATTCTTGTTGTTTTTAATTGCATATAAATACAACATAAGCAAAACCATTAGCTTAATGGTTACTTATCATTCTCTATCCACAAATGCTTCTTCAGTGCAGAATATCCAATATGATATTTTGCCAAAAAATAAAAGGTCATTACCCAATCATTCTTATTCCGGATTTTTAGATTCAATAGATTATTGTTGCAGTCAAAATAAAGTAATACTTAAAGAAATCAGGCAATCATACCCTCCCTTAGATAGCGGAAAGTTCAAGCTACAATCAAACAAGCTGACATTAGAAGGTACTTTTCAAAATATTGAACAAACAATTTACGCAATTGAAAGGAGAAATATCACACCTATTAATGCTACAACAGTTGAGTTGGTGCAAAATAAAGATATAAATACCTACACAGTTATCGCAACATTATATATAAACCGTTTGGAAAATGAAAAAGAAAACAAATAATCTAATAATATTATTGTGCCTGCTATGTTCTTATATTTTTGCAGCATGCAAGGATATCATTAAGGATGATCTTTCCAATACGCAACTACAGATACAGACGCCACCCGATAACTTTCGAACAAATAACTTTAGTGTAACTTTTATTTGGAATCAATTAAATGACGCTGAATATTATCATCTACAAATAGCCATCCCTCGTTTTGATAGCATGCAACAGTTGTTATTAGACACTTTAGTTTCTACCACAAATTATACATTCACTTTAAATCCCGGAAAATATCAATGGCGCATAAGAGCAGAAAACAGTGGAAGCAGCACAGGTTATATTACAAGAACAATTTTTGTAGATACAAATAGCAATCTTAACGGACAGACTTTTAATGTTTCATCACCTGTCAATAATTACCTAACAAACAATAGTGTACTAACTTTTAATTGGCCAAGCTTTTATGCCGCAAATCAATATGAATTTATACTACTGGATGCGAGCAATAACATAATCAGAGATATCAATACTACAAACACATCAATTGCGGATACTCTATATGAGGGTTCTTTTACCTGGAAGGCAAGAGCAATGAATACTGGAAATGGTACGGCTACACAATTTTCAGATTTGCGCTCGTTTACAATAGACAAAACAGCCCCATCCGCATCTACACCACTTAGCCCTGCCAATAATAGCATAGATACAAACAGCGTAACGCTTACCTGGATTCGCGCAATTGATGCGTATGGGGATAGTATTATTGTAGCCTCTGACTCATTATTTACTAGTATTTTTGCTAATACATTTACCACTGGAACTACAAATTTCCTATTACCCCCTTTACCCTTAAACCAAAAAACTTTCTGGAGAATACGCTCCAGAGATATTGCGGGTAACTGGAGCCCATACAGTAATATATTTACTTTCACTGTCGTTCGATAGCTAATGGACAATGAAGAAAAAACAACAAAATATATTATTGCTTAGCGCTGTCATCTTTGTATGGGGATGGATTTGCGTGAAAATTTATAATAATTTATCCGGCAATGATGACAGTCACAGAAACATTGACACCATAGTAACGGGCAAAAACGATACTCTGCAAAGCGATTACGAAATTCATACTTATAACAGAGATCCCTTCTTAAGCATATTAACAGATACGGTTACAGTTCAGGAAATTGACACTGCTAAAAAGCAAAAGCTTATTTTATCCCCGCCTAAACCTGTGTCACTTCCTACATACTATGGATACATAGTTACAGGTAAGTCAAGAATAGCGATACTAAAATTCGACAATAAAAAAACAATATTTTTAAAAGAGAAAGAAAAGTATAATGATTTTCGCCTTGTATTCATCAGCTCAGACTCGGTAATATTGTTGAGCGGCAACGATCGTTTTTGTTTACACATTAGTTCGCAAAAAAACAGGATCAATGGCAACTGACCAAAAACAAGTAATAATTTCATCCAACAGGCTGGCAGCGTTTACCCTGCCTGAACTGATAGTTGTAATGATTGTTAGTATAATAATAATCTCTCTTATTTATACTATTCTGCTATATGCAGGAAAAACCTGGTCTATTTATCATAACGATCAGCAAAAAATAACTATGATGGCTATTTTAAAATCAACAATCGATCAGGATATTGAGCAAGCCAGTTATATTGTAACTAATGATGAACATACATTTCTTCTTGTGAATACTACTGATACAATATACTATTCAATAGACTCTTGTATAACTCGCAAGCATAACAATGTAGCTGATACTTTTCAGGTAAAGACAGCCAAAATAAATGTTAGGTATATACAACCTCTTATAGATAAAGGGATAGTGAGTGGTATTAGATTTGATATTACAAACCCATTGCATATTCTAAATGTATCGTTTAACAAGCCATATTGCAGCAAAGATCTCATTAATCTATAGTTATGTCAGTTGACCTAGGCAGTTTAAAAAAACAGCAATCCAGGCCTGCTCTTAAGAAAGAGGCACAGCATGGCATTGTTGATAAACTGCTGGCACTTAGCAAAAAAGACTTCAAATTATTTAAATCATCCGGCGACAAAATAAAGGAGCGCTTTTTTTCCGAAGTAGGTATTTTGTTAAATGCAGGAGTTGATTTGCAAACTGTATTGCAGCTTTCGACCGAGAGCTTAAAGAAAAAAGATAAACTGCATGGCATTTACGAACAGTTATTACAACAAATAACAAACGGTAGTAGTCTGGCCCAGGCCATGGAATCTACAAAACAGTTCAACAATTTCGACTGCTATAGTGTGCAAATAGGGGAAAATACCGGACAGCTGGCCACTATATTTAACAAACTGGGCTACTATTATAATAAAAAAGCTGCTCAACGCAGAAAGATAACCGGCTCCCTCAGCTATCCTTTCATTGTATTAATTACTACTGTAGGTGCTATATATTTTATGCTGAAATTTGTAGTGCCGATGTTCTCTGACACGCTTACCAGGTTTGGCGGAGAATTGCCACCCCTCACGAAATTCATAATAAATGTATCGCATCATGTGGGGCAATTTATGCTGGTTACTGTTTTAATATGTGCTGCTGCATATTTATACTACAAACGGAATAAGCACAAAATTTCTTTTCAAAAACGGCTTACCGGCATCCTGCTCCATATACCTTATCTCGGTAAGGTAATTTTAAAGTCTCATATGCTGCAGTTTGTACAGGCAATGGAGCTACTGCTGGCATCAAAGGTGAACATTGTAGAAAGTATTGACCTTACCCAGAAAATGATAAGTTTCTATCCCATCTATAGTAGCCTTGCACATATAAGGGAAGAATTGCAAGGTGGTCATTTCTTTTATGAAAGTATGCAACGCCAACGCATCTTCGATAGCACCATGATAACATTGGTAAAAATAGGTGAAGAGGTAAACCAGCTAGACAAGATATTTCTGCAGCTTAGCAAACAATATGAAAGTGAACTGGAATATCAATCCAATTTCCTGGTAACTATATTAGAGCCTATAATGATACTTGTGTTAGCATTGCTTGTAGCTGTTATACTTATTGCCATGTACCTGCCTATGTTTAAGATAGGAACAGTGATACATTAATAAATAACGCTATCGCTTACCCTACACTGAGCAGTCATGTTCTTAAATTGTTTGCTTCGACATCTTAGGCTTTGCAGTAGATGGGGTATTTTTCGAGAAAAAGTTTTATGAGATATTCCGGGGCAAAAAATGGCTGGATGGCCTGATGTTACAATATTATTATTGTTTTTACGAATGTAACATGGATACTCATTTTTATCCCAAAATGTCGCAAAATGTCACATTTAGGAAAAATCACTTTTTAGATAGGTTACAGTATGCCAAAGAACTTCTCCATAGACATTTAGTTTGCCCTGCCACTGCTTACAATGGCGTTAATGGATTGGGCAAGGTACGATACGCGATGGTCGGTTTCCAAAAAAACATATCCACACAGACAGCATCGCACGGCACTAAAACAGGTAACAGTATTGGGTTGTAACACCAGGAAATGTCAACATTATTTGACAACCAGCACTAGTTATTCTCAAAATCAATTTGTGACCATTGATTTCTTAATAAACTTGCAAGCATCCATAAATTACGAGTGTCTAAAAACAAAGCATTAATACCTTGACGTTTTCTAATGCTAACAAAATCAAACTTTTCTTTTGTATAGACCCCCAGGAAATAGCACCATCCAGTCGTAGGGTACTCAGAGATGCTAAAGCAAGAAAAACTTATGCTCATTAATACAACAAGCCCTGCATGTAACATGCAGGGCTTTTCTTTAAATGTCAACTGATTTATTTGCTTTACACTAACTGCGAACTATCCATGTTATACAATAGGTTTAACGTATCCTTTACCACAGCCAGCATTTGTAATGAAAAAAATAAACAATATTAAATAGCAAATAACTAAAACAAAGAAATTTAAAATTAGCAGTACTATTTCTAATAAACCTTAAGGCGCAAATATTTAAAATAAGACCTATAACAATCAGTAATCTAAATTGCCTATTATAAATTCCAAATAATAGATTATTTAGAAAATACAAGTTAGTTACACCCAACATGAAGTAATATCTTATTTGAGATAATCTATTTAATAACAAGTCAACAATGGACAAAAGACTATATATAATTGAGATTATAACAGCAGCATGCTCTACATTAATATTATTATTTACAAAGGCAGAATATGCAATTGTAGTAAAAATAATAATATAGTATATAGCCAACGAATAGTCATACAAAAAGCCAATTATTTTCTTCATTTAATATGTTTTGAGCTCGCCAACTTACCATTGTGGCATAAATTTGCTATCCAGTATCTATACATTTGATACATCCTTAGATTAATCAACTAAATATTTAAATAGTTTTTCTGATTTCAATGTCGTGTTATCGTTATATGTGCGGATAGATAGGATTTTAGTCAATCTCGTTTTTTCATAAAAATATTTACGATCAAATTTTCCATTATCAAATTCATATTTTTCTTCCAAAATCAAATTTTTATTCAATACCAATTCATACTTTATTACTATAGAACCTTCTGGGATAAACTTTCCAATTTCAGATGGATAAAAATGAATACTTGAATTGATACCATTTATAATAACAATGCGTTTGGATCCATTTTTTATCTCTTTACAATTCTTTATGGAAACCATATTTGCCACATTACTTACTTCGTTTGCGTTGACAAAAGGATAAGGTATAATTATATTATGAGAATAGAGATAAGAATTATTTGCCTGAATATCTTTAAAATAATGCTGGTACCCATCCTCGTCAAAACTTACCATTGCGCCTTTTTTGCTAAGGTGGTCTAACAGAGAATTTTTATAGAAAAAGTTAACCGTATCACTCTCATTCTTTTCGCTATTGAATGATATTTGCTTTATAAGATTGCCTTTCTTAAAGTAATTCTCAGTTTCTAACTTGTTGTCTTTATATACATGTATAACGCTGCTTTGTGCTTGACAGGCAACAACACCAATCATAAGAAATAAGATAACAGCATTAAATTTTATATTCATATCATTTGCTGCAGTTACAAATAAGATTTTTTGTACTCAGCAGCTTTATTGTTGAGTGATGTACTTTATATTTTGATATTGCAAGAGAAATATTGTCATAGTCTCTTTCCTTTAAAAACTGTTGGCTATAGTCAAACAACTCAAACCTTAATTCATTATTGAACAGATAAAAGAAACCAGCGTTATCTGATAGACTTTCTACTATGAAATGATGTTTTGTAGAAAGACTGACTATCAACCATTTAAAAATATTAGTTTCCAGCCCCGATGCCCTCTTGACAGGAGCTGATGCAATAAGATAACTATCATTAGCTGTATTTAACCCATATAGCCTTACGCTGTCCCAATCTATAATATCGCTCCACTGTGGGTAATTCAAATTTTTCAATATAAATACATTCATTTTAGATTTAGCAGTCATATTTGCTATAAAAAAAGTTCGTTTTGCAAAATTACCACCATCAGCGATTTTAGTCGGACACTTATAATTAGCTGTATGTTGCTTCAACACTGAATCAAAACAACATATAATTGAATTATTTTCTTTTTGTGCATTAACATCCAAACCGGAGAATAAGAAAATAAATATTGCAAAAAAAATAAACCTATAATTTATGGCCATGCTTTGGTTTGTTTGATTTTTGACCTGATTTATGATTCCCTAATCCCAAATGTCATCGGCTACTCCTCGCTATCCCTTACCACAAAAGCCTTACAGCTGCGGGGTATTCGCTGTTATCCTTCACGCGATGTTTATTTTAAGCCCTAAAACAAAAAAACGAGCTATATAAATATAGCTCGTTTTTTAACTCATTTTTAAAAACTCAGATATACTACTGCTATTTTATTATTTTTTCAGCAAGCTTCTAAACATTTAGTACATCGTTAGATTAAAGAGCTCCGACAACTCGACTATTTATTTTCTAAAGTAAAGATATAAATCGCGATACTCATCAACATCACTTGAGAATATCAAACTATCACGTTTCTCTATGTCAACTTTAAATTTTCCGTTTTGTTTAATATTACTGAGGAAAGACGTATCACTATTTCTCACCAATTTAATTTTACCTGAAACAACAACGCCATCTTTAGTAGTATCAAATCCACCAGGGCTTCTTAGAGTGCCAACAAGTCTATATTTGTTATTTTTTTTATAATAATAAATATGATTTAATTTAGCTTTCAGGGGTAATGATCCTAATACTATATCATGTACTTGAATTTGGGTATCTATAATGTTTGCGGGCATGACTTTTCTACTGCATGCGCTCATAGTAAAAAGCAAAAACAACAATATATATTTCATAAAAAAATATTACTCTACTTTACCGGGTAATGGATTGCCATAAAAATTTCCTTCACTTAATACACTGGAAGTATGGGCTCCGCTATAACCAGGTGCTAGTCCGTAAGGCAAATTACTAAATTTAGGGTCCTCTGTAGTTTTTCTATATGGTAATTTCATCACAGTCCTAAACCAATTTTCTTTTAATTCATGATATACAATCGATGAGCGTCTCAAAGAAATAAGAGGATTTTACCCTGTTACCGTTAACATCATAAAGATATCTACTGCAATCCTTCACGCCGTTTTTTTAAAAAACAAGCCCTGCACATTACATGCAGGGCTTGTTTTTATTCTTAACATGATTCTAATAGCCTTTGTTGTTTGTTTACCCCTTGTAACCGCTGATTTCGTGAAAGGGGATTGCAAATCCCCGACAGCTTGCTTCCAGATTACAAATCCGGAAGAGCAGGTTACCTATTTTTGTCTAATGGCGTTACAATAGCATAAAAATGTCGCTTTTAGGATATGAGCACAGGTAAAATAATAGCTGATTTAAGGGATAAAAAGGGTTGGTCCCAGTCTGAGCTGGCGGATAACAGCTCTGTATCAAGGGTGATGATTGGCAAGTATGAACGTGACGAAGCTGTACCCTCCCTGGATGCTGCAAAAAAATTAGCTGATGCACTGGAAGTTTAGCTTGACTACCTTGCAGGTGAAGGTATTAACAGCAGCTTTGATAAAAAGACGCTTAAAAGAATGCAGGACCTGCAACAGCTTGAAGAAAGTAAAAAAAATACCCTCTTCGACCTTATTGATACTTATATACGCGATGCTAAAGCCCGCAAGGCTTACGCGCATTAGTAGCTTTTTCAATACTGCTTACCTGTA
>Ga0070665_100004990_pt1 | contig 13762 bp, 11 predicted proteins | sample KBSS13metaG_FD_65862 | JGI IMG/M metagenome (GOLD analysis project Ga0070665, IMG submission 65862) | Switchgrass rhizosphere microbial communities from Kellogg Biological Station, Michigan, USA - KBS S1-3 metaG | ecosystem: Host-associated > Plants > Roots > Rhizosphere > Soil ... | reverse complement strand
CGGGCGCAGGAAAGCGCGCTGGGTGGCCTTGTGCTCGTCGTAGACCTTGCGGGCGGCGCGGGTGCTGTCGAGCTCGCTGACCTCCGACACCGGGACGTCCCACCAGGACGCGGAGTCCGGCGCGCCGATCAGTGGGTCGGTCTCGACGTACACGACGGTGGAGTCGGTCGCCGCCTTCGCTGTGCGGATCGCCTCCGCGAACTCGGCCGGTGTCCGGGTTCGCAGCACCCGGAGCCCGAAGCTCTCCGCGTTCGCGGCCAGGTCCAGTGGCAGTGGGGAGCCGTCGAGCCTCCCGGAGTCGGCCGACCGGTAGCGGTAGGAGGTGCCGAAGCGCTGGGAGCCCAGCTCCTCCGACAACGCGCCGATCGACGCGAAGCCGTGGTTCTGCACCAGCACCGTGATGATCTTGATCCCTTCCTGGACGGCCGTGGCGAGCTCGGTGGCCATCATCAGGTAGGAGCCGTCGCCGACCATGACGAACACGTCGCGGTCGGGGGCGGCGAGCCGGACCCCGAGGCCGCCCGCGACCTCGTAGCCCATGCAGGAGTAGCCGTACTCGACGTGGTAGCCCTTGGCGTCGCGGGTCTGCCACAGCTTGTGCAGGTCACCGGGCATCGAACCGGCCGCGCACACGACGACGTCGCGCGGGTCGGAGAGCTCGTTGACCATCCCGATGACCTCGTTCTGGGTCAGCAGGCCACCCGCGCCGTTCGCCGGGACGGCCGGGTGGAAGGCGGCGTCCACCGTCGCGGTCCACTCCGCGTCGAGCCGGGTGTACTCGGCGACGTAGCCGTCGTCGACACGGTGTCCGGCGAGCAGCGCGGTGAGCTCGGTCAACGTCTCGCGGGCGTCGGCGACGACCGAGACGCCGGAATGCTTGACCGCGTCGATCGGGGCGACGTTGACGTTGACGAACCGCACGTCCGGGTGCGCGAACGCGGTCCGGCTCGCGGTGGTGAAGTCCGAGTACCGGGTACCGATGCCGATCACCAGGTCGGCGTCGGCGGCGATGGCGTTGGCCGCCGTGGTGCCGGTGGAGCCGATGGCGCCCAGACACTGCGGGTGGTCGTGGACGAGCGTGCCCTTGCCCGCCTGGCTCTGGCCCACCGGGATCCCGGTGGCCTCGCAGAACGCGGCGAGCGCCGCCGTCGCACCGGAGTAGTGCACCCCGCCGCCCGCGACGACGACCGGGCGCCGCGCGGCGCGGACCAGCTCCGCGGCCCGCTCGACGGCCCAGGTCTCCGGGCGCGGCCGGGCCACGTGCCAGGTGCGCTCGGCGAACAGCTCGACCGGCCAGTCGTGGCCCTGGGCCTGCACGTCCTGCGGGAAGCAGACGGTGACCGCGCCGGTCGCCGCCGGGTCGGTCAGCACCCGCATCGCCGACAGCAGCGCCGCGGGCAGCTGCTCGGGCCGCCACACCCGGTCGAAGTACGCCGACACCGGGCGGAACGCGTCGTTCACCGTGATGTCGCCGGCGTCGGGGCGCTCCAGCTCCTGCAGCAGGGGCGACGCGGCGCGGTCGGCGAAGGTGTCGGCAGGCAGCAGCAGCACCGGCAGTCGGTTGATCGTCGCCAGCGCGGCGCCGGTGACCATGTTGGTGGCACCCGGCCCGACGCTGGACGACACGGCCCAGGTCCGCAGCCGGTCGCTGGCCCGGGCGTACGCGACGGCGGTGTGCACCATCGCCTGCTCGTTGCGGCCCAGCACGTAGGGCAGCAGGCCCGGCTCGTGCAGCTCGGCCTGCAGCAGCGCCTGTCCCAGACCCGCGACGTTGCCGTGGCCGAAGATGCCGAAGCAGCCCTCGAACAGCTTCTGCCGCACGCCGTCGCGCTCGCTGTACTGCGCGCCGAGGAACTTCACCGTCGCCTGGGCGACGGTGAGACGGAGGGTCTCGCCCATCACTGGCCTCCGTTTCCGGTGAGGCGGGAGTCGATCGCCTGGTCGGCCCACGTGTCGCGGACCCAGGCCTGGTCGGGGTGGTCGGTGATCTTCCAGGCGCGCTCGTCGCCCGGTCCGGCCATCACGTTGAGGTAGTACATGTCGTGGCCCGGGGCCGCCGCGCACGGGCCGTGCCAGCCCCACGGGACCAGCACGGTGTCGCGGTCATGGACCTCGACCGTGATGTCGATCTCGTGCCCCGGCGAGGAGCTCGTCCGGTGGAAGCCCAGCCCGGGCTGCCCGGCGGGGCCGGGCGCGATCTCGAAGTAGTAGATCTCCTCGAGCTCGCACTCGTGCGGTCCCGCCTCGTCGTGCTTGTGGGCGGGGTAGCTCGACCAGTTGCCGCCCGGGGTGATCACCTCGACGCAGATCGCCGAGGCGGCCTCGAACACCCCCGCGGCGCCGAAGTTGCGCACCTGGCGCGTCGACTGCCCGGACCCGCGCAGCTCCACCGGCACCTCGGCCCGGTCACCTCGGCGGAACGGCAGCTCGACCGCGGTGCGGGCGCCGCACAGGGCGAACCGGCCGCCGGTCGCGGAGGCCACGGTGACCGCCGAGCGCACCGGAAGGTAGGAGAAGTCGGTGGGGCCCTCGAACACTCCGGACCGGCCTGCGAGCTCGTGCGTCTGCTCCCCCAGGGTCACCGTCGCCGAGCCGGACAGCGGCACGAGGAACATCTCCTCGTCCCCGGTGTCGACCACCCGGGAGCCACCCGAACCCAGTGCCAGCACGCGCAGCGAGGAGTGCTCCCAGCCCGCCGTCTTCGGAGTGATCTCCAGCTCGTAGCCGTCTCCGCGGGCGGTGCCCGCGGGGACCACGTACTCGCGGGGCGCCGACGACCCGCCCGTGAACTCGCTCATGCCGCCTTCACCTCGGGGGGCCGCACCAGTGAGACGGCGGTGTCGACGGCCGCGGCCACGTCGCCGTCCTCGGGGTAGAGCAGCGCCCGGCCCACGATGAGTCCGCGCACCGACGGCAGCTCCAGAGCGGCCTCCCAGGACGCGTAGGTCTCCTCGGGACGCGAGGTCGGGTCGCCGCCCAGCAGCAGGGTGGGCAGCGTGGTCGCCTCCATCACCCGCGCCATCTCGTCGACCACCGGCAGTTTCATCCAGGTATAGGCCGAGGAGGCGCCCAGGCCTTGCGCGATGTGCACCGACCGGATGACGGCCTCGGGGGACAGGTCGTTGACCACACGACCGTCGATCCGCCGCGACAGGAACGGCTCCACCATCGCGACGAGCCCGGCGCGGTTGGCGTCGCTGACGACCTCCGCGCAGGTCTCCAGGGTCCGCACGCTGGCCGGGTCGGCCAGGTCGATGCGCGTCAGCATCTTGATCGCCTCGAAGCCCGCGTCCACGGTGCCGCGGACGTCGTAGCCGGTGAGCCGGTCGTCGAGCTCGAACGTGGCGCCCTGCAGGCCGCCCCGGTTCATCGACGACACCACGACCTTGCCCTCCAGGGCCCCCAGCAGCAGCAGGTCCTCGAGGACGTCGGCGGTGCCGAGCACCCCGTCCACGCCGGGGCGCTCCAGCGCGGTGCGCAGCCGGTCCAGCAGCTCGGGACGGCTGGCCATCGCGTCGGCGCGGCCGCGGGCGGACAGCGCGCCGCGAGCCGGGTGGTCCGCGGCGACGATCATCAGCCTGCCGTCGGCGGGGACGAACGGGCGACGGTCGCGCGCCGCCAGGAGAGCAGGGATTCGCTCGGGCGCGAAAGTCCGGATGTCACGCACTTCGGCGTAGTCGCGCGCGAAGCTCACGAGGCCTCCTTCTGGTTCGGGTCGCCACCGGCGAGCAGGACGTCGATCTCGGCTGCGGTGGGCATGGCGGTCGAGCACTCGAGGCGGGACGCGACGATCGCGCCCGCGGCGTTCGCCCTGGCCAACACCTGCTCCAGGGGCCAGCCGGCGAGCAACCCGTGCGCGAGTGACCCGCCGAAGCTGTCGCCGGCGCCGAGGCCGTTGTAGGGGGTGACGGGGATGGGCGGGGACACGACGCGCTCGGTGCGCGTCTTCGCCAGCACACCCTTCGGGCCCTGCTTGACCACGGCCAGCTCCACCCCGGCACCGAGCAGCGCGTCGGCGGCCCGCTCGGGGTCGGTCTCGCCGACCGCGACCTCGCACTCCTCCCGGTTGCCGACGGCGACGGTGACCTGGCCCAGCACCTTCTGCACCTGCTCGGTGGCGGCGGCGGGGGAGGACCAGAACATGGGCCGGTAGTCCAGGTCCAGCACGGTCGGACCGGAGGTGCGTGCGGCCAGCGCCTCGTGGTGCGCCGCGCGCGAGGGCTCCTCCGACAGCCCGGAGACGCTGAGCCAGAGCAGACCGGCGGCAGCGATCGCGTCACGGTCCAGGTCCGCGGGGGAGACCTGCAGGTCCGGGGCGGTGGGGCGGCGGTAGAAGTAGAGCGGGAAGTCGTCCGGCGGGAAGATCTCGCAGAACGTCACCGGCGTCGGGTACTCGGTGTTCGTGACGACGTAGCGGTCGTCCACCCCCAGCCGGTTCAGCTCCCTCCGCACGTACCGGCCGAACGGGTCGTCGCCGACGCCGGTGATGATCGCGGCGCGCCTGCCGAGCCGGGCCGCGGCGACGGCGACGTTCGCGGTCGTGCCGCCGAGGAACTTCCCGAACGAGGTGACGTCCTCGAGGCCGACGCCGACCTGCAGGGGGTAGATGTCCACCCCGGCGCGGCCGAAGGTGAGGATCTCAGCGGAGGCGGTCATGGTCCTCGGCGACCTTTCGTGTGGACGGGCGACGGTGGGAACCGTAGGCCGCCGACCCGCCGCGGGTCAACAGTTTGTACAGACATAATGACACGGAGCGGTGAGTCGTTAGGGTGGTGGGATGGCCACCCGTTCCGATGCCGTCCAGGTCGATGTCCGCCTCGACCGGACCAGCCCGGTGCCGCTGTACCACCAGCTCGCCCAGGCCATCGAGGCGGCCATCGAGGAGGGTCGGCTCCAGCCGGGGGACCGGCTGGAGAACGAGCTGTCGCTGACCGAACGGCTGGGCCTCGCGCGCCCCACGGCACGCCAGGCGATCCAGGAGCTCGTGCGCAAGGGCATGCTCGTGCGCCGACGCGGCCTGGGCACCCAGGTGGTACGCCCGGCCATCCATCGCGACACCCGGCTCACCAGCCTCTACCGGGACCTCGCCGCCGACGGGCGGGAGCCCTCCACCCGGCTGCTCTCCCACGAGCGGACCACCGCGGCCGCGGCCGGGATCGATCTCGGCGACGTGTTGGCCCCGGACAGTGAGCTCCACCTGCTGCGCAGGCTCCGTTGGGCCGACGGCGAGCCGCTCGCGATCATGACCAACTACGTGCCTGCCCGGTTCGCCCTCGACGACGTCGCCTTGGCCGGGCGCAGCCTGTACGACCTGCTGCGCGAGCAGGGCGCGCAGCTCGCCATCGCGCACCAGACCATCGGCGCCCGGCTGGCCGACACCGAGGAGGCGGCCCTGCTGGAGCAGGCCTGCCCGCTGGCCTGCGTGACCGCCGAGCTGATCGTCTACGACGACGCGGGCGCGTTCGTCGAGGTCGGGCGGCACCTGTACCGCTCCGACCGCTACACCGTGCAGACCTCCCTCGTGGTCTGAGCTCACTGGTTGACCCTGGTGGAGCGGTGGTGCTGGTGTCAGGCTGCCGTCGCACCCCGGTGTCGTCGGTGCATCGCCATGCTGAGCTAGCCCCCCGATGTGGAGGGCCTGCCTGAGAGTTCGCGAGGCCGACGGCCCGGGGCGTGCCGACTGGCGACAGGGCTGCGCGCCATGAGCGCCGATCAGTGAGCGACCGGCCGCACGCCCCGGACCGCGGGTGCTTCCCCCGCTGGTGCAAGCAGCGGAGGCAGCACAATGAACGGTACGGACGAGGACAAGAGCACCACAGGTAGCACCACAGGTAGCACCACAGGCGTGCGTGTGGCGGGCCTGGACTGGTCATGGGAGCGGCACGCGGTGTGTGTGCTCGAGCCCGACGGGGCGGTGGCGGAGCGGTTCGACGTCGCTCACGACCTCGCTGGACTACGCGAGGTGCTGCGACGCCTGCAGCGTGACCGGGTCACCGCGGTCGGGATCGAACGCGGTGACGGGCCGGTGGTGGAGGCTCTGCTCGCCGCGCTGGTGCCCGATACCGCCGCCACCCAGGCGCTACGAGGCCTGGTCCGTGCTCGCAAAGAACTGATCAAACATCGGATCGCGCTACACAGCCAGCTGCGTGAAGCACTGATCGACTTCGCCGCCGGCAGCCGTCGGGCCAACCCCTGGGCGGCCGATATCTACGACCGCGCCCGAGCCCGCGGCAAACGACACCCACACGCGGTCCGGATCCTCGCCCGCGCCTGGCTACGAGTCATCTGGCGCTGCTGGAACGACCACACCACCTACAACCCCAGCAGCCACACAGGCCTTCAACAACACCTCGCGGCCGCAACGGCTTGACACAGGGCTCTCAGGCTCGGACGAGGCGACCCCCGGGAACGGGCGTCCCGGGGGTCGGCTCGGACCTACCCCACCAGTGCCGACGTGTCGACCGGTTTCGGGACCCCTGGCTTCCCGTTCTCGTACTGCGACAGGAACAGGGCGGCCGTGCAGACCGACTTGTACTGTGGGTACACGGTCCCGTTGCAGGTGAACTGCTTTCCCGACCCCATCATGAACAGCGGGTACGGGCCTCCCTGCATCGCCTGGACCAACCCCTGCGAGGTCACCGGACCGGACTCGGCGGCCTTCCTGAGCACGGCCGAGAGGTTCATGATGCCCTGGAAGTCCTGCAGCGAGTGGTAGGCCGTCAGGTCCTTCTGGTCCGGGGCGTAGGCGGCCATCGCGGCGCTGTAGGCCTTCACGTCCGGGTCGTCCGAGTTCAGGTCCACGTTGTACGCCGTGGTGATCACCGGCACGGTGATCTGGGCCGTGGCCTGGGCGAACGTCGGGCTTTCACAGGACCCGCTGGCGTAGATCGGCTTGTCCCAGGCCAGCGACGTGGCGGCCTTCAGCGCGGAGAGGCAGGTGGTGGGGTCGGCCAGGACGAGCATGGCCTCCGGCTTCTCCGCCTGCAACGCCGAGATCGCCGACGTCAGGTCCGGCGACGGGTAGGGCACCGGCACCCGCTGGATGGCGATCCCCGCCTTGGCGAAGCCAGGCGCCGTGGAGTCGACGATGTCGATCGCACCGGGGGCGTCGACGTAGATGATCCCGGCACGGGTCACGCCCCGCTGCTTCATGTCCTGCGCCATCCCCAGCACCGCGGTGTTGGCGACCGAGTTGATGACGTAGGCGGTCGGAGCGCCCGCGGAGAGCACCCTGGTGGTCGCGGACCAGTTCGAGAAGTAGGGGACGCCGCTGTTGGCCAGCACGGTGTAGACGTCTGCTTCGCCGCCCACGGACCCCACCACGGTGACGGTCGGCTTGGCCGCGGCGGCCTTGTTCGCGCAGTTGATGGTCGCGGCGGGGGTCTCGTCGGTGAAGCAGGTCTCCATCTTCAGGGTGTAGCCGTTGATCCCGCCGAGGTTCTTGTTGATGTACTCGACGGCGGCCTGTGCCGCCTTCGTCCCCTCGGGGTAGCTGGCGCCGCTGCTCGCCCCCTGCGCGTTGATGAAGAAGATGGACAGGTCGCCCTTGGTCGGTGCGGGCCCGGGCGTCAGCCCGGCTGCCGCGCTCGCGGTATCCCCGGTGTCACCCCCGCTCCCGCAGGCCGCCGCCACCAGGCAGACCGCGAGGCCGGCGAGCGCAGCCCGCAGTATCCTCGATCGCTTCATGCAGTTTCTCCTGTCGTGAGACCGCCGGGACCGGCTGGTCAGGATCGGGTCAGGACGTCCTCGTCGTCGCGCACGGCCTGCGCCTCGACCCGCGCGGGATCCCCCGGCCGGTCCGCGCGGCCGAACCTGCGCCCCACCGACCGCCCGAGCCCCAGCAGTCGACCGGCGAAGCCGTCCGGGTTGCGGATGGCGGCGTCGATGAGCAGGAGCCCGGAGACGAGGTCGTAGTAGCTGCCGGGATCGACCCAGCGGCTGAGGAAGACGTAGAAGATCCCACCCGGGGCGAGGATCCCGGCGAGGATCGCGCCGGTCATCGAGGTGACCCCGGTGAGGTAGATGATCGCGAACAGCGTCAGTCCGACGAAGATGTCGAACGACGGCGCCGACACGCTGCTGAGCTGGTAGGCCAGCAGCGAGCCCGCGACGCCCGCGAGGAAGGCCGCGACCGCGAACGCGAGGAGCTTGGTCCGCGCCACGTCGATCCCGCCCGCGGCCGCCGCCCGATCGTTGACCCGGACCGCCAGCATCCGACCCCCGAGCCTGCTGCGCCGCACCGAGGCGACCACGAGCGCGACGAGGATCAGCACGACGACCGCCACCAGCGAGAACTCCACGCGCGGGTAGGCCTCCCCGCTGCCGATGCCGAGGTCGAGCCCGAAGAGGGTCGGCGACTCCACGCGGGCTCCGTCGGCCCCGCCGTTCAGCTTGCTGTTGGCGAACCAGACCGACTGCAGCGCGAGCGCGCCGCCGAGGGTCACGATCGCCAGATGGATGCCGCGGATCCGCAGCGCGGGCAGGCCGATGACGACGCCGACGACCGTGGCACCCAGTGCGGCGACCAGGATCGACAGCGGGAACGGGATGTGCCAGCTCGTCGTCGCGGCACTGGTCAGGAACGCCCCGACGCCGGCCAGGGAGAGCTGGGCCAACGAGATCTGCCCGACGTAGCCGACGATCACCACCCAGGACAGGGCGAGCACCGCCATGATCATCGACATGGTCAGTCCGGCTCGGTACTGCCCGGTGAGCACCATGCTCGCCCCCACCAGCACCACCAGACCGACCAGCGCGGTGGGCAGCACCGCGCGCGGCGTGGGTGAGCGGGGCAGTGTGGCGTCGAAGACGAGCCCGCGTTGCGGGATGCTGCGGCCGCGCAGGAACAGCACCAGCACGATCACGACGACGGGCACCGCGTCGCCGAGGCCGGTCGTCGGCCACCAGGACAGGGTCTGCAGCTTGGTGATCTCGGACTGCACCGCGCCGATCAGCAGCCCCGCCACGACGGTGGGGCCGATCGCGGACAACCCGCCGACGAGTGCCGCCGCGAGCGCGGGAACGATGAACAGCGTGTACGCGCCGGGGGTGAGCGGGACGATCGGCGAGAGCAGGATTCCGCCGAGGCCGGTGACGAGGGCTCCGATCACCCAGTTCACCGACGCGACCCGGTGCGGCGAGATCCCGACGAGCACCGCGCCCTTCTCGTTGTCCGCGGCGGCGCGGGTGGTCAGCCCGAACCGGCTGAAACGGGTCAGCGCCCACAACGCCACCGCGATGACGACGATGGTCGCCGCGAGGTAGAGGCGGTCCCTCGGGATCACCAGCCCACCCGCCGAGATCGTCCCGACCGGGAAGATGGGATCCACGGGCACGGCGGAGGTCCCGAACCGCAGGCCGATCGAGCCCTGCAGCACCACCATGACCCCGAGCGACGCGACGATCTTGGCCAGCGGCAGTGCGTTGACCAGCCAGCGGAACACGACCCAGTACATGCCCAGGCCCAACAACCCCGCTGTGAGCAGCGCGATCACCAGGGCAGGCCAGAAGTCCAGCGGGCCGCCGAGCGGGATCTGCGGGACCCCGGGGACCGGCACGAAGTACTCGCCGGACTTGCGGAGGGTGGCGTAGACGTAGGTCACGTAGGTCGCGACCGAGCCCGTCGCAAAGTTGATCACGCCGGAGCTGCGGTAGGTCTGCACCAGGCTCATGCCCAGCGCCGCGTAGATCGAGCCCGCCCCCAGTCCGAGCAGCAGGAACGTCAGATAGGTCACGTCATCGCCTCCGGTGCCGCCGACGCCTCGACCGAGCCGCCGAGATAGGCCCTCTCCAACCGGTCCGGGTCCGCCCGGAGCGCCTCGGCCCGCTCGACCATCCGGACGTCGCCGTGCACGAGGACGACGGCGCGGTCCGCCACCTCGAGGGCCTGCCGGACGTGCTGCTCCACGAGCAGGACGGCAGCGCCGGTCTCGTCCGCGATCCGGCGCACGGCCGCGAGCACCTGGGCGACGATCACCGGGGCGAGCCCCATGCTGAGCTCGTCGATCATGAGCACCCGCGGTTCGGACACCAGTCCACGGGCGATCACGAGCATCTGTTGTTCCCCGCCGGACAGCGCGCCGGCTCGGGTGTCGAGGCGCGGTCGCAGGGCGGGGAAGTAGTCCAGGGCGCGGTCGAGGGCCGCGGTCGAGCGACTCGCGACCTTGAGGTTCTCGCGAACGGTGAGCGTGCCGAACAGGGCGCGGTCGTCGGGGACGAAGGACAGCCCGCGCCGAGCCATCCGGTGCGGCGCCTTCGCGGTGATCGGTTCACCGAGGAAGTCGATCTCTCCGCTGATCGGCTGGAGCAGTCCGGCGACCGTCATCAGGGTCGTCGTCTTGCCCGCGCCGTTGGGGCCGAGCAGGGCCACGATCTCCCCGCCGCGGGCCTCGAGGTCCACCCCCCGGACGACGGCCTGCCCGGCGTAGCCTGCGTGCAGGTCCCGACACCGCAGCAGCGTCTCCGCGTTCATGCCGCACCTCCCGGCACGGCCGGGCTGCCCAGGTAGGCGGCCGTGACGGCGGGATCGCGACTCACCTCGGCCGGGGTTCCGTCGGCGATCAGCCTGCCGAAGTCCAGCACGTAGACGTGGTGGCAGGCGCTGAGCACCAGGTCCATGTCGTGCTCCACGAGCAGGATCGCGGTCCCGCTCGCCGCGACACCGACCAGGTGGTCTCGCAGCCACCGGCTCTCGGTGCTGTCGAGGCCCGCGGCGGGCTCGTCGAGCAACAGCACGGCGGGCTCGCTCGCCATCGCGCGCGCGATCGTCACGATCTTGCGGTGCCCCTGCGAGAGGTTGGTGACCGTCTCGTGCCGGTAGGACCCCAGCTCGAACCGGTCCACGAGCGCGTCGACGTAGGGCGGGACCTGGGCGGACCGACCGAGCAGGATCTCCTTCGCCACCGCCCATGCCGGGGCCGGACGGCTCGCGAGCAGGTTCTGCTCCACGGTGAGGTCGTCGAAGAGCTCGAGCGACTGGAAGGTTCGGGACACCCCGCGGCGCTGCCTGCGGTGCGGGGCGAGGCCGTCGATCCGCACACCGGCCAGCTCGACCCGGCCCGCTGCCGGGACGAATCCGGACAGTGCATCGATGAAGGTCGTCTTTCCTGCGCCATTCGGCCCGATCAGACCGACAATCGATCCCGAATGCACGCGAAGTGACACCCCGCCGACCGCGACGACTGATCCGTAACGGACGATGATGTCGTCTGCTCGCAGGACCAGGGAATCCGTTTCCCGCCCCGGCTCTTCGGCGCCGCTCATTCTCTGCACGCCGAATGACCTGATCCGGTCCTGCCGCTGCGCTGCAGCACTCCGCGACCTCCGCTCAACGATGAGTGACCTACCGTGCGACCGGAATCCGTGCCGCGAAACAACGCTTTCGAAAGGCTGGACGATAGTGCAGGCGAGCGGCAACCCTGTCAACGACTCAGCGGACGCCGTGCCCTCTGGATCGTCTGCTGGAGCGACCACCGCGGTTGTGACTGCAACCAGGCTGGTCGAGTTCCCCCGCCCTGTCAAGACACGATTGTGACGCGCTCGACATCGGGTCGAGGGTGGCGTCCGCCGCGGTGGTGGTCTACCGGACGAGGCGGACGAGGACTGGACGAACGGCCTCCGCAGGCCTCATCCTCGGCAAGGGGCACGTTCGCCTGAGCGATCACTCGGTCGCTCAGGGCTCCCATGGTCGTTCGCTCCCGTCGTCACCGGTGTGCGAGGTGTCCGCGCCGTGGCGGATTGCCGAAACCGAGCTCGTCATGTTTCTCGGGCGGTTTCGGACGAGCGTCCCGAGCTTCCTCATTCGCGATCGCTCCTCCGGTGCCGGATCCCATCGGAGGGCGCTCGTGGAGCCGAGTGAGGGGGCTGATTCCCGGTCGCAGCCCCACGGCCCGTCGTGGGAGGCGCGATGTGGGCCGGTATCCAATCCGGTATTCGGGCGGCGCCGTTGTGGGACCTCGAACCCGGACCCGCGGTCGCCGTTGTCGGCGACTGCCGGGTGCTCGAGCGTCGTAGGGCGACGGCGATCGCTATGGCGAACATCTGGACGCAGTGGTGTACGTGGATGCGTGATCCGGGATAGGCTCCCCCGCGTCGAGGGCGGCGACGCTCCCGGCGAGCGGTCGACGTGGCGCGGGCCGCCCCGACCGGTGTGCGCGATCGGAGACGGGCGAGGCGGAGACCGTGACGAGTACAGAGGGTCAGCAGGACCTGCAGGATCTGCTCGGTGGACTGACTCGGTTCGTCGACGACGTGGCGGTGCCCCTGGAGGAGAAGAACTCCGATCTCCTCCGCGATCCGCGCGCCGTGCACGATCGAGCAGGCGGGTTGGCGCCGGCCGTCCGGCGGCTCCTGGCGGAGGTTCGGGGGCAGTCCGCGGCCGCGGGCTACTACACGATGTTCGTCTCCGAGGCCCTCGGTGGCGGAGCCCTCGGCAGTGCCGCGCTCTACGAGGTCTGGCGGCACCTCTACGCCCGCTACGGGCCGGGCCGGCTGTTGCCCTACGCCGCGGTGGCGCACTGGAGCTACGGGCCCGGACCGCTGTGTGACGCCCTGAGAGAAGAGGCGGCCGAGCGGATGCTCGGCGACTTTCTCGACGGCCGCACGACCGCCTGCTTCGGCATGTCCGAACCCGACGCGGGGTCCGACGCGCAGGCGATGCGCACGGTCGCGCGCAGGCGAGGTGACGGTTGGGTGCTGAACGGCACCAAGCAGTGGATCACCAACTCGCCGGAGGCGGACTGGGCGTTCGTGTGGGCGGTCACCGATCCCGAGCGCAGCGCGCGGCGCCGCGGCGGGATCAGCTGCTTCCTCGTCCCGACCGATGCGCCCGGGTACGCCCTGGACAGCGTGATCCCGATGTTCGGCAGGCTCGGCGGCGAGGAGGGGATCATCAGCCTCACCGACGTCCAGGTGCCCGCGGACGCGCTCGTCGGCGAGTTGCACGAGGGGTTCGCCCTGGCGCTGGCGGGCGTCTCCACCGGCCGGATGTACAACGCGGGCCGCAGCGTGGGGCTCGCGCAGTGGGCGCTGGGCGAGGCCTCCCGGTACGTGCGCGAGCGGTCGGCCTTCGGTCGCCGGATCGGGGAGTACCAGGGAGTGTCGTTCCCGCTCGCGGACTGTGCGACCGAGATCTACGCCGCCGACGCGATGGCCCGTGAGACGGCGGCGCGTCTGGACGCCGGACGGGTCGCCCACACCGAGGTGGCGATGACCAAGGTGTTCACCACCGAGATGTGCTCGCGGGTCTACGAGCGGTGCATGCAGGTCCACGGTGCGATGGGGCTGACCAACGAGATGCGGCTCTACGACGGCTGGCACCAGGCCCGACTGGTCCGTATCGCCGACGGCAGCGCCGAGGTGCTGCGGCGCAACATCGCCCGGGCCGTGACCGGCATCCGGGAGTCGTGACCAGCGTCCGCGACGACGCGGTGAGACGGGCACGCAGACCGTCAGGTCTGCGGCGTGGAGTACGGCGCCGCCGGGCGGGGTGACCAGCGTGGGCGATGCGGTCCAGCCGGACCTGCGGTTCGCGCTGGACGAGATGCAGGTCCGGCTGACGGCATGAGTCCGACGCCCACGCCGGCTGCACGCGGCGTGGACGTCGGGTCGCGGTCGGTCAGAGCTTGATGACGACGCTCTTCTGTTCGGTGTAGGCGTCGAGGGCGTTGGCGCCGAACTCGCGGCCGATGCCGGATTGTTTGAACCCGCCGAAGGGGATGGGGCTGGCCATGTCGCCGTAGGTGTTGACCCATACCATTCCGGC
>Ga0070665_100004987_pt1 | contig 13770 bp, 11 predicted proteins | sample KBSS13metaG_FD_65862 | JGI IMG/M metagenome (GOLD analysis project Ga0070665, IMG submission 65862) | Switchgrass rhizosphere microbial communities from Kellogg Biological Station, Michigan, USA - KBS S1-3 metaG | ecosystem: Host-associated > Plants > Roots > Rhizosphere > Soil ... | reverse complement strand
GACCTGGAGTCTCGCAAGATGCGCCTGGTCGAGGTGGAGACCGCCCGACCGTCACCATTCGCCCGATCGCTGCTCTTCGGTTATGTCGGTGCCTTCCTCTACGAAGGCGACGCGCCGCTGGCCGAGCGCCGGGCCGCCGCGCTGTCCCTCGACTCCACCCTGCTCGGCGAGTTGCTCGGCCGCGTCGATCTGCGTGAGCTGCTGGATCCGGCCGTGGTCGCCGAGACCGAAGCCCGCCTGCAGTTCCTGACGGTGGACCGGCCGCCGCGCGATGCCGAGGATGCGATCGAGATCCTGCGCCGGATCGGCGATCTGACCTCCGACGAGGCGGCAGCCCGGGGCATCGACGAGACCTGGCTGATGGAACTCGCCGCCAACCGCCGGGTGATCGCGGTGCGGATCGCCGGTGAGCAACGCTGGCTGTCGATCGAAGACGCCGGTCGGGTGCGTGACGCGCTCGGGGTGGCGCTGCCGGTCGGGATCGCCGAGGCGTACGCGTCCAGTGTGGTGGATCCGCTCGGAGACCTGGTGGCGAGATATGCGCGCACCCACGCGCCGTTCACCGCTGCCACCTGTGCGACCCGGTTCGGGCTGGGTGTCTTCGTGGTCGAGCAGGCACTGCGACGGCTGGCCGCGAGCGGACGCCTCACCTCGGGCGAATTCACTCCCGGTGGTGCCGGTGCCGAGTTCTGCGACGCCGAGGTGCTGCGCCTGTTGCGCCGCCGATCGCTGGCCGCGCTGCGCAAGGAGATCGAACCAGTGGCGCCCGAGGCCCTGGCCCGGTTCCTGCCGGCCTGGCAGCACATCGGATCGTCGGCTCGCGGCGTGGCCGCGGCAGCCAGTGCGATCGAGCTGCTCCAGGGCCTGGCGCTGCCGGCATCGGCGCTGGAGAAGCTGGTGCTTCCGGCCCGCGTCAGCGACTATTCCCCGGCGTTCCTCGACGAACTGTGCGCCTCCGGCGAGGTGGTCTGGGCCGGCTCCGGTGCGATCGGAGCCAGCGACGGCTGGATCCATCTGGCATATGCGGACTCGGCCCCACTTCTCCTCCCGCTGCCGAACCCGGAACTCGCCGGTGGCCCGGTCCATGACGCGATCCTGGACACGCTCGACGGCGGCCAGGCACTGTTCTTCCGCAACCTGGCCGACCGGCTCGAAGAGATTGCCGATGCCGATGTGGCAGCCGCGATCTGGGACCTGGTCTGGGCCGGTTACTTGTCCAACGACACCATCGCACCGCTGCGCGCCCTGCTCGCCGGGGGCACCGGTGCGCACAAGTCGCAGGCGCAGCCGAGCCGATCGCGATACCGGAGACTGGGCCGGCCGGCCTCGTCGTCGACAGCGCCGCATCGTCCCGCGACCTCGCCATCCATGGCCGGGCGGTGGTATCGACTGCCGGATCGCGACACCGATCCCACCCGTCGCACCGCGGCGACCGCCGACGCGCTGCTCGAACGCCACGGCGTCATCACCCGGGGCGCGGTGATGGCCGAAGACGTGGTAGGCGGTTTCGCCGGCGTCTATCCGGTGCTCGGCGCCCTTGAGGAGCGCGGCGTGGCCCGGCGCGGATACTTCGTCGAAGGCCTTGGCGCGGCCCAGTTCGCGGTGCCTGGTGCCGTGGATCGGCTGCGGTCGCTCGCCGATCGGCCGTCCCGGTCCAGCGCCGTCGTCCTGGCCAGCACCGATCCGGCCAATCCGTTCGGCGCTGCGCTCCCCTGGCCGGACCGCACCATCGACGACGGATCGGCGGCTGGGTCGCCGAGCGGGCATCGAGCCGGCCGCAAGGCCGGAGCGCTGGTGGTTCTGGTCGACGGCGCGCTCACGATCTACGTCGAGCGCGGCGGCAAGACCCTGCTGTCCTATACCGAAGATCCGGACACGCTCGAGCTGGCCGCCAAGGCGCTAGCCGATGCCGTGCATGCGGGTGCGCTCGGCTCGCTGTCGGTGGAGCGCGCCGACGGTGCCTCGGTGCACGCCAGCCCGCTTCGTGACGCACTGACCTCGGCTGGGTTCCGGGTGACGCCGCGCGGCCTCCGCCTGCGCGGCTGAGCACGACACCACATCGCCGCAGGCCCGCTCGGCCTGCGGTCGCTTACGCCGCGGGCCCCGCACTGGATCTTGAACTTTTGTCGCTGCATACGAGCGACAAAAGTTCAAGATCCAGAGAGAAGGTCCCGCCCAGAGGACAGGGCCCGCGAGCGAGACCGCGGCGGTCAGCCGGCCAACAACGGCAGCACTGACGAGATCACATCCAGATGGTCGAGATCATCTATGTCGAGCACCTGGAGGAACATCCGCTCCGCGCCAACCTTCGCGAAATCGCGAATCCGGGCGGCGATCTCCTCGGGCGTGCCGCAGAGACCATCGGAACGCAGCTTCTCCACCGGCCGGCCGATCGCCTCGGCCCGGCGAGCTATCTCGGCATCGGACCGGCCGCAGCAGATCGTCTGCGCGGTCGACATCACGATCGGGGCGGTTCGATCAATCGCGGTGCACGCGGCGCGTACCAGGTCAAACATCTCAGCGACCTCATCCACCGGCGAAAACGCGCAGTTGTATTCGGCGGCGTAGCGGGCTGCCAGCGCGGGCGTCTTCTTCTTGCCGTGCCCGCCCACGATGATCGGCGGCCCGGGGCGCTGCAGCGGCTTGGGCAGGCCGGGCGAGTCGGTGATCTGGTAGTGCCGGCCCGCGTGGCCGAACCGCTCACCCTCGGCGGTGCTCCAGAGCCCGGAGACGATCGCCAGCTGCTCTTCGAGGATCTCGAAACGCGTGCCGGTGGCGGGGAACGGGATGCCGTAGGCGGCGTGTTCCTGCTCGAACCAGCCGGCGCCGAGGCCCAGCTCGACCCGGCCGTGGCTCATCACGTCCACCTGGGCGACCGAGATCGCCAGCGGACCGGGCAACCGGAAGGTGGCGGACGTGACCAGAGTGCCGAGCCGGATCCGGCTGGTCTCCAGGGCCAGGCCGGCCAGCGTGATCCAGGCGTCGGTCGGACCGGGGGCGCCGTCACCGCGGCCCATGCGCAGGAAATGGTCGGATCGGAAGAACCCGTCGAAGCCGAGTTCTTCGGTGCGCAGTGCGAGCCGGGACAGCTCCGCGTAGGAAGCGCCCTGCTGGGGTTCAGTGAAGATGCACAATCGCATGGTGCAACCTTTGCAGACTTCGGCCGTGACGGTGCGCCCGGTTGCGGCAGAGGATCGTGAATCCCTGGACGCCTTGCTGATCGAGTCCTGGGGCGAGCCTCGAGTCGCAGCCGGTGGCCGCGTGTACGACCTGCATACCCTGCCGAGTCTGGTGGCAATCGCGGAAAGCGGGGAACTCGTCGGAGCGCTGACCTACGAGATTTCGGACGGCACGATCGAAGTGGTGTCGATCGACGCGACGGCGCCGAATCGGGGCGTCGGCACCGCACTGCTCGAGGCGGCGACCGACGTCGGGGCTCAGGCCGACGCGCGCCTGCTGTGGCTGGTGACCACCAACGACAATCTCGATGCACTTCGCTTCTATCAGCGCCGTGGGTTGCGCATTCTGGGGGTACGCCCGAATGCCGTGGCCGCCTCGCGCCAGCTCAAACCGTCGATTCCGCAGATCGGGGCGTACGGCATCCCGATCCGGGACGAGATCGTGCTGGGCCGGTCGCTCGCGCCTGCGGTGGAACTCTGACAACCTGGGCGGTATGACGCCCGGCTGGATCTCGCTGACCACCGACTACGGGCTGTCCGACGGATTCGTAGCGGTCGTGCACGGCGTGATCCTGCGGCACGACCCCGACCTGCGCATCATCGACGTGACCCACGAGGTGCATCCCGGTGATATCGCCCGGGGCGCCATCGTGCTGGCCGAGGCGGTGCCGTTCCTGCCATCCGGCGTCCACATCGCAGTGGTCGACCCGGGCGTGGGCACGCAGCGTCGAGGCATCGCGATCCGGACCGCCGGTGGCCTCCTGGTCGGGCCGGACAACGGTGTGCTGTGGCCAGCGGCCGAGGCTCTCGGTGGCGCTGATGCCGCGGTCGAATTGGACAACCCGGCATGGCACCGGGCACGGGTGTCGGCGACGTTCCACGGCCGCGACATCTTCGCGCCGGTCGCGGCCCGGCTGGCCACCGGCCAACCATTCGGCGACGCCGGCACCGCGATCGATCTGGAGACTTTGGTACGTCTCCCCGAACCCCAGGCTCGGATCGCCACCGGTGAGCTGGAGGCCGAGGTAAGGATGGTGGACCGGTTCGGCAACGTGCAACTTCATCTCGACGGGGATGCGCTGTCCATGGTGGACGATGAGGTCAGCGTGCTGGGACAGGCCGCGCGGCGGGTGCGTACGTTCGGGGATGCTCCGCGCGGATCCCTCGTCGTGCTCACCGATTCGAGCGGCAAGGTCGCGATCGCGATCAATGGCGGCCGAGCCGTGGTCGCGCTCGGCGTTGTGCCCGGCGATTCGGTCCGGATCACCAACCGCGTGGCACCAAGCGCCGAGGATCGCACGGTGAGCGCCGAGACAGTCGGCCGCACGGCGACCGGCGCCGAAGCAACCGGCTCCGACGCGGCCGGCCATAAGGCGCCGACCGATGCCTGAGGGCGACACCGTCCTCAACCACGCTCGCGCGCTGCAGAAGGCGCTGGCGGGCAAGGCGATCGTGAAGTCCGACTTCCGGGTGCCCGCGCTGGCCACGACTGATCTGGGCGGCTGGACCGTCTCGGAGAGCGCGGTCCGCGGCAAGCACCTGCTGCTGCGGCTGCGCCCGCCGGCCGGCAGCACGCATGCGGATCATACGCTGCACAGCCATCTGCGGATGGACGGCACCTGGCGCACCTTCCGCCCGGGCGAGCGCTGGTCCGGCCGCCCGTCCCACACCATCCGGGTGGTGCTCTCCTTCAGCGATGTCGTCGCGGTCGGATTCCACCTGCACGAGCTGGCGCTGGTCCCGACCGCGAGCGAGAGCGAGCTGGTCGGATTCCTCGGCCCGGACCTGCTCGGCCCGGACTGGGACGCGGCCGAAGCGGTCCGCCGGTTGCGCACCCAGCCCGACCGCAGCATCGCCGAAGCCCTTCTGGACCAGCGCAACCTTGCCGGGATCGGCAACCTCTACAAGTCCGAGGTGCTGTTCCTGCGCGGCATCTGGCCGTGGCGGCCGGTCTCCGATGTGGACGATCTCGAAGCGCTGGTCCGGCTCGCGCAACGCCTGCTCAAATCCAACGTCGGTCGCTGGACGCAGGTGACCACCGGATCGCTGCGCAAGGGCGAAGAGACTTGGGTGTACGGCCGGATGGGCCGGTCGTGCCGCCGCTGCGGCACCCTGATCCGCAAGCAGGAACAGGGCGAGCGGGTTACCTTCTGGTGCCCCCGGTGCCAGCCGGAGCCGACGGCCCGGCCGGACTAGTCAGGACGTCTCCGGCAACTCCTGAGCGCGGAAACTGAGCTCGGAGATGCCCATCGCGATGCCGCGAACCCGATCCGTCGCCTCGACCAGCCGGCCGATCGCGACCGGCTCGCCGATCCGGCCGGTCTCCGCCACGAAGGTGCCGGCCGCGGCGACCAGGCCTTCGTAGGCGCCGACTCCGGTGGTGAAGTGGTCGAGCAGCGCGGCATGCGAGGCGACCAGCTGATCCCGACTCGGGTCGTTCGGTGCCGCGATCTTCACGGCTCGCTCCACACTGGCCGTACGCTCCGCGAGGTCCCGCAACGCCTCCTCGGCCACGGCGGCTTCCAGCAACACTTCGCTGCCGTGACCGGTGAGGCGGGGCGCGAGCGCGGCCAGCGTACGCATGGCCCGGTCCAGCCGCGCACCGGCCGCGGCCACCGATGAGCCGCGCAGCCGCGACATGTGCGCCACCCGGTGGGCTTCGGTGATGGCGCGTCGGCCGACCGGCAGCCGGCCCACGAAGGCTTCGAGCCGCCGTTGCGTGGCGGCCGCTCGCTGAGCCGGGTCGAGGGGTTCGGGCACCGGCATCGCGGCGAACTCCCGCAGGTCGCTCCATCGCCACCAAGTGACCGCGGCGGTCCCGCCGGCGGCCGCGGCCCAGAACGCGTCGGCGATGCCGAGGCCGTGATAGGGCACCAGAACGATGGCCGCGCCGGTGAACGACGCGGCCGTGACCGACCAGCGGCGTGCGGAGCGGCGGAGCCGCCGAAGCCGATTCAGATGCTTGGCCCGTGGATCCACCGCCCGCTCCCCTGCTGCTTACTGCTCAATCACTCCGGTGCCGGATCAGCCGGCCGCGGAGTCCTTGTCCTTCAAGCCCTTGCGGATCTCGTCGAGCCGAGCCACGCTGGCGTCGTTGTCGGCGGCGCCATCCGAGTCGCCGGCGCCGATCGCGGGCTTCGACTCGCCGGCAGTCAGCTGGTCGCCGGCCATGGTGGCCCGGATCTGCTCCAGCCGGGAGGCGCCGGCCATGTCCAGAGTGGTCTTCTGGACCTCGATCATCCGGCCCTCGACGCTGTTCGAGGCGAGCTCGGCACGCCCCATCGCGTTCGCGTACCGCCGCTCGATCTTGTCCCGCACCTCGTCCAGAGACGGCGTGTTGCCGGGCGCGGCGAGCTGGCCCATGCCCTCCAGCGACCTGGCCACCGTCTCCTGCATCTTGGCCTGCTCCAGCTGACTGAGCAGCTTGGTGCGCTCGGCGAGCCTGGTCTCCAGGACCATCTTGTTGTTCTCGACGGCCTTCTTCGCCTGCGTGGCAGCCGACAACGCCTGGTCGTGCAGCGTCTTCAGATCCTCCATGGCCTGCTCACCGGAGACCAGCTGAGTGGCGAACACCTGGGCGGTCTGCTCGTATTGCGTGGCCTTGTCAGCATCACCGTCGGCGTGCGCCTTGTCGGCCAGGACCAGCGCCTGACGTGCCGATGACTGCAGCTTCTCCACCTCGGTGAGCTGCCGGGACAGCTTCATCTCGAGCTGACGCTGATTGCCGATGACCGCCGCCGCCTGCTGCACGAGGGCCTGGTGCTGGCGCTGCGCGTCCTCGATCGCCTGCTGGATCTGCACCTTGGGGTCGGCGTATTCATCGATCTTCGCGCCGAACAACGCCATCAGGTAGCGCCAGCCCTTGACGAACGGATTCGCCATATCTGTCGGTCCTCTCCTATGTCGGCCCGCTCGCGTCGGTCAGAGTCACACCACAACGAGCTCAAACTTTCGCGTTAGGCAACCATGGTCGCAGGCGCACGCGAGCGCGTCACGCGGCATCGGCACCAAAACGCGTAAGCGGCCGCCTAATTGCGACAATACGCGCTCAGCGCGGCTTCGTCGGACCTCATTGGCGCGGGCGGAGCGCCGATCAGCCCACGAGTTGAGACTCGGACTTGTGAAGATCGTCGCCCCATACGTCACGCCAGTGCGCCTGCCGTCCGGCGTCCCAGTAATCCGCCCAGACCAGCGTCACCGGTCCCGGGTCGAGCGGAACCTCCAGCGAGTCGCCGGCGGCGAGGTCAGCGCGCTGCTCGCTCACCGCCGGGGCGTCCTGAACCGACCACACCACGGTCAGGTCCTCGGCACCGGTCCCGTCGACGTGCAATACGCCGTACGCCTGGCCGTCCCGATCCTCCACCGTGGCACGGATGCGAGGCTGGCGAGCCCGCGCGGCCGCCTCCCACGAGTGCCGCGCGACGTTGCGGGTCTCGTTCGCGGCTCGCATCGACCCCAGCGCGGCCACGGCGGCAAATCCGGCGGCGGCAACAGTGCCGGCCGCGGACAGCGCATCGATGAGTCCAGCATGGTCACGAACGAGGATGAATACCGCGAATAGCGCGACCACGCCGAGCACTGATACCGCGTAAATGCTGAAGATCCGGGGCGACACCCGGTGACCCTAACCGGCTCCGGCCGGCCCGTTCCACTCGGCTAGTCACGGTCGCGGGTGCGCCGACCGGGCTGTCTAGCGCCCGGCGCGGCCGCGGATCTGCGTACCCACAAAAAGCGCCCCGATCCGCCGCAGCGGATCGGGGCGCCCAAGCCCACGGGTTGATCTTTAGCGCGCGAGCGCCACGTCGCGCCCATGCTTTGGCTTGCGGCTGTTGCGAGTCGTGCGCAGCGTCGCCTTGAGCGGGCTGTTCTGCAGCACCGAAACGGAAACGTCGCCGTCCACGGTCCGCGTCCGGGGCGCGTTCTTCGGCAGAACGATTGCCGGAGCGCGCCGGAAGGTCTCGTCGCTCGGCACCGTGATCGGCTCGGGCAGTGCCACCGGCCGGGTCGTCGGGACTGCCGGCAGGGTGCCGGAGATCGCCGGGACTGGGGCGGTCGCACGCTCGGTCACGGCCACCGTGTGACTGACCTCACGCAGCAACTCGGACAGTTGTGCACCCAGCGCATCACAAATCGCGGCGAGAAGCTCGCTGGAGGCTTCTTTCTGGCCGCGCTCGATCTCCGAGAGGTAACCGAGAGAGACATTTGCCGCAGTGGAAACTTCCCGCAGCGTGCGGTGCTGCGCCTGACGGCGGCCCCGCAATGCGTCACCGATCACTCGACGCAACAGGATCATCGGTTCACCTCCACCCTCGATGTCACCGAAACCGCCACCTGCGCGGTCTTGTTTCGTCAACGCAACCGGCCGGTATCTTGCTCGCCACGGTACCCGGTCGAGGCCAGCGCCGACAGCACCGACTTCCCCCGCTAGTCCACGTGGTGCGAGATCGTGACCACACCGGCTCAGACGTTAACCATAAATACGGACATTTAGACCGCGCCGTTTCTTCGCCAACACAGGTCCATGCCGTAAGGCAGCGTTGATCAATCCCGTAACTGGGTCTCCAGCAACGCTAGCGCTTCCGTCACCGACTGTTCGCGAATCTCCGAACGGTCACCTTGAAGCAGCAACTTCTCGACCCGAGATATGCCCGGACCGGCCACCGCGATGAAAACCGTGCCGACGGCGATCCCGTCCTGCGGTGTCGGACCGGCGACTCCGGTGGTGGCCAGGCCCCAAGTGGCGGCACAACGCGTACGCGCACCGACGGCAAGCTGCTCCGCGACGTCCGGGTCCACCGGGCCACGTGCCGCCAGAAGATCGGCATCGACACCGGCCAGGGTCGCCTTCAACGGTGTCGCGTAGACGATCAGGCCACCCTGAAACGCGGCACTGGCGCCGGCCACATTCACGATCGTCGCCGCCAGCAGGCCACCAGTAAGCGACTCGGCGACGGCCAGCGTCTCGCCGCGTGCCACCAGCCGGGAAATGATCAGCGAAGCGTCGGCCACGCCCTACGGTACGACGGTGCCGGCCCGGCGCAGCCGCAGCGCGCGCACCACATAGTCGGCGCCGGTGATCACCGTGACGATCAGGGCGGCACCCATCAGCCAGGGTCCGACCTGGGCCACCGCGTGTGGCCAGGGCAGCAGATACCACGCAATGGCGAGGATTTGCAGCGCGGTCTTGACCTTGCCGCCCCGGCTGGCCGCGATCACACCGTGCCGGATCACCCAGAAGCGCAGCAACGTGACGCCCAGCTCGCGGCCGAGGATCACGATCGTGACCCACCACGGCAGGTGCCCGTACGCCGACAGCAGCACCAGTGCACTGCCGGTCAACGCCTTGTCAGCGATCGGGTCGGCCACCTTGCCGAATGCGGTCACCAGGTCCCAGGTGCGGGCGATCCAGCCGTCGACGTAGTCGGTCGCCGACGCGACGCAGAAGACGACGCACGCTGCGATCCGTAGGGCATCGTCGGTCATCTGGGACGCGACGGTCACACCGATGAAGATCGGAACGAGCACGATCCGCAGCGCGGTCAGCGCGTTGGCGGGGTTCATCACGGGCACGACCCGGCGCTTCGGCTCCACCTGGGACGAGACCGGCGTGGTCATGACGATGTCCGGACGACGGCCGCGGAGATCATCTCGATCGGCTCGGCGATCAGGTCCACGCCCTCGGTGCCCGTCACCTTGGCCCGCACCAGGTCACCCGGGCGTACGGCAGCCAGGTCCGCGGACTCGGTGAGCGTGACCGAGCCGTCCACCTCAGGCGCCTGATGAGCGGCCCGGCCCTCGATGACTCCGTCGTCGACGGAATCGACCAGAACCTCGATGGTGCTGCCGATGCGGTCCTCGGCGCGCTGGGCACACAGCTCATCGGCGAGTGCGCTGAGTTGTGCGTACCGCTTCTTGATCGTGGCCGAACCGACCTTGCCGGTCATCCCGGCGGCCTCGGTGCCGTCCTCATCGCTGTAGTCGAACACGCCGATCGCGTCCAGCGCGGCCTCGTTCAGGAAACGCTCAAGCTCGAGATAGTCGGCGCGGCTCTCACCCGGGAATCCGACGATGAAGTTGCTGCGGGCGCCCAGGTCCGGCGCGAACGAGCGAGCCGTCGAGAGCAGGTCGAGGAAGCGTTCGGTGGAGCCGAAGCGGCGCATCCGGCGCAGCACCGGTTCGGACGAGTGCTGGAACGAGAGATCGAAATACGCAGCAACGCCGGGCGTCGTGGCAATCGTCTCGATCAGGCCCGGCCGGGTCTCGGCCGGTTGCAGGTAGGACACCCGGACCCGGACGATGCCGTCGATCCCGGCCAGCTGCGGGAGGAGTTTCTCCAGCAGCCGCGGGTCGCCCAGATCCTTGCCGTAGGACGTCGAGTTTTCGCTGACCAGCACGAGCTCCCGCACTCCGTCGGCGGCCAGCCAGGTGGCCTCGGCGAGCAGGTCGTCCGGGGTGCGCGACACGAACGCGCCACGGAACGACGGGATGGCACAGAACGCACACCGGCGGTCGCAGCCACTGGCCAGCTTGAGCGCAGCGACCGGGCCCTTGGTCAGGCGCTGGCGGAGGACTGCGCGCAGGTGGGCGGGCGTGGCGTCGTCGACGGTCATCTGAGCGTGCCCGGGCACCGAAACCCCGGTGGCGTGGCGCTGGACCGGCGTCAACGGCAGCAGCTCGCGGCGGTCCCGCGGCGCGTGCGACTCGATCGTCCGGCCGTCGAGAATGGCGTCGAGCCGGGCGCCCATGTCCGGGTAGTGGTCGAAGCCGAGCACCGCGGCGGCTTCCGGGAGGCTGTCGGCCAGCTCTCGGCCGTAACGCTCGGCCATGCAGCCGGTCGCCACCACCTTGGCGCCGGTGTCGGACGCGGCGAGCAGCGTCTCGATCGAATCCTGCTTGGCCTTCTCCACGAATCCGCAGGTGTTGACGAGCACCACGTCGGCATCCGAGCCGTCAGTGGTCACCCGCCAGCCACCGGCCGCCAGACGGGCGGCGAGCTCTTCGGAATCCACCTCGTTGCGCGCGCAGCCGAGGGTGAGCAACGCCACGCGCTTCAGCGCGGGCGCAGTCGTCGAGCTGGGATCGGTGGACGGCACTCGTAGAGGGTACCTACCAGACGTGACGGTTCTGGCGCGCGCCGTCGTCGGATACCTGTCGGTGTGGTCTCACGTGATCAACGCCACTCCCCCGGCAGCTCCCGCTGGCTCCCGTCGGCACCGGCCGCGCCCGCACCTCACCGCCTCGCACGGCCGCGCCTCGTCCAACTTCTGGATCTTGCGAAGTTGGCGTGGCTATGACCACGCCAACTTCGCAAGATCCAGAAATTTACGAATTTGCGAGGCGAGGTGCGGGCGAGCGGGGGCGGGACGCTAGTCGTCGGCGGAGCCGCGGAGGTTGTCCAGCACCTCGGCGAGTTCGTCGGCCTTGATCAGCACGTCCCGGGCCTTGGAGCCCTCCGACGGTCCGACGATGCCGCGGGTCTCCATGAGATCCATCAGCCGGCCCGCCTTGGCGAACCCGACCCGCAGCTTGCGCTGGAGCATCGACGTCGAGCCGAACTGCGACGTGACCACCAGCTCGACCGCCTGCAGGAGCAGGTCGAGATCATCGCCGATGTCCTCGTCCGGCTTCTTCTTCTGGTTGTCAGCGGCGACGGTCAGCACGTCGGACCGGAACTCCGGCTCCCGCTGGTTCTTGCAGAACTTGACGATGTCGCTGATCTCCGACTCGGTCACCCAGGCACCCTGCAACCGGATCGGCTTGGACGCGCCCATCGGCAGGAACAGCGCGTCGCCCCGGCCGATCAGCTTCTCGGCACCCGGCTGATCCAGGATTACCCGGGAGTCGGCGAGTGACGACGTGGCGAACGCCAGCCGCGACGGCACGTTCGCCTTGATCAGACCGGTCACCACGTCCACGCTCGGCCGCTGGGTGGCGAGCACCAGGTGAATGCCGGCGGCGCGGGCCAGCTGAGTGATCCGGACGATCGCGTCCTCGACGTCGCGGGGCGCGACCATCATCAGGTCCGCGAGCTCGTCGACCACGACGATCAAATATGGGTACGGGCGGATCACCCGCTCGCTGCCGGGGAGCGGCTTGATCGCCCCGGAGCGGACTTTGCGGTTGTAGTCGTCGATGTGGCGTACGCCGGCGGCCGCCAGGTCGTCATAGCGCATGTCCATCTCACGCACCACCCACTCGAGCGCGTCAGCGGCCTTCTTGGGGTTCGTGACGATGGGTGTGACCAGGTGCGGGATGCCCTCGTAGGAAGTCAGCTCGACACGTTTCGGGTCGACCAGCAGCAGCCGCACCTCATCCGGCGTGGCCCGGGCCAGCAACGACACGAGCAGCGAATTGAGGCACGACGACTTGCCGGCGCCGGTGGCACCGGCGATCAGGATGTGCGGCATCTTGGCCAGGTTGGCCACCACATAGCCGCCCTCGATGTCCTTGCCCAGCGCCACCGTCAGTGGGTGGTGGTCGGACGACGCCGTCCGGGATCGCAGCACGTCGCCGAGCGCAACGTTTTCCCGGTCGCTGTTGGGCACCTCGATGCCGACCGCGCTCTTGCCCGGGATCGGGCTGATGATCCGCACGTCCGGTGACTTCACCGAGTAGGCGATGTTGCGGGACAGCGCGGTGATCCGCTCCACCTTGACCGCCGGGCCGAGCTCGATCTCATATCGCGTGACGGTCGGGCCGCGGGTGAAACCGGTGACCGCGGCATCCACGTCGAACTGCTCGAAGACACCCTGCAACGCCGCGATGACCTCGTCGTTGGCCTTGCTGCGGGCCTTCGGCGCCTCGCCCGCGCCGAGCATGTTCGGCGACGGCAGCTTGTAGTCCGGGTCGGTGAGCGCCAGTTGCTCGGCCCGGGTCGGCATCGGTGAATGCACCGGCGGAGCCGGTGGCTTGCGCAGCCGCGACGGTGCCCGCGGGATCACCACGGTGTCGTGGGTCACCTCGCGTTCCAGCTCCTGACTCAGGTCGACCACGTCGGACGTGCTCGGTGACATGGAACCCTGCCGGCGCCGGGCACCACCGCCGCGGCGCAGCGGCATCGGCGGCAACGCCAGATCGTCGTCGTCAATCTCGACGGTCTCGTCATCGGCCGTCGCCGACCGGCCCAGGAACAGGTTTTTCAGCTGGCGGAGCCGGTGCGGAATCCGGTTGATCGGGGTGGCCGTGATGACCAGGAGCCCGAAGATCGACAGCATCACCAGAACCGGCACCGCGACCACCGAGCTGACCGCGTGCGCCAGCGCCGAGCCGGACAGCCGGCCCAGCATCCCGCCTTCGACCCTCGGATCGGCGTGCGGGCCGCTGCCGCGCATGTGCACGTTGATGAGGCCACTGACGCCGATCAGGATGGCGGTCCAGCCGACCACGCCGCGGCCGCGGTGCTCCTCACTGTCCTCGGTCTGCACCCGCATCAAGCGGTAGGCGCCGAGGCCGAAGATGACCGGGAGAACGATCGCCGCACTGCCGAACAGGAACCGGCCGGCGGTGTTGACGGCAGTGCCGACGACGCCGCCGGATCGGAACCAGATAGCGACGGTCAGCAGCAGCGCGGTTGCGAATGCGAGCAGGCCGG
>Ga0070665_100004985_pt1 | contig 13773 bp, 12 predicted proteins | sample KBSS13metaG_FD_65862 | JGI IMG/M metagenome (GOLD analysis project Ga0070665, IMG submission 65862) | Switchgrass rhizosphere microbial communities from Kellogg Biological Station, Michigan, USA - KBS S1-3 metaG | ecosystem: Host-associated > Plants > Roots > Rhizosphere > Soil ... | reverse complement strand
GCCTTCTTCTCTTTCATCTCGATCTCGGTGGCAGCGCCGACCTTGATCACGGCAACACCGCCGGAGAGCTTGGCAACACGCTCCTGGAGCTTCTCCTTGTCGTAGTCCGAAGTGGCTTCTTCAGCCTGCTGGCGGATCGACTCGATGCGCGCCTTGATGTCCGACGCCTTGCCGGCGCCGTCGATGATCGTGGTGTTTTCCTTCTCGATGACGACCTTCTTCGCGTCGCCGAGATCGTTCAGCGTGGCCTTCTCGAGCTGCAGACCGACTTCGTCGGAGATGACCGTGCCGCCCGTGAGGACCGCGATGTCCTGCAGCATGGCCTTGCGACGATCACCGAAGCCCGGGGCCTTCACGGCAGCAACCTTGAGGATGCCGCGGATATTGTTGACCACGAGCGTCGCGAGGGCTTCGCCTTCGACGTCTTCGGAGATCACGAGCAAGGGACGACCCTGCTTCGCGACCGCCTCGAGCAGCGGCAGCATTTCGCGGATGTTCGAGATCTTCTTGTCGGCGAGCAGAATGACCGGCTTCTCGAGCTCGACCGTCTGGTTCGCCTGCTGGTTGATGAAATACGGCGAGAGATAGCCGCGGTCGAACTGCATGCCCTCGACCACGTCGAGTTCGTTCTGCAGGCCCGAGCCCTCTTCAACCGTGATCACGCCTTCCTTGCCGACCTTCTCCATCGCTTCCGCGATGGTCTTGCCGATCGACTCGTCGGAGTTGGCGGAGATCGTGCCGACCTGCGCGATCGCCTTGTTGTCCTTGCAGGGCTTGGACAGCTTCTTGATCTCTTCGGTGGCCGCGATGACGGCCTTGTCGATACCGCGCTTGATGTCCATCGGGTTGCGGCCCGAGGAAACGGCCTTCAGGCCTTCGCGGATGATCGCCTGGGCGAGCACGGTGGCGGTGGTGGTGCCGTCGCCGGCTTCGTCAGACGTGTTGGAAGCGACTTCCTTCACCATCTGCGCGCCCATGTTCTCGAACTTGTCCTTGAGCTCGATTTCCTTCGCGACCGACACACCGTCCTTCGTGACGGTGGGGGCGCCGAAGCTCTTGTCGAGCACCGCGTTGCGGCCCTTGGGGCCGAGCGTCGCCTTGACGGCGTTGGCGAGGATGTTGACGCCGCGGAACATCTTCACGCGTGCGTCATCGCCAAAACGTACTTCTTTAGCAGCCATGATTATTTGCCCTCAATGACGGCCATGACGTCTTCTTCACGCATGACCACGAGTTCATCTCCGTCCACCTTCACTTCGGTGCCGGAGTACTTGCCGAACAGGATCTTGTCGCCGACTTTCACGTCGAGCGCGCGGACGCTGCCGTCTTCCAAAATCTTGCCCTTGCCCACCGCGACGATCTTTCCCTGTACGGGCTTCTCGGCGGCCGAGTCCGGAATCACGATGCCGCCGGCGGAAACGCGCTCTTCTTCGAGACGCTTCACGATCACGCGGTCATGAAGGGGACGAATCTTCATGGGTTCGCTCCTTAAATAAGTGTTGGATGGATGGAACTGGTTGATTTGCCGAGGATGAGCGCTGTTAGCACTCCCCCCAGGAGGCTGCTAATTGTATTGATCAAAGCTGGGTTTTCAACCCGCAGCGGGGCTTTATTTCGGGGGGCATGCAATTCGGGCCCTGTTTTGCGGGTCACATCCACGCAACAGGGCGCCGTCTGGCCGATCATCCGGCCGTTTCGCCCGCCCATATGTCGAATAGGATTGCGGCCCCCACTCTATTAATGGGCCTTATGAAGAGGTGTCCGGTGCGCGCCAAGAGTCTTTTGATGTCATCCCTGGCCCTTGCCGCCCTGCTGGGCACCGCCTCGTCCGCCTGGGCGATTGGCGAAGATGACTACCTGCCGCCGGAACAAGCCTTCAAGTACACCGCCTCGGCTGACGAGTCCCAAGTGACCGTCGAATGGAAGGTCACCGACGGCTACTACCTCTACGAGAAGCGCATGGGCCTGGCCGCCGCGACCGCCGGCGTGAAAGTGGGCGATTCGGTGTACCCGAAGGGCGAAATCCACAAGGACGACTATTTCGGCGAGCAGGTCGTGTTCCGCCACACCTTCAAGGTGACCGCCCCGCTGACCGGCGCCAAGGCCGGCGACACCGTGGCGCTCAAGCTCAAGTGGCAGGGCTGCGCGGACGCGGGCCTCTGTTATCCGCCCAGTGTCTGGGATGCGACCGTGAAGGTCGCCGCCGCCACGAAATCCACCGCCGACAAGATCTTCGATCGCGCCAAGCCGCAGGTGGTCGAAGGCGAAGACGAGTACCTCGATCCCGAGGTCGCGTTCGTGCTGACGGCCGAAGCGCAGTCGTCTAACAACGTGCAACTCAACTGGCGCATCGCCGACGGCTACTACCTCTACAAGCAGCGCATCAAGTTCGAGCCGGCCAACGCGGCGCAGCCGGTGGGCGCGCTGGTGCTGCCCAAGGGCCTGCCGCACTCCGACGAGTACTTCGGCGAGCAGGAGATCTATCGCCAGAGCCTGGACGCCTCGTTCTCGGTACCGCCGGGCGCGAAGACCGCCGATGTCAAAGTGACCTACCAGGGCTGCGCGGACGCGGGCCTGTGTTATCCGCCGATCACCAAGGTGCTGAACGTGTCGCTCGAGGGCGCGCCCACCGCGGTGGCCAACGGCTCTGCATCGAACGGCGGTGGCTATGTTTCCGAGCAGGACAGTTTCGCCGCGCAGATCGCGGGCGGCAGCCTGTTGATCGTCATTGCAGTTGGTTATCTCGGCGGCCTGCTGATGGCGTTCACGCCCTGCGTGCTGCCGATGGTGCCGATTCTCTCGGGCATCATCGCGGGCAGCGGCGACAAGACCACGCCGGGACGCGCTTTCCTGCTCTCACTCAGCTACGTCGCCGGCATCGCGGCGATCTACGTGTTGATGGGCGTACTCGCGGCCTTCATCGGCGGCGGCGTGAACCTGCAGGCCATCTTCAACCAGTGGTACATCCTGGTGCCGTTCGCGCTGCTGTTCGTGGTGCTGGCGGCATCGATGTTCGGCTTGTTCACCATCGAGGTGCCGAGCTTCATCCAGACGCGGCTCAGCGATGCCAGCAACAACCAGCGCGCGGGCACGTTCATCGGCGTCGCTGCCATGGGCGCGCTGTCCGCGCTGATCGTCTCGGCCTGCGTCGCGCCGGTGCTGATCGGTGCGCTCACCTTCGTGGCGAAGACCGGCGACGCGCTGCGTGGCGCGATTGCGATGCTGTCCATCGCGCTCGGCATGGGCACGCCGCTGCTGCTGGTCGGCGCGTCCGCCGGCGCACTGCTGCCGCGTGCCGGCGCGTGGATGGAGACCATCAAGAATCTTTTCGGCGTGATGTTCCTCGCGGTCGCCGCCTGGCTGCTGGGACGCATCGTGCCCGGCCGGGCCGGCATGTTGCTGTGGGCGGCACCGGCGCTGGCACTCGCCTGGATCCTCTGGCGTGCGAATGCCAAGTCCGCGGGCGCGCGTGGCTTCGCGCGACTGGTCGGCACGGCCGCCGGCCTCTACGGCGTAGTGCTGATCGCGGGCGCGGCCCTGGGCGCGACCAACCCGCTGGCACCGATTCCGCAACTTGCCGGCCAGCACAAGCAGCTCGAGTTCAAGCGCATCAAGACCGTCGCCGATCTCGAACGCGAGGTGGCCGCTGCGTCGAAGGCGGGCCGCTCGGTGATGCTGGATTTCTACGCCGACTGGTGTGTGTCCTGCAAAGAGATGGAACACAACACGTTCACCGAAGCGGCCGTGCAGAAGGCGCTGGCGAACACCACGCTGCTGCAGGCGGACGTCACCGTGAATGACGACGAAGACAAGGCGCTGCTCCAGCACTTCGGAATCTTTGGTCCTCCGACCATCGCCTTCTATGGCGCGGACGGGGCGGAACGGACAAACTTCCGCGTGGTCGGATTCATGAAAGCCGCGGAGTTCGCGGACGTGGTTCGACAAGCCGTCGCTCCCACCACCACGCCACCGACAACCTGATGTCTTCCGGATTTTCGACACCGCGCCTGCTCGGCGCGGCGCTGCTCATTCTCGCCGCGGGTGGCGCGGGCTTCCTCGCGTATCGCGCTCGACATGTGGATGCCCCGACGCTGACGGCCGCACCGGCCGGACCCGCGGTTCAAACGGATACGACTCCGGCACCCGGCAGCGCGCCCGCCAAAAAAGCGATTCCGACGACGCTGCCGGAAGTAACCCTGGCCGACATGACCGGCAAACCCACCCGGCTCGACAGCTTCGGCGGCCGGCCGCTGATGGTGAATTTCTGGGCGACCTGGTGCGCGCCCTGCCGCCGGGAGATCCCGCTGCTCAATAAGATAAGAATGGAGCGCAAGCCCCAGAATGCCGAGATTGTCGGTGTTGCCGTCGATTTCAAGGAAGATGTGGCCAAATTCCTCACCAAGACGCCGCTGCAGTACCCGCTGCTGGTCGGTGAAGAGGACGGACTGGCCGCTGCCGAAGCTTTCGGCATGGGCATGGCCTTCCCGTTCAGCGTGTTCGTGGACAGCCAGAATCGCATCCTGACCATCAAGATTGGCGAGTTACACGAAGATGAGGCCAATTTCGCGTTCGATCGGCTTCAGGACATCGCCAAAGGCTCAATGACGCTGGAGGCCGCCCAATCGGCCGTCGGTGACGCTTTTCGCACGATGGCAGCCAATCGCGCACAGGCCGAGGCGGACGCCGCACCGGCCGGCGCGCATTAGAACGATTCCTGCCAGATTGCCGAAAGCCCCGCACGTTACCTGCCAATTACGGTAAATTCGCCGCCTTCGTTAACCCGGGGATGGTGTCGACGGCCGTTATGGCGCGCTTCTTATTACTCAACGGCCCGAATCTCAACCTGCTCGGTCAGCGTGAACCCGAGGTTTACGGGTCGGACACCCTGGCTTCCATCGAAGAACGTGCCAAAAACGCGGCCTCCCGCCTCGGGCACGAGCTCATCGCGTTCCAGAGCAACGCCGAGCACGAGCTCATCGACCGGGTGCAGACGGCGAAGGCCAATGGCATCAGCTTCGCCATCATCAATCCCGGTGGCTTCACCCATACCAGCGTGGCGCTGCGCGACGCCCTGCTCGGCGTGAAGCTGCCATTCATCGAACTGCATCTCTCCAATACGTTCGCTCGCGAAAAATTCCGCCACCACTCGTATTTCTCGGACATTGCCGTCGGCTGCATCGTCGGTCTCGGCGCATTGGGTTACGAGTTGGCTGTACAGGCCGCGGCAGCGCGCGTAACCACCCGTTGATGGACGGGCGTCCCGCCCGTTTGAAAGTTAATTACAGAGGCTTACCTTGGACATTCGCAAAGTAAAAAAGCTGATCGAACTACTCGAAGAATCGGGGATCGCCGAGATCGAGATCAAGGAAGGCGAAGAAGCGGTTCGCATCAGTCGCATGCCCACGGGCGGAATGATCACTCACATGCAGCCGGCAATCATGCAGGCGCCAGTGGCAGCTGCCGCGCCGGCCGCCGTTGCCGCGCTCCCGGCCACCGCGGGCGGCCCGCCCGCGGCCCCCGCGCGCCGCGCCAATGAACACGTGGTTGCCGCGCCGATGGTCGGCACCTTCTATGGTGCAGCGTCGCCGGGCGCGAAGCCCTTCGTCGAGATCGGCAGCGAGGTGAAGGAAGGCCAGGTCCTTTGCATCATCGAAGCCATGAAGATGATGAACCAGATCGAAAGCGACAAGGCCGGCAAGATCACCGCGATCATGGCCACCAACGGCGATCCGGTGGAATTCGGCCAGCCGCTGTTCGTCATCGAATAATTCCCGGCCCATGCTCGACAAAATCGTAATCGCCAACCGCGGCGAGATCGCGCTGAGAATTCTCCGCGCCTGCCGCGAGCTCGGCATCAAGACGGTGGCCGTGCATTCCACGGCCGACTACAACCTCAAGCACGTGTTGCTGGCCGACGAGTCGGTGTGCATCGGCCCGCCGCAGTCGCAGAAGAGCTACCTCAACATGCCCGCCATCATCAGCGCGGCCGAGGTCACCGACGCGGTGGGCATCCACCCCGGTTACGGCTTCCTCTCGGAGAACGCGGACTTCGCGGAGCGCGTGGAAAAGAGCGGCTTCACCTTCATCGGCCCGCGCGCCGACGTGATCCGCATGATGGGAGACAAGGTCTCGGCCATCAACGTGATGAAAAAGGCCGGCGTGCCCTGCGTGCCGGGCTCGGGCGGCCCGCTGGGCGACGTCCCGGAAGAGAACTTCAAGATCGCGCGCGACATCGGTTACCCGGTGATCATCAAGGCCTCGGGCGGCGGCGGCGGCCGTGGCATGCGCGTGGTGCACAGCGAAGCCGCGCTGTTGAATGCCATCTCCGTGACCAAGGGCGAAGCCCTGGCGGCGTTCAACAACGACCAGGTCTACATGGAGAAATTCCTGGAGCGCCCGCGTCACATCGAATTCCAGGTGCTGGCCGATCATCACGGCAACGTGATCCATCTCGGCGAGCGCGACTGCTCCATGCAGCGACGCCACCAGAAGGTGGTCGAGGAAGCGCCGGCGCCCGGCATCACCGACAAGCAGCGCGAGATGATGGGCGAGCGCGTGGTCGAGGCCTGCAAGGCCGTGGGTTACCGCAGTGCCGGCACGCTCGAGTTCCTCTACCAGGACAACGAGTTCTACTTCATCGAGATGAATACGCGCATCCAGGTGGAGCACCCGGTGACGGAGCTCATCACCGGCATCGACCTGGTGAAGGCGCAGCTCATGATCGCCTCGGGCGAGAAGCTGCAGTTCGCGCAGAAGGACATCAAGCTCACCGGCCATGCCATCGAGTGCCGCATCAACGCCGAGGACGCCAAGACCTTCATGCCCTCGCCCGGCCCGATCAAGCTGTGGCACGCGCCCGGCGGCCCCGGCATCCGCGTGGATAGCCATATCTACTCGGGCTACAACGTGCCGCCGCACTACGATTCGCTGATCGCCAAGGTCATCGCCTACGGCGACACGCGCGAGACCGCCATCGCCCGCATGCGCAATGCGCTGGCCGAGATGGTGGTCGAAGGCATCAAGACCAACACGGCCCTGCACCAGGAAATCTTCACGCACCAGGCGTTCCGCAGCGGCGGCCAGGACATCCATTACCTGGAGCGCCGTCTCGGCCTGAAGTAACGCTCGACCGGAAGCTCGTTTGCCGCAGATAGCCCTGACAATGAGCCTCGACGACCTGGACGCCGAGCGCGTCGAGGAAGCCTGCTTCGAGTTCGGTGCGCTCGCCGTGTCGTACACCGACCAGCGCGACGATCCGATCCTCGAGCCGGCGCCAGGTGAATTCCGGCTGTGGCCGCACTCGCGGCTGCAGGCGCTGTTCCCGTTCGACTGCAAGCCGCAGGAAATCGCCAGCGGCCTCGCGCATGTGCTGCGCGTCGACTCGTCGCGCATCGCCATCGAGACGCTGGCGGACAAGGTCTGGGAGCGCGAATGGCTGCGCGACTTCCACCCCATGTGTTTCGGCCGCCGCCTCTGGGTCGCACCTCACCACTCGCACGTGCACACGCAGGGCGCGGTGATCGTGCGCCTGGATCCCGGGCTCGCCTTCGGCACCGGCACGCATGCCACCACGGCCATGTGCCTCAGCTGGCTCGACGAACACGCGCACGACGGCCAGGTGGCCATCGACTACGGCTGCGGCTCGGGCGTGCTGGCGGTGGCCGCCGTGAAACTCGGCGCGCGCGAAGCCCACGCCTACGACATCGATCCGCAGGCGCTCACGGCCACCCGGGACAATTCAGTTGCCAACGACGTCGGCACGCGGGTTCACGTGCTTGCCGCGGATACCGAATTGCCCACCGGCGCCGACATCCTGCTGGCTAACATCCTGTGTGGGCCGCTGTGCGAGCTGGCGTCGCGCTTTGCCGCGCTGACGCGGCCCGGCGGCAAGATCGTGCTCGCCGGACTGTTGTCCACGCAGGCCGACGAGGTGACACGCGCACACGCACCGTGGTTTGATATCGCGCCATTCGCGACGCGCGATGGGTGGACGGCGCTCACCGGCGTCCGCCGGGGGGATTAACGCTTGTTCACCGTCTGCCCCAAATGCACGCTGACCCTGGTCGTCACGACCGTGGACCTGCGCGCCGGGCAGGGATACGTGCGCTGCGGCCGCTGCGCCAACGTCTTCAACGCACTGATCGCGCTGCGTGAGGGCGATCCCAACGCCAGCAAGACGCCACCCTCGAAGCCGCCGGCGGAGCCCGCGATGGGAGCCGGCGTGGCATTCGAACCGGAGCCAGAGCCGGCACCTGAACCGCAGCCCGCACCGCCTCCCCCGCCTGAGCCGGAGCCCGAGCCCGAACCGCTGCTCGAAACCGAACTTGAATTCATTTCCGAGCCAGAGCCAGAGCCTGACGCTCAGCCTGAGATCGAGCCTGAGCCGGTGTTCGACGACCAGCCGGCGCCCGCGGAGCTCGAAGAACCCTCGCTCGAGTTCGACGACTCCGCCACCGACGTGTCGGAGATTTTCATCTCGCCCTCGCAGGTGGAGCACGACACGACTTCGGGCAACTACGAGGCCGTGGTGCTGGGTGAAGAGCCGCTCTCGGAAGCGCCTGCCTACGTGCTGCCGGTCGAAGATCAATCGCCTTCGCACAGCGACACCGTCGCGCCCGGCGAGTGGTCGCTGCTCGATGACGATCCCCCGGCGGACTCGGAGTCGGTGATCGAAGAATCGCCGTTCGTGCAGGAACCGGAGCCGGAGCTCGCACCCGAACCCGAGGCCACACAGGAAGCGCCGGTGGGCGATCCCACCTGGGTGCAGGCGATGTTCGAAGAGGCCGAGGCGCAGGCGATGCACTCGCGCACCGCCGAGCATCGGACCCTGGAGACGCCCGTCGAGGACAGCAGCGACGAGGGCAGCGAAGAGCCCGCCGTGGTTCGCGCCGCACGCGACGTGAAAGGCGTGTCCGCCGCCAGCGGCGACACCGTGCTCGAGCCGCTGCTCAAGGAAATGCCCGCGGGTCGGCCCGCCTGGCAGTACGGCGCGGGCGTCGCGGCGCTGGCGCTGGTGCTGGTACTGCAGCTCCTGCATTACAACCGCCAGGCGCTGGTGCTCAGCCCCTCGATCGGCGCGCTGACCAGCAAGGTCTACGGGTGGTTTGGCGCCACGGTCACGCCGCGCTGGGATCTGAACTCGTACACCGTGAAACAACTGGGCGCCGAGGCCGAGGGCGGCGAAGGCACGCGTTTGAGAGTAAGGCTGTCGGTGCAGAACGACAGCGATCGCGTGCAACCGCTGCCGCTGCTTCGCCTCACGCTGCAGGATCGATATGGAAACGCGGTCGCCACGCGCGACCTCGAGCCGCGCGAGTACCTGCCGGCGCGCGCCGCGGGCCAGCGGCTGCTCGAGCCGGATCAACGCATCGACGCGGAGCTGCACGTGATCGATCCCGGCAAGGCCGCGATCGGATTCGAGATCGACGCCTGCCTGCGGGGCGACAGCGGCAACATCGGCTGCGCCAACGACGCCCGACGTCGCGGCGCGGGCTGACGCGATTTAACCGATATCACGTCATCATGATCCGCATCGGCCCTTACACGCTGGACTCCAACGTCCTGCTCGCGCCCATGGCCGGGGTGACCGACCGCCCGTTTCGCGTGATTGCAAGAAGCTTCGGTGCCGGACTCGCGGCGTCAGAAATGATCACGAGTGACGTGCGCTTATGGACGACGAAGAAGACCCGATCGCGCATGAACCACGAGGGCGAGCCCGAACCGCGCGTGGTGCAGCTCGCCGGCTCCGATCCCGAGGCGCTCGCCGAGGCGGCCCGTCGCAACGTCGACCTGGGCGCGCAGATCATCGACATCAACATGGGCTGCCCCGCAAAAAAAGTTTGTAACCGGTTGTGTGGCTCGGCATTACTCACCGATGAAGCGCTGGTTGGAAGAATTCTTACTGCAGTGGTAAATGCCGCCGGCGTGCCGGTGACATTGAAGACACGCACCGGATTCAGTCGCGACGCGCGTAATGGCGTGCGCGTCGCGCAACTCGCTGAATCGTGTGGCATCGCAGCGCTCGCCGTGCACGGACGCACGCGCGAAGATTTTTACGATGGCGACGCGGAGTACGAAACCATCAGGGAAATCAGAGCGCGCGTCAGAATTCCGTTATTCGCAAATGGTGATATCGACGGCCCGCAGAAAGCGCGCGCGGTGCTTGATTTCACCGGAGCAACAGGAGTAATGCTCGGTCGCGCAGCGCATGGGTCGCCGTGGATCTTCCGTGATGTCAATTATTTTTTATCTCACGGAAAAAATGCGCCCGCACTTCCACTTCGAAAAATTTGCGATACCATCCTCGCGCACCTCGAATCCCTCTACGACTTTTACGGCGAAGAGACAGGCATTCGAGTAGCACGCAAACACCTCGGTTGGTATTTCGGAAAGTTGCAGGACGCACCCGATGTCCGTCGGGAGTTGATGGCGGCTCAGTCGTCATCGACGCAGTTTGCGGTGACGAAAGAAAGTCTCGAACGTCTCATCGACGCCGAGGCCACCGTTGCAACCTGGGGAGGTATTGCGACAGGTGTAGAAGACAGTACGTGTTCAGGCTCGGGCACCGAACGATGGGGCGATTTCAATGACGGCGAAAACTTCACGGACCAGGAAAGACTCCGGTCGCAACGGCGCGCTTGAAGTGCCGCTCCGCAACCACGCCGAACGCGCCCTTTCCGATTATTTCTCCAACCTCAACGGCCACAAGCCGGCGCACCTGTACGACCTGGTGCTGCGCGAGGTGGAAGAACCCCTGTTCCGCGCCGTGCTCGATTATTCCGCCGGCAACCAGTGCCGTGCCGCGGCCATCCTCGGTATCAACCGGGGAACGCTGCGCAAGAAGATGCGCCAGTTCGGCCTCTCGGCCTGATTAGATGCTCGTGACGATTCGCAGGGCCCTGCTGTCGGTCTCCGACAAGACGGGACTGGTGGAATTCGCGCGCGCCCTGGCTGCGCGCAAAGTCGAAATCCTGAGCACTGGCGGTACAGCCCGCGCCCTGGTCGATGCGGGCATCCCGGTGATCGAGGTGTCCACCTACACGGGCTTTCCCGAGATCATGGACGGCCGCGTGAAGACCCTGCACCCGCGCGTGCACGGCGGCCTGCTCGGCCGTCGCGGCACCGACGATGCGGTCATGGCGAAGCACGACATCCCGCGCATCGACCTGCTGGCGGTGAACCTGTACCCATTCGCGGCCACCGTCGCCAAACCGGACTGCACCTACGCCGATGCCATCGAGAACATCGACATCGGCGGCCCCGCGATGGTGCGTGCCGCGTCGAAGAACCATGAATCGGTGACGGTCGTCGTCGATCCGGCCGACTACGCGCACGTGCTGGCCGATCTCGAGGCCAACGCCGGCGCCACCAGCATCGACACGCGTACTTCGCTCGCGGCCAAGGCGTTCGCGCACACCGCGAAGTACGACACCATGGTGTCGTCGTACCTGCTGAACCGCGAAGCGCAGTCGGGGGAATCCTTCCCGGAAACTCTGCCGCTGGTGTACGAGAAATTGCAGGACCTGCGCTACGGCGAAAATCCGCACCAGCGCGCCGCGTTCTACCGCGAGCTCGGCGCCGCGGGCTCCTGCGTTGCCACCGCGCGCATGCTCCAGGGCAAGGAGCTGTCGTTCAACAACATCGCGGACACCGACACCGCCGTGGAATGCGTGCGCGTATTCAACGAGCCGGCCTGCGTCATCGTGAAGCATTCCAATCCGTGCGGTGTCTCCGCCGCCGTGTCGCTGGCGGACGCCTATGAGCGCGCCTACCGCACGGATCCCACCTCCGCCTTCGGCGGCATCATCGCCTTCAACCGCGAGCTGGACGAAGCCACGGCCTCGGCCATCGTCGCGAGGCAGTTCGTCGAGGTCATCGCGGCACCGTCGGTGTCGGCGGGCGCCGCCGCGGTGCTCGCTGCGCGGCAAAACGTCCGCGTGCTGGTCGTGGGTCCGCTGTCGAAGCCGCCGGGCTCCGAACTGGAATACCGCAGCGTGGTGGGCGGCCTGCTGGTGCAGACCCGCGACACCGCGCTCGCCGATCCGGCCACGTTCAAGGTGGTCACGCAGAAGAAGCCCACCCCCACGCAGTACGCGGACCTGTGGTTCGCCTGGCGCGTGTGCAAGTACGTGAAGTCCAACGCCATCGTGTTCGCGCGCGACGGCATGACCATCGGCGTCGGCGCCGGGCAGATGTCGCGCGTGTATTCGACGCGCGTCGCGGCGCTCAAGGCCAAGGACGAAGGACTCGAGGTCGAAGGCAGCTCCATGGCCTCGGATGCCTTCTTCCCGTTCCGCGACGGCATCGACGTGGCCGCCGAATACGGCATCAAGGCCATCGTGCAACCCGGCGGCAGCCGGCGCGACGATGAAGTCATCGCCGCGGCCGATGAACACGGCATGACCATGGTGTTCACCGGCATGCGCCACTTCCGGCACTAAGGTTCGCGCGTGAAAGTCCTGATCGTGGGTTCCGGCGGCCGCGAACACGCGCTCGCCTGGAAATGCGCGCAGTCGCCGAAGGTTTCCGAGGTGCTGGTCGCACCGGGCAATGGCGGCACGGCCACCGAGCCGCGCGTGCGCAATGTGAATGTGGCCGCCGAAGACGTGCCGGGCCTGGTCGCGCTGGCGAAACAGGAGCGCGTCGGCCTCACCATCATCGGCCCCGAGGCACCGCTGGTCATCGGCGTGGTCGATGCCTTCCAGGCCGCCGGCCTGCGTTGCTTCGGACCGCTGCAGGCCGCGGCGCAGCTCGAAGGTTCCAAGGCCTACACCAAGGAATTCCTGAAGCGCCACGGCATCCCGACCGCGGCGTACGCCACGTTCACGCGCGACACGTTCGATCCCTCCTGGGTGCGCGCGCAGCGCACGCCCATCGTCGTCAAGGCGTCCGGCCTGGCGGCCGGAAAGGGTGTGGTCATCGTCGACAGCGCCGACGAGGCCATTGCCACCGCGCAGTCCATGTTCGCGGGCCAGTTCGGCTCCGCCGGCGACCAGGTGGTCATCGAAGAATTCCTGCCGGGCGAGGAAGCCAGCTTCATCGTCATGGCCGATGGCAAGCACATCCTCACCATGGCCACCTCGCAGGACCACAAGCGCCTGCGCGACGCCGACGCGGGTCCCAATACCGGCGGCATGGGCGCCTACTCGCCCGCGCCGGTGGTCACGCGCGCGCTGCACGAACGCATCATGCGCGAGGTCATCGAGCCCACGATTCGCGGCCTGGCCAAGGACGGCACGCCCTACACCGGATTCCTGTACGCGGGAATCATGGTGCACCCGGACGGCACGCCCAACGTGCTGGAGTACAACTGCCGCTTCGGCGACCCCGAGACGCAGCCCATCATGATGCGGCTCAAGAGTGACCTGGTCGCGCTGTGCGAAGCCGCGCTGGATCGCCGCCTCGACCAGGTGCATGCCGACTGGGACCCGCGTGCCGCGCTGGGCGTCGTATTGGCCGCCGAGGGCTACCCGGAGACCGTGCGCAAGGGTGACCCCATCATCGGGCTGGACCGGGCCGCACGGCTGCCGGGCAAGGTTTTCCATGCGGCCACCCGGGCCGCGGACGGGCATGTATTCACCCATGGCGGCCGCGTATTGTGTGCCACCGGCCTGGGTGACAGCGTCTCGCAGGCGCAGGCCCAGGCCTACGCCCTGGTCGACGAGATTTCCTGGCCAGGCATGCAATGCCGGCGCGACATCGGCTATCGCGCCGTGGCGAGAGAAAAGTCCGGCAACTGAGCCGCAACTGACCACTGGTACGGTGTCGAGAATG
>Ga0070665_100004984_pt1 | contig 13774 bp, 13 predicted proteins | sample KBSS13metaG_FD_65862 | JGI IMG/M metagenome (GOLD analysis project Ga0070665, IMG submission 65862) | Switchgrass rhizosphere microbial communities from Kellogg Biological Station, Michigan, USA - KBS S1-3 metaG | ecosystem: Host-associated > Plants > Roots > Rhizosphere > Soil ... | reverse complement strand
GCGGATTTAACTTTCTCGCCGATGTCGGCGGGCGTGGGGCAAACGATGATTCCGGCGGCAGTCATGGCGGCCATTTTATCTTCGGCTTTGCCGCTGCCTCCGGAGATGATGGCTCCGGCGTGGCCCATGCGGCGGCCCGGCGGCGCCGTTTGCCCGGCGATGAAACCGATCACCGGTTTCTTCACGTGTTCTTTGATATACGCGGCGGCCAGCTCTTCGGCGTTGCCGCCGATTTCGCCGATCATGACGATGGCGTGGGTGTCGGGGTCGTCGTTGAAGAGCTTGATGGCATCGGTGTGAGTTGTGCCGATGATGGGATCGCCCCCAATGCCAATGCACGTAGATTGGCCGATGTTGAGGTTGGTCAACTGGCCGACTGCTTCATAAGTCAAGGTGCCGGAACGGGAGACGACACCGACGTGTCCGGCGAGGTGAATGTGCCCGGGCATGATACCGATCTTGCACTGTCCCGGAGTGATGATGCCGGGACAATTCGGTCCGATCAAACGCGTGGCGGGATGCGACTTCAGATATTCCCAGGCCTTGATCATGTCGTTTATGGGAATGCCTTCGGTGATGCAGACGACCAGGGCGAGCCCGGCGTCGGCGGCTTCCATGATGGCGTCGGCGGCGTAGGGCGGTGGCACGAAGATGACGGAGGCGTTGGCGCCAGTGGCCTTCACCCCTTCGGCGACGGTGTCGAATACCGGACGATTAAGGTGCTTCTGGCCACCTTTGCCCGGCGTGATGCCGCCGACTACATTGGTGCCGTAGGCGATGGCTTGCTGGGCATGGAAGGTTCCTTCTTTACCCGTGAATCCCTGGACCAGGAGGCGCGTGTTGCTGTTGACGAGGACACTCATGCGGCTAACTCCACAACTTTTTTCGCGCCGTCGAGCATGCCTTCGGCGATGGTGAAGTTAAGCCCGGAGTCCTTGAGGATGCGGCGGCCGAGTTCGACGTTTGTGCCCTCCATGCGCACCACGATGGGGTGAGTGACATTCAGCTCCCGGGCCGCAGCGACCACCCCGATGGCTAATGTGTCACATCGCAAGATGCCACCGAAAATATTGATAAAGACGGCCTTGACGGACTTGTCTGACAAAAGAATACGGAAAGCGTTGCGGATCTGGTCGGCGTTGGCTCCTCCGCCGACGTCGAGGAAGTTGGCTGGGCTGCCACCAGCGTACTTGATGATATCCATGGTTGCCATCGCGAGTCCCGCGCCATTTACCATGCAGGCGACTGTGCCGTCCAGTTTGATGTAGTTGAGGCCGAACTTCGAAGCTTCTACTTCAAGGGGATCTTCCTCGTTGAGGTCGCGCAACTCCAGGAGATCCTTGTGACGGAAGAGGGCGTTGTCGTCGAGCGTCAGCTTGGCGTCGAGTGCGTAGACATGGCCGTCCTTAGTGAGGATGAAGGGGTTGATTTCGGCGAGCGTGGCGTCGAGATCTTGGCTGGCGTGAGCGAGGGCCATCATGGCTCTGGCTGCGGCGCCGGCCATGGGACCGGGAACGCCAATGCCGAAGGCCAGTTTGCGTGCCTGGAAGGGTTGGAGCCCTAGGCCCGGCTCAATGGATTCTTTGAGGATGCGTTCTGGCGTTTTCGCAGCGACTTCTTCGATTTCCATTCCGCCATCGGCTGAGGCCATGAAGGTGTTCTTGCCGGTAGCGCGATCGAGGACGATGCCGAGGTAGAGTTCGCGCTCGATCGGGAGTCCTTCTTCGATAAGGAGGCGCTGGACGATGCGGCCTTCGGGGCCGGTCTGGTGCGTGACGAGGGTGCGGCCTAGGATCTGGTCGGCGGCGATGCGGGCCTGGTCGGGGCTCTTGACAACCTTGACGCCTCCGCCTTTACCGCGTCCACCGGCGTGGATCTGGGCTTTGACGACGACTGTGCCTCCGAGGCGCTGGGCTGCCAATTCGGCATCAGGCACGGTGTGAACCACTTCGCCGCGGGGCACTGGTACGCCGTAGCGCGCAAGCAGGGCTTTGGCCTGGTATTCGTGGATCTTCATGTGGATAAGTGGAATGGAATTCCCAATATAGCGCACGCGGCCGGAAACGGGAGAATGCTAAATGGAATGGTGTCCACAAGGGACGTCGCGCACGCGAAAATGGTTCACATGCCGCGGGTGCGATTGTTTCACTGGAAATCTACGGAAGCCGGGCCGCTGATCGCGAAACTGAATGCGTCGGGATACCAGGTATTGCACAACGCAGAAACGCAGTCCCCATCGGTACGGGAGATCAGGGAGTCGGGCGCAGTGGCGGTAGTGATCGATTTGTCGCGGTTGCCATCGCACGGCAAGTACGTGGGGGCGTGGCTGCGGGGAACGAAGAGCACTCGGCACATCCCGCTGGTGTTTGTGGGTGGTGAGACAGAGAAAGTCGCAGCGATCAAGAAGCAGATGCCGGATGCGGTATATACGTCGGTGGCGGGTATCGGCGCGGCCTTGAGAAAAGCAGTTGCACATCCGCCGAGCGATCCAGTGGTTCCACGGCAAATGATGGAAACCGCACCCGGGCGAACTTCGGCGCAAAAGATGGGCATTCGTGAAGGGAACGCGGTTGCGTTGATCGATCCGCCCGCGGATTACTTGAAAGTGATCGGGGATTTGCCGAAGGGAGTGGTGTTGGAGGAAGACTTAAGGCAAGCCTGCCCGGTCACGATTTGGTTCGTGCATGATCCCGGTGAGTACGAATCAGCGTTGCCGCTGCGAAGAGCGTTGGCGGCTCGCAGCCGGTTATGGATCGTGTGGCAGAAGGGGCGTCGCGACGGACTGAATGGGAACTTCGTGCGCGAGCGCGCGCTGGCAATGGGACTGGTTGATTACAAGATTTGTTCGCTCGATGGAATGTGGAGTGGGATGGTGTTCGCGGTGAAGAAAGTGCGCGGTTAGTTATTAACGGCGTTCTTCGAAGTGGCGCAGGCGCGCGTCGAGTACTTCCTCCACGCGTCGGAGTTCGGCGCGCCACAGATCGCGCATGTCGTCGAAGCGGCGGTCGATGGCGTTGAACCGCGTGGTGACATGCGCGGCAAACAGGCCGAACATTGCGGCGTTGAACAGCATGGGGACGCCGATGGCGAGATAGAGTTGTTCGTTAGTCACCACAATTTAGTGCGCTCCGCCTGGCTTTATTCTCCCATGAATGGAGAGTGCGCGATGATAGAAGATCCATGTCGCTAGTGCCCTATCTTCACCGCGTGGCTGCGGGCGCGAATCTCACATCCGTCGAGGCCCACGAAGCCATGACGCTGCTGCTCGAAGGCGGCATGCATGACGCGGCGGTGGGTGCATTCCTGGTGTCGCTGCGAGTGAAGGGCGAGACGGCCTCCGAGCTCGCCGGGTTTGCGCGCGCGATGCGGGAGCGCATGGTCACTGTAGATGCCGGGCCGGGAGTGATCGACATTGTCGGCACGGGCGGCGACGACGCGGGAACGTTCAATATTTCTACTGTGGCGGCGCTGGTGCTCGCGGGAGCCGGCGCGCGGGTGGCCAAGCACGGCAATCGCGCGATTTCAGGGAAGGTCGGGAGCGCCGATGTGCTCGAAGCGCTAGGTGTACGCATCGCTATGACTCCGGAAGAAGCAGCGGTCGCCGTGCGCGAGATTGGATTGGGTTTTATGTTCGCTCCCAACCTGCATCCGGCGATGAAGAATGTACAAGGCGTGCGGCGTGAGTTGAAAATGCGCACGGTGTTCAATCTGTTGGGGCCGCTGACGAATCCGGCGGCTGCGCAGACACAAGTGATTGGAGCGCCATCCGTAGAGTTCGCCAAAACCATGGCGGAGGCGCTGGCAGAGTTGGGAACGGGACACTCTTATGTAGTGCACGGCGTGCTCGCGGGCGGTGGAGGGCTGGATGAAGTGAGTACGACCGGTTCCACCGAAGTCTACGAGGTGTGGACTGGCCGGGTGCAGAAGACTGTATGGATGCCGGAAGATTTCGGTATGCCGAAGGTCTCGCTGGATGCGCTTAAGGGCGGGGATGCGGCGGCAAACGCGAAGATTGCTTTGGATCTGCTAGGCGGGATGCAGGGTCCGAAGCGGGATATTGTCCTGGTGAATGCAGCGGCAGGACTCATGGCCGCAGGCTTGGCCGCAACCCCTCGCGAAGGGATTTCCAGGGCAGCCGAAGCCATCGATTCGGGCCGCGCGATGTCAGTCCTAAAGCAATTGCAGCGCGAGTTTCCGGAACACTTATAGCGATGCGCGCAGTCCCGATGGGTGTTCGTCACCGAGCGAATCAGGCCCCAGAATCCGCGAGCCTGAGCCGTGACCCCAGCCGAGCGCGGACATCCTGTCCGGATTCGCCGACAATACGATCTGCAACGGACTGCTTTGATCCGGGCCAGGAGTGCGAGCTCCCGCGCGGGGTGATACCAACGCCAGATATGTAAGGATGGCGTGGATGTCGCCTTCGGCGGGGGAAGCCATATCGAAATCCTGAGTGACTAGACGGACGCGGTGGCCGGTCTCGCTCAGGCGGAAGGTTACGAAGGCGGCGCATTCGACGGCGGTTTCAAACCACGCGCGCTGATCGGCGGTGGCGTCAAGGTCGAGGAAGACGACGATCATCTGATCTTCGTCGCGAGCGAATTCGCGGACCTGCAGCGAACGCGTGTGCGCGGTGGCTTTCCAATCGACGTGGCGCGCGCTCTCCAACACCTCATAAGGCCGGATGCGGTAGAAATCGTGACCCGGGCCGCGGCGCCAGGCTTCGATTTCGCCGGCGATGGAATCGGTGAGCGATTGAAAGCCAGGGCGTGGATCGAGACAGGGGTAGACGATGACGTCGTGACGCAGTGTGACCGTCTCGCGGCGCTCAGCAAAACCGAATGGGAAACCGGTGGTGAGCTGAAAGGTGCGCTCGCTCTGGCGGCCGCGAGTTGGGAAGCGGAGCTCGATGGGTTCTTCGACGGTGACTCCCCCAGGGATGACGGGGAAGAAGAGAGCGCCTTCGTAGCCGCTGGGGCTGACGTCCCTGTGAGCGGCGGCGCGGCTGGGAGGGGCTCCCGTGACACGGATGCTGAAGGATGGCATCCAGCGCTTGAGATTCTTGAGGCGCACCGTGGCGCGGATAGTGCGGCGCGCGGAGATGTGCGGTGGCAGCAGGAGGTCGATTTCCAGGCCGGCGAGTGTGAGCTTGCTGACGAAGCCGGAGATGGCGAGGATCGATAGCATCGCTGCGAGGATGAGAAACAGAAGATTGTTCGCGGAGAGAACGGCGGCGAGGGTGACGACGACGATGGCTCCGCTATAGGCGAGTCCGGTGCGGGTGACTTGCTGGCGGAGGGCGCCGGGCCAGAGGGTGCGGAGGTTTTGCCACCAGTGCATGCGGGGGTTAGTGGCAGTCGGGGCGTTTGAAGGTAATGGTGACTGCGGTTCGTCGGCCGGGATGATCGGAATCTTGCGGCTCGGAAATAGCTATGTGTTCGTATTCCGTGAGGCGCATGGAGATTCTGCCGGCAGATGCGACGCCGCCACCTATTTCTTTGCCGCGCGCAGATAATGGGATCAATTCCTCGATCACTTGATCCATCTCTTGCGCCGATGCGAACCCGGGAAGTTTCACGTAGCTGCCCGGGGGTAGGTCGATCTTGCAGACTTGATGACCGGTCCCGTAACTCACGACGGCTTCAATGTTGGGGCGGACCTGGAAGGTTTCACGAGCCAACGGCTCTCCGTATTTGGCACGAAGAGTGGATGTGTCCATTTGGCCGAAAGCGGAGCAGCAGACCACGAACAGGATGAGTCTGGTAGTCATGCTTCATGATACTGATTCGGGTTTCGGGGCGGCTTGGGCGACACGGCCGATGGCATTGACCAGCTTGCGATAAGGGATTCTCGAGGGCCATTCGATGTCGATCCATTCGCCATCGCGCCAACTGGACGTAGACCAGCGGGTCAGGATCGCCAAGTGTTCTAGATTCGGGGCGCCTTGCGGCTCGATGGCGGCGACGAGGTCGCGCACGCGGCGGTCCATCGATTGACCGGCTCCGTCAACTTCGGAGAGCAGTAAGCGGCGAGGGGTTTGCCAGCATCCTCCGATCAGAAACCACAGATCGACGGCCTCGGGGATGGAGGACGGCACGACAGCAACTCCGGCGAGTCGGTGGAGGGTGCGCGGCAGCTCACCGGCGGCGGCTTGAACTTCGGCGATACGGGCGGTGCGCTGGTGGAGACGCTCGGCTTCCTCAAATTGCATTTCGGCGCTGGCGCGGTCGCGGGCTTGTTCGCAGGGGTCCTTGAGCGAAGCGCCACCGCTGCGCAGGAACTGCTCGACCCGGTCGGCTTCATGACGGTACTCTTCGATCGATACAACCGTCTGGCAAGGGCGCAGACATCGATTCATCTCGCCATAAATGCAGCCGGGGTGGGCGGGCGAGGGCTGGAGATTCTCTTCGCAGCGGCGGATCTGGAAGAGGTCGAGGAGTTCGTTGTTGAAATGTTCGGCGGCGGCACGGGTGGCGAAGGGTCCGTAGTAGAGGCCGCGGCCGAGGCGGGTCGTAACCATGGTGCGCGGGAATTGGTTGTCGAGCGTGAGACGCAAAAAAGCGGGAGGGTGGATGCGGACGATGCGCGCCCAGTCCTCAGGGAAATGTTTTTGCGCAAGTTCGAGGTGGGTGAGTGAAGATTCAAGCTGCGAGCCGGTGGGCCAGTATTCGATACGCTCGACTACACCGCGCAGGTTGAGGACGCGCGAGGCGCGGTCGCGTTCAGACAGCAGGCGGCGGAGGCGGCGGCGCAGGAGCGCAGTTCGCGCGAGGTACGGCGCACCCTCGCTCGCCCAGAGTAGAAAGACGGCGGGGCGATCGGGAATGGAGTCGAGATCGGATGGACTCGCGGTGCGAGGGTCCCGCATGAATTTATTGTCGCGAAGCGGCGGGCATGAAAGCTACAATCAAACCGTAAATGGAGAATCGAGCGATCGCGCGCATGTTGTCGGAGACGGCTGACCTGATGGAGATTTCGTCGGAGGATCCGTTTCGCATTCGCAGTTATCGGACGGCGGCGGGGGTGATCGAGGGGCATCCGGAACAGCTTGCGGCGATGCTGAAAGATCCGGAGAAGAAGCTTACCGATATTCCGGGAATCGGCAAGGGGATCGCAGCGGTGGTCGCGGAGATCGAGGAGCGGGGGAGCTTTGAGCGGCGTGATGAGATGCTGGGCAAATATCCGGCGTCGCTGCTGGAGTTGCTGAGCATTCAGGGGCTGGGTCCGAAGAGTATACGGCTGCTGTATGACACCTACAAGGTCCAGTCGGTCGACGACCTGGAACGCATTTGCAAGGAAGAGAAGTTACGGGAGCTGCCGCGGATGGGCGCAAAGCTCGAGGAGAAAGTCCTGCGGTCAATTGCGTCGTATAGGCAGCGTGCGGGGCGGTTCTTGCTGTCGTTTGCGGAGCGCGCGGCGGAGGAATTGATCGCCTATCTGAGCGCGGTGCCGGGCGTGGAAAAAGTCACGCCCGCGGGGAGTTTGCGGCGTTCGAGGGAAACCGTAGGCGACCTGGATTTGCTGGTGACAGGCCCGGGGGCAGCTGAAGCGCTGGAGAAATTCGTAGTGCACCCGAGGGTGCATGAGGTGCTGGGGAAGGGTCCGAACAAGGCCAGCATCAAGTTTGGACTGGAGGGCTTGCAGGTGGATCTGCGGGCGCTGGCGACGGAGAGCTATGGCGCGGCGCTGCTGTATTTCACGGGGAGCAAAGAGCACAACATTGTTCTGCGCTCGCGGGCTCAGAAGATGGGCTTAACGCTGAACGAATATGCGCTGGCGCGATTGGATGACGAATCTCCGGTGGCGAGCGCGACCGAGGAAGAAATCTACAAAGTACTAGGGCTGGATTGGATTCCGCCGGAGCTGCGCGAGAACTCAGGCGAGATCGACGCGGCGGCGGAGCATCGGTTGCCGAAATTAGTGGAGCTGAGCCAGATGCGTGGCGATTTGCACATGCACACGACGGAGAGCGATGGGCGCGCGACGTTGGCGGAAATGGCGCAGGCGGCTCGCGAGCGGGGGCTCGACTACATCGCCATTACGGATCATTCGAAATCCCTAGCAATGACGAATGGGTTGGATGAGAAGCGAGCGGTGGCCTTTGCGCAGCAGGTTCGCGAGATGAACCAAAAAGAGTTGGGACTGCGCGTGTTCTCGGGGCTCGAATGCGACATCATGCGCGACGGGGCGATGGACTTGTCGAACGATGCGCTCGCGGAGCTGGATTGGGTAGTAGGCAGCGTCCACAGCTACATGAATCTGGAACCGGCGGAAATGACGGATCGGCTGCTGCGCGCACTGGAGTGTCCGTCGCTGCGGGCGATCGGGCATCCCACGGGCCGCATCCTGTTGCATCGCGATCCATTTCCGTTCGATTTTGAAGCTGTGGCGGCTGAGGCAGCGCGGCGCAATGTGTACCTGGAGATCAACGCGAGTCCCGAGCGGCTGGATCTTTCGGCGACGCTGATCCGCACGGCGAAAGCGAAGGGCTGCAAGTTTGTCGTTTCAACCGATGCGCATCATCCAAAGCATCTGGCCAACATGAATTACGGCGTGCGCATGGCGCGGCGGGGCTGGCTGGAGGCGGGCGACATACTGAACACGCTGCCCGCGGACGAGTTTGCGAAGGTCATTCGAAAATGAAACTAATTTCCTCGAAAGAAATCACGAAGAATCGGATCTTTACTGTTACGCAGGATCATGCTGTCGACGATGACGGATTTGAAATCGAGCGTGCCATCGTACATCATCGCGGCTCGGCGGTGATGATGCCGGTGGATGAGAAGGGACGAATTCTACTAGTTCGCCAATACCGTCTGGCCGTCAGGCAATCGATGTGGGAGTTGCCTGCGGGGACCGTCGATCCCGGCGAGAAGCCGCTCCAGACGGCGCGGCGCGAATTGGTGGAAGAGACGGGATACCGCGCCAAAAAGTGGACCAAATTGGCGGAGTTTTATCCCAGCCCAGGGTTCTTGACCGAGAAAATGACGATCTATGTGGCGACCGGGCTCACGCCCGGCGAGGCCACACCAATGGACGACGAGCGCATTGAAACCCGCTGGTTTAAGGCGAAGGAAATCGACGATATGATTCGCACCGGAAAAATCATGGACGCGAAGACCAATGTCGGATTCCTTAGGTGGAGGCGGTATCTCGCAAAAAAGTAAACATCGCAGCGAGCGCCTGCGCGCGATGGCTCACTTGCATCTTTTGTTCGATGGACGCTTCGCCGAAGGTGCAGCCGAAGGGCTCGTGGTAGAAGAGGGGATCGTAACCGAAGCCGCCGGAGCCGCGTGCTTCATCGATGATGCGGCCTGCGACTGCGCCGCGGAACGTCTTCACCAATTTGCCGTCGTGCACTAGGGCGATGACGCAGACGAAGTGGGCGGTGCGGTTCTCTACGCTGCGGAGACGTTGGAGTAAGAGCGCGTTGTTGGCGGCATCCGTCGCGTGTTCTCCGGCGTAGCGGGCTGAGTAGACGCCGGGTGCGCCGTCGAGTGCATCGACTTCCAGGCCGGAATCGTCGGCGAACAAATAACCGTTGTTGTGCTGTCCGTAGGCAACGGCTTTCTCAATAGCGTTGGCTTCGAAGGTGTCGCCGGTCTCGTCTGGCGGTGGGACGGTCTTCGGGAGCGCGCGCACGTCGAAATCAGGCGCGGCTAACTGAAACTCGCGCAGCTTACCAGGATTGCTGGTGGCGCAGTAAACGATCATGCAGCTTCGAGAGACTTTTGGACGACGATCAACTCGGCGATGCCAACGCGGGCCAAAGCCACAAGAGACGCCAATTGCGCGTCATCGAACGCGGTCTTTTCGGCAGTTGCTTGTAGCTCGACGAACTGGCCGGAGCCGGTCATGACTACGTTCATGTCGACCTCGGCTTGGGAATCCTCTTGATAGCAGAGGTCCAGCATGGGAACGCCGCCGACGATGCCAACACTGGTGGCGGCAACGTAATCGCGAAGCGGATTGCGCTTCAGTGTGCCGAACTTCATTAGCTTGCGGATGGCCACTGAGAGTGCGATATAGGCGCCTGTGATGGCTGCGGTGCGCGTGCCTCCGTCAGCTTGCAGGACGTCGCAATCGAGAATGATACTGCGCTCACCGAGCGCATCGAGATCGACAATAGAGCGCAAGGAACGGCCGATCAGGCGCTGGATTTCCATAGTGCGTCCCGACGCCCGGCCTTTTGAAACTTCGCGCGGCGTGCGTGTGGCAGTGGCGCGGGGCAGCATGGAATATTCGGCGGTCACCCAGCCCTTGCCGGAATTGCGCAGGAAGTGCGGGACTGTATCTTCAATGGACGCGGCGCAGAGCACATGCGTGTTGCCCACTTCGATCAGGACCGAGCCTTCAGCCGTAAGCAGGTAGTCTTTCGTGATCTTGAGCGGGCGCAGTTGATTGGGCTTGCGTTGGTCGATTCGCATATGAGTTTAGTTGCTGGACTTCAGGAGTTCGTAAAAGAGCAAGGAGAGGAGTGCCGCGCCGCCCAGGATCAACAGTAGACATGGGATTGCGGCTGCATTGGAACGCGCGGTGGGGGCTTTGCGCGAACCGGCCGCTTTGAATTTTGCCATGGGAGAGTAACTTCCATAGGTTTAACACAACGGGATGTAGCACAATGAAACTATGAACCCGAGCGGCGTGACCGCGGCTCCGCGCATCGTGAACCGGTTCTTCGAATTCTCTCTGCTGGGGATGCTGGCGGCGGGGTATTTCGCGGTGCTGGGGGCCGGTTATTTGGATTGGCCGACGGCGATGCTCACGCTGCTGGGACTATGCGCGCGTGCATTGGCAGTGGCGGGTATGGTCAAGATTGAGCCGCCTCCGCGGCTGGTGGCGGCGCTCGCGATCGCCTACATTGGTTTTTTCCCGCTCGATTACCGTTATATCTCCGGAACATTTCTTGCGGCCACCGTGCACATGGTGTTTTTCCTGGCGGTGCTGAAACTGTTGACCGCGAAGACGGCGCGCGATTTCGGATATCTGAAGGCCATCGCGGGGCTGGAACTGATCGCGGCCGCAGTTCTTTCGGAGGGGCTGAGTTTCCTCGCGTATCTGTCGGTGTTCGTACTGTTCGCAATCGCGACGTTTTCCAGCGGCGAAGTACGGCGGGCCGCGGGAGCCCAAGTGGTGGTGTCGCGCGGCGGGCTTAAGGCGTTTTCGCGGCGATTGGGAGTGGTATCGGCGTGCCTCTTCGGCGGAATCCTCTTCATGACGGTGTGCTTGTTCTTCGTGCTGCCGCGCACGGCGCGCGCCGCGTTCGAGCGTTTTGCGCCGGCTCGCTATCGGCTGACGGGATTTTCAAATAACGTAACGCTGGGTGAGATCGGCAGGATCAAGCAGAGCAGTGCGCCGGTGATGCATGTGCGCTCGTATCAAGGTGAAGGTTTCTTGCCGGTGAAGTGGCGCGGCGCCGCGTTGGCGGAGTTCGACGGCAAGCGCTGGTTCAATCCGCCGGGCGCGGAGCAGGCAATACAGGTGGAAGGCGGCCAAGTGGTGGTGCGCTCCGCTACAGAGGGCGCGAGCCGCGGACCCAATCTGATTTATCAGGTTCACCTGGAGCCGCTTATCGCCGACACTTTGTTTTTCGCGGGCACGGTAGAGACCATCAAGATCGATGTGCGGTATCTGCGGTATTCGAGGGGCGGCGGTTTCCACGTGTCGCCGCGCTACGGGAATCGCGGGTTGAACTACAGCGCGTATGGATTCTTGCCCAACGAGTGGGCTCCGGGGCGCTACTCCGCGCAACTTCCGCAGGGCATTCAGCGCGAGTACCTAACTCTCCCGCAAACGGATCCACGAATTTTCGAGTTGGCGCAGCAGATGACCGCAGGAGCCGAGACGCGGGCGCAAAAGGCACGAGCCATCGAAGCGCACTTGCGGCAGGATTATGGATACACGCTGGAACTGCTCTCGAAGCCAGTGGACGATCCGCTGGCGTACTTCCTGTTCGTGCGCAAGAAGGGGCATTGCGAATATTTCGCGTCGTCGATGGCGGTGATGCTGCGGACACTGGGGATTCCGTCGCGCGTGGTCACAGGGTTTCAGAGCGGCGTCTATAATCCGATGACCGGTTGGCAGGTGATTCGCGCGTCGGACGCGCATAGCTGGGTGGAGGCATGGATTGAGGGGCGGGGCTGGACTACGTTCGATCCGACGCCGTTCGATACGTCCGGTGGCGAGCAGGGGTTGATGAGCCGCCTGGCGTTACTGTCGGACGCTGCCTCGCAGGTCTTGAACGACTGGGTCATGAACTATGACCAGGACCATCAGGCAGAACTATTGGCGCGCGCGCAGGATGCACGGCGGCGTTTCCGGCTGCCCGATTTCGACGAGGTGGCCGCGGGGTTCACCGACGCGGGCCGGGCGGGTCTGCGGTATTTGCCGTTAGTGGGTGGCAGTATCGCAATCGTCATTCTATGGCTTTTCTTCGGACCCGCGGCGCTGAGATGGTGGAGGCACCGGGCGCGCGTGCGTAAGGTGGAGCGCGGGGCAGGCGATCCATCGGACGCGACAATACTCTATCAGCAGATGCTCGAGTTGCTGGCGAAGCGCGGTATACAGAAGCCGCCATGGTTCACGCCGGTGGAATTTGCACGCGTGGTGAGGGCTCCGCAAATGGCGACGCTGGTGGAAGAGGCGACCGCGGCTTACAACGAATTGCGCTACGGCGGTAGGAATGATGCGGCGCCACGGATGCTGCGCGTGCTGGAGCAAATTCGGCAATTATAATCGGACCTGTGACCGAATACAGCGTTCGAGAGCAGCGCGGCTGGTATCTCTACGATTGGGCCAACTCTGCCTTCGTCACAACGGGCGTTGCGCTGTTTCTGGGCCCGTATTTGACCGCGTTGGCGAAGGCGGGCGCGGATGCGAATGGGCTGGTCCATCCGCTGGGAATTCCGGTGGACGCGCGCAGCTACTGGAGCTACCTGGTAAGCCTGTCGGTGATTCTGCAAGTTCTGGTGCTGCCGATTGTGGGCGCGGGTGCGGACTACGGACATCGCAAAAAACAATATCTGGCGGTGACGGCATATGCGGGCGCTTCTGCGGCAACCGCGATGTTCTGGCTGCAGGGGAGCGCGTATCTATGGGGCGGCGCGCTGTTCATTTTCGCCAACGTATGCTTTGGAGCGTCGGTGGTGGTTTATAACTCTTTCCTGCCGGAGATCGCTCCGCCGGAACAAAGAGATGCGGTGTCGTCGCGAGGATGGGGGATTGGATACATCGGCGGCGGCGTCTTGCTGGCGCTGAATCTGCTGCTTTTTTTGAACGCGAAGCGAGTCGGCATTACAGAGGGGATGGCGGTGCGGCTGAGTTTAGGCTCGTCCGGAATATGGTGGGCGGTGTTCACGATTCCGACGCTGCTGGCGCTCCACAATCGCGGTCCGGCACATGCGCTTCCGGGCGGAAAGCGGGCGGTGGGAGCAATCCTAGGGCAACTGCGGCATACACTGGCGGATATTCGGCGCTATCCGCAGAGCATGATGTTTCTGATCGCGTATCTTTTATATAATGACGCGATTCAGGCGGTGCTCGCGCTGGCTTCGCAATTCGGCAATGACGAGTTGAAGATTCCGGTGTCGTCTCTGACAATGGCGATTTTGATGGTGCAGTTTGTGGGGTTCTTCGGGGCCATCGGATTTGAGTGGGTAGCCTCGGCTGTGGGCGCGAAGCGAGCCATTATGGTGACGCTGGTATTGTGGACGGCCACGCTGATTTACTTGTTCGCGTTGGTCTACACGACGCGCGACTTCTTCATCGCGGCGGC
>Ga0070665_100004981_pt1 | contig 13775 bp, 16 predicted proteins | sample KBSS13metaG_FD_65862 | JGI IMG/M metagenome (GOLD analysis project Ga0070665, IMG submission 65862) | Switchgrass rhizosphere microbial communities from Kellogg Biological Station, Michigan, USA - KBS S1-3 metaG | ecosystem: Host-associated > Plants > Roots > Rhizosphere > Soil ... | reverse complement strand
CCCCATGTCACAGCGCGACACCGTCCCGACGACGCCCGGTCGGTGGCTCCGTGCCGCCGCCTGAGCAGGTCGTCCTGCTCGACGACGAGGGCACGCCGGTCGGTGTCGCGGACAAGGCCACCGTCCACCGCGAGCGGACCCCCCGGCACCTGGGCTTCTCCTGCTATGGCTTCGACCGGACCGGACGGGTGCTGGTCACCCAGCGCTCGCGGCTGAAGGGGACCTTCCCGCTGGTCTGGTCGAACACCTGCTGCGGCCATCCCGCGCCCGGCGAGGAGCTCGAGGACGCGGTCCGCCGCAGGCTGCTGTACGAGCTCGGGATCCGCGCCCTGGACGTCGAGCTGGTGCTGCCGGAGTTCTCCTACCGCGCCCGGCACGCGGGCGTCGAGGAGAACGAGCTCTGCCCGGTTCTGGTCTGCCGCATCGCGGAGAGCCCGCTGGCCCGGCCGGACGAGGTCGAGGCCTGGCAATGGCGGTCGTGGGAGCACCTCGTACGGGAGGCCGCGTCGCCGGACTCGGTGCTCTCCCCCTGGGCCCGGCTGCAGATCCCGCTGCTGGCCGCGGCCCGTGCCGGCTCGCCCATCCGCTGACGTCCCACGAGAGGCAGGCACGACGCGGATCGCCGTCACCGAAGCGGCCGGGAACCTCTGCACGGCGGTGCTGCGCGCGCTCGCGGGGCACGACCTGCCTGGGATGTCGGCGGATGTCCGTGGATGTCCTTGGATGTCCGCGGATGTCCGCGGCCCGGCACCTGCGGCTGCGGCAGGTCGGCCCCTCACCGTGATCGCCCTGGCCCGACCGACCCCCGGACAGCGGAAGGGCCCGCCCCCCGAGGGGGACGGGCCCTTCACCGTGCGTCGGATCAGATGACGCGGACGCCCTGGGCCTGCGGGCCCTTCTGGCCCTGGCCGATCTCGAACTCCACTCGCTGACCCTCGTCGAGGCTACGGAAGCCGCCGGCGTCGATCTCGGAGTAGTGGACGAAGACGTCGGCGCCGCCGCCGTCCTGGGCGATGAAGCCGAAGCCCTTCTCGCCGTTGAACCACTTCACAGTTCCCTGTGCCATGTGTGTCTCCCTCTCAGGTGGGTGGGACCTCGCACCCTGTGTGCGGGATCCGGCCGGCCCTGGAGGCGATACGTAGCGCGTGTCCTTGAGGACCCGGTACGACTCACCGCCAACATGTTCCTGCGGCGTGCGTACACGAGCACCGAAACTGAACGACCTGCGAACAGCATAGCCCCTTCCGTGCGACCCGGTGGCCGCCCGTGTCCCGAGTTGTCCCCGGGACGTCCCGCCACGCCCCTGACCTCGGCGGATACGGCCGCGGATCAAGCGTGGTCGTGCGTGGCGGGTGGTGCGGCCGATGCCGGTCGACCGGATCCGCCGAGCCGGGGTCGATGTAACGCCCCGCGGCCCCGCGGCGCTGAGGTCGTGACGGGCCGGGCGTACCGCCCCCCACGCTCGGCCCGTCATCGACCGGAGGTGGTGGAGTGTCCGCAGTGGTGTGCCCGGAGACCGCGACACACCTGGGGCTCGACGGCGGGTTCGATGCCGGGCTCCACGCGGCCCTGGCCGCCGCCACCGCCGGGGACGAGGAGGCCTTCGTGGCCCTCTACCGCGACCTGCAGCCGCGGCTGTTCCGGTACGCGAGCGCGCTCGTCGGGGCGGAGGCCGAGGACGTCACCGCCGAGACCTGGCTGCACGTCGCCCGCGACCTGCGCCGCTTCACCGGCGACCTCGACGGCTTCCGCGGCTGGGTCACCACGATCTGCCGCAACCGCGCCATGGACTCCGCTCGGGCCCGCAGCCGACGCCCGGTGCAGGCGGTCGACCCGTCCGAGATCGCCGAGCCGTCCGGGGCCGCCGTCGTCGGCGACGCGCGGACCGACGACTCCGCGCTCGAGCGGCTCGGCACCCGCCGCGCCCTGGCGCTGATCCTCACCCTGCCCCGGACCGAGGCGGAGGCCGTGTTGCTGCGCACGGTCGTCGGGCTCGACGGCGCCACCGCCGCCCGGGTGCTGGGCAAGCGGCCCGGTGCGGTCCGGGTCGCCGCCCACCGTGGGTTGCGGAGGTTGGCCGAGCGGTTGGCCGAGCAGGACGGGGCCGAGCAGACCCCGGTCGGCGGGACACGGGAGGTCCGCGATGTCTGAGCCACGAGAGCGGCTGTCGGCGGCGGAGGCGGACCGGCTGCTCGACGGGGGTGGTCACCACCGCGACCTGCGCCGGCTGCTCGACGCCGCCGCCGCGCCCGGTGGTGCCGCGGGGTCTCGCGGAGAGCTCGCGGCGCGGGCGGCGTTCGTCGCGGCGGCCGTCGCCGAACCGCCCCCCGCGCGCCGGTCCCGGCTCGTCGCCGTCCGGACCGCGATCGCCGCGCTGGCCATCGCGGGTACCGCCTCGGGCGGCGTCGCGATCGCGGCGGGCGGGTCCGCACCGGCCCGGCCGGAGCCCACGACGACCCTCGCACCCGGGCCGGGGTCGGACCATCCGGCCGCCGTCGTCGGCGACGCCGCCGCGGCCGCGGCCGGAGCCGCGGCCCGCCGGACGACGCCGGTGGCGCCGAGTGGTGTCGGGTCCGACCCGGTCACCGGGGCGGACATCGTGGAGCGCTGCGGACCGGGCTGCACCCCCGCGTCCCCGCCCGCCGGCGCGGCGCGGACGCCCCCGAGCGCGGCGGCCGACGACTCCTCCCCCTCCGCGGGCGCCCCCGGCCAGGCCCGGCGAGCGGAGACCCCGGCGGGCCCCAAGGGGGAGAAGCCGAACGGCCGGGGGAACGGGTGACGGGCACCGGTCCGCTGCCGGACGGAGGAGCCTGTGCGTCAGCGGGATCGAGGCCGACCTGACGGTCCTGGAGGTGCGCGGCGAGATCGACACCGCGACCGCGGAGTCCCTGGCCGACGCTGCGGGCGCTCACCCGGCCCGCCGAGACGGTCGTCCTGGACCTGGGTGACCCATCTGGGCGAGGAGGAGGCCCTCGCCGAGGACGTCGCGATGATGATCTGCGTGTCCCGCTCCTGCTCGGCGCGGCTCGTCCTGGACCTCTGAGACCGGGACCCAGCCGACGAGCACCACGTGCAGGGCCCGTGCCCGCCTCCGACGCGGATCAGCCCGGATCGGCCGTGGTCACCGGGCGTCCTCCTCGGCGCCCTGGCGGGCGTCGTAGCGCAGGCGGGCCTCGCCCATCTCCGCCACCGACGCCTCCAGGAGGTCGGCCAGGCCCTTCATCCGGTCCGCGACCCGCTCCCCCAGCGCGGTCAGCGTGTACTCGACGCGGGGCGGGATCGCGGAGTGCACCTCGCGCACGACGAGCCCGTCCCGCTCGAGGGTCTGCAGGGTCTGGGACAGCATCTTCTCGCTGACCCCCTCGACGCGGCGACGCAGGGCGTTGAACCGGAACCCGTTCTCGCGCAACGCGAGCAGGGCGAGGATGCCCCACTTGCCCGCGATGTCCTCCAGCGCGCCCCGCGACGGGCAGTTGCGCGAGAACACCGAGACGACGAACTCGTCCGTCGGGTCGGACGCCGCTGTGCTCATGCTCTCAGCGTACAGCACTACCTATCCTGCTAGCGCTGTGTAATAGTTAGTGCCATCACTTCAGCAAGCGCCTGTCTCGAGGAGAGCATCATGACCACCTACGCCGTCACCGGAGCGACCGGACACCTCGGAGCGCTCGTCGTCGAGGCCCTGCTCGAACGCGGGGTACCCGCGTCGGACGTCGTGGCCGTCGCCCGCACCCCGCAGAAGGCCGCCGCACTGGCCGACCGTGGCGTCACCGTCCGCGAGGGTGACTACTCGAAGCCGGAGACGCTGGCCACGGCGCTCGCCGGCGTCGACGTCCTCCTGCTGGTGTCGGGCAGCGAGGTCGGGCAGCGTGTCCCCCAGCACGCCGCGGTGATCGAGGCCGCGAAGGCCGCGTCCGTCGGGCGGATCGCGTACACCAGCGTCACGCGGGCCGACACCTCCGCGCTGGTCCTCGCGCCCGAGCACAAGGCGACCGAGGAGCTGGTGCGCGCCTCCGGCCTGCCGTTCACGGTCCTGCGCAACAACTGGTACATCGAGAACTACACCGGCGGTCTCGCCGACCACCTCTCGCGGGGCGGCATCGTGGGTGCCGCCGGGGACGGCCGGATCGCCGCCGCGACCCGCGCCGACTTCGCCGCCGCGGCCGCCGCCGTCCTGACCGGGGACGGGCACGCGGGCGCCACCTACGAGCTCGCCGGGACCCCGTTCACGCTCAAGGAGCTCACCGCGGTGATCACCGACGTCAGCGGGACGACGGTGGGCTACGACGACGTCACCGGCGCCGAGCTCGTCGCGATCCTGCAGGGCGCCGGGCTGGACGAGGGCACCGCGGGCTTCGTCGCGGCGCTCGACGAGGGCATCGCCCGCGGCGACCTCGACATCGACAGCGACGACCTCCCCCGGCTGCTCGGCCGCCCGGTCACCCCGCTCGCCGACGCCGTCCGGGCCGCCCTCTGAGACCCGGGGGTCCCCTCCCACTACCCGCGACGGCGGTCGTACAGGGCCCGCGGATCCATCTTCCCCGTGACGAGCGCGCGGGCCACCTCCGCGAGGCGCAGGTTGTGGTGGCGTGAGTAGCCGCGGAGCACCTCGAACGCCTGGTCCATCGCGATCCCGCCTGCCTGGGCGAGCACGCCCTTGGCCTGCTCGATCACGACCCGGCTGGTCAACGCGGTCTGCAGCTGCTCGGTGACCACCTCGCCCCGGCGGACCGCCCGCTCGGCGAGGATCCCGATCGACGCGACGTCGGCGAGGGCCTGTGCCAGCGCGAGGTCCTCCTCCGGCAGCGGACCGGCGGTGCGGTGCAACAGGTTCAGCGCCCCGATCGCCTCCCCGCGCAGCCGCAGCGGGAGCGCGTGCACCGACCGGAACACACCGTGCTCGGCGACGGCGGTGATGAACGACGGCCACCGCTCGGTGTCGGCGAGGTCGGTCACCGTCACCGGGGAGAGGGTCCGCACGCACTCCACGCACGGCCCCTCGCCCGCCTGCAGCTGCAGCAGCTCCAGGAAGGCCGCGTCGTCGTTCGACGCGGCGACGGTGCGCAGGCTCCCGTCGGGGTCGAGCAGCAGGATCGCCGCTGCGTCCGCCGCGAGCACCGCGACGCAGTGCGTCACGAGCCGGTCCAACAGGTCGATCACGTCGTAGTCGTCGACGAGCGTGTCCGCCAGCTCGACGAACGCCCGGCTGACCAGGCGCTCCCGCGTCCCGCCCGCCCCCGCGCGTCCGTCGGGATCCCGGGGATCGACCTGCATGGGCACTTCCTCATCTCTCGCGGACGCTCGCGCGGGGACCCCGCAGGCGGGTGTGACGCAGCCGACCGAGCGCCCGGCGGCCTCGATCGGCCCTCCCCCGGGAGTCGGCGCCGAACCTCCCCCGCTCGTCGCCCCCGAAGGATGGCATGCCCTCCCTCCACCGACCTCGCTCACCCCGCCCGGAACCGCGCACATCAGGGCAGGCCCACGTTCCGGGGCGACCCCGACCCGGGTGGACTGCCCCGCGATGAATGAACCCGATCGACGAATTCCTCGTACACACGGCAAATCGGACACCACGAGGAGCCACCCATGCGTCGATCACTCCGTCTCGCCACCGTCGCCACCCTGTCGGCGGGACTCGTCGGGCTGGGGGCGGGCACGGCCGCCGCCCAGGACGTCGAGGTCGCGGAACCCGCCACGTTCACCAGCATGTTCACCGCGATGGCGACCCCGGACATGGTCGTGAACAACGACGGGGTGGCCACCCCGGGCGAGGCGGGCGCCACCGGCACCTTCCACTACCGGATCAACAGCGAGACCGAGGTGATCTGCTACGACATCACCCTGGACGGGGTGACCCCGCCGTACCAGAGCCCCGCCCGCACGGCGACCCACATCCACGAGGGCGACGCGGGCCGCGCCGGGCCGCCTCGCATCGCGTTCCCGAACCCCGAGGACGCCGGGGACGGCACCCTGCGCAGCGAGGGCTGTCTGCAGGGCCCGTTCACCACCGGGATCATGGCGAACGGCAGCGACACCGGCACGGGGTTCACCCTGGCCCGGATCGAAGCGGACCCGGCGTCGTTCTTCACCGACACCCACACCTCGACCTTCACCGCGGGTGCGGTGCGCGGACAGCTCACCGAGGTCCCGATGGGTGGGGTGGAGACCGGGGCGGGCGGCACGACCGGCACCGAACCGGCCCTGGCGGCCCTCGCGATCGGCACGACGGTGGCCGCGGGCGGATACGCACTGCGGCGTCGTGCGCGGTCCTGACCGCGGGATCCGGACGCTGCTGATCCCGGTCGCGGCGCTCCTTCTCGCCGGGTGCGCCGCAGGCATCCCGCCCGCGGTGCCCCCGGCGTCGAGCCCTCCCACCGGGGACCTGAGAGCCTCGATCACGGACGCCGGGGACCCGAGAACCGAACCGGTGGCCGTCCGGATCCCCGCGATCGGGGTCGACTCGCCGCTGGATCCCCTCGGCATCGCCGCCGACGGCACCGCGGAGGTGCCCGTCGACCACGCCCGGGCAGGCTGGTTCGCGGGCGGCGGGCGCAGCTCCGCGACGGTGCTGCTCGGCCACGTCGACTCCCGCTCCGGGCCCGCGGTGTTCTTCCGGCTCCGGGAGGTTGCCCCGGGCGACGCCGTCGAGGTGGTGCGGGGCGGGACCGTCGACCGGTACGTCGTCGAGCGGACCGAGCAGGTGTCGAAGGACGCGTTCCCCACGTTCGCCGTGTTCGGCGCCACCGCCGACGACGTCGTCCGGCTCGTCACGTGCGCCGGCGACTTCGACCGGGGCGCCCGCAGCTATACGGACAACCTCGTCGTCCACGCCCGGCGGGGGTGAACGGAATCGGCCCGGCGTCCGTACGTTCTCGGGGAGGATCGACCGTGGTGAGAGTCGTGGGGCGGCGGAGACGCCGTCCGGCCGGGTCGGGCGCGAGCCTGGACACCGAGCGGGGGCTGCGTGGTGCCTACGCCGCACACGGAGGCGAGCTGTACCGCTTCGCGCTGCGCCAGCTCGGGGACGAGGGCGCCGCCGAGGAGGTCGTGCAGGAGGTGTTCCTGCGGGCGTGGCGGCGCGCCGACGCCTTCGACCCGGAGATCGCGAGCCTCCGCTCGTGGCTCTACGCGATCGCCCGCAACGTCGTGATCGACGAGGCCCGACGGACCGCCTCCCGCCCCTGGCGGCGCACCCTCACCGACAGCCCCCAGGATTCCCCCGAGGCCCCGGTCACCGACGGCATCGACCAGGCCGTCGTGGACACCTGGGTCGTCGAGGAGGCACTGCGGCGCATCCGGCCGGAGCACCGCGAGGCCATCGTCGCGACCCACCTGCGGGGCCGCGCGTACGCCGACGTCGCCACGGAGCTCGGCATCCCGATCGGGACGCTGCGCAGCAGGATCTTCTACGGCATGAAGGCGCTTCGCCTGGCGATGGACGAGATGGGGGTGGAGCAGTGACCAGGTGGACCGGCGACGACGACCACCGCGCCCTGCGCGAGATGCTGGGCGCCTATGCCCTCGGCGGGCTCACCGGCGCCGAGTCCACCGCGCTGCGGGCCCATCTCGACGGCTGCCCGGCCTGCCGCGCCGAGCTCGACGAGCTGCGTCCGGTCGCGGCGGCGCTCGCCGCCGTGGATCCGGCCGTGCTCGACGACACCCCCCTCCCGCCCCTGGGACTGGCCGACCGGATCGTCGCGCGCACTCGGGGCGTGCCCCGCCCCACGGCGCATCGGTCCACGCTGCTCGTGGCGGCCGCCGTGCTCGTCGCGGCGCTGGTCGGCGGCGGCGCAGGCTTCATCGTGGGCAGTGGACCCGCCGTTCCCCGGGAGGCCGTCGCCGTGCGCACCCTGGCGAGCACGGTCCAGGCCTCCGCCACCGTCGTCCCGCACACCTGGGGCATCGAGATCACCCTCGACGCCGACGGGTTCGAGCCCGGCACCGCCTACCGCGTCGTCGTCACCGACAACACCGGCCGCATGGTCGAGGCGGGCGCGTTCGTGGGCACCGGGCGCGAGCCGATGGTGTGCAACCTCAACACTTCGGTCCTGCGGGCCCAGGCCGCAGGCTTCGACGTCCTCGCCCCCGACGGCACCGTCGTCGTCCACGCCGAGCTCTGAAGGGTTCCGACCCGACGCGACGGGGGGCCCGCGGCGATCTCCGCGCCACCGGCCGACCGGTCGTCGCCCGCCGTACCGCGCATGATTGAGTGAGGCTGTCCTTACTCATGAGCTCGGAGGTCGGTCATCGCGGTGCGGGGGGCGGAGACGGGGCTGCGGAGACGCATCCTGCGACGGCAGCGGCGGCGCGTGGTCGGGGCATCGCTGCTGCTCATGGGGCATCAGACCTGCGAGGCGCTGGTGCCGTTGGCCATCGGGGTGGCGATCGACAACGCCGTCGCGACCGGAGACGTGCGGTTGCTCGTGCTGTGTCTGGCGGGGCTGGTCCTGCTCTTCGGGGTGCTGAACACCTGCTACCGCTGGTTCGCCCGGCTCGCCCACGGCGCGGTCATCGACGAGGGCCACCTGCTCCGCTCGGAGCTGGCGGGGCGGCTGCTGCGGCCCGGCGCCGTGGCCCGCAGGCACGGTGAGCTGCTGACGATCGCCTCCTCGGACGCCGACCAGGCGTCGCGGGCGGTGATCTGGGTGTCCGGGCTGTGCGGGTCCGCGGCGGCCCTGGCGGTCAGCTGCGCGATCCTGCTGACCATCGACCCTCTGCTCGGCGGCGGGCTGATCGTCACGGCCGCGCTCATCACGCTGGCACTCAACGGGGTCTCCCCGCTGATCTCCCGACGGGTGAGCGGCCAGCAGGAGACCCTCGCCGCCGCCTCGGCGCTGGCGACGGACCTGATCACCGGGCTCCGCGTGCTCCACGGGCTCGGCGCGCAACGCCACGCCGCGGCGCGCTACCGCGAGGTCAGCGCGCGCGCCGAGGTCGCGGGCGTGCGGTCCGGGGTGGCCAAGTCGCTGCAGCTCGGCGCGACCGTGCTGGCCGCGACGATCGTGCTCGCCGTGTCCGTCGCCGCGGCGGGCCTGCTCGCGATCGACGGGACCATCACGATCGGCGCGTTCATCGCCGCCGTCGGCGCCGCGCAGTTCATCGCCGAGCCGCTCTCGGCGGCCGGGTTCTACCTGCAGATCGGGGCCGCCGCGAAGGCGAGCGCCGCACGGGTGGAGGGCGTCCTCGACGCCGACCAGACCGCTCCGGACCCGGCGCCCCCCGACGACGGGCTGGTCCTCGACGTCCCCCGCGGCTCGCTCACCGGGGTCGTCGCCGAGCCCGCCGTGGTCGAACGGCTGCTCGCCGGCCTGGGCGGGACGGACACCGGGATCGTCCTGCGGCTCGACGGCGGCCCGCCCGGCCCGGCGCACGTCGAACCGCACCGCACGCACCTGTTCGCCGGGACCATCGCGGACAACCTGGCCCTCGGCGCCACGGCGCGCACCCGGCCGACCGGGGACCCACGCGCCGCGATCGTCGCCGCGGGTGCCGCGGAGTTCGTCGACGCCCAGCCCGGTGGCCTCGACGAGCACGTCCGCGACCGCGGCCTGAGCCTGTCCGGCGGCCAACGGCAACGCCTCACGCTGGCCCGTGCGCTGCACGCCGATCCCCCGCTGCTCGTCCTGGTCGACCCGACCACCGCCGTCGACTCGGTGACCGAGGACGCGGTCGGCCACGGCATCCGGGAGCTCCGGCATCGGAGCCGTCCGGGCCCGCCGGACGCCGGGGGCGAGCGCACCACCGTCATCCTGACCAGCAGCCCCGTGCTGCTCGCCCACGCCGACCACGTCCTGCACGTCGGGCCGGACGAGATCGCCACCGGCACCCACCAGCAGCTCCTCGACCGCGCGGACTACCGCAGGAAGGTGCTCGGATGAACGAGCCGCCCACCTCGCAGTCCCCGCAGGCCCGGCTCCCCCTCGCCACCGCCGTCCAGGTCCGCCGGGCCATCGGCGGCCACCTGCGCGACCAGCGCCTGCTCGCGTGCGGCACCGCCCTGGTCGCGGCCCTGGCCGCCGCAGCCGGACTCGTCGCGCCCTGGGCGATCGGCACGATGGTCGACGCCGTGCTGCGCGGCGGGACGGCCGCCGAGATCGTCGGCCTCACCGGGCTCGTCGCGGGCGCGGGCCTGGTGGGTGCGGTGCTGACCGCGCTCAGCGCGGCCCTGGTCGCCCGGCTCGGGCAACGCGTCCTCGCCCGCATGCGCGAGGACACCGTCGACACCGCCCTGCGGCTGCCGCCCGGCACGCTCGAGGAGACCGGGCGCGGCGACCTGCTCAGCCGGGTCGGGGACGACGTCGGCGTGGTCAGCGAGGTGATCTCCGCCCTGCTCGCGCCGTGGATCGGCGCCGCGCTCACGGTCGCCCTGACCGTGGGCGGGCTGTTCGCGCTCGACCCGTGGCTGGCGGTCGCCGGCATGGCCGCGTTCCCGGTCTACGGGTTCGCGTTGCGCTGGTACCTGCCCCGCGCGGCCCCGCGCTACGCGGCCGAGCGGGCCGCCTTCGCCGACCGGGCCGAGGCGCTCGTCTCCTCCCTGGAGGGGCTGCCGACCCTGCGCGCGTACGCCGCCGAGGAGGAGCACGTCGCCCGCGTCACGGCGACGTCGGAGCGGGCCCGCGTCCTGTCCCGCGGCGTGCTGTGGTTCGGCACCGCGTGGGGGAAGTGGATGAACATCGCCGAGCTCGTCGGGCTCGCCGCGATCATCGGCACCGGGTTCGCGCTCGTGTCCGCCGAGTCCGCCACCGTCGGCGCGGTCACCGCGGCCGCCCTGTACTTCCACCGCCTCTTCAACCCGCTCGGACTGATCATCGCCAGCTTCGACGAGGTGCAGTCCGCCTTCGCCAGCCTGCAGCGGATCATCGGCGTCACCGCCACCGAGGTGCCCGCCGACGACGGCGAGGTCCCCCGCCCCGTCGGCGAGGTCGCCGTCAGCGGGGTGTCACACCGCTACCCCGGCACCGAGGCCACCGTCGTCCGGGACGTCTCGATCGGCCTCGCCGAGCACGAGACGGTCGCGTTGGTCGGGGCGAGCGGCGCGGGCAAGTCCACGCTCGCGCTGCTCGTCGCGGGTCTGACGGCGCCGACCGCGGGCCAGGTGACCATCGGCGGCGAGCCGGTCGAGCGCTTCCGGTCCGCGAGCCCCCGGCCGGTCGTCCTCGTCTCGCAGGAGGCGCACGTCTTCGCCGGTCCGCTCGTCGAGGACCTCCGGCTCGCCCGGCCCGGCGCCACGGACGCCGAGATCGAGGCCGTCCTCGCCCTGGTCGGCGCGGACTGGGTCGCCGCGCTGCCCGAGGGCACCCGGACCGTCGTCGGGGAGCTCGGGCACGCCCTGTCCCCGGAGGAGATCGCGCAGGTCTCCCTGGCCCGGGCGGCCCTCGCCGATCCCGCCGTCCTCGTCCTCGACGAGGCGACGGCCGAGTCCGGCAGCCGCGACGCCGCCCGGCTCGAGGACGCCGCCACCGCCGTCCTGCGGGGACGGACCGGCCTGGTGGTCGCCCACCGCCTGCGCCAGGCCGCCGTCGCGGACCGGATCCTGGTCATGGACGCGGGCCGGATCGTCGAGTCCGGCACGCACGCGGACCTGCTGGCCCGCGGCGGCCACTACGCCGGTCTGTGGAAGGCCTGGCACGGGGACTCCTGAGCGCTGTCCGGACTGCCAGAATGGAAGTGAGTGACGGCGACAGCAGCATCGACTCGGAGGGTCGACCCGTGGCGAGCAGGACCCGGCCCGAGCACCCGGAGTGTCCACTGTCGACGGCTCCGGGCCCTCTCGGCGGGTGGTGCGGACGACCGGACCGCGGGTGCCCCCTTCCGGGAGCGCCACGCCGAGGCTCCGCAGCCGGTCCGGTGACGGCATGACCGGACGCGCGGTCGTCGGGACGCTCCTCGCCGCCGCGGCGGGCGCCGTGGACGTCGTGGCGCTGGTCGCGCTGGGTGGGGCGTTCGCCGGGATCGTCACGGGCAACCTGGTGACCCTCGGCGCCGCGGGCGTCGAGCTCGACGCGGCCAGGCTCACCCCGATCGGCGTCGCCGTCGGCGCCTTCCTGCTCGGCGTGCTGACCTGGGCCCGCCTCTGGCGCGCCCGGCCGCAGGCGCTCACCGCTCCCCTGCTCGTCGAGGCGGCCGTCCTCGCCGCGGCGCTGGTCCTCTCCCTGTTCGAGGCCCGCTGGCCCGTCCTGCTGCTCGCGGCCCTCGCGCTCGGCGGGCAGAGCGTGATCGGCCTGCGCCTGGCGAACTCCACGACCTACATGACCGGCGTCCTGACCACCGCCGCCCACGACCTCGCCGCCCACGCCGACCGCCGCGGCGCGCTCGTGGCCCTCCGTCAGCTGCTCGCCCTCGTCGCGGGAGCCGTCGTCGCGGTGCTCCTGCTCGACGTGGGCCGGTGGGCGGCACTCGCGGTCCCCGTCGTGCTCGTCGCCACCGCGGCCGCCCTGACCCGCTCGTCGAAGCCGGCCTGACGCCTCACCGCGCCGCCTCGCGCGGTCCTCACCACCTGACGTCGGCCGCGGACACCACCTCGGTCGTCACCCCGGGGTACTCGGTGTCGGCGACGACGAAGTTGGTGAACGCGACCATCTCCCGCGCGCCGACGGGGACCGTGGTGCCGTCGGGCAGCGGGAGGTCCCACGGGCCCTCGTCGGTCGTGTGCCCGTCGGCGACCAACACGGTGTCGTAGCCCTCGACCTGCGAACGGCCTGCGGTGCTGCGGATGCAGGCGTCGGTGGCCGCGCCGCACAGCACCAGCCGGGTCGCGCCCAGTGCGTCCAGCCGGGCCTTCAGGTCGGTGTCGGCGAAGGAGTCGTTGTACCGCTTGCCCACGACCGGGTCGCCGTCGCCGGGCCGGACCTCCTCGACGATCTGCCACGTCTCGGAGCCCGGCACGAACGGCCCGGCCTCGTGCTGGATCCAGATGACCGGGACCTCGTCCGCCCGGGCGCGGTCGATGAGACCGCGGATGCGGCCGATCACGCCCTCGCGGTCCCAGCCCTCGGCGGTGTTGCCGTGCTGGACGTCGATCACGAGGAGTGCCGTCTGTGTGGCCGCCATGCGTCGCACGGTACCGGGGAAGGGCGGACGCGACCCCCGCCGGCACCGCCGCCCTGCTCGGCCGGTCCTGCTGCCTCCCGCGGGCGGCGAGCGGCAACGTTGGACGACGTCCGTGGAGGTTCAGGGCCGCGGTGCGGCGGCGGTGGTCGTGAGCACCCGCGCCGGCACCGTCCAGCTGGACCATGCCCGACCTCGTCGGGGAGAACCTGCAGGACGCGCAGAACGCCATCCAGCGCCTGACCGGCTACGCGATCCCGATCACCACGTCACACGACGCCACCGGCAACGGCCGCAACCAGATCTCCGACCGCAACTGGAAGGTCTGCAGCCAGAACGTCGACGCGGGGACCTCGATCTCCCCGGGGACGCAGATCGACTTCGGCGCCGTGAAGCTGGACGAGTCCTGCTGAGACCGCCGGGGCGTCACGCACACCGGACACGGCCCGCGCCGCCGGCCGTTCGACTCGGCGGACGAGTTCTCCTCGCACCGTCACCGTCACCGTCACTCAGGCCGAGGCCGCCTGTCGGATGACCTCGCGGGCGTGGGCCAGCACCGGGGCGTCGACCATGCGGCCGTCGACGACGAACACGCCGCTCTCGGTCTGGGCGGCGGCGAGGACCGCGTCGGCCCAGCGGATCTCGTCGTCGGAGGGGCGGAACGCCGCCCGGACGACGGCGACCTGCCTCGGGTGGATGCAGGCCTTGGCCGCGTAGCCCGCGGAGAC
>Ga0070665_100004980_pt1 | contig 13776 bp, 10 predicted proteins | sample KBSS13metaG_FD_65862 | JGI IMG/M metagenome (GOLD analysis project Ga0070665, IMG submission 65862) | Switchgrass rhizosphere microbial communities from Kellogg Biological Station, Michigan, USA - KBS S1-3 metaG | ecosystem: Host-associated > Plants > Roots > Rhizosphere > Soil ... | reverse complement strand
GGCCATGCGCGACCGGTACAAGCTTCCATTGTGCCAGAACGTTCCGGCTGGTTGGGACGCCCCCGGGTACCGGGGAGCACCGGACGGCTCCCCGCCGTTACGCCGCCCGGGACGACCGGGCGGCGTGCGGGGTGCCGGCCGCCGCGCGGCTACTGCGGAGGCAGCAGGTTCTTGAACTCGTCCGGCAGCTCGAACTGGCCGTCGCCGCCGTCGCCGAACGCCGAGCCGTTGCCGTCCTTGCGCGCCTGCCGCGCCGCCTCCTCGGCCTTGGCCTTGGCCGGGTTGCCCGAACGCGAGCGGCCCTTGGACTTGGAGCGCTGGTCGGCGGCCTTGGCCTTGGCCGACTTGCGCTTGGTGCCGCCCAGGCCCCCGGCGCCGGGCAGGCCCGGCATGCCGGGCATCCCGCCCTTGGCCATCTGCTGCATCATCTTCTTGGCCTCGAGGAAGCGCTCGATGAGGTTGTTGACCTCCTGCACCGTGGTGCCCGAGCCGCGGGCGATGCGCTGCCGGCGGGAGCCGTTGATGATCTTGACATCGTCGCGCTCGCCCGGGGTCATCGACTTGATGATGGCCGCGATGCGGTCGACGTCCTTGTCGTCGATCTCGTTCAGCTGCTGCTTGATCTCGCCGACGCCCGGGAGCATGCCCAGCAGCTTCTTCATGGAGCCCAGCTTCTTGAGCTGCTCCATCTGCTTCAGGAAGTCGTCGAGAGTGAACTCGTTGCGGGCCAGCTTGCCCGCCATCTTCTCGGCCTCGGCCTGGTCGAACTCCCTCTCGGCGATCTCGATCAGGCTGAGCATGTCGCCCATGTCGAGGATGCGGCCGGCCATCCGCTCGGGGTGGAAGACGTCGAAGTCCTCCAGCTTCTCCCCGGAGGAGGCGAACATCACCGGCTTGCCGGTGACCTGGCGCACCGACAGCGCGGCACCGCCGCGGGCGTCGCCGTCGAGCTTGGTCAGCACGACGCCGTCGAAGCCGACGCCGTCCATGAAGGCCTGGGCGGTGGTCACCGCGTCCTGACCGATCATGGCGTCGACCACGAACAGGACCTCGTCGGGCCGGACCGCGTCGCGGATGTCGGCCGCCTGCTTCATCAGGTCGGCGTCGATGCCCAGGCGGCCGGCGGTGTCGACGATCACCACGTCGTGCATCTTGGTCTTGGCGAAATCGATCGAGTCCTGGGCGACCTTCACCGGGTTCCCGACGCCGTTGCCGGGCTCGGGGGCGAACACCGGCACGCCGGCCCGCTCGCCGACCACCTGCAGCTGGGTGACCGCGTTCGGCCGCTGCAGGTCGGCGGCGACCAGGATCGGGGTGTGGCCCTCGGTCTTGAGCCAGCGGGCCAGCTTGCCGGCCAGGGTGGTCTTACCGGCGCCCTGCAGACCGGCGAGCATGATCACCGTCGGCGGGTTCTTGGCGAAGCGCAGCCGACGGGTCTCGCCACCCAGGATGGCGACGAGCTCCTCGTTGACGATCTTGATGATCTGCTGCGCCGGGTTCAGCGCCTTGGAGACCTCGGCGCCCTCGGCCCGCTCCCGGACCGCGGCGATGAACGGCCGCACGGCCTGCAGGGAGACGTCGGCCTCCAGCAGCGCCTGGCGGATGGCCCGCAGCGTCTCGTCGATGTCCTGCTGCGAGAGCTTGCCCTTGCCGCGCAGGTTCTTGAACGTCGTGGCCAAACGATCGGAGAGCGTGTCGAACACGTCGTATTCATCCTTCGCGCGGAAATCAACAGATCGGGCGGATTGAAAAACCGCCGTAGTCCACCAGGGTAGCCGCTGACGTCGTTGGACTCGAAGAAAGGCCGTGTTTGTCAGAACGGTGCGCCACCATGGTGACAACACAAGGTGAGGGAGAACAACACAGTGACTCTGGTCAACAAGTACGCGGGGACGTGCGCCGCGTGCAAGGGTCGGGTGGAAGCCGAGACCGGTACACGCGCCAATGTGGACGGCGCGTGGCAGACCTATCACCACGAGTGCGCCCCGGCCTGGGAGCCCCGGCCGGCCGGCGAGGCCGCCGCTCCCGCGGCCGTTCCGCCGCAGCGCGGCACGCACGACGGCTGGCACCGGCGCCGGCTGGCCGGCTTCGACACCGAGACCACCGGCCGCGACCCGCGGACCGTGCGCATCGTCTCGGCGGCCCTGGTCACCTCCGACGGCGCCGAGAAGACCTTCCTCATCGACCCCGGCGTGGAGATCCCCGCCGAGGCCACCGCGATCCACGGCATCACCACCGAGCACGCCCGCCAGCACGGCACCCCGCCGCGCCAGACGCTCGACGAGATCGCCGACGCCCTGGCCACCGAGCTGCGCGCCGGCACCCCGCTGGTGGTGTTCAACGCCCCCTACGACCTGACGCTGCTGGAGGCGGAGCTGGCCCGCTACGGCCTGACCCCGCTGGCCTCCCGCGCCCCGGTGGCCCCGGTGATCGACCCGCTGGTCATCGACCGGCAGATGGACAAGTTCCGCAAGGGCGCGCGCACGCTGGAGGCGCAGTGCCAGTTCTACGGCGTGACCATCACCCGCGCGCACGACGCGGCGGCCGACGCGCTGGCCGCGATGAACCTCGCGCAGGTGATCGGCGCCAGCTACACCGCCGTGGGAACGCTGGACGCGGTGCGGCTGCACGAGGCGCAGGCCCGCTGGAAGGCCGAGCAGGAGGCCGACCGCGCCGCGTACCGGGAGCGCCGCGGGGAGCGGTCCTACTCCGAGCCGGAGTGGCCGACCCGGCCGCTGGCGACGTCGGCGTGACCCGGGGCAGCCGCCTCGGCGTGACCCAGGACACATGACACGGACAACAGCGAAGAAGCGGCGGGCGGCCCGGATCACGGGCCGCCCGCCGCTTCCGCCTAAACAGGCCACTGACATACCCCGCACGGCCACGCCGGGTTCCCGCCGAGTCGGGAGATCGGGTCAGCCGAACAGCGCCACTAGCAGGGACTCTTGCGGTGATTTCACCGACTGCGCCCCGCATTCGGGGCCATGATGCCGACGAGCAGTCGGAAAGAACCACGCGATCGACCCGGTGCGAACCCGGACAGCCAAGGCCGAATCAGGACCACTAAACACCTGGCAAGGTAAAATCCTGGTATAGCGTCCTGGGCCGGTCCGTTTTGTCGTTCGAGGTCTCGCTAGGGTTACGGCCGGACACCCGTAAATACGCCGCCCACCCTGGACGGTGGCGGGAGTTCACGCCGAATCCGGCGAAGCGTGACCCGCCGTTTTCCCGGGCTTCCACACGGCCCGAGGGCGGAGCGCAGACCTGGAACCGGGGACCCACCAGTCCCACCGGCCCGCACCAACACGGGGCCAAGGGGTGAATCGGTCCGCCACGTACCCCCGCGCGGCGGTCTGTAGGGCACGCTTCTCAGCCCGAACCCGTCAGCTAACCCGGTAGGCGGCAGGGAGAGAAGGAGAGTCGCCCTAGTGGCGTCCCACAAAACCGTGACCACTCACCGCGCGTCCAAGAAGACGATCACCGCGCCTCGCACCGCGGTGACGCTGGCGACCGCCACGGTCGGTTCCATCGCCCTGATCCCGGGCCTGGCCCACGCGGACCCCGGCGCGAACCTCAACGACGTCAAGAACCAGGTCAACAACCTCCACGAGCAGGCCGAGCAGGCCTCGGAGGCGTACGACCAGGCGGCGACCAACCTGGCCGCGCTGCAGACCAAGGTCAACCAGATCCAGGCCCGCATCACGGCCGAGCAGACGCAGCTGACCAACGCGCAGTCCTCGCTCGGCAGCCTGGCGGCGGCGCAGTACCGCGCCGGCGGCGTGGACAACTCCCTGGAACTGATGCTCTCCGCGGCCCCGGACGCCTACCTGCAGCAGGCCACCGCGCTGAACGAGGTCTCGAACCACTCCGCGGCCTCGATGAAGACCGCGCAGGAGATCAAGCGCCAGCTGGACCAGGACAAGGCCGAGGCCTCGGCCGACCTGCAGCAGGTGCAGAAGACGCGCGACCAGATGGCGCAGAACAAGGCGGACATCGACGCCAAGGAGAAGCAGGCGCAGGCGCTGCTGGACTCCCTGACGCCGACCCAGCGCACGCAGTACACGCAGCAGCAGAGCCAGGACACCCAGCAGGCCCAGAAGGCGCCGACCGGCCTGCCGCCGGCGCCGAACGCCCGCGCGGCGATCGCGGTCGCCTTCGCCGAGGCGCAGGTCGGCAAGCCGTACGTGTACGGGGCCGCCGGGCCCAAGGGCTTCGACTGCTCGGGCCTGACGATGGCCGCCTGGGCCGCCGCCGGGGTGTCGATGTCGCACTCCTCCTCGGCGCAGGCCTATGAGTTCCCGCAGGTCTCGCTGGCCAACGCGCAGCCGGGCGACCTGTTCATCTACTACGGGAGCCTGCACCACGTGGGCATATACGTGGGCCACGGCGAGGTCGTCCACGCTCCCTACCCGGGTACCACGGTGCAGTATGCTCCTGCGAGCTCGATGCCTATCGCGATGATCGTCCGGCCGTAGCAGGCCGGACCGAGCTTCGCCCCGGGGCGCCGACTGCCACGTCGGCGCCCTTCGACGTTGTCCAGGGGGACGGTATGTCAGAGTACGGAGTCGGTCGGGATCCCGACGCGGTCGGGGAGCCGGACGCGGCGCCGGCTGGGCGCACGACCGAGGAGTCGGCCGAGGACCAGGCCATGGAGCCGGTCGACGAGCTCATCGAGGAACCGGTCGAGGAGTACGCCGAACCCTACGCCGACCCCCAGGAGTGGATCAGCGGTCTGATCGCGAAGCTGGAGCGGGCCGAGCAGGGCATCGGCTCCGGCCCGCGCGACGCGCTGATGGCACGGATCAAGCTGGCGCAGGCCTATTCCGAGCTCGGCGACACGGTGCAGGCCGCGCCGCTGGCGGTGGCGAACGTCGCGCAGGCGATGCGCTTGTTCCCGTCGAGCGAGGGCATGCTGCGGCAGCTGCGGGAGTTCCGGGACGCCGCGTGCGAGGCCGCGGGCTGGACCGCCGCGATGATGCGCGAGCCGGACGAGGACGAGCTGGCCGCGGAAGAACCGAGCGAACTGGTCGCGCGGCCGGATGCCTCCGCGGAGGCCGAGCCGGGCGAACAGGCCGAAGAGCTGACGGCCGAAGAGCGGCGGATGGAGGAGCCGACGCCGGAAGCCGAGACCCCGGCGCCGGCGCATCAGTCCCCTGAGCCCGAGCCGGCCGGAGCGGTGATCCACGAGTTCGTGCGCCGCGCCCCGGAGCCGGACGCTTTGCAGTGGGCCGCCGAGGTCCAGGCCGCGCTCACGCAACCGGCCGAGCTCGCGATCCCGTCCCCGCCGGAGCCCGAGTACGCCGAGGAGGTCGAGCCGGCGCTGGCCTCGGCCGACCTGGCGGACCTCAGCGATCTGGCAGACCTCGCCGCGATCGAGGAGATCATCAAGCTGCGCTATGAGCTGCGCGAGGCCCAGCGGACCATCGAGCGGCTGCGGCATGTGAACCGCAAGCTGCGCGAGGCGCTGGAGTTCGACGAGGCTCCGTAGCGAGGGCTGCAAGCGCTCGAAAAGCAAGAGCCGGGTCCGAAGACCCGGCTCCATCAGCGCCCTGCCTCAGGCGCCTACTCCCACTCGATCGTCCCCGGCGGCTTGCTGGTCACGTCCAGCACCACCCGGTTGACGTCGGCGACCTCGTTGGTGATCCGCGTCGAGATCCGCGCCAGCACCTCGTAGGGCAGCCGCGACCAGTCGGCGGTCATCGCGTCCTCGCTGGAGACCGGCCGCAGCACGATCGGGTGGCCGTAGGTCCGGCCGTCGCCCTGCACGCCCACCGAGCGCACGTCGGCCAGCAGCACCACCGGGCACTGCCAGATCTCGCCGTCCAGCCCGGCCGCGGTCAGCTCCTCGCGGGCGATCGCGTCGGCCTCGCGCAGCAGGTCCAGGCGCTCCTTGGTGACCTCGCCGACGATCCGGATGCCCAGGCCCGGGCCCGGGAAGGGCTGGCGGCCGACGATCCCCTCGGGCAGCCCGAGCTCGCGGCCGACCTGGCGGACCTCGTCCTTGAACAGCTTGCGCAGCGGCTCGATCAGCTCGAACTGCAGGTCCTCGGGCAGCCCGCCGACGTTGTGGTGGCTCTTGATGTTCGCGGTGCCGGCGCCGCCGCCGGACTCCACGACGTCCGGGTAGAGCGTGCCCTGCACCAGGAACCGGACCGGCTCGCCGGCGTCCGCCGAGGCCTCGACGATCTCGCGCTCGGCCTGCTCGAAGACCCGGATGAACTCCCGGCCGATGATCTTGCGCTTCTCCTCGGGGTCGGCCACCCCGGCCAGCGCCGACAGGAAGCGCTCCTCGGCGTCGACGACCTTCAGCTGGACGCCGGTGGCCGCCACGAAGTCCTTCTCGACCTGCTCGGCCTCGCCCTTGCGCAGCAGACCGTGGTCGACGAACACGCAGGTGAGCTGCTCGCCGACGGCCTTCTGCACGATGGCCGCGGCGACCGCGGAGTCCACGCCGCCGGACAGGCCGCAGATCGCGCGCTTGGTGCCGACCTGCTCGCGGATCGCGGCGACCTGCTCCTCGACGATGTTGCCGGTGGTCCAGTTCGGCTCGATGCCGGCGCCCTTGTGCAGGAAGTTCTCCAGCAGCAGCTGCCCGAACTGCGAGTGCAGCACCTCGGGGTGGTGCTGGACGCCGTAGAGCCGGTTGGCATCGTCCTCGAACGCCGCGACCGGGGTCTTGGCGGTGGTGCCGGTCACCCGGAAGCCCTCGGGGGCGGCCACGACCGCGTCGCCGTGCGACATCCACACCGGCTGCTCGGCGTGCGAGCCCGCGAACAGCGTGGATTCGATGTCGGTGACCTCCAGCGCGGTCCGGCCGTACTCCCGGCCGCCGGTCTGCTCGACCACGCCGCCCAGGGCCCGGGCCATCGCCTGGAAGCCGTAGCAGATGCCGAGGGTCGGCACCCCGGCACGGAACAGCTCCGCCCCGACGTTCGGCGCGCCGTCGGCGTAGACGGAGGACGGCCCGCCGGACAGGATCACCGCCTTGGGATTCTTGGCGAGGATCTCGGCGACCGTCGCGGTGTGCGGCACGATCTCGCTGTAGACGTGGGCTTCGCGGACCCGGCGCGCGATGAGCTGCGCGTACTGGGCCCCGAAGTCGATGACAAGAACGGTGTCGGCAGGCTGCTCCATGATGCCGCCAAGTCTACTGGGACACGACGACCTCTCAGGTCACGCCGGTGATCGCGTCCGGCCGACGGCGCTGATCGCGCCCCTCAGCCGCCCACCACCCCGGCCGGCGCCGTCCGCGGCCACGGCCGCACCGCCTCGATGTGCGCCGCGAGGCCCAGCAGCAGCGCCTCCCGCCCGGGCCGCGCCGCGAACTGCACCCCGATCGGCATCCCGCTGCTGTGCGTCCCGGCCGGGACGCTCATCGCCGGCCACCCGGCCAGGTTCCACGCCGGGCACAGCCCGGCATAAGAGGTGTTGGCGACCGTGTTGGCCAGCAGCCCGCGCCGTCCCCACCGCAGGGCCGCGGGCGGCGGCCTGAGCAGCGTCGGCGTCAGCACGACGTCGGCGTCACCGAGGAACCGCTCGGCTCCGGTGTCCCGCCAGCGCCGCCGGGTCCGGTCACCGGTCAGCCCTATCTTCGCCAGCGTCCGGCCGGCCGACGCCATGCTCCGCGTGCGGCGCTCCAGGGCCCGCCGGTCGTACTCCTCGGCGTCCAGCGCGGCGGCCGCGTACCAGGTCAGCACGGCACCGGGGCCGAGATAGGCGGGATAGCGCGGGGCCTCGACGATCGCGTGCCCGGCCGAGGCGAGCAGTCCGGCCACGTTTTCGACCGCGTCCTTGTGCTCCCGGTCGACGCGGTAGCCCACCGAGGGCGGCGCCGTCGAGACCGCGATCCTCAAGCCCTCGGGCCGGGTGTCGACCGCGCGGGCGAGCCCGGGATCGCCGGCCAGCACCGACAGCATCAGCGCCGCGTCCTCGACCGTGGTGGCCAGCGGGCCGTTCTCGGCCAGGCCCCACCACGCGTTCCGGCCGAGCCCCGAGGGCACGGTCCCGTATCCCGGCTTGAGCCCGAACAGTCCGCAGCACGCCGCCGGGCCGCGGATCGAGCCCAGACCGTCGTTGCCGTGCGCGATCGGCACCAGCCCGGCGGCCACGGCCGCGGCGGCACCGCCGGAGGAGCCGCCCGGCGTCCGCGTCAGGTCCCAGGGATTGCGCGCCATGCCCAGGGCGCTGTCGGTCATCGCGACCAGCGACAGTTCCGGGGTGTGCGTCAGGCCGACCACGATCGCCCCGGCCGTGCGCAGGCGCGCCACGACCGGGTGGTCCTCGGGCTGCGGGGGCAGGTCGGCGGTCGCGGCCGTGCCGTGCCGGCACTGCTCGTCGGCGACCGCGACATTGTCCTTCACCGCGACCGGGACGCCGGCCAGCGGGAGGTCGGCCAGGTCCGGGCGGGCGGCGACCTCGTCGGCCTCGGCCAGCGCCGCGTCCTGGCGGACTTTGCGGAACGCCCCGATCCGGGGGTCCGCGGCGGCTATGCGGTCCAAGGCCTCCTGGACGGCGCCGCGCACACTGCTCTTCCCCTGCCGGACGGCCGCCGCTATCTCGGCGGCCGTCCGCGGTTCCACACCGCTTCCGGTCCAGCCAGCCATCCCTGCATCATCGCGCCGGTGAGGTGCGAGGCCAAGGGGCGGGCGTCGGGCGATACGAAAACGGGTCCCACTATCTATCGCGCAGCTCCCGCCGGTCTCAGCCGAGCAGGTCGTCGAACTCGCCGTCCTTGATCCCGTTGATCATGGCCTCGATCTCGGCCCGGGTGTACAGCAGGGCCGGGCCGTGCGGGTCGCGCGAGTTGCGCACCGCGACCGAGCCATCACCCATGCCCGCGAACTCCACGCAGTTGCCCTGCGAGTTGGAGTAGCTGCTCTTGCGCCACGCGGCGGCGACCTTGGTGGCCGGCATGCCGTTGTAGGGCTCGAACTCGCTCATCTCGTTTTTCCCCTTACATGTACGGTGGGAAGGGTTGATCCACTGCACGTGCATCCGCGCGTGAATCAGCATCCGCTGATGCATGGCAGTAAACGGATGCTAGCGGTCTTGCTGCTTCACGCGCAGAGGTTTCGAGTGTGAAACGTTCAAAGAGCGGGTAAAGGTTCTCCCCGCAGGTTCAAGGCATGCGTTCGGCGCGACTTCGATACCAGATCGATATACATTCGAGCTCTGCGATCGCCAACCAAAACGGCCGGGTGCCGACAGCGATCGGGCCGGAACCGAATGTGAGGTCGAACACGGAAAGCGGTTACTACGTCACGCTTGCGAACCCGTGTGCGCACCCCGGCAGTGCCGCGGCTGTAAAGCCGATGGGAAGCTTTGTCTGAAGTTCTGTACGGCTTGTCCGAAGTCCTGGACGAAAGCTCCGCGGAAAAGAACCCGCGCCTTCAGCAAGCGAGCTCGAACAGCGCCCAGACCACTTTGCCGGAGGGCTCGGCCGCCCCCGGGGCACGGAAACGGCGCCAGCCCCAGTCGTCGGCCAGCGCCTCCACGAGATACATCCCCCGCCCGGACTCGTCCAGGCCCCATAAGCCGTCGGCCGCCCGCGCCGGCGTCGGTGCCACCGGCGAGGCGGCCGAGGGGTCCGCGACGGCGAACAGGACGCGTTCCACTCCCGCTTCCCCGGCCCCGGTGTCACAGGGCTCGTGAACCAGGCACAGCGATATCAAGTCCGACGCGTCCCCGGCCCGCCCGGGGAGCACCGCTTCATAGGCGTGCACGAGAGCGTTGGTCACGAGTTCGGAGACCACGATCCCCAGATTCTCAAGCAGAGTTGCGAAACGCTCAGGTTGTCCGCGCCAGTCTTCTGCGACATCCCGGACGAACCGCCGGGCCGCCGAGACCGACTCGGCCCTGGCCGGAAGCACGCAGTGCCGCGTCGACACGCTGCGCCCCACGGCCTGGTACCCGATGCAGACCGGCAGGTCGGCATGGAGCAGGGAGTAGGCGTAACCAGACGCGACCATCGGGTCTCCCGTCAGGTGCCGGCCGTGTGGCGGCGGCGGCACATGCAATCGCAGAGTTTTCCTATGCATAAGGCGGATGCACGTGCATGCTACAGCGTAGACGGCGCGCGCAGGGTCTCGGATGAGCAAAGACTTTGACGAAACGATTCAGGGTCCTGTGGCACGCTGCCGGGAGTCCCGACAGCGGGGACCACCTAGGCTTGCGGTGTTCACAAGCGGACGCCCGAGTGGCACAATCGGCAGCTGATCCACCGCCCGGCACCTGCGATTTACAGGGTCCGGGCCTCAGATGGAGCGAGGAAGCAATGAGTGGGCCCCACACCGCTGATCCCGAGTCCGAGCCGCCGCGCTCGGGCGGCGCGACGGTGCGCCGGATCATGCTCGGCTCGCAACTGCGGCGCCTGCGCGAGGCCGCGCAGATCACCCGGGAGACCGCCGGCTGGGAGATCCGCTCGTCGGAATCCAAGATCAGCCGCCTGGAGCTGGGCCGCGTCGGCTTCAAGATGCGCGACGTGGAGGATCTGCTGACGCTGTACGGCGTCACCGACCCCGGCGCCCGCGAACCCTTCCTGTCGATGGCCAAGGCCGCGAACGCGACCACCTGGTGGCACGGCTACCACGACGTCCTGCCGAGCTGGTTCGCCGGCTACATCGGCCTGGAGGAGTCGGCCTCGCTGATCCGCACCTACGAGGTGCAGTACATACCGGGCCTGCTGCAGACCGCGGACTACATGCGCGCGGTGATGGCCGGCCGCGGCGTGTACGACAGCGACTCCGAGCGCCGCGTGCAGGTCCGGCTGGAGCGCCAGAACGTGCTGCTGCGCGAGGCGGACGCACCGCGGCTGTGGGCCGTGGTCGACGAGGCCGCGCTGCGCCGCCCGGTCGGCAGCCCGGAGATCATGCGCCAGCAGCTGTCCCACCTGCTGGAGATGATGGAGCGGCCGAACGTCACGGTGCAGGTGCTGCCCTTCCAGTCCGGCGCGCACGCCGCCGAGGCCGGGGCCTTCACGATCCTGCGCTTCGCCGAGCCGGACCTGCCCGACGTGGTCTACCTGGAGCACCTGGCCGGCGCCCTGTACCTGGACAAGCGCGACGACGTGGACGTGTACCTGCAGGTGATCGAGCGGATCAGCGTGACGGCGCTGACCCCGGCCCTGACCGCCGAGGCGCTGGCGAAGCTGATCAAGGACTTCTGAAAGTGTGCTCGTAGGGGGCCTCAAGCTTCTTAAGGTTCTTAATCTGGTATCTGTACTCGAACATCCAAAACGGATACGTTCGTAGCCATGCCTGACAGGGGAGACGAACGGGGGCGTGGCGGCACACGGACGCTGGTGACCGGCATTCTGGCCGGCACCGAATGGCACCCCGCCACCAACCCGCAGGAGGCGACGCAGACCGCGCGCGACGCCCGCGACCTGGCGGTTCGGCTGCGGCCGGTGCTGTCCAAGCTGGCGCAGGCACCGCGCGGCGGACGCCGCCGGGATCTGGAATGGCTGCCGGCGGTCGAGCAGCTGGCGGTCGACGCGCAGTACTTCGCCTCGTGGTGGCTGCCGAGGCTTGAGGGCAAATCGGCGCAGTCCTGGCCTTCGTGGTCCGCCGACGGGTACGCGGACTGGGTCAAGCGGCTCGACGCGCAGCGTCTGCGGACGCTGGAGATGGTCGAGGGCACGGCGCCGGTGACGCGGATCGCCTCGGTCACGCAGTTGCGGCGGGGCAAGGGCGCGGCTGCTGAGGCGGAGGCCGAGGCCGAACTGCAGGCCGGGCTCCAGGGCGGACTCCAGGGCGCACCCCACGCCGAACCCCAGACCGAGGCCGCGCAGACGCCGGCTACCGGGACCGGGGAAGTCCCGGAGGTCCACTCCCCCGGGCGTCATGCCCGGGACGACTCGAACCCGGCGGACAGCGCCGCGGAAGAGCGCTCGGCGCGGATCACGCCGTTGCGTGGGCCCGGTGCGGCGCTGATGGACGCGGCGCTGATGGACGTGGCGGGCGCGGGTGCCCCGGGAGCTTCGGGCGCTCCGGGTCTGCACGCCGAGGAGCCCGAGCGGAGCCTGTCGGCCGACGAGACGCACATAGCGAGGGCGACGCCGGTTTCGCCCAGCGCCGAGGACGTCGCGGCATCGACGCCGCCCCCGACGGCGGTGCCCCGGACGCCGCCGAATCAAGGGCCTGTCGGCGAGGACCCCGATACCACGCGCATGCAGCGAGCGTCGGTGGACAATGCGCCACGCAGCTTTGACGACATCGCTTCGGCGGCGGCAGCATCGGCTGGCTCGGCTGGTACGGCTGCCACGTCCGGTGCCGACACCGCCGTCGGGGCCGACGCTGCCCTGCCGCGCGTCCCCCGCACGCCGCCGAACCAGGGGCCCGCGGACGCCGACAGCGGCGTCGGTGCGGACATCCTGCAGATCCCTCGCACGCCGCCGAACAGCGGCCCGGCCGACGCCGACCTGCCGCGCATTCCCCGAGCGCCGGTCGTCAGCCTGGTCGGGGACGACGACGACACGCCGCGCGTACCGCGGACGCCGCCGAACCCGGGTCCGGGGCGCGGCGCCGCCGGCCGCACGGCTGCCGAGGACGATGCCGAGGCGACCCACATCTCGTTGGCCCCGGCCAGTCCGAAGGCTCTGGCACCGGGGTCCGGCGAGTCGACGCGCCCACTGTTCCGTCCGGAGAAGCCGGCTTCGCCTCCGCCGTCGGTCGCCGCCCCGGCCGCGGCCGCTTTGGCGGGCGCCGCGATCGGTTCGGGCGGATCCGGCGGCTCGGGCGGGTCCGGCAGGTCTGGCGGCTCCGGTGCGGCCGGCAGGTTCGGCGGTTCCAGCGGTTCCGGTGCCTCCGATCCCTCCGACCCGTCCGACCGCGACGAATTCGAGAACTTCCAACCGGGCAGCGACCTGCCGCCGCCGGTGTTCCCGATGTCGGAGCCGGTCGAGCCGGTCGATCGCGGACGCATCGTGCGGTACGCGCTGGCGGCGGTGGTGCTCGCGGCCGCGTGCGTGCTGGTCTTCGTCGCGATGACGCAGAAGGGCTCTGACACCAAGACCGCCGCGCCGGCGAAGAGCTCCAGCAGCTCCACAGCGGGTGCGAGCAGCACCGGTTCGCCGAGTTCGGTGAACCCGGGCGCGGTGACGGCGCCGACCGCCACGGACACGGCCGGCGCCTCCTCGACCGCCTCGAAGCCGGCCGGTCCGCCGTCCCCGCCGTCCAGCTCCGCGCCGAACACCTCGGCCGCGGCGCACACGTCGGCCGCCGCGCCGCCGCCCCCGCCGCCGTCCTCGCACCAGCAGCCGCCGGGCGGCGGTGTGCGCTCGCTGAGCGTCACGTCGCTGGCGCCGGACCAGTCGGGCAGCTTCACGTACGTCGCACACGTCCACGTGACGACGAGCGGGACCGGGTCGGTGACGGTCATGGTGACGTTCGCCGGGACGTCGTCCTCGAGCTCGCCGGGATCGACCGGAGCGCAGAGCCAGTCGTTCACGCTGTCCGGGAAGACGTCGTACGACCTCGACGCACAGCTCGACGTCCACGGGATGTGTCCGTCTTCGCCGTATATCGACGCGGTCGCCAGTGCCTCGGGCGCGAACTCCGCAGTGGACTACGCAAGTTCGCCCTGCTGAAATCGGGCCGTTATAGGAGAACCCCTACCGCGCTTTCATGCGCCACCCTATAGTTCAGTGCATGGGCCAGGATGGGGGGATTGGCCTGCCGACCTTTGTGTCGGATCGGGCTGATCGTAAAGCCGGGGTCGGTGTGCGGGCGGGGGCCTTCACACCGGGATTCCCCGCACGCACGGGGTCGGACGGGAACG
>Ga0070665_100004979_pt1 | contig 13777 bp, 18 predicted proteins | sample KBSS13metaG_FD_65862 | JGI IMG/M metagenome (GOLD analysis project Ga0070665, IMG submission 65862) | Switchgrass rhizosphere microbial communities from Kellogg Biological Station, Michigan, USA - KBS S1-3 metaG | ecosystem: Host-associated > Plants > Roots > Rhizosphere > Soil ... | reverse complement strand
CGAGACGCCGTTCGTATCGAGTACCACAAGCTCGCCGTCTATTACGGCATCGCCTTCTAGGTCTTCAAGGGCTTTCGCAACCTCGCTGTAATTTTGGCTGATGATCTTACCGTTGCGGCTGTAGAGCGTGACCTTGCCGCCGTTCGTGACAGCGACCATGCGGAAGCCGTCATATTTGTCCTCGAATATCCAGCCTTTGTCGTCGAATGGCGCATCCGTCAGCGTGGCTAGCATCGGCTGCAGGCGCTTCGGCAGGTTCTGAACGCGGGCCATTAAGCATCACCCTGATCTAAAACGTTGCGAAACGTGATGGAGTAGCGGAGGCTTTCGACGCCGGGGATGCTATGCTCCCAATCGGTGCGCGAGGGGCCGCGCAGCAGATAGACTGAGCGCGGCTCAGCCACAAGGTTCTGGCGAGTGAAGCCCTTCATCGATCGTTTGCGCAGGCGAAAGCTGCAAGGCGAAAGCAGCGAGATGCCGACGACATCGCCGAAGACGGAGCGGTCTCGGTGCCATCCGATCCCGGCGCCGGGCGCGTACTCAGTTACGAGAACCTGCTGAAAGCTTCCGGGGACAATGCCGGCGAAGGCTTCGGAACGAGCGCGCAGGCCTGTCAGAAACTCCGGAACGTCTTCGGTTTTCGTAAGGCCGCCACCATTGAAATCGTAGCGCCAGCCGAAGGACACGGTTTTTCTTTTGCCCGTGAAGCCGTGAAACTCGAATTCCCTGAACGGAAGGCACACGATATCGCGCAAGAGCGCCGGCTCTTCCTCAGCGCTGAGGAAGTTCGCCTGATACTTCATGCCTTTCGGAAGGGTGGTCTCCCCGAAAAGATCGAGCGTCGCGTTACCTGCGGGCACTCGTTTTTTTCCGTGCGGAAGCTTTTGCAGGTTTGCGGTCGCCGCGGTCGCCCTGCCCGGCCTTGGCGTTCGTCGTCGCCTTGCGGCGGCGATCCTGAGACAGGGAGCGGCTGACGTCGTCGCTCTCCTTGATGCGGCCCTTCGCGTCACGGCGGATGTAGCGCTTGTCACCGCGCGGCGCGATCAGTTCGCGTTTGGCTGCGGATTTTTTCGCGGTGCGTTTTTTGGCTGCCGGCTTTTTCATTATCATCTCCTGGACTGAATTTGCTTCGCGCATCCCCAACTCCTTGCAAAGGTTCGAGGTTCCATCTGGCGCGTCGCCGCGCGCGGCGACTTGGCTCTAGCGCCTGCGGCGCCCGAGTCGTTTGTCTCGGCCTTCGGTGACGATCCTCGCGCGAAGCAGGGGCTGCGCCCCCGGCCGTCAAGGACAGGCTCGCTTGCGCTCGGCGCTTTGCGCCCCTTGACCGCCTTCCCGCTCATTGCCGCCGGGCTAGCCGGGTTGCAGGCGCAACCCTTATCAAAGACAGGAACCAAGCCCCGCGCTGTCCGTTGGAGCCGGCTTTCAGGGGATGAAGCCATGGCGAAGAGCGATAAACTCAGATACGGGCGGCCGGGAGGAACAGCGGTGCATATCTGCGTCGACATGCAGCGCATGTTCGCGGAGGGGACGGAATGGAAAATGCCGTGGCTTTCGCGTGTTCTGCCAAACATACTTGCCATCACCGCTGCTCAACCAGAAAGAACCATCTTCACCCGCTTCATCCCTGCCCGAAAGCCCGGCCAGGGTGCGGGCATGTGGCGGCACTATTACGAGCGCTGGGGCTCGATGACGATTGATCAGATCGGCCCCGAAATGGTGTGGCTTGTTCCGGAGCTGGCGCAGTTCGTCCCGCCAGCGCGCACCTTCGACAAGAATGTTTACTCGCCATGGACCGGGAGCGATCTGCACCTGCAACTGCGCGCCGCCGGCATCGATACGATTATCATCACAGGCGGCGAGACCGATGTCTGCGTGCTTGCAACGGCGCTCGGGGCGATCGACTGGGGCTTTCGCGTCATTCTCGTGACGGATGCGCTGTGCAGCTCGGCCGATGAAACCCACGACTCGATGATGAATGTTTACATGAACCGCTTCGGCGAACAGGTCGAGTGCGTGACAGTCGAGACGCTTCTGGAGAGCTGGAGCGGCAGCGCGAGAGCCGCGCGGGCATCATGAACGCCTCGTATCTAGTGGACATTCTGCTCCCGAAGGATACCGGAAACGGTGAGCCGGTTTCGCAGAAGTGGTTCGAGTATTTTCTGAAAGAGCTGACGGATAAGGTCGGCGGCGCGACAAGTTTTGTTAGGTCGCCGGGTCATGGCCTGTGGCGCGACGGCGGCGGGACCGACCGCGATACTATTGTCGTGGTCGAGGTGATGGCGCTCGCTGCGTGAGCGGCTGGAGCGCGAGCTCTCGCAGGAAACGGTCGTGATCCGCGCGCAGGAAATCATCAAACTGTAACAGATACGGGAACGCCGATGGACGCGATGATGCTGCTGAGAACCTTTGCCGCAGCCACAACGATCACTGCGGCGGCACTCGTCGCGGCCAACTGGAATGCGCGGGTCATGGTCGCGGGGTTTGTTATCTTTATTGTCGCGTCACTTGCCTGGATGGCCGATGGCTGGCTGGAAAGCAAGGCTTCGCTCGTCATCCAGAACGTCATCCTGCTTGCGATCAATATTCTCGGGGTCTGGCGCTGGTTTCCCCGGGCGGAGAAGGAATTGCGCTAGGTACGGCTTCCGGAAACAAAGCCTTTTGCGGCACATTGGGCGATCATGCCGCGCAAACTCAAGGTCTACTACGATCTTGCCATTGCTGCGCCTTCGATGAAGGCCGCGCTCGAAGCCTGGGGCGCGAATATGAATCTCTTCCATCAGGGCGTCGCCAGGGAAACCGACGACGGCGAAATCGTCGCGGCTGCAATGGACAAGCCGGGCGTCGTCCTGCAAAGGCCTGTGGGATCAAACAAACCGTTTAAGGAGCACGCTGAGCTGCCGACGGCAGCTTCACTCGACCTTAAACCGCGCAAGATCGAAGCGCCCAAAAAGAAAGAGAAAGCGCCGAAAGTCCGGAAGACAGATGATCTCGCGGAGCGCCGGGCGGCCGCAGCATTCGAGAAGGAGCGTGCAAGGCGTGAGAGGGAGCGCGAAAAGGAAGAGGCCGCTGCGGCTAAAGCCCGCGAGAAGCGGCACGCCGCAATGGACAAGGCGGAGGCCGCGCTCGCGGAGGCAAAACAGAAGCATGAAGAAAGTGCTGAAGAGATCGCGAAGGATCTTGCCGCAACCCAGCGCCGCGCCGACGCCGAAGAGGAGCGCTGGCAGAAGCTGAAAGACCGTCTTGAGGAAGATCTGCGCAAGGCAAGCCGCTTTTAGTCGCAGAACCCGTCGCGCCTGAGGAACGCCTTGTTGATCGCAACTGCCGCCTTCGCGCCCTCCCCGATGGCGACCGCGACGAGAAGGACGTCGCGCGACACATCGCCCGCGACATAGACGCCCGGCACACTCGTTTCCTCTGTAGCCGGGTCCGTAATCACTCCGCCTTTTTCGTCACGGCGGCAGCCAAGACGCTTGGATAGATCCGATGACTGATGGCAGCCCGTGGAGAAGAAGAGGCCCGCGCGCGCAAGATCAGGCCCGTTTTCAAATTTGATTGCGGTGAGCTCACTCATATTGCCCTCAAGGGCCAGAATACGCTCGGTTCGCAGCAATATGCCATGTTGCCTGAGTTTCCTGCGGGCTTCGTCGCTGACCTCGGTCCCGTCGCTGCAGGCCACGACATCCGCGATCCAGTGTTTCATCATGACGGCGAGATCCGCGCCCTTGTCGCCTTTGCCGTAGGCGGCAACCGGCCTGCGCGCGTATTCGTAACCGTCGCAGTAGAGGCAGTGATGAACGGAGACGCCGTACAGCTTTTTGATTCCCGGCAGTTCAGGAAGCTCGTCGACCAGGCCCGTGGCTAGAAGAATCTTCGTTGCGAAGCCGCGTGTGCCTTCGCCACAGGCGAAGCTGAATCCGCCTTCGCAGGGTTCAATCTCCATGACCCGCGTCCTGATGATCGATACCGACGTGTGGCGGGCAAGCTCCTCCCTCGCATTCTGAAGGAATTGGGCCGGCGACCGGCCGTTAGATCCGAGCAGCCCGCGAATCGCATCCGAAGCGCGGTTGCGCTGCTTCTGGTCATCGCAAAGAAAGACCTTTCGGTGACATCTCGCCAAAATCAAAGCGGCACTTAGACCTGCGGGGCCGCCCCCGACTATCAGCACGTCAACATCCATGGTCCACTCTAGCATCGGTTGGAATGCTTCTTCCAACGGGGAACCTTCACCGCACGTTCCTGCGTTAGGCATTGTGGAAAGTAGACATCATGCCGCGCGCAAATGCGATTATTCAAAAGGAGAAGCTGACGCTCGAAGAATGGCGCGAGCGGCGCCGGCTGCGCCGTGAGAAACAGCGCGAAAACAACATTCTTCGCGCCGCGAAGATGCATAAGGCCCGGCTCAAGGCCGAAGCAGAAGGTCCGACGACACCGGCCGGCTTGAAACAAGCCGTCTATGTCGGCTGCTCAGGATGGCGCTACTGGAAATGGCGCGACTCGTTTTATCAAGGCGTGCCGCAGCCACGATGGTTCGAGCATTACTCTGGAGTATTTGACACAGTTGAGATCAACGCCTCATTTTACTCATGGCCGACTGTCGCGAGCGTTCAGGCATGGCGGCGTCAGGCTGGCGGCAAGAACACCGTCTATACGGTGAAGGTCTGCGAGCTCATTACGCATATCAAGAAGTTCAAAGGCACGAAGACGCTCATCCAGGATTTTGGCATGATCGCAGATATCCTCGGCGAGCAGATGGGCTGCTTTCTCTTCCAGCTGCCGCCAAGTTTCCGCTACACCAAAGCCCGTTTGAACGCGATCGTGAGCCAGCTTGACCCCGCACGCCGCAATGTCGTGGAATTCAGGCATAAAAGCTGGTGGAACGCGGAGGTTTACGCGGCTTTTCGCAAAGCCGGGATCATATTCTGTTCCTGCAGCGGACCTCGCCTCCCCGACGAACTCGTCCTGACGGCGGACGAGGTTTATGTGCGTCTGCACGGCCCGGAGCGCTGGTACAGGCACGATTACTCAGATGAGGAACTGGGTAAATGGGCGGACAGGATCAAGGCCAGCGGGGCGCATCGTGCGTGGGTATATTTCAACAACGATAACGAGGCCCATGCGCCAAAAAACGCGAAGACGCTGCATAGCCTCCTCCGATTGAGGCCGGCAAGGGCGCGGCGGGCGAGCCGTTAGGAACATACGCGGCCCGGGCCACTTGGTTAGAGCCATTCCAACCTCCCCAGCCCTGGAGCATGCCATGTATCATCACGTCAAAAAACTTATGTACACCGTTCGGGTCGACGAGCCCGATCCGCAGTTCGGTAACATGCTGCTTGAGCAGTTTGGCGGTGCGAACGGCGAACTCGCGGCGGCAATGCAGTATTCGATCCAGGGCCTCAATTGCGAAGACCCCGACCGCAAAGACCTTCTAATGGACATCGGCACGGAAGAGCTGAGCCACCTTGAAGTGGTCGGATCTCTCGCGCGCCTTCATCTGAAGCCAACCAAGTTCGATCGTGAGAAAGCAGAGGCCGATCCGCTAATCGCCATCGCGGGCGGCGGCGGCGTCAATCTGTTTAACTCGCAGGGCAACCCGTGGACGGCAGACTATCTCAAAATCACGGGCGAGCTTGACGTGGACCTGCGCAGCAATATTGCGGCTGAGGCCCGTGCGAAGATCGTCTATGAGCGGCTGATCAATTTTTGCGACGACGCCGGTACGAAGGACGCGCTCCAGTTCCTGATGACGCGTGAAATCACGCACATGAAGGCATTTTCGGCTGCGCTTGAAAGCATGAAGAAGCCTGCCTTTTCCATCGGCAAAATTGCTCCCACCCCGGGCCTAGTGGACCAGTTCTTCAACGATTCCACGGGCTCCGGCGACGAAGGCGAAATTGACACGCGAGGACCCTGGAATGAAGGCGGTGACTGGGAGTTCGTGCAATCCCCGGCGCTTTCGTTCCCCGGCGCTGATACGGAAGGACCCATCAGGACAGAGAGCTCGCCACCGACTGCGCCTGAGGCAATCAATGATCTTCTGCTCGACGAGCTCCGGGACATTCTTCATGCGGAGAAACAGCTGACAAAAGCACTTCCAAAGATGGCGAAAGCGGCACGCTTCGACCGTCTGCGTGAATGCTTCGAAGAACATCTGCTTGAAACGGAAGGCCAGATTGAGCGCCTTAACGAGTGCTTCGACTTGCTCGGGGAAACGGCGCGCGCCAAACCCTGCAAGGGAATGATGGGTCTGGTCGAGGAAGGCGAGGAGGTCATCGAAGAGGGACAAGAAAAAGAAGACGCCCTCGCGGACCTCGCTCTCATCGGCGCTGCGCAGCGGATCGAGCACTACGAAATTTCCGGCTACACAACCGCAAAGAATCTTGCCCAGCAATTGCGTCATAGCGCTGTCGTTGCGCTTCTGTCAAAATCGCTCGCCGAGGAGGAGAACGCCGATCAGCTTTTAAACCAGATCGCGCGAAGTCTGATGTCGGTCGCGAAGATGCCTGATGCGATTGAGCAGAGCTCGGAGGAAGAAGTCTGATATTCGTTCTCAGGCCGCCCCAAGGGGGCGGCCTTTTTTTCGGAGTTAAAGCGATGCTCGTTTGGTACTCGATGATGACGCTGATGGCGGACGCGCTGCAGTTGGTCGATATGCGGTTGTGTCAGATGGCTACAGGCAAAGGGACGGCCGACGAGGTATTCCTGATGGTCGCTGAAAAGATTGATGCCGGGGCGGAAGCCCGCACAATTTTCTTGCGGTGCGGCGACTGCAATCAGGTAGTCGACCACTACAGGAGGATCGTATCAGCCAACTTTCAGAGGCTATCCGGCTGAAGAAACTTTCCGCTGTTTCGAGGGCCTCTGGGAGCTGTCAGCGAGTGCGGGGAAGATACCCGCGGCAGGGCGTCTTCATCGCAAGACGCACATATCAGCTCTGTTCTGCCGGTGCGGGATACTACCGGCGACAATCGTCCGCCGCAGCGCGGGCAGCTTGTAAAATCCATGATATCCTCACTAACGCCTGGTCATTTGTTGGCGCACGTAGGCTCACGCGCTCCAAAAGCCTGCCTGACAAGTTTGCGAGGACCTTTGCCTCTGGCGAGGCTGCAAGAGCCTCTGGGTCGGAGCCGTTCGGCTCCTTGTTTTGTCGGGGCACAAGTCCCTCTAAGGGCGCGAGCCAAGACGTGCCTACGTGCGTCCCCGGGCTGGTCGCCGCCCTCTAAAACCCTTCGCGTGAGTAAAGGCCTCCGGCGTCATCGCGGAGGCCGTTTGTTTTACCCTTTTTGTTTTTCTTCTGCGCTTTTTCCATCGGAGCTTTTGGAGAGTTCTTCGAAGCGATCAGCGCCCTTAGCTAGATCATGCCCCATCTTGCTCTCGTTCTTCGCCTCTTCCTTGGCCGTTGCTTCGCGCAAGCCTTCAGCGGCCCGTTTCCCCGCTTTTGATGATTTTCGGTCGTCATCCATTTGTGGCTCCTTCCTGATAAATTCTCCAGGAATACTTCCTTGTCTAACCCAGATCGCTTGGACATTGTTCCTGGTTCCGTGCGTTACTAAGACCCGTGAACCCGCGACAAACATTGGCCCTGTTTTCCGCTGGCGGGGATCAGGTTTTAGTATGGGAAACGCTTGATTCTCTGGCTGCTCGCGCCGCTGGCTGTACTGTGGGCGGTTGGAAGCGCATGGGCTTGGATCAGGAAAGGCTTCCATTCCACGACATGAAACTTCACCCCTACGGGGGCACACCTACTAGCGCCCTTCGCGCTTCCAAAGCAGGACCCACTTCCGCACGATGGCCGTGCGAGGATCTTCGGCGTGATCGCCTCAAGACGGACGCGGCGACCCGCGATCGCTTCCAACTCGCGGCTCCATTGCGCGCTCAGGGCACAGAAATTGCCGAGTGCCCAGTCGTGATCTTTCCGCAGACCAGTTGGTGGAGCGAGGCAAGGCTGATATGGACATCGCGTTGGGATTTCCCCGTGCCGTCGGCACGGCTACCGAACAACCACATCTCGTCAACGTTGTCGTACTTACTCGTCCAAGCGGCGAGATCGCGCAGCCAATCGTCCTCCATATCCAGTCGTCGAGTAATGCGCTCAACTCGCCAGGCGGGTCGCAATATGGCCCGGAAGCGATGGTTCTTGTTCCTGCGCTTCACTCCGCTTCCGTCACCTTGGGCCGATCGGTTACGCGATCCTCGGGAGGCCGACGATCTTCGGAGCGCGCGGTGATGGCGTCTTTGATCGCATCGGGCGAACCGATCGGCTGCGCCACCATTTGCTCCGGTTTTCGCGTGGTCGTAGGACCAGTGGAATTCATGCCTCGTTAACGTTTTGGAAATCTCGCGGCTCCCTTGCGAGCCGCAGGTTTGCTAACAAACCGGTTTGGAACTTTGTTCCTTCAGCGCCACTTTTGCATTAGAGCCGCCGGCGAGCATCACCTAAGACCTGCTCGAACACTTGCTTTTTTCTATCTGCTCTTCCTTCTTCTCACGCTCGCGCAGATCACGGGCAAGCTGGTCAACCGAAGTCTCACGCGCAAGCTCATCGGGTGTGCAATCCTCCGCGTCGTCGACGCCCAGCCTTTTTGCAATCCGCTGCAAAATCCGCAATGACCGGGTTGCTTCTCTCTCGGCGAGCAAATTGATCTGCAGCTCGAGGTGATCGCGCCGCTCCAGCGTCTGGTCAATGGTGCTCTGGCGGATCAGAACGCAGGAGGTAAGAAGAACAGCTTCAAGCGCCAGGATCGTCGCCAGCAAGGGAAATGGATATTCATCGAAGGGCCGGTGAGCGAAATTTAGATTGAAGACGATCCAACATAAGACGAACGCACACTGAAGAACGATGAACTGGACGGTGCCAACGAACCATCCGATCCAATGAAAGATTCGGTGATGAACTGCAAGCGCCTCTTTGTCTTGCTTTTCAAACCGCAGCATCGCGTCAATGTTTTCGGCAGGCGACGTTTCAGATTTGTCCCCTGTCGCGGCGCGCATCAACTTGCAATCCTGTTGGCCGCGCGCCGCGCCGACTCTTGCGTTTTATCGAGTGTCTCGTCGCCCGCCTTTTCGGCGATCGCCCTTGCCTCGCATTTGTTTCGGATATCTTCCAGCTCATCGTCGGTAAGGTGCTCGATGCCGACCAGCGAATTCCGCGCCGCACCGACACGGATAAGCTCGTCAAGCTTGACCTGAATGGCCGCGCTGTCGCGGTTTTGCGAGTTCTGGATCAAGAAGACCATCAGGAAGGTCACGATGGTCGTACCGGTGTTGATCACCAGCTGCCATGTGTCGGAGAAGCCGAAGAGCGGACCGCTGACAGCCCACACGATGACGACACCCGCCGCCAGAATAAAGGTCGATGCACGGCCCGCAGCGAGCGACGTCCTGTTGGCAAGTTCGCCAAAGAACTTGGATACGCTTGAGGCCTCTTTAGCCTGCTTCTCACCGCTCATGTTTGCCCCTATAGCCGGGGGGTAAAGCCGTTTGGGCGCACAAAGTTCCGACGCTTAGGAACCGTTGCTCCGCACGCACATTATTTCGTTAGATGACGTAAGGCGCGTCGTCCTTTGGAGCTTGAAATCAATGATCGATACTGTCGTGGTTGCCCCGGGAGATGCTTCGGGCTCGTCGCTTGCGGGGGTGTCCTGGCCTTCCATTGTCGCCGGCGCGGTCGCAGCCTGTGCCATGACCCTTGTGCTGCTCGCGTTCGGCACCGGTCTCGGTCTCAGCATGGTTTCGCCCTGGACGGGTTCAGGAGTTTCTGCCACCACCTTCAAAATCACTACAGGTCTCTATCTCATCGTTATCGCCATGATCTCCTCTTCGATCGGCGGTTACCTTGCCGGCCGCCTGCGGTCTGGTTGGGACGGCGTACACGGCGACGAAGTCTATTTCCGAGACACGGCGCACGGTTTTATTGCCTGGGCGCTGGCTTCCGTACTAGGCGCCGCTGTGCTCGCCAGTCCGACGACAAGCCTCATCGGCGGCACCGCGGCAGGCGTGAGCCAGGGAGCCGTGACGAGCGCCGCCCAGTCGAGCGGTCCTATGGACGGGTACGTCGACACGCTGCTACGAGGCGACCCCTCCACGCAGTCAGCAAACAGCGGCCCCGCTGACACTCGTGGCGAAGTGACGCGCCTTTTCGTGCGAAGCTTCCGCAATGGCGGTGACCTCAAGGCCCCCGATCGCGAATACGCAGCCAAGGTCGTGGCTGCCCGAACCGGACTTAGTCAGCAGGACGCGGACAAGCGGGTTAACGACGTCGTCACTCAGATCAAGGCTGACGCGGATGCAGCGCGTAAAGCGACCGCCTCACTCGCGTTTTGGATCACCGCTTCCCTGCTCCTGGGAGCTTTCTGTGCAAGTCTTGCAGCCACCGAAGGCGGCGGCCTTCGCGACGGCACCTGGAAACGCCGCCGGTAAATTGAAAGGAAACACCATGCCGATTTTGCTCTGGCTCCTCGGAATACCGATCCCCCTGATCATCCTGATCCTTCTTCTGCGATGACGTTGGTCTCAGTGGCGCGTCTTTGTCGCGCGCCACTGACCCCGCAATATAAGCCTCGGTCAAAACTTCAGGACGGTGCGCAGACCGAATACTTCCGCGTTTTTTAGAGCCTTACCCGGGAGGCTTGACAACGGATTGGTCGCCCCGCCGCCCGGATGCACAATGAACTGGAAGTTGGGCTGAAGCGTCCATCCGGCCCGCATCTCATACTGATAGACCGCAGTGAGAAGACCTTCGAAGCTGCGCGCGGGCCAGGCGGCCGTCGCCAGTCTTTGAAAGTCGAGATCGAGTGCATGCGCCCTCGGCGATACGTGAGCGTAGGCGGCCGCGATGCCGAACTTATCCTTTGGCCGCCCCTCTGCAAGACCGATGAACTCGATCCCTGTGTCTGCATAATAGTTGATAAGGTTGCGATCGGGCGGGCTGTAGGAAGCCCGCGAGAAGGCGCCGATGCCGCGGTCGTCGTCCCCGCCGACGCGGTATATCTTCTGCTCGGCGACGGCATAGAGCCCGAAATCTCCGCTAAGCAGGCCCGGCACTCCGTTTGATGCAGTGTCTGCGAGCGATACCCCTGCCCCATCGAAGCGCTGATCGTTGAAGAAGCCGAAATGGCGCCACGCGCCAAGCTTGAATTTGCCGTCGAGGCCCGGGTCGCCCTTTTTTTGCATTCCACAGAAACTGCGCTTCACCAAGGACAAGGGGTGGATCGTTGATGCGGAAATTGACGCCGTAGCGGTTGCGGAGCTGCGGGTCGTCCGGGCCGGGCCCTGCGGAGTCGCCGTTGAAAACCGCGCCCAGCACAGTGAGATTGTCCGAAAGGTCAGCGCGAAGCCGCGCTCCCAGGGCAGCCAGCGGCGGGGAAGGACCTCCGCTCGGCAGGTTCAGCGATAGCCCTACCGACCAGCCGATCGATGCGTTAGTGAAGACGTCCGTATATTTTGCCGTCATGAACTCAGTGTCGGCCGCGAGCTGCCCGGCGCGCAACGCGAGGTGCGTGCCCCACTTGCGCTCAAACCACGCTTCGTAAAGCCGGGTGGACGGCAGCGCTTCGATGCCGCTGACGTCCATGAAGTTCAGCAGGGCGCCACGCGAAAGACCGCCGCCGTGGATCTGAAACACATTGGCATGGAAGGTCAGCTCCCGCAGCCCCGCCAGCTTTTCCAGGTCAGCGTCGACGGCATTTCTCTACGGCAGCCGATACTGCGACACGCAGAAGCTTACGGACCTTGCCTGGTCACTATTCGGGCCTATCCCCGCCGGATGGGAGCGCGTGCAGGCCGTATGCGATTACGTGCATGATCGCATCAGATTCGGCTATCACCATGCAAGAGGCGACCGAACTGCATCTGAGGGCCACGAAGAGCGTGTTGGTGTTTGCCGCGATTTCGCGCATCTTGCAGTCACGCTGTGCCGCTGCATGAACATTCCGGCACGCTACTGCACGGGCTATCTCGGAGATATCGGCAGACCCCGCGCCCATGGATTTCAGTGCCTGGTTCGAGGTGTTTTTGGACGGGCGCTGGTTCACTTTTGATGCCCGGCACAACGTCCCGCGCGTCGGACGTATCGTCATCGCCCGCGGTCGCGATGCGGCGGACGTGGCGATATCGACGCAGTTCGGAAACGCCAGGCTGACCCGCTTCAACGTTGTCACCGACGAAGTCGCCAGCCGGGAATATGAGTGGCGGCCTGAGAAGGTCCGCCTTCTGTCGTTGGCGCGCGGCAAAGTCGCCCGGAGCGTCTCCGCCATCGGGTAACGATTCGTCGCGCGTTCGAAATTCAGAGACCTTTCCGCAACATCGATTATCGTGCACGAAGCCCCTGCCGGAAGCGCCTTGTCGCTCCTCTTCGGTTGAAAGGGTTTTTGCGATCCCGACGAGGCTTGCATCGCCTAATGAAGCACTTTTGCGCGTTCCGGCCATATCAAAAGGAATGGGCTCCGGTCGTTGGAACAATTGGAAAGCGCTAAACTCTACGGCGATCCGCAGCATGATCAGGGAATCTCAAGGGGAAACGTGCAGATGCCGGCCCCTTTTTCATCTGTGACCGAAACCGCGCAATGCATACCGACCAGTTCGGGCCGCGCCGCGCGCAACGATCGCGCGAACTTGATCGCCTCAATTTGAGCGGTGGTTTCGTCGGCAAGATTGTGAGTACCGTTATCGCCTACGATACAGGTGTCGACCAGCTTGAAATGATAGAACGGCATCTACCTGCGGCCCTTTCGCGCAATCGTTTTCAACGGAGGCGAGTGCCGCAAACGCGGGCCCCCATTCCAGATAGAACATTGCCTACGCCGACCTGTTCCTACAGTCACTCAATCGAACGCTCGCGATCGATCTCTATCTCAGCCTGCAGCCCAAACTCCATCGTCACAGGAACGAAAGTTGCATGCCCGACTTATAAATTGATCCAACGTCGGTCGGCAGTTGCAACGCTTAAGGTTTGGGCAGGGTCAGGAATGAAAATCGCGCAGATCGCACCTCTCTTCGAGAGCGTACCCCCTCGTCTCTATGGCGGCACCGAACGCGTTGTCTCCTACCTGACTGAAGAACTGGTGAGGCAGGGCCACGACGTTACCCTGTTCGCAAGCGAAGACTCCTTCACAACCGCCGAGCTGGTGCCCTGCATTCCTCGGGCAATCCGGCTCGATCCTGATGTCGTCGACCCGATCCCGCACTTCATGGTGATGCTCGACAAGGTCCAGGAACGGGCCGCCGAATTCGACCTGCTGCACTTTCACATCGACTATTTTCAGTTTCCGCTGTTCCGCTCAAGCCGCATTCCGATGTTGACCACGCTGCACGGCCGGCAGGATTTGTCCGATCATCTGCCGCTCTACAGCCGCTTTCCCAAAATGCCCCTGGTCTCGATTTCGCTCGCCCAGCGGCTGCCGCTACCGGGTGCAAACTTCGCCGGCAACGTCTACCACGGGCTACCGCCTGATCTTCTCAAACCGGCCCCGAGGAATGCCGGAGGGTACCTGGCATTTCTCGGACGCATTTCTCCGGAAAAGCGGGCTGACCGCGCAATCGAAATCGCGCGACGATCGGGCATGAAACTGAAACTCGCGGCTAAGGTTGATCAGGCAGACGCGGGATATTTCAGCGGCGTTGTCGAGCCGCTGATCGATGGCGAGCAGATCGAGTTCATCGGAGAAATCAACGACGGCAACAAATGCGAATTCCTGAGCCAGGCATCGGCGCTGCTGTTTCCGATCGACTGGCCCGAGCCTTTCGGGCTTGTCATGATCGAGGCTATGGCATGCGGCACGCC
>Ga0070665_100004978_pt1 | contig 13778 bp, 12 predicted proteins | sample KBSS13metaG_FD_65862 | JGI IMG/M metagenome (GOLD analysis project Ga0070665, IMG submission 65862) | Switchgrass rhizosphere microbial communities from Kellogg Biological Station, Michigan, USA - KBS S1-3 metaG | ecosystem: Host-associated > Plants > Roots > Rhizosphere > Soil ... | reverse complement strand
CTGGAAAACGGCGTCGCACCCGAGGCCGCCGCGTTGATCGAGCTGGGTCTTCACCACGAGCAGCAGCACCAGGAGCTGATCCTGACCGATCTCAAGCATCTGCTGTCGCGCAATCCGCTGAAGCCCATCTATCGTCCCCGATGGCCGCTCGCGCGGGTGAGCGCGTCGCCGCTTGGGTGGTGCCGCTTCGAAGGCGGCATTCGTGCGATCGGGCACGCCGGGGAAGGCTTCTCGTTCGACAACGAGACGCCGCAGCACCGCGTGCTGCTCGAGCCGTTCGAGCTCGCATCCCGTCCCGTGACGCATGGCGACTTCGCGGAATTCATCGCCGACGGCGGCTACAGGCGACCCGAACTCTGGCTCTCGATGGGATTCGACACGGTCCAATCGCGGCAATGGGACTCGCCTGCATACTGGGAACAACGGGACGGCCGCTGGTGGACGTTCACGCTCCACGGCATGACCGAAATCGATCCCCATACTCCCGTGTGTCACGTGAGCTACTTCGAAGCGGATGCCTACGCGCGCTGGGCTGGTGCGCGCCTGCCGACCGAATTCGAATGGGAGAGCGCGAGCGCAGGCGCGCCGAATGCGGGAAACTTCATGGATGACGGCGTGCTGCACCCGCTTCCGCCGAACGGCGCCGCCGCAAGCGGTGCGCCCGTGCAGCTCTTCGGCGACGTGTGGGAATGGACGTCGTCGAGCTACGCGCCCTATCCGCGCTATCGGCCCGCAGCCGGCGCGATCGGGGAATACAACGGCAAGTTCATGTGCAACCAGTACGTGCTGCGCGGGGGCTCGTGCGTCACCCCTGCGTCGCACATCCGCGCCACCTACCGGAACTTCTTTCCGCCCGACGCGCGCTGGCAATTCTCCGGCATCCGCCTCGCACGCGATATCGGCTGAAAACGCGCGACGTCGCGCACCGGGAACGCGTCACGCAGCGTAATACACCGCGAAGTCGCCGTCGCGGTCCTGCCAGCAATCCACATGGGCAAACCCCGCTTGCTGCAGCATGGCGGTGAACTCCGATGGCGCGTACTTGTACGAATGTTCCGTATGGATCAACTCGCCCTCGGCGAAGCGTCGCGCTACGTCGTTGATGACAATTTCCTGTGGCCAGCGCGCTTCGAGATGCATTTCGATGCGGCCGAGCCGGGCGTCGTAGAACGCGACGTGAGCAAAGCCCAGGGGATCGAAACGCGTCCGCAGCAACCGGTTGACGTGGCGCAGCACGTTGCGGTTGAACGCGCCGGTCACGCCGAGCGCGTCGTCGTAGGCAGCAGTCAACCGCTCGGGCGACTTCTTGGTGTCGACGCCGATCAGGAGGCCGCTTCCCGGCGCCGCGACGCAATGCAGATGAATGTCCGATAGAAAGCGCAAGGCCTCGTCGGGCGTAAAATTGCCGATGGACGAGCCCGGATAGAAGAACAGCGACGGATTGCCGTTCAGGTCGCTGCGCAGGTCGAGCCCCTGCGTGAAATCGGCGATGATCCCCGTCAATTCTAGCTCGGGAAATTCCGGCGCCATGCGCGCCAGCGCGCCCGCGAGCGCGTCACCCGCGATGTCGACCGCGATATAGCGCGACGGCGCAACGAACGGCAGCCAACTCTCCGCCTTGCAGCAATCGCCGGCACCCAGATCCACGAATTGCCGGTCCGGTCCGATCGACGCCGCAATGTCTGCGCGGTGGTGGGTGAAAATGGCCCGCTCGGTGCGCGTCGGGTAGTATTCCGGCAGCTCGCAGATCGCGCCAAAGAGCGCGCAGCCGACACCGTCGTAGAAATATTTGGGTGGGATCGCGGCGTGCTTCGCGAGCAGGCCATCGACGAGCGCACGCCGTTCGCCGGCGGCGTCGCGAGTGAGCCGGTCGAACAAACGAAAATCGGACATGAGATGCGGCCTCCGTGCAAAAACGAACCATAGACGCTTGCGTGCGACATTTCTGTCGGCGTCCGTCTGACGCCGGCGTCGTCTGCGAGGCATGAGTCGGTGCGAGGCCCGCAATCCTTTCGCCCGCATCAAGTGGGCGACACGCGCAGGTGTCGTTGCGTGCGCATCGCTTTGGTCGATGGCGACGATGGCGCTCGATAATCCTGCATCGGCGACTGCCACAGGTGCATTCGGGCTCTATGCGGCGAGTGCGTTTCGTCTGACCCAAGGCGCATGCGGCGATTGCGGAGCCATGCCTGCGGCTCGCTGGTATTTTCAGCATGAAGCGATCGCCGTTCCCCAGTCCGGGCACCCCGTCGCCGACTTCGAGCGCGGCGTCCTTGCCTTCGACGATATCCGGCACTGGCGCGCTGCACGTGCGGCCGACGCCGCGCTCGACTATCCCCCGCTCGTCTGGGTTGCGGCCCCTGAAGTAATACGAAATGCACGCCTGACCGGCGACGGCGGAACTCTCACATTCGGATCCATGCAGATCCCAATCGAGCTCACGCCGAAGATTCCGCTCAACCGCTCCTACTTCGATGCAACGTCCGTCCGATTCTTTGCGAGTCGTGGCGTCGATGCGCGCGGCACGTCGCGAGAAGACGGCAAGTTCGTCGTCCGCACACTGTGGCCGCGCGACTTCGCCATGGCACAGGCGCCGGGGCCGGCCCATCTGCCGCAAGGCGAAAACCCTGCCCTCGCCGTGCGCGCGCTGATGCGCGATACGCCCGATGGCGGCGCGCGAGAAGCGTTCGACGCACGCATGCTATGGCGCAGGGAGGGTTCCGATCCGGCATGGCGCGGCAAGACCGTGCTCGCATTCATCGTCAACGGCGCGCAGGGCGACGACGACGAAGCGCACGGCGGCCATTTCGCGATTGTCACGGGCAAGGTGTCCGGCGACGGCAACATCGGCGACTGGCTCGTGAACAATTTCTATACGCTCGACTCGGAAAGCGAAAAAGGCATCATCGCCGGGCCGGTGCCGCTCGACAACTATCTTGCCGACCTCAACAGCGGCCAGTCGTACTATCGGCCTTCCTACATGCTCGTCGCCGTGCTGGCCCAGGAGCGCGCCGCGGCGCTGGTGCAATCGGCGCTGGGGCGCGTGTACAACCAGTTCTACCGCCACCAGCTCGCGTACTACCATCCGACCGCGAATTGCGCGAGCATCAGCATCGACACGCTGCGCGCGCTGGGCTGGAGCATCCCCACCCGTGGCGCCACGAGCAGGACGCTCGCGTGGCTCGGCTTTCCCTTCATCGCGTTCAAGGAACGCTCGATCGCGAAGGCGAAGCTCGCCTTCGACTACCTCGAAGCGGACCAGACGCGCCTCATGCCCGCGGCGGCGCTCGAGGAGCTGTTCGGGAGCGTGCTGGCGCTCGTCGAGTCCGGCGGGAGAGACGACGGAGAATTGGCGCAGATGATGGCGCGCGACGTCGATGCGCTCACTTGGCTTCGCATCCCGCAGATTCCATCAAGCCGTGCGTTCGGAAGCGCACCCGCGGTGACCACATGGGAGTATCGCTCGCGTGTTCCCACCGACCCGGCCATGGTGCAGATCGTTCCCGTGCCGCCGAGAATGTTTCCCGATGAGTTGCGCGAGCGCGATCTGGTCCCGGAGCCGCGGCACCCCTCGGACTTCGCCGCAACCGTGTGGGGCATCGTCTCGGTGATCGGCATACCGCTCATGCTGGTGGCGTTCCTGCGCCGCTGGCGGAGACGGCGGTCCGGTTGAATCCCGGTCTTCCGGGCGAGACGTGAAACAGCAGGCTCGCCGGCACCGCACCTTCAATCGTCGGCCGTACGCACGGCGCTCCGCGAGATCGCCCGCCGGTACGCAAAAAGCGCGAACAATCCGCAGGCAAAAAGCGCCCACGACGAGGCAATTCGCGAGCGGTCGACGACGAACACCAAGGTCAGCGCCAAAGGCGCGATCGCTTTCGCGACGAATTGCGGCTGCGCAAGGCGCCCAAGCAAGGCGCCATAGTCGTGATGCCCGAACAACTCGGCAGGCACCGTGCCGCGTACGATCGTCATCACCCCGTTGCTCCACCCGTAAAGGATCGCAAACGCCAATGCGACGATCCATACGCCTCGCACCTGGCACAGCACCAGCAATGCCGCTGCCATCAGCGCGAACGCGAGCGTGCCGACCGCGAGCGCCCTCACGTGGCGCGTGAAGGCGAATTCCATGATGCGACCGGCGACCTGCATCGGTCCGATGAGGGAACCTACGAGCACGGCGTCGCGCGCGGCCAGTCCGGTGCTGGTGAGGAGCCCGATCAGATGCGCCGACAGCGCGGCGCTGATGAAGGTCGCCAGCGAGAGGGCAGTCGCGAGCCACGCGAACGTGCCGCTCGCTGCAGCAGCCTTATGCGGTAGCGTTGTGTCGTGCAGCGGAGGACGCGCGACGAATTCACCCCCCGGCACGCATGCGAGATGCAGCGGCAGGCACACGCACGCGTGCAGTCCAGCAAAAATCGCGAACGCCTGGCGCCAGCCGACGGTGTCGAGCAAATATTGCGAGAGCGGCCAAAACACCGTGCTTGCGAAGCCGCCGAACAAGGTCAGTGCCGTGACGGCACGGCGATACGACGCGCCGGAAATTCGATGCAAGGTGGCGAACGCCGGGTCGTACAGGCACGCCGCCATCGCCAGTCCGGCGGCGAGCCATCCCGCCAGCATCGTCCATGAATTCTGCGCGAGCGCCAGCGTCACGCACGCCAGCGCGCCCGTCGCGGAACCCACTGCCAGTACGCCGCGCCCGCCAAAGGCATCGATCCGTCGGCCGACGGCCGGCGAAACGATGCCGGAGAGGAACAATCCGCAGGTAAAGCTGCCGAACAGCACGATGTCGCTCGTGTGAAGGTCGTCGCGCATCGCGGGTCCCAGCACCGCGATGGCGTAGAACAGCGTGCCCCAGGATATGATCTGCGCAATCCCGAGTGCTGAAACAACGCGCCCGAGCATCGCGTGGGCGCGGCGCTCAACGGGCACGTTGCGTGCGGCCAACGCTTCGAGCCGCAGGAATGACCGGTCGTCCCGTTCTGTTCATGGTGCATCCATGCTGTCGTCCATCCGTCGCATCGCGGTTCTCACGGCCGGATTCTGTCTCGCGGCCTGCAGCGCAGCCCCCAACCGCGCAGCCGAAATGCTGCCTCTCCAACCCATCATGATTCCACCCACCATTTCGAGTGAAGACACCGGGTCGCTCACGGGGCGCGCGTGGGCATGGCAGGAAACGCGTTTTGACGACGGCCGCAGCGTGGTACCGGACGCACCCGAGCGCTACACGATCGAGTTCGCGGGCGATGGCCGCGCCGCGCTTCGGGCCGACTGCAACCGGGGCGGGACGAATTACACGGCCGGCCCTGGCCGCGCCCTGACGCTCGCGCCCGCGGCCATGACGAAAATGGGATGTCCGCGCGACTCGAAGGACTCGCAGTTCCTGCAGCAATTGAGCGGTGTCGCCGCCTATCGATTCGTCGATGGCAGTCTCGTGCTCACGTTCGGGCGCGAAGCAGGCTCGATGCGCTTTGCCCCTGTGTCCCGGTAGTTCGGCTATTTTTGCGGCGGGATGAGACCGCGCGCTGCGAGCTGAGCGATGATGAGCTTGGCGAAGCCCGGCGTCTCGTTTACCACAGTCGTCGGATTGAACGTCTGCGTCGTACCTGCCCATACGACGCGCTTGGTTCGCGTGTCGAACAGGTTGGTCTCGACATTGGCCACCGCGTACTGCTGCACCGTCGGCACCGCCATCATCGACGGTCCCCACCACGGCCCGTACGGCCCGAAATACGCGGGGCCTGGCATCATCGTCGTATAGACCTGCGTCTTGGTGTCGACCCCCATGACGCGGACCAGCAGCATGCCGTCGGCTCCTGATTGCGCAATCCCGGCATTCCAACCCGGCTCGTTCGAGCGAGCGTCATCCGGAAGAAAAAGGTAGCCCGGAACGCCCTGCGTGCCGGCCGCCGTCAGCTCGCGGGAAAAAATGTCCTCGAATACGCGCCGGTCCGCGATGGACGCGCCGACGCCAACCACGATGATCTTGCGGAACGGTCCGCCGTTGTACGTTGTGTCGAACCACGCGCTCTGCAGCGTCGTGGACGCACACGCTGCGAGTAGCAGAGCGACGAGCGCCATCGCCGCCGTGCGAACGATCCTGTTCATCGGGAGTCTCCGGAAATTAGTGCCATGCGGGGAGAATGCGGGACGAGCGGCCATCGAACGCGCACCGGAACCGCGTGGCCATCGGCACCTCAGCGATGCTTGAACACCGGAGGACGCTTCCCGACGAACGCACGCATGCCTTCCTTCTGATCCTCGAGCCCGAACGTCGTATGGAACTCCCGCCGCTCGAACAGCAGCCCCTCCGAAAGCGACGACTCGTACGCGCGGTTGATCGATTCCTTGATTTTCATCACGACCGGAAGCGAGAACGACGCGATCTTGGCGGCAATGGAAAGTGCCTGCACTTCGAGCTCCGGCGGCGGCACGAGACGCGCGACCAGCCCGGCGCGCTCGGCTTCCACCGCGTCCACCATGCGCCCGGTAAGGCACCAGTCCATCGCCTTGGCCTTTCCGACTGCGCGCGGCAGGCGCTGCGTGCCGCCGAAACCAGGAATGGTGCCGATGGTGATTTCCGGCTGGCCGAATTTGGCGTTATCCGCCGCTACGATCATGTCGCAGGCCATTGCCAGCTCGCATCCGCCGCCGAGCGCATAGCCCGCCACTGCGGCGATGATCGGCTTGCGCACACGACGGATGTCGTCCCAGTCCTTGGTGATGTAGTCGTCCGCGTAGACCTTCTGGTAGTCCCACTCGGCCATTGCCCCGATGTCGGCGCCGGCGGCGAACGCCTTTTCATTTCCGGTGATCACGATGCACCCGATGCCGGGATCGACGTCGAAGGCGAACAGCGCCGCCGAGAGATCCTGCGCCAGTGCGCCGTTCAAGGCGTTGAGCCGCTGGGGCCGGTTGAGCCGGATGATGCCTACGCGATCACGTGTTTCGACGAGGATGTTTTCGTAAGCCATGGAAGGATTTTCGACGCGTCGGGTTGCGGCGGAATCGCCAGCGCTCATTCTACCGTCATGTGTCCGCGAACCCCCGCTCGTCGCCTTCTTTAGTGCGCATTGCGGCCGCTGCATCGCTTCGCGCAATCCCGATCGCCTGCTGCAGGACTTCAGGATCGCCGACGTGATTGGCAAGCAGCAGCACCAGCTTGGCATTCGCGAGCACGCTTTGCTCGTCGCTCAATCCGCGGTGCATGGCGATGAGCGATTCATAAAACGCGTCCGGGTCGGCAAGATTGGGATCAGTGTTGAGCTTCGCCATGGGATCACCTTCACTCGGCCTGTTGACACGTAATGCGCATTACTCCTGCGCAAGTGGAAACTCGTTTGCCCACCGCGAGCATGGACCCCCGCGTTCGCGGGGATGAGGACTGGGTGTTGTGGGGCGCCTGTGCACCGTCATTCACGCAGAAGCCGGAATCGATGCCTTTTCCCGGAAATGCGCCCGCAGTTGCTGGCATGAGGACCGAGTCCTGTCACGAATATCAGAAAAGCCGATCGTTTGCCGTCGCCCGCGCGATCGCCGCCTCGATGCGTGCTACTTCGGGATTGCGCCATCGCGCGCACACGTGCTGGTCGGGACGGAAGAGATAGCACGTGTTCTCATGGGCGTCGTACCGTCGTGCCAGCAGACCTTCGTGGTCCTCGATGCGCACAACGCCGGCAACTGCGGCGCCGCCAACCTGCACGATGCGCAGCGGTATGGCTCCTTCGGCCAGACGCTGCGCATCCGTCGCATCGATGGTTGCGCCGAACGTTAGCAGCGTGAATTCGCCGCCGATGTACTCGAGGAGCCAACTTCCGCACGACCCGTGCACCGGCGCATCGAGCGCGGGCGTTCCCGGCACCATGGCGTTCCGTCCGGTCGCGAACTCGCCGTCGACGTCCGGCGTGCTGAGCGGCGATGACACATGCACTGCCGGCACCGACAGGCGCCCGCTGTTGACCAGGCGCCGCGCGAATGCGTGGTCGCGCGCCAGCTCCAGAACGGCGTCGCGGAAGACGCGCGAAATCGCGCTCTTCGGCGTGATGAAATCCGTCGAGCGCGTCGATTGCAGGATGTTTTCGTCGGCGGCAAGGACGCGCTCGTGGTCGTAGGTGTCGATCAGCCGCTCGGGCGCGATGCCGCGGATCACGAAGTCCAGCTTCCACGCCAGGTTGTCGGCGTCCTGCACCCCGCTGTTGGCGCCACGCGCGCCGAACGGCGAGACGACGTGTGCAGCATCGCCGCAGAAGATCACCCGCTCGTGGCGAAAATGCTGCATGCGACGGCATTGAAAGGTGTAGACGCTCGCCCATTCCAGCTCGAACTGCGCATCGGGACCCAGCATGGCCCGAAGCCGCGGAATGATGCGCTGGGCGGACTTTTCCAGCTCGGGGTCCGCGTCCCATCCGAGCTGAAAATCGATGCGCCAGATGTCGTCGCCCTGGCGATGCAGCAAGACCGATTGCCCTGGGTGGAACGGCGGATCGAACCAGAACCAGCGTTCCGTCGGAAACGACGAGGTCATCCGGATATCGGCTATGAGAAATCGATCGCGAAAGACCTGCCCTTCGGTGTCCAGACCCAGCAGGCCGCGCACGCCACTGCGCGCACCGTCGGCCACGACCAGCCAGTCGGCGTCGATCCGGTACCCACCCTCCGGGGTCTCGATGTCGAGACCTGCACCCATGTGACCCGGGCGCACGCCCACGACCTTCTGTTGCCAGCGCACATCGACGCCCAGCTCGCGTGCACGCTCCACGAGGTAGTGTTCGAAATAATATTGCTGGAGATTGACGAAGGCGGGCCGCCGGTGCCCGCGCTCGGCCAGCAGGTCGAAGCGGTAGGCAAGCGCGTCGCGAAAGAACACCCGCCCGACGCTCCACTGCACGCCTTTCGCCACCACGGATTCGGCGCAGCCCAGGCGATCGAGTATTTCCAGCGTGCGCTTTGCGTAGCAGATCGCGCGCGACCCGGTGCTGACCCTGCTGTCCTCGTCGAGGACGATGGGCTTGTGCCCTCGCTGCGCCAGGTCGATCGCCGCCACCAGTCCCACGGGCCCGGCGCCCACGACGACAACCGGATGCCGCGTGCCTTCGCGCGCGAATTCCGGCGGACGGCGATAGGGGAAAACCTGATGGACGTAGCGCGGCATCGAGGCACACCGTCCCGCGATGTGCGGCCGGTTCGAGCTATCTTACCTGCGCTTGCGAAACCAATGCCGCGAACAGCGGCCGACTCGTTCCCTGATGCAGAGCGACGAAGGAATGCGCGTCAGGACGGCATGCGGGTCTCCGCAGGATAGAGTCCACGCGTTCGCGCGTGGAGCCGCGCGAGACCGAACAGCGTATCGAGATGCGGCGTCGCAACGCCTGCCTGCGTGCCGATCTCGCGCACCGTCGAGAGGAGTGCATCCAATTCGACCGGACGTCCCGCGTCGACGTCCTGCAACATCGAAGTCCGGACCGCGCCGAGCTTGCGCGTCACGGCATTGCGCTCGATGCCCGTCTGCGCAATCGGGCAGCCGATGGCGGCGCCGATGTCAGCGGCCTCGCGCATCACGGCGAGGCAAAAATGGTTGACCAGCGGATCATCGAGAATCCGATCCAGCGTCGCGCCCGTGATCGCGGACACCGGATTCATGGTCATGTTGCCCCACAGCTTGTACCAGATGTCCGCCTGGATTCGAGGCGAGATCTCGACGTCCATCCCCGCCGCGCGGAACATCGCCGCAACGGCGTCCACGCGTGAAGACGCACCGCCCGAAGGCTCGCCGATGATCATCCGGTGGCCGATGTCGTGCCGCACAACGCCCGGCTCCGGTGTCGACGCCGCAAGGTGGAGGACTGCGCCGACGACGTGGCGCGTCGGGATCGCGCGTGCAATTTCTCCTTCGCGGTCGACCGACTTCAGCGAAAACCCTTCGTGGGCACCGCCGATCCCGTGGAAGAACCACCACGGCACGCCGTTCATCGCAGTGACGACCGTCGTGGACGGCGACAGCAGACCGGCGATCATCGGCGCGACGGATCGCAGCGCCGGTTCCTTGACGGCAACGATCACCACGTCCTGGGGGCCCGCTTCGGCCGCACTCTCGGCGACACGCACGGATGCAACAAAGGAATCCTCGCGCGTCTGCAGTCGGATGCCATGCGTGCGCAGGGCTTCGGCGGTCTTGCCGCGCGCGATCGCCGTGACGTTCACACCACTCCGGGCGAGGCGCGCGCCGAACAGGCCGCCAATAGCGCCGGCGCCCACGATGCAGACGTTCATCGCCACCTCACGCGATCATCGGGGCCGCTTGTCGACGATGCGCCTTGCCTTGCCGAGCGAGCGCTCGATGCCGCCGCTTGGCACGACCCGCACATCCGCCGTAACGCCGATCAGGTTCTTGATCAGGTGTGCCAGCACGGCACCCGCGGCCTCGCCGTCCGCGGAGCCCGAGCCGGGCGCGCGTTCCACCAGCACCGTCAGCTCGTCGAGCGCGCGCGGCCGCGTGATCTCGAGCTGGTAATGTGGTGCGAGCGCCGCCTGCTTCAGGATCAGTTCCTCGATCTGCGTCGGAAACACGTTCACGCCGCGGATGATCAGCATGTCGTCCGAACGTCCGGTGATCTTTTCCATCCGCCGCATCGAGCGCGCGGTGGGCGGCAGCAGCCGGGTGAGGTCGCGCGTGCGATAGCGAACGATCGGCAGCGCCTCCTTCGTGAGCGACGTGAAGACGAGCTCGCCTTTTTCGCCATCGGGAAGCACCGCACCGGTCTCTGGATCGATCACTTCCGGATAGAAATGGTCTTCCCAGATCGTGAGTCCGTCCTTGGTCTCGATGCATTCCTGCGCAACGCCCGGACCCATCACTTCCGAGAGACCGTAGATGTCGATCGCATCGATGGCGAGCTTCGTCTCGATCGCGGTGCGCATCGTCGGCGTCCAGGGCTCGGCGCCGAAGATGCCGATCGACAGCGAGCATGCGCGCGGATCGATGCCCTGCCGCTCCATCTCCTCGGCGATCGCGAGCATGTACGACGGCGTCACCATGATGATGTCGGGCTTGAAATCGGCGATGAGCTGCACCTGCTTTTCCGTTTGGCCGCCCGACATCGGAACGACTGTCGCGCCGAGACGCTCCGCTCCGTAGTGCGCTCCCAGGCCGCCCGTGAACAAGCCGTAGCCGTACGCGATGTGCACGATGTCGCCGGCACGTCCGCCCGCTGCGCGAATCGACCGCGCCATGGCGATCGCCCACGTATCGATGTCGTTCCTGGTATAGCCGACGACAGTGGGCTTGCCCGTGGTTCCGGACGAGGCATGGATGCGGACCACCGACGAGCGCGGGACCGCGAACATGCCGAAGGGATAGTTGTCGCGCAGGTCGCTCTTGACCGTGAAGGGAAACTGCGCAAGATCGGCGAGCGACTTCAGGTCGTCGGGATGCACGCCCGCACGGTCGAACGAGCTCCGGTAATGCGCCACGTTGTCGTACGCGTGTCGCAGCGACCAGCGCAGGCGCGAGAGCTGCAGCGCCGCGAGTTCGTCGCGGCTCGCCGTTTCGATCGGCTCGAGATCCCCGGGCTCTGGGTGTCTGGCGGGCATGCGCTTTCCTCCTACGTCACGGCCGGCGGCACCACGTGGCCCTTGATGCGGTAGCTCTTGCCCCGGAACAGCGCGATCGTCTCGCCGCGCTGGTTCCTGACTTCGATGTCGTACACGCCGGTGCGACCGCCCAGGCTGCGCTCGCGGCCGGTTGCGACCAGCACGTCGCCTTCGCGCGCAGGCGCGAGAAAGTCGATGGCGCCGCCTTGCGCGACCGTATTGAAGTTGTAGCTGTTGCACGCGAACGCGAACGTACTGTCGGCAAGCGTGAAGATGTAGCCGCCATGGCAGATCGCGTGGCCGTTCAGCATGTCGGCGCGGATGGTCATCGTGAGCTCGGCCGCGCCCGGTCCGACGCTCCTGATCTTCATGCCGAGCGACTGCGATGCCTGGTCGTTTGCAAACATGCCGGACGCGACCCGCCGGGCAAGCGCGTTCGGGTCTTCCGGCAAGGATTCCGTCGAGGATTCCCGGGTCATGCGCGTTCGTCCGCGAGGCCGAGCGCACCACCGCCCGCAACGACGCGCGCGATGCGCGGCGACGTCCGATATCGATCCTCGCCGTAGTGCGCCGCGAGGTGCGTGAGTACACCCTGCACGTGCGCAGGCCCGATGCGATCGGCCCAGGCCAGGGGGCCGCAGGGATAGTTCACGCCCTTCTGCATGGCGAGATCGATGTCGGTCGCAGTCGCGATGCCCTGCATCACGGCATCGGAAGCCTCGTTTGCCAGCATCACGACGATGCGCATCACCGCAAGCCCGGCGACGTCGTCCAGCCGCGCGACCGCGATGCCCGCCGCCTGCAACATGCCGACGGCCTTGCGCCACGAAACGTCGCTGCAGCGATCGCCGCGCGCCATCGCGAGGCGCGTGCATCTGGAGTAGTCGAGCGCGAGATCGAAGAGTACGAGATTCGGACAATTGTCGTCCCGACCGCGCACGGTGGCAGTCCTCCCGTCGGTAAGCGCGATCCGCGTGTCGCCGACCGCCAGCGCGCCGTACGGAAAGCGGGGATCGGAATTCTCGCGGACCACTCGCATCCCCGAAGCTTCGAGGCGCGCCACCAGGGGCATCGCCGACCCCAGATCGCCGCATACCCGAACAGCCTCCGGCGCCGGAGCATCCGGCTCCGCCAGCGGCACCGCCTTCGCTGCATCCGCGCCGTACGCATAGAAGCCGCGTCCGGATTTTCGTCCGAGGAAGCCCGCCGCGATCAGATCCTGCTGCAGCACCGACGGCGCGTAGCGGGGATCGTGAAAATAAGCGCTCCACACACTCTTGGTCACCGCGAAATTGACATCGTGGCCGACGAGATCCATGAGCTCGAACGGACCCATGCGAAAGCCGCCGGCGTCGCGCATCACCGCATCGATCGTCGGCACGTCGGCCGCGCGCTCAGTCAGCAGGCGCAGGGCTTCGCCGTAGAACGGTCGCGCACAGCGATTGACGATGAATCCGGGCGTCGACGCGGCGTGAACGGGGAATTTTCCCCATGCCAACGCGGTGGCATGGACGGTTGCCGACACCCCATCCGCCGTGGCGAGTCCGCTCACCACCTCGACCAGCGGCAGCACGGGCGCCGGATTGAAGAAATGCATGCCGACGACGCGCGACGGATGCTTCGATCCGGCGGCGAGCGACGTGATCGACAGTGACGAAGTGTTGCTTGCGAGGATGGCATCGGCGTCAACGATGACGTCGAGCTCGCGCAGGAGATCGCGCTTGGCATCCAGATCCTCGACGATGGCTTCGATGACGAGCCTGGCGGCCGCGCAATCCGCGAGCGCGTGAACGGGGACGATGCGGCCGGCGATCGCGCGCGCGCTCTCGGCGGTCATCCTGCCTTTCGCAGCAAGGCCATCGAGCGTCGCACCGACTGACGCGCGCGCCCGATCCGAGACGCCGGTCCGGGCGTCGAACAGCAGCACGTTGTGTCCGGCCTGTGACGCCACCTGCGCGATGCCCGCGCCCATGGCGCCCGCACCAATCACCGCGACCACCGCGTCGGTCGGCAGCGCCGCCATCGGGTCAGGTCCTTCCGAACCGCGGCGCGCGCTTCTCCATGAACGCCGCGACGCCTTCACGATAGTCGGCACCGAATCCCAGCTCACGCTGGAGGTCGCGCTCGAGCTCGAGCTGTGCATCCAGCGAATTTTGTGCCGAGGCGTGCAGCGCCCGCTTGATCGC
>Ga0070665_100004977_pt1 | contig 13780 bp, 12 predicted proteins | sample KBSS13metaG_FD_65862 | JGI IMG/M metagenome (GOLD analysis project Ga0070665, IMG submission 65862) | Switchgrass rhizosphere microbial communities from Kellogg Biological Station, Michigan, USA - KBS S1-3 metaG | ecosystem: Host-associated > Plants > Roots > Rhizosphere > Soil ... | reverse complement strand
ATTGGAGTGCGGGCCGACGACAACGAGGACCGACGGACATACGGTCGCTCGATGTCCCGTTCACGCAGATGGATCGCGCAGGAGATCGAGCGGCTCGACCCCGAGGTCGACTACGAGGCCATCTGGCGCCTGACCAGCACGTACGGTTTGGACGACTTCGCCGTGAACCTCGCCACGCTCCTTGAGCGGGGCGAAACACGGCCTCCCGGCGAAGAAATTGGTACCTCGTTGGTACCACGAGACCCCGGTGTCAGGGCCCCGTCCATCGAGATCTCCGGAACTACAAGGGGTGAGCGAGGGGACTCGAACCCCCGACCGCCTGGACCACAACCAGGAGCTCTACCAGCTGAGCTACGCCCACCGTGCGGAGCCGAGTGTACCGGCGCGGAGGCCTGCCCGTCCGGCTCCAACTCTCGTCCAGTTTCACCACCCGGTCGAGTAGGTCGCCCGCCCACTGCCGCGGCGCCATCCTAGCGCATCATCCGATCGACTCGGATCCGGAGTAACTGCTGTTATTGGAGGATTCGAACCAGTCCGAAGAATGGAATCACTCCCGTGCAAGATCCGACCGGCTGGCGCGTTATCGCACGAAGTGGCACCACGAACCTTCCATCTGACCCATACTGGATCGATGCGCCGTCTCGTCATCGTGCTAGCGGCGATCGCTCTGCTCGCTCTTCCGGCGGCTGCCAGCGCCGGCGTCACCGGGTACGCGCTCCCCCTCGGCTCGCATCCCTCCGGCATCGCGCAGGCGCCCGATGGCGCCATGTGGGTGCTCGAGGACGGCGACGCGACGCTCGACCGCGTCGCCGCTGACGGCTCCATCGCGCGGTTCCCCGCGAACGGCTACCCCAGCCTCGTCGACGCGACGTTCGACCTCGGCGGCGGCCTCTGGTTCACCGGCGGCACCTCCGACCGCCTCGGCCGCGCGCCGGCGACCACGATGCTCGGCCCGATCTCGACCTGGATGTTCGGCCCCGGCTGCCAGCCCACCGGCGTGGCCACCGCGCGGGACGGCGGCATCTGGTTCTCCAAGCTCGACTGCAACGTCATCGGGCGCATCGACCCGGCCAGCCCGCCCAACGCCGGGCACACCGACATCACGCTGCCCAGCGGCACGCAGCCGATGAGCATCACGACCGGTCCCGACGGCGCGATGTGGTTCACCGCATCCGGCAGCGGACGCATCGGCCGCATCGCCGCCGACGGCACGCTGACCTGGCCGGTCGCCGGCGGTCTGGACCGCCCGTACGACCTCGTGACCGGCGCCGACGGCAACCTCTGGGCGACCGAGAGCGGCGGGCACGGCGCGATCCTCCGGATCACGACGGCGGGCGCGGTCACGCGGTTCGCCGTGGGTCTGCCCGACGGCTCCGACCCGCGCGGCATCGCCGCGGGCGCCGACGGCAACCTCTACGTCGCGGCCTACGGCGCCAACGCCCTTGCGCGCGTCGCTCTCGACGGCACGATCACGACCATCCCGCTCGGCGCGGGCGCCGGCCCACGCGGCGTCGCGGCCTCCTCGGACGGCTCGATCTGGTTCACCGCCTACAACGGGGGCTGGGTCGGCCACCTGACCGCTGATCCCGCACCGCCGCCGAAGGCCGTCGCCGCGCCGACCCCGCCGGTGCCGCAGCTCGGCAAGACCGTCGTGGTCACGCCGACGGGCACGGTGCGCGTCACGCTCCCGGGCTCGGGGCGCTCCTACGTCCTGCGCGGCACGAGCGAGGTGCCGGTCGGGTCCACGTTCGACGTGCGCAACGGCAAGGTCTCGCTCGTCTCGGCCGTGCCGGGCAACACGACGCAGTCGGGCCGGTTCTGGGGCGGCTTCTTCAGGGTCACCCAGTCGAAGTCGCGTAGCCTCCACGGCATGACGACGCTCGAGCTGCGCGGGCGGTTGACGTGCTCGCAGGCCAGCTCCGCTGCGACGAAGAAGCGCCGCACGATCACGCTCTGGGGCAGCGACCGGCGCGGCAAGTTCCGCACCCGCGGCCGCAACGCGACGGCGACCGTGCGCGGCACCGTGTGGCGCACGACCGACCGCTGCGACGGCACCCTGGTGACCGTCTCCAGTGGCGCGGTGAGCGTCCGCGACTCCGTCCGCAGGCGCACCGTCACGGTCCGCAAGGGCCACAGCTACCTGGCCCGGAACAAGCACTAGGTCCGTGCGAAGCCGGCCTGGCCTTCGCACGTTCGCGCTCGCCCCGATCCTCGGGGCGGCGGTCGGGCTCGTCATGCTGCTGACGAGCGTCGGAGACTCGCTCGAGGACCAGACGCTCGACGCCCGCTCGCGCCTGCAGGCCGACGGCTCGCAGAGCCAGATCGCGGTCGTGGCGATCGACCCGAAGACGTTCGACCCGCCCAACGACGAGCTCTGGCCCTTCAAGCGCAGCCGCCACGCGGAGGTCATCGACCGGTTGCGCCGCGCGGGCGCGAAGACCGTCGTCTACGACGTGCAGTTCACCGAACCGACGGAGAAGGCCGAGGACCTCGCTCTGTTCGACGCCGTCTCGCGCATGCCGGGCACGGTCCTCGCCGCCACGGAGGTGAACGCCAAGGGCGACACGAACGTCCTCGGCGGCGAAAAGAACACGAACGCCGCCAAGGCGCTCGTCGGGATGGCGAACCTGCCGACCGACACCGGCGGGGTGATCCGCAAGTACTACGAGGGGGTCGGCCCCGTCCCCAGCCTCGCGGTCCAGGCCGTCAGGTCGGCGACCGGCAAGGTCCCGAAGAACTTCCACGACGGAGAAGCCTGGATCGACTACCAGGGCGTCCCGGAGTCCTTCCCGACCCTGTCGTTCATCGACGTGGAGAAGGGCAGGTTCGACCCGGCGGACGTGCGCGGGAAGATCGTGGTCGTCGGCGCCTCCGCGCCCAGCCTGCAGGACCGCCACGCCACGCCGATGTCATCCGAGCTCATGGCCGGCCCCGAGGTGCAGGCCAACGCGATCTGGACCGCGCTGAACGACAACCCGCTCGCCCCCGCTCCGCTCTGGCTCGGCATCGTCATCGTGCTGCTCGCAGGTCTGGCCCCGGCGGTGCTCGCCGCGCGCGCACGACTCGTGCTCGCCGTGGCCGGTTCCCTCGCACTCGCGGCGATCTACGCGCTCATCACGTACTTCGCGTGGGGCGCCGGGCTCATCCTTCCCCTGACCGCGCCGCTGACCGCGCTGGCCGTCGCCACGATCACAGCGATCGTCGCGTCCTACGCCCTGGCGAACTGGGAGCGCGCACGCGTCGCGCAGCTCAACGAGGTCCTCGAGGAGCGCGTCCGCGAGCGCACCGCCGAGCTGCGCTCCACGCAGCTGGACGTCGTGCACCGGCTCGGCCAGGCCGCGGAGGCCCGCGACGGCGAGACCGGCCTGCACATCCAGCGCATCGGTCACCTCTCGCGCGCCCTGGGGATGGCGCACGGCATGTCGGTGACCGAAGCCGACCTGCTCCAGCAGGCCAGCGCGATGCACGACGTCGGCAAGATCGGCATCCCTGACCGCATCCTGCTCAAGCCCGGCCGGCTCGAGCAGTCCGAGCGCACGCTCATGCAGACCCACACGACGATCGGCGCGGGCATCCTGTCCGGCTCGACGTCGCCGCTGCTGCGGATGGCCGAGGAGATCGCCCTCACGCACCACGAGCGCTTCGACGGGAGCGGGTACCCGAACGGCCTGCGGGGCGAGGAGATCCCGGTCTCGGGCCGGATCTGCGCGATCGTCGACGTGTTCGACGCGCTCATGTCGGCGCGCACCTACAAGGACGCGTGGACGCTGGACGCCGCGCTCGACGAGCTGCGCCACGGGCGAGGGACCCACTTCGATCCGGAGCTGCTCGACGAGTTCATCGAGCTCGCGCCGTCGCTGCTGCGCGACCTCACCGACCGAGGCCTGGTGGCCTACGCCCCGCGGACGAGCACGCAGACGAAGGCCGAGGCCAAGGAGACCGCCCGCAGCTAGGCCCTACAGGTGGCCGCGGTGGATCTCGCGCTGCGCGCGACGTTCCCTGCGCGACAGCTTGCGCCCGCGCTTGACGTCGGTGCCGCCCATGATCGAGATGAGCCTCAGGCGCAGCGTCGGGCCGCCCGGCGTCGGTGCGGGGTTGCCGAGCGTGACGTCGTTGCCGCCCATGAACGCGATGTCCGTGACCTCGACGTTCAACCCGTCGGGGACGTGGATGTCCGCGCCGCCCATGAGCGAGAACACGGTGAGCTCGACCACGTCGTCGGCCAGCTCGGCGTCGTTGAGGTCGAGATCGGCGCCGCCCATGATGTTCAGCGACAGGCACCGCCTGCCGACGCGCCACCAGCCCTTGCGGTCCGTCCCGCCCATGATCGAGATGAGGTACCGGGTGCCCTCGTCCCCACTGCGTTTGACGGTCAGGCCCGAGTCGCCGGTCGTGGTGAGCGGCACGGCGACGTCGCCCACGAGCAGCTCGAGCTCGCCGCGCGTGCGTGCCGCGTACGCGGCGTTCAGGCGCTCGTCGAGCTCCTCGATCGTCAGTCGGCCCTCGCCTGCCGCGTGGCGCAGCTGGTCGGCGGTCCGCTCGCGCTCCGCGTCGGACGCACGCAGCTCCGGGTGCCCATGCTCCGACATCGCTCCCGAGGCTATCGGCCGGTCAACCCGTCGAGGAACCGGGAGGCCAGCCACTCGGTCGCCCGGCGCGGGTCCCCGGCCGCCCGCTGCCGCATCGCGCCGTTGCGCTCCACGAGCCGTCGGGCGGAGGCCAGCTCGGCGGCGCATCCGAGCCGCTCGGCCGTCGGCTCCAGCTCGTCGATGAGGGCGTGCAGCCGCGTCCGCGTCGGCATGTACTCGCCCGTCCCGAGGTCGCGCAACGAGCCCTCCACCCCGTCCCCGTAGGCGCGGCGGCGGTTCTCCTCGATGCGCCAGGTCTCGTGCACGGGCAGCGGCTCGGCGTCGTCGAAGCGCTCTGCGAGCCGCACCGCGAGCGCCTGCGAGACGGCGGCGACCGCGGCGGTGTCGGCGACCGTCGCCTGCGTGTCGGGGACCCGGACCTCGAGGGTGCCGTGCTGCGGGTGCGGGCGCAGCTCCCACCACCAGCGGCTCGCGTCGCCGATCCAGGCCAGCGCGTCGGCGAGCGCGTCCCACGATCCCAGCGCGGGCGGGATGCCCTGCCGCGGGAGCAGCCCGTTGACCGGCGGCCGCGCCGAGGCGAGCCCGGTGTCCCGGCCGCCGAGGAACGGCGCATTGGCAGCCAGCGCGCCGAGCTCGGGCAGGTAGGAGCGCAGCGCGTCGTGGACTGCGAGTGCCCGCTCGGCGCCGCGGATCGCGACGTGGACCTGCACGGCGCACACGAGCTGCCTGGACGCCATAGGCCCGTGCTCGGCGACCGTGCGGTCGTAGCGCGGCCCGGTGTTGAGCTCGCCCTCCTCGGCCGCGAACGGATGCAGCCCGGCCCCCGCGAGCAGGACGTCGCCGCCGACCCCCGCGGCGAGGTCGAGGCGACCGCGGGCGAGCGCCGCGATCGCCTTCCCGACCGTCGCGGCCGGCCCGACGACGATCTCGAGGTGCGACGCGGGCAACTCGAGCGCGAAGCGTGGGTCGCCTCCGAAGCGACCGAGCAGCTCGACGCTGCGCGGCGCGAGGTCGAGCGTCGCCGGATCGAGGAGCATGACCTCCTCCTCGATGCCGACCGTCGGAGAGGACGGCTCGTCGAAGGCCGCGCGCAGCGCGTCGCCGTCAGCCACCCGCGTCGTGTGCGAGGAGCGCGATCTGCACCCGGTTGGCGACCTCGAGCTTCGTGAGCAGCCGCGTGACGTGTGCCTTGACCGTGGCCACGCTCATGAACAGCTCCTCGGCGATCTCCGCGTTCGAGCTGCCGCGCCCGATCGCCTCGGCGACCTCGCGCTCGCGGTCGGTGAGTCGGGCCAGCAGCTCCTGCGCGTTCGCGCGCCGCGACGCGGCGCCGGTCTCCGCGACATGGCCGATGAGCCGCCGTGTCACGCCGGGCGACAGCATCGCCTCGCCCGCGACGACGAGCCGGATCGCCTGCACGATGTCGGCGGGGGGCGTGTCCTTGAGGAGGAACCCGCTCGCGCCCGAGCGCAGCGCGCGCAGGACGAACTCGTCGGCGTCGAACGTCGTCAGGACGATGATCTCCGGCGCGGCGTCGCGCGCGGTGAGCGCCTCGGTCGCGGCGAGCCCGTCCACCCTCGGCATGCGGATGTCCATGAGCACGACGTCGGGAGCGTAGGCGTCCACGGCCGGGAGCACCTCGCTGCCGTCGGCGACCTCGGCCACGACGCGGACGTCCTCCGTCGCGTTCAGGATCATCGTGAGGCCGGCGCGGACGAGTGCGTCGTCGTCGACGATGAGCACGCGGATCGGCATCAGGACGCCGGCCAGGGGAGCCACGCCCACAGGCGCCACGCGCCGTCGCGCGGACCGTGCTCGAGGCGCCCGCTCCCGAGCGCGACCCGTTCCGTCAGGCCGACGATCCCCGTCCCCGCACCCGGGATCTGGGCGACGAGCCCTCCGACGGGCAGCGGGTTGCGCACCTCGATGGTCAGGCCGTCGCCCGGCGCGCCGCTGACCGCCACGTCCACGGCGCAGCCCGGCGCGTGCTTGCGGGCGTTCGTGAGGCCCTCCTGGACGACGCGATATGCGTTGCGACCGACGCTCGTCGGCACGCCCTCGGCGACGTCGAGATCGCCCCGCACGCGCATGCCCGCCTCGCGCGACTCCTCCAGGAGCGCGCCGAGATCGGCGATCGTGGGCTGGGGGCGCTCCGGCGCTGCGCCTGGCTCGCCGTCCTCGCGCAGCACCCCGATGACCTCGCGCAGGTCGTCCAGCGCCTGATGCGCCGCGCCCCGGATGACGCCCGCGGCGCGCGACACGTCCTCCGGCGAGGACGCGCCGGAGTACTCCAGCGCGCCCGCGTGGAGGCTGACGAGTGAGATGCGGTGAGCGAGCACGTCGTGCATCTCGCGCGCGATGCGGTCGCGCTCCATCCGCCGCGCCTGCGCGATCCGCAGCTCCTGCTCGGCCTCGGCCCGCTGCGCCCTGTCGCGCAGGGAGTACACGAGCTGCCGGCGGGCGCGGACGAACATGCCCCAGGCGATCAGGCCGGCGGTGATGAGGACGCCGACGACGGCGCTCACCCAGAACGAGTCGTCCGTGGGCCGCAGCAGCGTGTAGACGGGCACCGCCGCCAGGTACAGCGCTGCGATGCACAGGACGGTGCGCGTCGGTCGGTGCACGGCGACCGTGAAGAGCGCGATGCAGGACGCGACGCCCGCCATCGACGAGAACAGGGTCACCGGCGCGATCGCGAGGGCGAGCCCGACCGGCCAGCGCCGGCGCACCCACAGCCCGCAGCAGGCGGCGAACCCCGCGACGAAGTCGAGCACCATGAGCCACTCGGGCGGGTCCTCCGCGTCGGCGGCGAAGGCGAACAACGCGCCGCCGAGCACGACCGCGAGGAGGAAGGCGGTCAGGTCGACCAGCCAGTCGCGCGTGGACCGCCCGGGCCGCGAGCCGTCGCGCAGGTCGCCCAGCAGGACCGACGGCAGCAGCGTTGGGTGCTCGAGATCCGCCGTGCTCACGCAGGGGACGGTACGACCGTGGGACGGGCGCGGCCAGCGACCACGGTCGACGGCACCATCGACCTTGGTCGATGCGAGATGGCCGGTCGACCGATGCCTCGCGGCGTCGCGATCACCATGCTGAGGACCATGATCGAAGTCGAGAACCTCACGAAGCGCTACGGAGAGCACACGGCGGTGGACGGCGTCTCCTTCCGCTGCGATCCCGGCACCGTGACCGGGTTCCTGGGACCGAACGGCGCCGGCAAGTCCACGACGCTGCGCATGATCGTCGGGCTGACGCCCCCCAGCGCGGGCTCGGCCATGGTGCTGGACACGGACTACCGGCGCCTGCCGAACCCGGGTCTGTGCGTCGGCGTGCTCCTCGACGCGTCGGCGCTGCACGCCGGGCGCACCGGCGAGGAGGTGCTGTCGCTCGCGGCGATCACCATCGGCGCGCCGAGCACCAGGGTCCCAGAGCTGCTCGACTACGTCGGGCTCTCGAAGTCGGCGGCGCGCAAGCGCGTCGGCAACTACTCGCTGGGCATGCGCCAGCGCCTGGGGATCGCGCACGCGCTCCTCGGCGACCCGCAGGTCCTGATCCTCGACGAGCCGGCCAACGGCCTGGACCCCGAGGGCATCTTCTGGATGCGCGGCCTCCTGCGCGACTTCGCCGACCGCGGCGGCACCGTCCTGCTCTCCTCCCACCTGCTGCACGAGGTCGAGGCGACGGCGGATCGGCTCGTCGTCATCGGCAGCGGCAGGATCGTCGCCGACGGCGCCAAGGAGGAGCTGCTGGCGGCCTCCGGCACCCGGGTGCGCACGCTGGATCCGGACGCGCTCGAGCGGGCCCTCGCCGAGATCGGCCTTGAGGTCAGCCGCACCCATGACGGCGCGCTGATCGTCGATGCGAGCGGCGAGGCGGTCGGCCGCGTCGCCGCGGCCGGCGGCATCGTGCTCACCGAGCTGACCGGCGCCGACTCCGGCGGCCTGGAGGAGCTCTTCCTCACCCTGACCTCGACTCCCCGTGAGGAGGTGGCGGCATGAGCGCCGTCGCGACGACCCCGGCGGCCGCGCCGCTCTCGCTGCCGCGCCCCCCGCTCGCCCGTCTCACCTACGTCGAGCTGCGCAAGATGACCGACACGCGCGCCGGCTTCTGGCTGCTGTTCGTCATCGTGGCAGCGACGCTCGCGGCAGCAATCCTGCGCATGGCGCTCGGCGACGAGAGCCAGCGCACGCTGCAGGAGGCCTTCTCGGTCGCCCAGCTGCCGTGCTCGGTCCTGCTCCCCGTCCTCGCGATCCTCTGCGTGACGAGCGAGTGGTCCCAGCGCACGGCTCTGACGACGTTCGCCCTCGTGACGAAGCGTTCACGGGTGGTGCTCGCCAAGGTGCTCGCCGCCGTGGTGATCTCCGCGATGGCCGTGGTGCTCGCGCTGCTGTTCGCCGTCGTCGGAACGATCATCGGCTCGGTCGTCTTCGGCACCGGAACGTGGTCGATGTCCCTGACGGCGATCGGCGAGTCGTTCCTCCTGCAGCTCATCGGCACGCTGGGCGGCATCGCGTTCGGCATGGTCTTCCTCGCCAGCGCCCCCGCGATCGTCCTGTACTTCGTGCTGCCGACGCTGTGGGGCATCCTCACGTCGATCATCCCGGGCATGGACGACGTCGCGAAGTGGCTCGACCTCGGGCCCTCCACGAACGACCTGTCGGAGTTCGACATCTCGGGCCTCGGCTGGGCGCACCTGGCGACCGCCGTCGCGCTCTGGGTGGCCGTCCCGTTCGCGATCGGCCTGGTGCGCATCATCCGGCGAGAGGTGTCGTAGGTCGCTACGGTCTCGCACGGTGAACCTGCGGACCCTCTCGCTGACACAGCTCCTGTCCGATCCCTCGCTCGTCGAGCGGTTGGTCGCCTCCGGCGACTCGCTGCTCGTCGAGCGCGCTGGGCCGCCGCGCGCGGCCGCCGCCGTCGCCTCGCTGGCCAACACCCTCGGAGGCTGGGTGCTCGTGGAAGGGGACCCGGAGCCCGATCTCGCGGTCGACCCGCCGGCGCCCCACGCGTCGGCGACCGTCGAGGTCGGCGGCCGGCGGGTCCGCCTCATCCGCGTCGCCGCGTCCGGCGACACGCCGCACCTGACGTCCAGCGGCCGCGTGCTCGTCCGCGGGCACGACGGCACCGAGCCGGCCGGCGACGACGCGCTGCGGGCGCTCGTCGCGCGAGGCGAGGCGGGCGTCGCCGCGGCAGGAGCGCGCCTGCGCGGCCTCCCGCTCGTCGAGGAGGCGATGCGCACGCCGGAGCGCCTGCCCGGGGACGCCCCGATCCTCGACCCCGACCACATGGGCCACGAGGCGCCGCTCGAGCTCATCGTGCGCGCGACGCCGGTCACGATCACCCGGACGCTCGCGGCGAAGGTGCTCACGCAGGAGGGCGCCGACCTCGCCGCCTCGCAGGCGATCCCGCTGCTCGTGGACCCCGACGCTGTCGCGCACCGCGTCGCCACGACCGTCGAGGGCCGCGCGCGCGGCATCTACGTCACGGCGGAGCGCGGCGAGGCCCCGATCTTCGCCGATCTCGCGATCGACGCCGGCGGCGTCGTGGCGGCCCGGCTCGCCGAGCGCCGGCAGCGCGACGGCACCGTCGCCACGAGCGTCCTCGTCGACGAGGTGCTCCTCCCGCTGCTGCGGACGATCTCCGGGACGCTGCACGGCCTCGACGCGACCGGCCGCGCGCTCGTCCAGCTCGAGATCCGCGGCGCCACGGATCTCATGATCGAGTGGACCGACCTCACCGACGTCCTGCACATCGACGAGCTGCTCGACGACCATCGGCTCCTGCTCGACGGCGAGCTGGTGCTACCTGCAGGCGACGCCGACCTCGACGCGCTGGCGGAGCGCTGGGCGCGCGCCCTCGCGCGGGCGGCCGGCCTGCCCGCCTGGGAGCCGTCCTAGGCGTCCAGCACGACGCGCATCGCGTCGGCCAGCCCGCCGCCGAGGACGTGGCTGCGGGTGCCGAAGCGCACGGTGAGCGGCCCGCCGAACGGCTGGCGCTCGAGGACCTCGAAGGTGTCGCCGAGCGAGACGCCCCGCTCGTCGAGGTAGCGGAGCTTCTCGGGATCGGTGTCCGACACCCGGACGAACTCGCCGTGGTCGCCGGGATTCAGCTCGGCGAGGCTGCGGGTCGTCTCCTCGACGATGTGCAGGTCCGCGTCGGGGATCGGGTCGCCGTGCGGGTCGTGGGTCGGATTGCCGAGCTTCGCCGCGATCCGGGCCTCGAGGTCCTCGGAGATGACGTGCTCGAGCGCCTCGGCCTCGTCGTGGACGCGGTCCCACGGCACACCGAGGTGCTCGGCGAGGTAGAGCTCCAGGAGCCGGTGGTGGCGGAGCACCTCGAGTGCCACCTTCTCCCCCTCGTCGGTCAGGACGACGCCGCGGTAGGGCACGTGCTCGACGAGCCCGCGGTCGGCGAGCTTCTTGCTCATCGCCGACACGGACGCAGCGGTCACCGACAGGCGCTCGGCGAGGTCGTTCGTCGAGACGGGGCCACCGGTGCGCCGCGCGATGGCGTAGATCGCCTTCGCGTAGTTCTCGATCGCGTCGGAGTGTCGGGACTGTGCTGCCATGTGTCGCCTACAGGGTTACCAGGAGCCCTGTCGTGAACATGATGGCGATCCCGGCGAGCAGACCGCCGACCGCCGCCGGATGCAGCGTGCGCCCCTGCTCGTCGCGCACCGACGGCGCGAGCTGCACGATGACCTGGACGATCGCCCCCGCGCCGAAGCCGAACAGGAACGCCGCGATCGACCGGTTGAACGCAGCGGCGCCGATCCAGGCGCCCAGGACGGCGGGCGCGCCCGCCACCAGGCCGAGCAGCGCGAGCCGCCCGACCGTCAGCCGCTCGTGCGCGATCGGCGCGACGATCGCAAGGCCCTCCGTCGTGTTGTGCAGCGCGAACCCGATCACGAGGAACGCGCCGAGCGCGAGCGCACCGGCCGTGTAGGCCGACCCGATCGCGACGCCCTCGCCGAGGTTGTGGAGGCCGATGCCGATCGCGATGAGCATGGCGAGCGACCGACCCGACGCGCGCGCCTGACGGGTCTGCAGCCACGACGACACGCCGGCGAGCAGCAGGTAGGACACGAGCGCGCCGACGAACACGAGCGCGGGACCGCCGAACGCCTGCGAGCCCTCCGCCGCCAGCTCGATGCCCTCCAGGGCCGCGTCGATCGCGAGGAACGCCAGCAACCCGATCGTGATGGCCATCACGACCCGCAGCCACGTCCGCGGGATGCGCCGCACCCAGGGCAGCCAGAGCATCCCCAGCGCGATCGGGATGACGCCGACGTAGATCCCGAGCAGCGCCATGAGCCCGAAGAAGGATGCGTCGACGTCGGGCGTCTCGACCGCGACGGCGATCTCGTGCGCGATCGTCCCGCCCGCGGAGGTCAGCAGCACCGCCTCGTAGGCCTCTCCCTCGACCCACGGCTGCTGCAGCCGCACGGTCGCGGTGTCCAGGCGCGCGATCGGCTCCTCGGCGCCGCTGAACTGCACGAACGCGTCGTTGACCTGGGCCTGGGCCACCGTCACGGGATCGGCGCCGTCGTTGCGGACGGTCAGCTCGATGATGCCCGGCCGCAGCACGGTCCCTTCGACCGCGAGCTCCTCGACCGGAGGCCCGTGACGCTCCCCCAGCCCGGGCCCGTCGAGCAGCGCGAACGCGGCCAGGCCGACGACGACGAGCGCGAGCGGCGCGACCCCGAGCAGCCAGCGCGGCATCACGCGACCTCGAAGAAGCCCTGCCAGCCCAGCTCGGTGAACTCCGACTGGTGGGCGTGGAACATGTAGCGCCCCGGATACGCGAAGCGCCACTCCAGGATCGCGCGTTGCCCCTGGCAGAACATGACCGTGTCGGTGTGCTCGGTCGGGGTCGAGCCCGTCCCGGTCGGGAAGACGTCGAAGAAGTTCCCGTGCAGGTGGAACGAGTTGATGAGGTCGTACTCGAGGACGTTGACGACGTAGAGCCGCACGAGCTGGTCGCGGCGCACGGCGATCGGCTGGTGCATGTAGGCGAAGCCGATCGTGTTGGCGGCGTAGACCTCGTTGGCGCGGTCGAAGTTCGTGTCGAACCCGTTCATGACCATCACCATCTCGTCGGCCTCCGGGCGGCCGTCCTTCGGATCGATGATGAACGCCCCGTACAGGCCCTTGGCGATGTGCTCCGCCAGCGGCCGGACGTGGCAGTGGTACAGGTGCAGCCCGGCGGGCAGGGCGTCGAACTCGTAGACCGTCTTCTGTCCCGGCGCCAGCTCGCCCGCGCCCAGGCCCGGCACGCCGTCCTGCTCGGACGGATGGATCCCGTGGAAGTGGATCGTGTGCGGGTGGGTGGACGCGTTGATGAACGAGATCCGCAGCAGCTCGCCCTCACGGGCGCGCAGCGTCGGGCCCGGGATGCGGTCGTTGTAGGTCCAGGCCGCGAACCGCACGCCCGGCATGACCTCGACCTCGCGGTCGGACGCGTAGAGCTCCCACTCGCGCACGATGCGCCCGGATGGCAGTCGGCGGGTGGTGCCCCAGTCGAAGTCGCGGAGGATCTCGTGGGGGTCGAACCCGTTGCCGCCGGGGTCGACCGTCCCGCCGTCGCGGAAGGCGGCGTGCCCGGTGTGCGCATCGGCAGCGGCGTGTGCGCCGTGCCCGGTCGCGGCGTCGGCCGTCGCGCGGACCGCCGCGCCCCCGAGGCCGAGGGTCGGCAGGGAGCACAGCAGGAGCCTACGGCGACTGAGTCGTGGCACGTCGATGATTATGGCATGACTAAACCCTGAGATGTCGCGCGAGCTGGTCCGGAACGCTCAGCGCCGGGAGATGGCCGCTGTCGACGATCTCGGGGTCGACGCCGAGTCGGTCGTGCGCGATCCGCTGCATGAACGGCAGCGGGAACAGGCGGTCGTGGCGCCCGGCGATGACGCGCGTCGGCAGGTCCGGCCAGGCGGCGAGCGGCCACGTGTCCTCGAACGCCCGGCCCGACTCCGGGCGCTCGCCGCGCGCGAAGAGGTCCTCGACGACCGGCTCGGGCACGTCGTGGAAGAACGCCTCGCGCACGTCGAACGGCGCGTCGGGGTCGCGGCCCTCGGCGATCGCCGCCTCCCGCGACGCCGCGCCCTGCCCCGTCGACGACCACCACGTGCCCGGCGTGTCGCCCGGCGCGGGGATCATCGGAGCGACGAGGATCATCCGCTCGACGTCCAGCCGCCC
>Ga0070665_100004976_pt1 | contig 13781 bp, 6 predicted proteins | sample KBSS13metaG_FD_65862 | JGI IMG/M metagenome (GOLD analysis project Ga0070665, IMG submission 65862) | Switchgrass rhizosphere microbial communities from Kellogg Biological Station, Michigan, USA - KBS S1-3 metaG | ecosystem: Host-associated > Plants > Roots > Rhizosphere > Soil ... | reverse complement strand
CTTAACGGAAACTACCAGCGCGTGGGAACAGGGTAGCGGTGAATATGCGGATCTGGGGTGAGGAGCGTAAGTCCGTGTGTAATCGCTTGGCAAATAAGCGCGCGATCAAATGGATCTCTGTGAACCAGGGGTAAACGTGACTCTTGAAAAAGCGCAGCTTCATCTAAAGGAAGAGCGATCGCACGAAGTTTATCGCGCTGTTGAGGTATCCAACGCTCGGGCGCTTCGGTAAATGTCAATTTTTTTGCTGAAGATTTGAGCAGCAACTCCCAGACCGAGACTAAACTTAAATAAATCTCCGTGTCTGGAGACTCTAAAATTTGTTTAGCTTCTGTGGATAAAGCTTCCGGCTTAGCGGCCGCCCAAAGAAAAGTACAAGTGTCTAAAAGAATTTTTATAGTTTCCAAAAAAGCGGATCTCCTTTAGAACTCTGCGCATCACCATAAAAGAGATCTAACACTTCTTTAGGCCATGGTTCAAAACAATCGGACGCAATGCGAACCGATCCTTTACCTAAACCTAAAATACGTTTTTTCGCCTTGGGTTTATGGACCGAACTCATCTCAACAAAAGGTTTATTATGCTTACAAACAATAATAATTTCTCCCTGGGCCGCTTTAGCCAGATATTTCGAGAAATGGGCCTTCGCTTCATTAATATTGATCTGTATCATGACCAAACTATACCTATTTTATGACCTTTTTCAAGACCCTTTATTTCTAGTGACTATAAATAGTATTTTTAAATCTATAAAACGATATGAATTGGTATCTATTCAATAGAGCATGACTACACGTCGGTCGCGGAGATCGAAAGCGGAAGAGACTGTAACGCGTGAATATCGTTTTCAGGGATTTCTTTAAAGTAGGCATGCACATCGACGGGCGTTTCCGTTAAGGCATTCAGCGGTCCCAAAGAACCGGCTTTACGGAAAGCGCGATAGAGCGGACTTTTTTTGTCCATAAAGCCCATCGCCGTTTTCACCCCATGCATCGCCAAAATCGACTCTAACAAGACATGGGCTTTCTCGGCTTGGTTGTCTTTAAAAAAAAGATTTCCAAAGCGTAGGAATTTAAAATCCAAGGGATTAAAAAGGCCGCGTACTAATGGAATGTGAGGCAAGATCTTTAACGCCACTTTGCCCCCTACCCCTTCAAGCTCTTGGATCACCCAGGACTGCAATTCGGCCTGCACCCCTGCAACGATTTCCGACCCCTGGCATAACACAAAATAATGCTGCGGCTGCAGTGAATATTCAAAATCTGCCAACCCATGATCGGCATACCGCGCATACAGACGCTCGACCATCGCCGTTCGCTCCCGAACATCCAAGCGCCTGACCTCAGGAGAGACTTTCGGAAAAAAGCGACTAAACGCCGTCGTGAAAAAACGCCCAATCGGACGATAGCCCTGCGCCTCTTTAATATGAAAGGAACGGACATTGCCCACTTCCGTGAACGCATACAGAAGTCCTTGTTTTTGCATAGAGGATTGCGCATCCTTGAGCGTCGCCTCCGCCAACATTTTTCCGTAGCCTTTGCCTTGCTCTTTTTTATCAATGATGAAGAGACTGTGATAGCAGGCGGCATAAGAGTTCTGTTTCCAACGCACCGCTTTGGGAACAAGCAAACGAAATCCCACTAAACGCGTCCCTTCATAAAGATAAATAAAACGCGCGCCTTGAATATCGGCTAAGGTTTTGGGGTAATCGAGAACTTTATACAGCGCGCCAGTCGCCCCCCACACGGTGCGATCTAAAAGCGGAATCGCTTCGGGACGTAAGAGCGAATCGCTAGCGCTTTGTATTTTTGCCGCTGCGGCAACGAGACCCTCGATCATTACGCCGCCAACCCCAGCGAATGCCTGGACAATGAAGAACTCAACCGTTTTTGCAATGTCGAATAAATAACGCGGATGACGATGTCCACATCGGATTCACTCTGGCGCGTGCGTTTGGCTTCTTCCATTTCTTTTTCCAGCCCGTCTTTATCGGAAAGCACGACCAGGACATGGCCTAAAAATGACGGTCCGGAAGAAGAATTCTTAAGCGTTAAGGGGCCGGCGCTGTGAATGGCCAAGGCGGCGATATTCTTGCGTACCGCCGGATGATCGGCAATCGATGGAGGTAGAAGTTGACGGGCCGTATGAGCAACGGCTTGCGCCAAGATCAAGGCCGTTTCTGCATGCCAGCGCGTAAGGGCCGGTTTTTGCGCTTGCGTGAAGGCATCGTATTCTAAAGCTAACCATACATCCGCAGCGAGCGCGTCGAGATCGGTCATTCCATACATCTCTAAAAGAATTTTCCCAGCGGATGTGCCTTGAATAATCGATAGAAGATCCCGATAATTAATTTTTTGTTGATCGGTGGAACCTGCTGCAGGACGGGAAGGATCCAACATGATCTTGGAGTCCTGTGTCGCATCCAACGTCACCGCTGACGAGGGCGCAGGCGGCGTTCCTTCGGCAGGAAAATCGTCTAAGTCGATGGGCTTTCCAGAAGTTGTTCCATCCAGAAAGCGGATCAGTGCTTGCTCCGATGGAAATATCGGGCCCCAGCGCTGGGTGTCCGACACCATCTCGGAGACCGACGGTGCATAGAGGTCGTAACGTTTTTCCGCCGACTGCAAGACGAGCTGATAGGTGTCTCCGGGAAACATTTGCTGCCCAATTTGTTTAACTCGCGCCACCCCGACGCCATTGGACTGATAAGCAGCCTCCAGATGAATCAAGCGCCAATGCCCGACTAGGCGCGGGGGCGCGTCGGCCCTTAATTGAAACACGTCAATTTTACGCAACGCCGCCTCCGCTTTCGCGTGCAACGCTTGGATTATTTTAAATTCGTTCTCTAGCGCCGGAATCTTTCCCGGATAAACACTCAGGCGCTCCTTCGCATTGGCCGCCGATACCGCAAGAAGGTCTTCCAGGGGTTTTATTGGGGCATAGGCCACAAGCGCAGGTTTTATCCAATCCGGCACTTGGGTCACATCCCGGTTCGGATCCTTAACTAAGGTAATGGCCCACACATACCCCATCCGCAGTTCCGCTTCACGTCGCACATTTTTATTGGGAGCGGCGTGATGAAATAGTTCCGCGGATTCTTGCAAAGCGCGATCGAGGGCACTCACGCTAGAGGCATAACGTTCCACCGCATGCCGCCAGGCCAGAGCGGCCTCTTGCGCCTCCTTTAAAGAAGCCGCCATGGATTGTTTTGCGAGGACTTTCTTTTTTTGAACGATAGGCGGGGCCGCTTTTAACGACGGAAACGTCAGCGTCGTCACCGAGACAAACCCCAGATAGACGGCCATCACCAGACGCGCATTAAAAGCTGCGGAGAAAAACGCCTCATGACCAAAGAGACTTCGCCCGGATAACGCTTGCGTCGTATCACCGGCACGCGACCGAGCGGCCGACGCATGGGCCATGGCGGGTGTCGGCGCGGGAACGGCCAGTGAAGCAGAAATTAAAAATGCAAAAAAGGCGCGCGCCGACATAGAGTTGTCGTCACTGGCTTACATCTAAATGATGCACGGCCGCGGCATTCGCTTCGATCGCGGAGCGGGTTTGCGCACGTGAAATGGAATTGAGATATCCAGTGACATTCAGATTTTGCAAGGTGGCGTAATGATTGGGATTTGATCCCACGACAAAAATAGGCTTGCTTGAATTTATTGTTTGAGGGGAAGGAACGGAGGACGCTAGGCGAATTTTTGTCCCCGCTTCCAAAATAGCAGCATTTTCCCCCCGTTGCGCATCCGCCGCAGAGACGCCGTTACGCTGCAGAAATCGGGCCGTCGCCGCCGCTTCTTGCGTCACCTGCAACTGGAGATGCGCGGCGGTCGTTGCGTTGACGCTAGCCGGAACGCTGATCGGCTTTTTTCCCGTAGAAGGCAGAAACGCGCTGATCAACGCCCAACCGATACCCGCGGCGGACCCGATTAGAATCACCTTTCCTAAAGGAGCATTCCATAGTCCTTGAATAACGGTTTCAAACCCCGTCAGCACATTCTGATGCTTAACACTTGAGGCATACATCTGAACGTTGCCCATCGCCGTTTGCGTCACGATGTCCCCGATATCATCCAAGACAAAGCCGCCCGTGTATTCGGATTTCTCGCTCGAAAAATCGGGAACAGGCAAGATCGTGGGAAACGTGAGCGGACGTTCATTAGGTGAGCGATCGTCGATAATTTCATCCGCTACATCAGTCGTTGCCGTATTCATAAAGATCTCCTCATTGATGGCCTTGGCTTAGATGATAATAAGCCGTTCGTGAAGGGCTTGTGACAGTCAGATAAAATTTAGACCCATTGGCTTTAGCCCCTAAAGACCTTTAAGTGGAGGCGCGCAGCGCATGCGCATGAGCTCCGTTGCCATTCACAGCAACCCCCCACATCGTTCGATAATCCAAAGGAGGCCTTTGGTTATTTAAAACATCAATGGGCTCGCCCGTGATCGGATCCAAGACAAGCTGGCCGGTCTTGGGATTGATTTCATAGCGGTAATCATGCGCTTGAAATTGCAACGAGAACGATGTGAATGTAAAAAGGAGTTCTTCAATATCGGTTTCTAATTGCGTCACGACCTCCGGCCCAAAACGCCGGAGAACGTCATCTAAATAGGCCTTCTTCTCGTTGGGCATTAAAGTCCAAAAAGCAAAGACTTTAGCGGCATTGATAAGAAACGGATTGGGCACGCCAACTAAAATAGCGTCTTTAATTGCTTTGTCTTCCGCCAAGGCGCGAAAACTTTCTAACTCCGGAGAGATGAAAATAATTCGTGGGTGGCGTGACGGTTGATGGAGCGAATCTATGATTTGGAATAAAAATGTGGGATGAATGCGATCCGCGAATTGGGGATCCACGCGATTGACGATGCGCATCGCCATTTGACGGATAAAGTATTTCAGCCCATGGTAACTGACGGCCACGCGATAAATATCGCCCGTCGTGCTGCGCGCATCCGCTTGCACATCACGCAAGGATTGCCGCAACGTCGGATCGAGGGCCGCTTCTTGAACGATCGTGGCATCGCCATACGGCCTAGGCCCATGGTCCGAGGCCAATCCGATGATCCGCTGCCAGACTTCCGACGACTGATCGTGCAGATGAAATAAGCCCGCCAGAGAAATTGTAGGTTCCAGATTTTTATTTTGCAGAAATTTTTCGATGAGAAATTTCGGGAATGTCCAAGGTTCGTCTGTCGGTTCTTCTGTATTGGAATGGATTCCAGACGATAGGGTCTCGTGTTCACGCGGGTCACTTTTCAATAAACGGCGTGACCATTGGAAAATAAGGCCGCTCTGCAGCCCCGGTGCTAAATGAATGCGATCCGTATAGTCCCGTACAATCTGTTGTTGAAGTTCCCGATGTTGTCGAGCCTCGATATAGCGAGTGAGATACCATTTAAGATCCAGATGGTGTTGCACGGATAAAGTCCGATAAATATAGAGTTCGCGCGAGGCAATTAAGACATCCAGTTCATCGGAGACCGTGCGCGGGTCGGCCGATTGAATGTCCTTCAACTTAAAATCAAGAATATCAGCCAACGCTTGAGCGCCCTCGGCGCGGGTGCCAAAAGGTTCGGCGTGATCGATTATTTCTTGCTTGGAAACAATCAACCGCAAGCGACGTTTAAGCCGCTGGGCGATGCGTGGCGCCAACCGCGATAACGGTCCTAAGAAAAAGACGGCGCGTAAGCGTTTGGCTCTTTGGATCTGGCGTGGAGTCACCATGCGTTCGCGTAAAAGAATCGTTTGTGCATAATCGCCTGTTAAATCCACTTCATGGCCCGGATAATGGTCGAGCACCTCTTGAGGAATTCGATCGGGACGCACATTGACTTGACTGAAAAGGAGCGACATCGCCAAACGTTCTTCCGGATCCACCGGTTCAATAAGAAGACCGAAACGCCGCTTCATACGCACCGCTGTCATCGGCATGTACTTTTCGATCAACGGCAATAAGAGAACACGCGCGAAAAAACGCACTTGCGATTGTTGGTGCGGCGTGAGACGCCCAATCTGCAAAAGAACCTCTTGAACTTGGGGTCGCGTCAGATCCACTTCGCGATTAGAAAATACGCCCGCGTACGAATTCTCGATCAGCTTAGCGGCTTCCTCATCGTGCGTGCGAATCGCCTGCATACCGTCATAAAACTGCCACCCCATTTTGGTATAGCGGCTCCATTCACGGTAGCTGTTAAAGGCCTCCGGTGATAAAGTGCGCAACCGATGAACAAAAGCTTCCAAAGCGCTGCGCAACAAATCATCGCTATCGCGATCAATGACGGAAGTCGCCGTCGATTTCGGCGCGAAGGCAAGTCCTCCAAGATCGCGGCTCACAAGGGCAATGAACGCATGCAGTGGATAATCTTTCATTTTGCCGAGCGCCAAGCGAACGCGTTGCAATTCCATTAAATCGCGCCGCTCAGAATCTGAGCGTTTAAAAGGCGAATCATCGGCAAAAGGAAACCCGTGACGCCGAATACTGATGAGGATCTGCATTTGATCGGCGTAGGTTAACCTTTCGCAATCGCGTGCCATTAAATCCGGCTGCCCAATGTCTGCACGCACGGCCTCAAGAATCGTGCTTTGCTCAGGGTAAAAGAGCCAATGAATCTCCACAGGGCGAAGACGCACTTGCTCACCCAAGGTTTCCATGATTTCCGCGTCGGTCGGCAAGCGCATCGTCGGCAAATCCGTAAAAAACGGCACATCGCGGTGCAACGGATGACGTTCATAGGCATATAACGCTTGGACTACCCGACGCTGCATATCGCGCGGCGCTTTGTTGAGCACTTCCGTGATGCGATGAATCATGGTTCGCGCATACGCGGTTAAAGAGGCGCGGAACTTGTCATCGCGGACGGGTTCGGCGTGCGTGACCATATGTAAAAATTCCATGGGATCGACATCCACGACGTCCCGCGTCAGCTCACGAAATTTCGCAATCACTTCATTAGGATCATCCCAGAGATGTAAAAGGAAACGCGGGAAGAGGTACCCATGGCCGCCCATCCATTCGGCCGCCGACTTGAAAACCCCTTGGAAAAAGGCAACGACCAGCAAAACCAAAAACATCGAGGTCGCGGCCTGTGGCACGCCATTTCCGGAATCTTCGCGGTTCCAAAAAAGCGCCCAGGTAAAATTAGACAACACCAATTTTTTCCAAATATCGACCAGAATCATCGGCCATATCAGCCAGGCGCCGACTGAAATGAGCCATAAGATATCTGTAATGCCGATGAATGTAGTCCGTTCTTGCGCTTTCTGCCGACGGTAGGTTTCTATTTGGTAGTGCCAATTTAAAAAGCGCGCCATACGCCGCGTCACGCTATCGTGGGAGAACACATTGAAAAGGATTTCATTTCCGCTAATGCGTTGGCCATCGCGTTTAATTTCAAAATCTGACGGCTCCTCTTTTAACATCTGAATGACACCATGCAATCCCGGCGTGCCCAGCTCGCGCTCGCGCCCATCGGAAAGAATCTGGAAGGGAAGCGTCCTTTGGTCGCGTTCGCGCCGGACGCCACTGGCACTCACCGTAAAAGGATCGGGCGTCTCACGCGGCGCATAGCTCGACGAAAGATCCATATCGGGAGAAATCGGAGGGACGCACATATAGGCATAAAGTTCATCCATACGCTCTAAAAAGGTTTCCGCCTTTGCTTGGTCTAAATAATATTGACGCGTGCCTTCGCGCGCGTTTTCTTGCGTCGTCGGGTTGGGCGAGGCGACGGCAAAGTAGAACGTGAGCAGCAGCGCGTCTTGCGCGTTTTGTTGGAGCTGCGGGTTTTTTGTATCGGGGTCTTCTAGCGTTTTCAGCCATAAATCAAGCAATCCCGCATCGATATACAGAATGCGATCGGCGTTATGGCCCGTTCCCGCGATGCGGCCCACATCGAAGAGCGGTTCGCCTTCACGCGTATTAAAGATGGCGACATTTAAAGATTCAAAGCGGTCGATCAGGGCGATGGTTATTTCCCAGCGCAAAACGTCGATCTGATTCATTTCGCGATATGTGCGTTGTCGAAGAAGAACGTCTTTGCCGCGCACACCGAGTTCAAGGGCCATATTGTCGAGCGTTTCGATATTTGTAATTCGCGCGACGGCCTGTTCCAGCGCTTGGCTGACGCGTATTTTTTCACGCATCGAGGTCCAGTTCGTTTTTAATGTGCGCAATCGCCAATTGGACTCGATCGTTCCATTGTGAATACGCCCCGCCCCAATCACTTCTAAAAATTTGGAGCGCGACGGGAAAAGGCCATTAGCGCTATAAAAAATCGCCTGTCCGGTATTGGCTGATACACGCGCGGCCGCCTGCGTGGCTTGCACGCGGCGCGGGGTTGTGCGTTTGTATATGTGCATCCATAGTTTAGGGGCAAAGCGGATCAGGAGATACGCCGCAATACTCAAAACCGCCAAGACGCCGACCAGTTGCGCCGAATCTTTAAAGGTAGAGCCCATCAAGGCTACGGGGCTTATCAGTAAAAGCGCCGCCAAGCGGCCAGCGTGCGTGGTGCGGCTTGCGGCAGGAGGCAAGGACCCCATCGTCTTGGGCGCCGTTTTACGAACCGGCTCAATCGAAACCCCTAAACCTTCCCCGGACTGAATTTGTGGATAGAACAAGGGCACCTCTTCAGCGGGCATCGTCCCTTCAAACACATACCCCGAATCCTGCATCCCTCTTTCACGCAAGTCCAGCGAATAAGGATCCTTCAGCTCAAACGTTTTTGTTGACCAAGGAAACCGGATGGTTAAGGACTCCCCCGGTTTGACTTGCATATCCTTATAGTTTTGCGTATCGATATAAACGCGGATCCGCACGCGCGGTCCAATCATGTAATAGCTATCGAATTTAGATCCCGGGGATGGAAATTGTCGTTTCAAAGGGTCCGCGCGATGCGCCACGGAATCAATCGGATAAAGTAAGCCAATTAAAGACCCTTGTTGTTGGCCGCCCGGCATGTGCGGCACAGAAATACCCGTCGAACTCCACATCTTCTTTTCGTTTTCGACACGACGCTTGGACTCTTCTAAGCTTTTACTCTGGCGCGCGCTATCTTCTAAAAGTTTATTGGCTTCCTCGACATAAACGCTTCCCTTGGAAGATCCTTGATGAAGAACGGCATTGGATTGGGCTCGTGCTTCTAGACCCTGCAATAGCGTTTGCGCATGCGCGTAGCCGTCCACTTCACGATTCAATTCGCCGGGCGCCGCATATTGCGCAAAGACAGGCTCGCTAGGAATAATTTCGACGACGCCCAATTTTTCTCCTTTTTGTAAATGTTCTTCCGGAATTTTGAAATGCTCGTCCAATTGAAGGGAGCCGGGTTTCTTCACCGCTTCCGGTTTATAAAAACCCATCAACTCATACACCCGTCCCGCGCTGACATTTGATTCTTCGGGGAATTGAACTTCGGCGCGCAAAATAATTTGCGGGATAAAATTGGAATCTTTATTGGTGTAAATCGTGCCGAAAAAGCCATGGTGATCGGTGGCTTCCGTTGTTTGCTGGACGGAGGCCGCATAAAAATATCCGACCGTTCCACTTTGCTTGTCTTTTAAAACGGCGACGGCTTTAGGCATTCGCCGAAACGTCTGCCATGTTGATGCTTCCGAAGGATTCATATTCATACGCACCCCCAAGACATTCAGCGGCGCGTAAATACCGATGAGTGTCGGATGCGTGCTGTCAACCGGTGTGCCTTGTAACGCCTGATTGGCGCCCGTCACTAATTCAAAGGGTCCTTTAGAAGGAATATCGCGGATGACACGCTCGCCGAGAATACTCGTGATGATCGTCGCCTCGGTCGTCAATTGCGCTCTTTCAAAGTCTTGAGCCATGGAAGAAAATGCCCCAACCTTCGATCCGCGCAAGATATCGGCGATAGAGGCTGAATGTGCCGTTCCCGGCAACAACATTTCCATCCGCGTTAATTCTTGATCGAGCCGATCTTCGAGTGAGCCCGGCGCGCTTTCGATTTGAATAAAAGCCAGCTGAAAACGGCTTTGCCGATTGGCTGTATCCAGTTCACTTTCATTGCCGATACTGGCATTCACGTGCAAAGCCGCCAACGCTTGATTAATGGCGCGCACACGCGCCAAATTTTCTTGATCCTGCGCGCCCCGCCAAGCGGCCACCCATTTATTTTTTATTGTCGTATGCAAGGCGAGGGCGGGATTATTAACAATCGCGCCATGCTGATTCGGCGGGGCATAAATCGCCAACGGCTTAGTCACCACCTCGGTACTTACGGTTAAGGGCGAATCATGCTCGGGATGCAAACTATTTAATTGGCGGTTTATAAATTCCAACATCCAAGGCGAAAACATCCATAACGCCGTGGCCAAAAGCCATGCCCGCGATACCCATTGCACCGCCACCGCGCGCCATTCCACATTTGCGAAATAGAGAATAAGGCGATAGCGCACCGCCGTGTTTTTATAATGTTCTAAATTTCCCAGACGACTACTGCGCGCAAAATAGAACACACCGGCCGCACAGACAAGCGCCACCCAGGGATGAAGGGGGATGGCCAGCACTAGAACCGCCGCCCATCCCATCTGCGCTAAAAGAAGCCGTGATCGATCGGGCAATAAGGTTCGCACCAGATGAACGAGCGCCAAGATAAACGTCGCACCGGACGCAATCCAAGGCCCCCCCAGAAAATAAGTAAAAAGAATAATCGGCAGATGCTTCGTCGTGAAACGCCAAAAGGAATGACTGTAAGTGCGTAAGCCATAACGGCGGTAATACACCAAGGTACTAATGATCAGAGCGATCGCTACAGACGTTACGACTTGTAACAGCGGGCTTTGCCAATACTGCAGGTCCGGCAGTGTAAACTGAAGAATGTGAATCGCGCCAGAGGCCGTCGGCGAAAAAAACTGCGCTAAAGCGGCGAGCGCGCCCAACCGTCCGCCCAAGCCCGACGGGGCGAGCCAGGAGGTTTTTGTTTTGGGCCGATAGAACAAATTCTTTTTCGGCTTTTTTTTCGCCGCATCCACGGCGTCTTGATTTTCTTTATTTGCGGGACTCACTTCCGGCGTCACCGGCGTTTCAGCGGATCGTGCGGCTGGCGTCGTATCGACAGGGGTAAGCGCTTGGACCGCCTCGCCGGAGCGCACCACATGGCGCACTAACGCCTCTGTCATCTTTTGTTGACCATCGACGGTTAATAATTGATAGCGATCCTCAATGGTCACCAGATCGGCCAATTCCCTTTGAATATCCATGATGGCTTTAGCGATTTCTTCAGCGGGTGTAACAAATTGCGTATTGGCCACGGCATGAACGACCCCTGGAATCTGTTGAACCGGAGGCGGATTTAATTCTTGATCTAATACATCCATCTGTTCTACGACCGTCTGCGCGGCTTCTTGCAGTTTGCGTTGATCGGCCCGCTGTAAATCATACAGACGGTGTTGTTCGGCGACAGGACCTTCGATATGCGCCGCCTCAATCAATTTTCCGATACGCTGGACTAAAAGCTGATTCGTGGTGATTTCATGATCGATCGCGGTGCTATCAATGACTTGTCTGCCGCGGAAACCTAAAACGCTCGCCAAGTCTTGCGATATATTCAAAGAAATCGACAGGGCAAAAAAACTTTTTTTACTTTCTTCTAAAATCCGGTTTGATGTCATCTGCTGAACCGCTTGAAAGCCAAGACTTTCTTCCTTAGCCGATACGGCGAGTGGGGCGCCTTCTATAGAAAGCGGCTGCAAGAGGGTGTCGAGCCCAATGTCCTGAAGCGCCGAGAACGGATGAGCCCCTGCCTTAGTGAGGACAATCCGACGACGCGGATTGTTTTCCGCTTGAGGAATCACGATCGCTTTGCCATACCCTTGAACATTCCAGGCCCGCGACAACAATAAATTCAAAAATTCTGCGCTTAGCGGATCCATCGCTTTTACGTGCTGAATATCCAGCCATGGAATGGCAACGCCCGCTGTGCGCAGCGCCGTCAGGCGTTTCACCAATCCTTCTTGAACATGACGTAATAAGTCCGGTGTTAGCGTGGCATGCGTACGCGATGGAGTAACGCTCGGTAATTCCAGCAGACGATTCACCAGAGCCGGCGTGATGGTGATTTGCACAGGGCGGGGAGCATGGATCTGCTGGGCAACGAATTGCCGTCCGCGCGTCGTGATTAATTGCAAACCCAGAGCGCGGGCATAACCATCGCGTCCGGCAATCAGATCAATCAAATCGCGACGTAAAGGCCGCAATTCTGGGCTTGAGGCAATCTGTTGCAGACGTCCGCTTTCACTGTTGGATTCTGGCCCCCCGTTTTCGGCCAAATCTTTTTCTTTGAGTTGAATCTCAAATTGTTTTCGTCGAATCTCGGCTTCTTGATGTAAGAGTAAAGCCAATGTTTCTTGAAATTGACGAAGTTCGACATGGGCTTCTTCTTTAAGATCTGTAAAACCAATCCGGAAATGCGTCGTCGCCATGAGGACATTCAAAAGGTGTTGTTCAATTTCATTCGGTGCGGTTTCTTTAATCCCCCCGCGCAAGGCCACATCTTTAATTTGACCCCAAAGTTTTTGGAAGAAATGTTTTATGCCCGTGGCTTCTGGCGTGAGGCCTAAGGGGTCTTCCTTGGGACTTGAAGCCGATTCCCAGCGACGAAAAGATTGTTGGGAATCAAATCGTGGATAGACGACCATGTCACGGATCACGCCGCCAAATTCGGTCGCATTAGTAAAGTTAAAACGCCCGGCGCGATTAGGGTCACCGCCATAATTAATGACATCCAGCCGCGAAGCGGATTTGAGCATTTGTTCACCGGCGGACTGCATGGAAATCCAAGCCGCTGCAATTTTTCGACTACAATCCAGGACCGGATCCATAAAATCTTCCAATTGATCGACATGTTCGGGAGGTGCGATCGCCAACACCCAAAGATCATTCGCATTCACCGTGCGCGCAAGCGCCAGGTTTTCTTTCATCAAATCGGAAATCGACTTCATCGGCACCTGATCTTCCCGTTGATCAGACGCTAATGTCACAGGGGAGGCGGGCGCTCTGGGAATGGCCGTCCTAGCTGGCGCTTTTTCGGCCGGCGCTTTCTGAACAACGACGGGTTTGTCCGGAGTGGCCGACGGCGTCTTTTGTCCAACTAACGAAGTCACTAGGAGCGAAGGAATAAGGAAGACCGATAAAAAACGCCGCGAGGATCGATCGCGGATCGGATTCATGCTAAGGGCGTTCCGACAAATAACCGATGCCGCCTGATCTAACGGGGGGTGATAGCCGCTTTTTAACAGCGGCTCAATCGCTTGAAAAGTAACACTGGCCGTCAGCTGTGCATGGGAAGGAAAACCAGCATGCGCAGGCATGAAGGCCACCGACCCCCAAGCAGGATCGGCGCTTACAAGGGCAAAACAAACCATTAACGCGATGCAGCGCATGAACCATTTCATTACTCCTGGATGATAACGAACCCCCCATTACGATGCGGTGAAAACGCCGTGACATGGGGGTAAAAATTAGGCCCAAGGCCTATTGGCATCTAAATCTAGGTCGCGTGATTTAATGCGCAGGGCTTTTACGTCACTGTCATACAAATTTGACCTTGTCACTATAGGTTTTAAAAAGGACGCGCCCTATACTTGGAGCATGAAGTCTCCGATTTTTGAGCGCACGCGTGCGATTCCTAAGCATTCGGCAGAGTTACGCGCCGAGGGGCTATACCTTTATATGCGGAAGCTCGAATCGTCTTCCGAAGCCCGCGTGACCGTCAATGGCCAAGAGCTCTTGATGTTTGCTTCAAAC
>Ga0070665_100004974_pt1 | contig 13781 bp, 10 predicted proteins | sample KBSS13metaG_FD_65862 | JGI IMG/M metagenome (GOLD analysis project Ga0070665, IMG submission 65862) | Switchgrass rhizosphere microbial communities from Kellogg Biological Station, Michigan, USA - KBS S1-3 metaG | ecosystem: Host-associated > Plants > Roots > Rhizosphere > Soil ... | reverse complement strand
ACCGGTGCCCGCGGGCTACCGGGTCGCGGTGGTGGGCGCGGGGATGGTCGGGATCAACGCGGCGGTGAAGCTCGCCGAGGCCGGCTTCGAGTACCGCGTGTTCGAGGCGGGCGACGACATCGGCGGCACCTGGTCGCGCAACACCTACCCCGGCGCCGCGGTCGACACCCCGAGCCACTTCTACTCGTACTCGTTCGAGCTGAACCCGGGCTGGTCGAAGTTCTACCCCGAGGGCCCGGAGTACCTGGAGTACCTGCGTGGCGTCGTCGCCAAGTACGACCTGGCCGACCACATCGCCCTGCGGCACCGGGTGCTGGGGTGCGAGTGGGTCGAGGAGCACCAGGTCTGGCGGGTGAGCGTGGCCGACCCGGCGGGCCGCGCGCTGGTCTACGAGGCGAACGCGGTGATCACCGCGACCGGCATCCTCAACGGCGTGTCGATCCCGGAGGTCCCGGGGGCGGAGACGTTCGCGGGTACGGCGATGCACACCGCCGAGTGGGACGACGCCGTCGACCTGGCGGGCAAGCGCGTCGTGGTGCTGGGCACCGGCTGCACCTCGGTTCAGGTGGTGGCGAAGCTGGCGGGCGTGGCCGAGCAGGTCGACGTCGTCTTCCGGCAGCCGCACTGGATCGCCCCGGAGCGGGGCGTGGTGTCCGTGGTGGACGAGCGCACCCGCTGGGCGATGGCGCACGTGCCGTACTACCAGCAGTGGTACCGGCTCAAGACGCACTGGTTCACCGCGGACAAGAGCTTCTCCATCCCGCGGATCGACGAGGAGTGGTACGCCACGCACGTCTCCGCCTCGCCCGCGAACGACATGCTGATGCAGATCTGCCTCAAGCACCTCGAGGACGAGCTGGGGGACCGCCCCGAGCTGGTGGAGATGCTCACCCCGGACTTCCCGCCCTTCGCCAAGCGGATCGTGAAGGACCCCGGCTTCCTCGCCGCCGCCCGCCGGGACGACGTCGCGCTACACCGCGCGGAGTTCGCCCGGATCGTCCCGGAGGGCGTGCACCTGACGACGGGGGAGTTCCTCCCCGCGGACGTGATCATCTGGGCGACGGGGTTCAAGCTGGAGTACCTCAGCTTCCTCGACATCGTCGGCCGGGACGGGGTGACCCTGGCCGAGAGCTGGGCGGACGGCACCGACCCGCGTGCCTACCTGGGCGTCATGGTGCCGGGCTTCCCGAATCTGTTCGTCACCGCCGGGCCCAACGCCGCCCCCAACCACGGCGGCGGGCACAACGTGACCAGCGAGGAGCACGTCCACTACGCCGTCGAGTCGCTGCGGTTCCTGATCGACCACGGTTACTCGGCGATGGCGCCGACCGCCGAGGCCACGGCGGCCTACAACGAGCGGGTCGACACCGAGCTGGACCGGACCGTCTGGCAGCACGCCCGCACGGCGAACGGCTACTACCGCAACGCGGCCGGTCGGGCCTGGATCACCTGCCCGTGGCGGCTGGTGGACTTCTGGCGGATGCTGCGCGAGCCCGACCCCGCCGACCTGCTGTTGTCCACCCCCGACGACTCCGCCGCGGGCTGATCCAGGCTCATCCGGTACTCGGCGGCGGAGGTGGGAGGACACGACGATGTGGGCTCTGCAGATGACCGGTCCGGGGACGTTCGCGCGCGTGGAGGTCGCCACCCCCGGCCCCGGCGCGCTCGCGCCCGGGCGGGTGCTGCTGCGGGTCGAGGGCGGCGCGATCTGCGGCAGCGACCTGCCGTTCTTCCGCGGCCTGCGGGCCATGTCGATGCCCGACGACGACCCGGTCGCGCTGCAGGTGCCCGGCTTCCCGCTGCACGAGGTGGTCGGCGAGGTGGTGGCGGGCGACGACCCGGACCTGCCGGTGGGGGCGCGGGTCGTCGGCTGGGCCGACCCCATGGTCGGGCTCGCCGAGTTCTGCGAGTCCGACGCGCACCAGATCGTCGCCGTGCCCGCCGAGACGACCGTGTCCGAGGCGTTGACCGTGCAGCCGCTGGCGTGCGTCCTCGGCACCCTGCGCAGCCTCGGGGACCTGACCGGGCTCCGGGTCGCGGTACTCGGCCTCGGCGCGTTCGGGCTGCTGTTCGCGCACGGGGCGAAGACGTTCGGGGCGCGGTCCGTGGTCGGGGTGGACCGGGTGGACCGGTCGGACGTGGCGGCGTGCTTCGGGGTGGACGAGCTGGTGCACGCCAGCAGCGACCGGTGGAGCGCCACGATCGCCGACGCCGACCGGGCGGACGTGGTGATCGAGGCGGTCGGGCACCAGACCGCGACGCTCGGCCACGCGATCGCCGCGGTCGCGCCCGGCGGGCTGGTGTTCGGCTTCGGGGTGCCGGACGAGGCGGTCTACCCGGTGCCCATGATCGACCTGTTCCGCAAGGGGGTCACGCTGCGGGCCGGGGTGATCGGCGAGCGCCGATCGGCCCTGTCCGCTGCCCTCGCGCACCTGCGCGAGCACCCGTGGGTGCACGAGCACCTCGTGACCCACCGCTTCCCGATGGCCGCCGCACAGCACGCGTTCGAGCTGGCGTCGGTGCCCGTCCGGGGACGGTTGAAGATCCAACTGTTGGTCTGATCCGCTGGGAGGCGTCGACGATGACGGAGCACGTGGCACGCAGGGACACCGGGACGGGCGAACGGGCCGAGCCTGCCGGTGAGGTGGGCGGCGGGACCTGGACCCCCCGCTGGATCTGGCGGTTGTTCGTCCTGGTCCTGATCTCCGAGCTCATCCCGGTCTCGATCAGCCTCACGATGACGGCGCTGCCCGCCATCGGTGCGCGGTACGAGACCACCCAGGGGAGCTGGGCGCTGACCGCGGGCTTCCTGGCCGCGGCGGTCTCGATGCCGTTGATCGGCAAGCTGGCCGACCTGCACGGCAAGCGCAGGCTGTTGCTGTGGGTGCTCGGGCTGACCCTGGCGGGCGCGGTCCTCTCGGCGCTCGCCCCCACCATCACGCTGTTCGTGCTGGGCCGGGCGCTGCACGGCGCCTCGTTCGCACTGGCCTTCCTGTGCTACTCGATCATCCGGGACGTGTTCCCGCCGCGGCTGGTCACCTTCGCGGTCAGCGTCACGGTCACCGGCACCGGGCTCGTCGTGATCGGGCAGCCGTTCCTGGCGGGCTGGCTGTTGGACTCCTACGGCGTGGCCGGGGTGTTCTGGTTCCTCGCGGTCACCGTCGCCGTGATGCTCGTGCTGGCGCTGGTGGCCGTGCCGGAGTCGCCGGTGCGTGCCCCGGAGTCCCGGCCGGACTTCGGCGGGGCCGCGCTGCTCGGACTCGGGCTCGCCGCGGTGCTGCTGGCGATGAGCCTGGCCCCGACCTCGGGCTTCCTGTCCCTGCCGGTGCTCGGCCTGGGGCTCGTCGGGCTGGTGCTCCTGGTCGGGTGGGTGCTGCAGGCGAACCGGGTGTCCCAGCCGCTGATCGACCTGCGGCTGCTGACCAGCCGCAGGCTCTTCCCGGTCGTCGTGGCGGGCGGGCTGGTCTACGGCGCGGGTGCGCAGGTCACGCTCACCCTGCCCGCGATGACCATGACCCCGGCCGAGGCGGGCGCGGGCTACGGCTTCGGGCTCACCGCCACCCAGTACGCGGTCTTCGGCGTGACGCTCGGGATCGGCCTGGTCCTGGGCGGGATCGTCGTCGGGCTGACCGCCCGGCACGGGGCGCGGCGCCATCTCGCCGTCGCCGCGCTGGTGATGCTGGTCGGCCTCGTGGTGTCGGCCCTGTTCAAGACCGACTACGGGGTGCTGCTCGCCGCCACCGGGGTGGCCAGCTTCGGGCTCGGGGTGAGCGCCGCGGCGATCCCCAACCTGATCATCGAGTCGGTGGCGCCGGAGCGGCAGGTGATCAGCTCCAGCATGGTCGAGGTGAGCCGCACGATGGTCGCCTCCATCCTCACCCCGCTGATCTTCCTGCTGCTCAACAGCACGATCACCGGGACGGTGGCGGGCCAGCCGCTCTACACCCCGTTCGGCTTCGACCTCGGCTACCTGCTGATCGGCGCCACCATCCTGGTCGGCGGCGTCGTGGCGCTGACCATCCGCCCGCGCGCCGCCGACGCGGCCTCCTGACCGGTGCGCCTGCCCCGGGCGGGGGGTCTCCATCGCATCCGCGGCGATGGGGGGTGTGTCTGCGACCTGGAGTCGTCGGTCGACGTCGTGGGCGGGGACCGGCCGGTCCGCGGTGTCGGCGGCGGTCTGCACGGCCCCCGCCGACAGATCCCGATGAGATCGTTCTACAAGACCGAACGTTCTTTCTGATACTCTGGGGTGATGAGGGGTACAGCGAGTGGTCGTCCGTCCGAGGCGCGGTCGCGGCTCCTGGGGACGGCGACCCGCATCTTCTACTCCGAGGGTGTGCGCTCGGTCGGGGTCGACCGGATCATCACCGAGGCGGACACCACGCGGGCGACGTTCTACCGGCATTTCCCGGGCAAGGAGGACCTGGTCGTCTCCTACCTGGAGGAGGCCGACCGGGGCCTGCGGGCCCGCTTCGCCCGGAGCGAGGAGGCGGGCGGGTCGGCGGAGGACGTCCTGCGCGCGGTCGCCGCGGACATCGCGGGCGACATCACGAGCGAGGGGTTCCGCGGGTGCGCCTTCCTGAACGCCGCGGCCGAGTACCCGGATCCCGAGAACCCCGTGCGCCTGCGGGTCGCGGAGCACCGTGACTGGTTCCTCGGCGCCGTGACCGACCTGCTGTCCCGCGTCGGCGACGGCCCGGCGGACAACGCGGGCAGGCACTTCGTCATGTTGCGGGACGGGGCGATGGTGGCCGGCTGCCTGACGGACCCGGAGGCCGTGAGCAGGACGTTCCTCGACGGCGTCGAAGGTCTGTTGTGGTCGCGCTCCGTGCCCGGCACCCACCGGCCCTGAGCGGGCTCGCCACCGGAGCTCTACCCTCGACGGGCGATGCCGTGTCCCCGGCGGCCTCGGTCATCGGCAGCCCGAGCCCGATCTCGACCGGTCAGGTCCTCGTGCGGAGCTCGCGTCGGAGCACCTTGCCGCTGACGGTCTTGGGGATCTCGTCGAGGATCTCGACCCGGCGGGGGTACTTGTAGGCGGCCATCCGCTCCCTGGCGAAGGCGATGATCTCCTCGGGGGTGGCCTGCGCGCCACCTTTGAGCGAGACGAACGCCTTGACCGTCTCCCCGCGGTACTCGTCGGGGATCCCGACCACGGCGGCCTCGCGCACGGCGGGGTGCTCGTAGAGGACGTCCTCGACCTCGCGCGGCCAGATCTTGTAGCCGCCCGCGTTGATCTGGTCCTTCTTGCGGTCGACGATGTAGAACCAGCCGTCGGCGTCCATGTACCCGACGTCGCCGGTGTGCAGCACCCGCCCGGGCAGGGCCTTGGCGGTCTCCTCGGGCTTGTTCCAGTAGCCGGCGACGACCTGGGGGCCTTCGGTGACGATCTCGCCGACGCTGCCTGCGGGCAGGTCCCGGCCCTCCTCGTCGACGATCCGGACGATCGTGTCGAACGTCGGGACACCCACCGACAGCGCCCCGGACTCGGGGTCGACCGGGGCCTCGGCGTGGAACGGCACGGCGTGCGAGGGGGAGGTGGTCTCGGTGAGGCCGTAGATGTTGTGGATGTAGTGGCCGAAGGTGTCCCGGAAGGCGTCGACCGTGCTCGGTGGGATCGGGGCGCCGCCGGAGTAGATCTTGGTCAGGGTCGCCAGCTTCGCCTTGTCGGCGTTCGCGGCGTTCATCAGGGCGATGAACACGGTGATCGACCCGACGGTGAAGGTGGCCCCCTCGGCCTCGGCGACGTCGAGGGTGAGGGCGGGGTCGAGCCGGTACATCAGCACCAGGGGTGCTCCGGTGAGCAGCGCGATCGCGACGTGCCCGACCAGCCCGGTGATGTGGAACAGCGGCGCGACGCCGAGCACGACGTCGTCGGCGTCGATCCCGATCCAGTCCCGGTAGGTCTGGGCGTTGAAGACCACGTTGCGGTGGGTGGTCATCGCGCCCTTGGGCGGGCCGGTGGTGCCGGAGGTGTAGGTGAGGAACGCGATGTCCTCCGGGCCCGGGTCGACGGTCGGCGGGGTGCCGCCGCGGTGTCGGGCGAGGAACTCCGCGAGGTCGGTCGCCCCCGGGGTCTCGAGGCGCTCCACGCCTGCGAACACCGCGGGCTCGTCGCGGGACTGGTACTCCAGCTCCGAGGTGGTCAGGACCAGGCGCACCCCGGTGCCCGGCAGGACCTCGGCGGCGACGTCGCGGTGCAGGGACTGCAGGGCGACGAGCACGGTGGCCCCCGAGTCGGCGAGCAGCTCGGCGAGCTCGCGCTGCTTGTTCATCGGGTTGATCGACACGGCGATGCCGCCGGCCTTCCACGTCCCGATCTGCGCGATCACGAACTGCGGCACGTTCTGGGCGAAGATCGCCACGCGCTCACCGGGGGCGAAGCCCTCGGCGGTGATGCCGGTGGCGAAGGCGTCGGTCAGCGCGTCCAGCTCGGCGTAGCTGATCCGGCCGTCGAAGTAGCGGATCGCGTCGCCCGCGGGCGTGCGCGCGACGGTGGCCCGGAACATGTCCACGGCGTTGGCGTACTCGGGGGTGATCTCGGCGGGCTGCCCCTCGTCGTAGCGGGCGAGCCAGACCTTCTCGTCGTAGACGGACATGCGACCTCTCTGTCGTCACGCTCACCGAACACAACCCGAGCTACAGAACGATCGCTCGGCGAGCGTTCAGGATACTGCTTGGGGGCGGTCGGCGCCGTCAAGGGCACGACCTGACCACCCTGACCGGGTAGTGGTTCAGCTCGACCGGACCACCGGGTCCCGCGGGACGGCCTGCATCATGTCGACGGCCAGCGCGGAGTACCGGCGGGCGAGAGCGACGGGGTCCGCGGGGGCCTCCGGTCCGGCGTCGGGCAGCCAGTACGGCAGCGACAGGCACATGGTGGTGACGGCGCGGATGGTCGTCGACAGGTCGTGCGCGGCGAACCGCCCGGACTCGACGGCCCGGGCGGCGGCGTCCTCCAACGCCGCCACGACCTGCCGCTGCAGCCCGGCCAGTCGGCTGCGGTCCGGCTCCTCCAGGCTGCGGGTCTCGGTGAGCACGATCCGCGCCAGCGCGGCGCGCCTGCTGTGGAACAGCGCCAGCGCCTCGACCATGTCGGCGAAGGCCTGCTCGGGGGTGGGGGCCAGGTCCCCGGCGGCCCGGACGCGGCCCACCAGCTCCTGCAGTGCCAGCTCGACCAGGGCCACGAGCAGCCGCTGCTTGCTGGGGTAATGGTGGTACATGCCCGGCACGCTGATGCCCGCGCCCGTCGCGATGACCCGCATGGTGGCGCCGTGGTAGCCGGTCTCGTTGAACACCTCGACGGCGGAGCCGAGCACCGGATCGAGGTCGAGGGGGGCGAACTCGCGCCAGCCCGTGGCGGACTCGGGCGACACGGGCGACTCGGGTGACGGTGGGGGCACGGCCGCCGGGTCGAGCAGGTGCGCGGGCGGGACACCGAGCCTGCGGGCGATCAGCTGGAGGCGGTCGATGCTGAGGCCGACCTTGCCGTTCTCGATCGCGCTCATCGTCCCGACGCTCACCCCGAGGTCGGCGGCGAGGCGGCGCAGGGTCAGGCCCGACCGCAGGCGGGCGGACCGGACCGCCGCCCCTCGGGCCTCCTGTTCAGACATGCTGAACATCCTACGGCGTCCGGCGCCGGCTGGACTCCTGCCCGTGCGCGGTGGAAGCCCGGCCCGGCCTGCCTGCTCGTGCCCGGCCACGCCGGATACTGACAAGATGGCAGTCGCCGGCACCCCGAGCACGATGTCCGGGGTGGAGTCGAGGGGACACGGGTGGACGAGGCGGTCGAGAGGCTCGGTCTCCGCGAGCGACAGCGACGGGCGGTTGCGGACGAGCTGCGCGAGGTCGGCTTCCAGCTGTTCGAGGAGCGAGGGTTCGACGCCGTACCCGCGGTGGAGATCGCGGCGGCGGCCGGGGTCTCCGAGCGGACGTTCTTCCGGTACTTCCCGACCAAGGAGGACGTCGTCCTCACCGTCCTCGAGGGCATCGGGCCCGACGTCGTGTCGCGTCTGGATGCGGCCCCCCTCGACCGGTCCTGGTTCGAGATCCTCCGCGAGGTCTACACGGCCGTGCTGGCGATCGACGTCACGATGGAGGGCCGACGCGGTGACGACATCCGTCGCTACGCGGGCCGCGGCTACCGGTTGCTGCAGTCGTCCGCCCGGCTGCGGGCCGGAATGGACGCGCGGGCCCGGGTCTCCGCCGCCGCCGTCGCCGAGGTCATCGCCCGCCGCTCGGGCCTCGACATCGATCACGACCCGCGTCCCCGGGTCTGGGCGACGATGGTGATCGCCGCGATCGGGGCCGACGTCGAACGCCGTGTCGCGGTGGGCGCCGAGCACACCGACCTCGGCACGGAGGTCTTCGATGCCCTCCAGGGACTGTTCGATCCACCCGCAGGGCCGTCGTGAGTCGGACGACCCGCTGCCCCTTCCGGCGGCGTGGCCTGTGAGCCGCCGTTCCACAGTCTTTACGCCCCCGTAGCGCGCGTGCCGTTCACCTTCGTCAACTATGCAGTTGCTGCCTAGATGGCAGGAGCTGACAGTTTCGAAGGGTGGTCATGTCGTGGCGCGAAGCAGGCGCGGCTCCGACGGACGTCGAGGCTCGGGCAGATGTCCGTCGGCGCAATCCTCCGCCGTGGATCAGCCTGTATCGCAGAGGCGGAGTCGAACCCCTGGTCAGAGAGGGGATGGGGCCGGCTCGGCGGGCCCGTCGCCTGCCCACGGGGCGTCCCGAGTTGCGTAACGGGTCGGTCATGGCGGAGGGCCAGGGACGCAACACTCACGACGTTGAGTCTGCCCAGCCGGGGGTTGCCCGGCGGAGGCCGACGGCGACCGCGACTCGCCGACCTCGTCAACGAAAGGCGGACCACCCCCATGTTCCATCTCGGCTACTTCCTCGGCACGGGCTTCGGGATCCAGGCCTGGAAGGCCAACGGCGCCCACGGGCCGTGGGTGGGCGACAACGTCCACGACTGGATGAAGCCGGACCTGTACGTCGACCTGGCCCGGTCGCTGGAGAGGGCGGGGTTCGACTACATCCTCATCGAGGACACCTCGATGATCGAGGACACCTACGGCGGCAGCATGGAGATGACCCTCAAGCACGGTCTGTTCGCCCCGAAGAACGACCCGATGCCGCTCGTGCCGCTGATCACGCAGCAGACCCGGCACATCGGCGTGGTTCCGACGGTGTCGACCATCCAGTACCCGCCGTTCATCGCGGCCCGGCTCTTCACCACGCTGGACCACATCAGTGACGGCAGGGTCGGGATGAACGTGGTCACCTCGGTGACCGACCGGGTCGCCCAGAACTTCGGCTTCGACAAGCACCTCGACCACGACGAGCGCTACACGATGGCGGAGGAGTGGATCACCGTCGTGCGCCTGCTGCAGGAGTCCTGGGAGGAAGGTGCGGTCGTCGCCGACGACGTCGCCGGTGTCTATGCGGACTCCTCGAAGGTGCACCCGATCCACTTCCGCGGCAAGTACTTCGCCTGTCGCGGCCCGCTGAACACGATCCCGGGCCCCCAGACACGGACCCCGATCGCCTCCGCGGGATCGTCCGACCAGGGCCGGTCGCTCGCCGCCCGCAGCGGCGACACGATGGTCAGCATCGCCAAGACCGCGGCGGACATGAAGGCCTACCGGCAGGACATGGACAAGCGGATGATCGCCAACGGCCGTCAGCCCGAGGACATCAAGCTGCTGTTCCTCGCCACGCCCGTCGTCGCGGGTACCGACGAGGAGGCGCGGGCGATCGCGGACGAGCGGATCGCGGCGCGGTCCGCTCCCGGCGCCATCGAGGCGAACCTGTGGATGATGACGTACGTCTCCGGCGGTCGCGTCGACTTCAGCAGGTACGACCTCGACACCCCGGTGGAGGAGATCGACCTGACCGGCGTCAACGGCGAGAAGTCCTCGGTCGAGGCGATCTTCAAGAACAGTGCGGGCAAGACGCTCCGCGAGATCGCCTGCGGGAACCTGCACGGCTCCGACCTCGACCTCGTCGGCTCTCCCGAGACCGTCGCCTCGAAGATGGCGGAGGCCATGGAGGAGGCGGGAGGCGACGGGTTCCTGCTCGCGGCCGCGGGGCTGACCAGGACCTCCATCGCCGCGCTGGCCGACGGGCTCGCCCCGGTCCTGCGACGCCGGGGCCTGATCCGAGACGGGTACTCGGGCAGGACACTCCGCGACAACCTCCTGGCCTTCTGATGGTGGCACCGAGTCGGGACCTCTCGTCGCAGACGGCGGACGAGCCGCCGCGGAGGCACCCCCGGGCCCGCGGTGGCTACAGCCGCGGCCGCCACCATTCGCCCCACCGCGTGCGCGATCTGGTGCGCTCGGCCGTACTGGAGGGCTGGTACTCCTCGGAGGACCAGCTGATCGAGGACGTGCTCATCCACACCCACGCAGCCAGCCGCAACGCGGTCCGCAACGCCCTCCAGCAGCTCCTCACCGAGGGGATCGTCACCCGGTCGCCCCGACGGGGCACCTTCCCGAGCTGGGACGGCACCCGGATCCACCTCGTGGACATCCATTCCCTCGACAGGGATGCCGAGCGGGGCGGTCGGGTGATCACGCGCGGGTTGGTGCCCGCGACCCCGTTCCTGCAGGACAGGCTCGGCACCGAGGACGCGTCCCTCCGGATCGTGGAGAGCGTGTTCGAGCTGCGGGGTGAGCCGATCGGCATCCGCACCGCGTACTTCAGCAGCAGGTTCGACATCGAGGCGGCGACCGACTCCGAGCCGCGGCCGAACACGCTCGCCGGGGTGATCGCGGGCATCTTCTCCTGCGAGCTGGGCTACGTCACGACCGAGATCAGCGCCGGGCTGGTCGACGACCGCACGGCCCAGGTGCTGAAGATGGAGCGCGGCTCGCCCGTGCTGCGCCGCGAGCAGCTCGTGCGCGACGACGTCGGGCAGCCCGTGGAGATCCTCTTCGACTGCTTCCGCGCCGACCGCGCCACCTTCATGCTGTCCGATTTCGGATCGCCGGGCGCGTGGCCCGGCCACCTTGACGACGTCGTGCCTGCATCGGGCCGGGACGAGGGGAGTGTGCCCTGATGGAACTGGGTATCTGGACGCCGTTGCCGCACACGGTGCCGCCGCCCGGTCTGCTTCCGGAGGCGTTCGACGTCGGTCCGACGGCGCCCGGGCGCGATCCCTACCTCCGGCTCGCTCTGGACGTGATCCGGCGTGCCGACGAGTTCGGGTTCGACGTCACGCTGGTCGCGGAGCGCTTCATGGGACCCGACGCCGAGGCGTGGATCCTGGCGACGACCCTGGCCGCGCACACGTCACGCATCACGGTCATGCCCGCGGTCCATCCCGGGATCCTCGCGCCTCAGATCGTGGCGAAGCTGGCGGCGACCCTGCACCAGGTCAGCGGAGGCAGGTCCGCCCTGAACATCGTCAACGGGTGGGCTGAGGCCGAGTTCCAGAACTTCAGCAACGGTCAGTGGCTGCCCGACTCCGAGGCGCGCTACCGACGGATGACCGAGTTCCTCGAGGTGCTCCGCAGGTTGTGGACCGAGGACGAGGTCACGCATCGGGGCGAGTTCTACTCGCTGGACGAGGCGTACCTGGGGCCGAAGCCGGTGGACGGTCTGCCCGCGATCTTCGGGGCCAGCGGGTCGGACGCGGGTCGGGATGCACTCGCCCGGTACGGCGACGTGTGGTTCCTGGGGCGTCCCACGATGAGCGCGCGGGAGTCCGACGCGAGGTTCGACGAGGAGATCGAGCACATCGCCCGGGAGATCTCGGCGATGAGGCGGCGGGCTGCCGGCTTCGGGCGGACGATCCGCTGCGGGCTCGTGTCGATGGTCGTGGTCGGAGAGGACGAGCAGGAGACCCGGTCGGTCCACGACGCGCTCGACGACTACGCCCGGCGTGGCACGATCGAGTCCATCTCGGTCGGTGGCCTCCCGGTCTTCGGGACACCGGTTCAGATCGAGAAGCGCATCCGTGCCCTGGACGCCGCGGGCGTGGACCTGCTCATGCTCAAGTTCGCTCCGATGCGGACCGGACTCGAGCGCTTCGGCGTCGAGGTGCTGCCGCTGATCCAGGACCTGCGGCGATGAGCAGCGGCATCGCGGCGTCGGGACCGGTCACCGCGACCCGGTGGTCCGCGATGCTGCGTCACCACCGATGGTGGCTCACCCGCATCGGCGTGCTGCCCGTGCACCTGACCGTCTTCGCCGTCGCCGCCTTCTTCCTGGTCCGCCTGGTCCCCGGTGACCCGGTCCTCACCGCCACCGGGGGACAGGTGACACCGGAGCAGTATCTGCAGGCGCGCCAGGCCCTCGGGTTGGACGGCAGCATCTGGACCCAGCTCTGGGCGTTCCTCGGCCGGTGCGTGACGCTGGACCTGGGGACCTCCATGGTCAGCTACCAGCCCGTCGTCTCCGAGCTGGCGGCCCGGCTGCCCTCGACCCTGGAGATCGCGATCATCGGGCTCGGTGCGGGGACCGTCGTCTCGGTGCCGGCGTCGACGTGGGTCGTCGTCCGGCCCCGCGAGATCGTCTCCCGAGTCCTCCTCCAGTACAGCCGCACCGCGGGTTCGGTCGCCGACTTCGGCCTCGGGATCTTCCTCATCTTCCTCCTCTACGCGCGCCTCGCGTGGGTGCCCGCGCCCCTCGGGCGGACCTCGCCGAGCATGGGGAGTCCCCCCGTGATCACGGGTTTCCCGCTGCTGGACGCGGCGCTCTCCGGCGAGTGGGCCGTGTTCGGCTCGATGGTCGAGCACCTGGCGTTGCCGGTGACGGTCATCGTGCTGACCCAGTCGTCGTTGCTGATCAGGCTGCTCGTCCCGGCCATGCGCGCCGCCATCGACGACCGCGCCACGCTGTTCCGCGTCGCGTGCGGCGCGCCACGGCGCACGGTCGTGCTCAGTGTGATCCGGCGAGCCCTGCCCGCCACCGTCCCGGTGTTCGGCACCATCTTCGGCGCCATGCTCGGGTCGGCGGTCGTGCTGGAACAGCTGTTCGGGCTCGGCGGGATGGGCCAGTACGCCGTCGACGCGATCCTGTCGGTCGACCTCGTCGCGCTGCAGGGCTTCCTGCTCGTGGTCGCGGCGTTCTGTCTGGTCATCTTCCTGGTCACCGACCTGCTCATCGGGTTGTTGGACCCGCGCCGTCGGGTCGGCCGTCAGGCGGTCGACTCGTGACCGCCGTCGTGGTCGCCCGGCAGGTGACCGTGCCTCGGGTCACCCGGCGCGCCGTGGCCGTCCTGCTCCTGGCCCTGCTCGCTGCCCTGGCCGTGTTCGGTCCGATGCTGGCGCCGTACCCGGGTGAGATCGTGGTCGGTCCGATCTCCGCGCCACCGAGCGCGGACTTCCTGCTCGGTACCGACCCCTCGGGCATGGACGTGCTCTCGCGGACCCTGATCGCCGCCCGGACCGACCTGGCGATCGCGGCCTCGGCGGCGCTGCTGTGCACCACCGCAGGCATCGTGTTGGGGTTGCTCGCCGGCATGGCGGAGTCACGCGGCGGGTTCGTCGGGCCGCTCGGACGCGGCATCGCGCGCGGCGCCGACCTCCTCGACGCCGTACCCGCGGTGCTCCTGGGCCTCGTCGTGGTCTCCTTCTTCGGGCGCTCCGCGGTGAGCATCGCCGTGGTCAGCGGGCTCGTACTCACCCCGTTGCAGCTCCGGCTCGTCCGGGCCGAGGTGCTGCGCGTGCGCAACGACGCCTACCTCGACGCCGCCCGGATGGCCGGGATGTCCGAGCTCACGCTCACCGTCCGCCACGTCCTGCCGAACTCGATCTGGGCGGCGCGCG
>Ga0070665_100004973_pt1 | contig 13783 bp, 10 predicted proteins | sample KBSS13metaG_FD_65862 | JGI IMG/M metagenome (GOLD analysis project Ga0070665, IMG submission 65862) | Switchgrass rhizosphere microbial communities from Kellogg Biological Station, Michigan, USA - KBS S1-3 metaG | ecosystem: Host-associated > Plants > Roots > Rhizosphere > Soil ... | reverse complement strand
CTCGACGACGTCGGAGCGATAGCTGCCCTCGTCGCGCCCGCGCACCCGCAGCGGCAAGGCGACATTCTCATAGGTGGTCATGTGGTCGAGCAGCCGGAAATCCTGGAACACCACGCCGATGCGGCGGCGCATCAGGGGCAGTTCCTGGCGGGAGATACGCGAGCGGTCCTTGCCGAAAATGCTGATCAGGCCGCGAGTAGGCTTGAGCGAGAGGAACAGCAGCCGCAGCAGCGTCGTCTTGCCTGCACCCGAGGGTCCGCTCAGGAACTGGAACGAGCGCTCCGGTATATGGAACGAGATGTCGCGGAGAATCTCCGGACCCATTCCATATCGCAGCCCTACATTCTCGAAGCGGATCACGTTACGACCTTGTCGGCGAGCTTGATGCGGCGTTGCTGGTCTCGATGCGAGATGCCCTTTTGTACCGCGTCTTGGACCATCGGACGGCGTGGTTAATGACGGGTTAATTTCACCCGTCGCGACGAGCCCGGACACGCTTTGGTCGCGAAGCGTTAACCATTTCCATTTACCCCGGAAAGCTATCGTCCGAAGAAAGGCGCGTCCGCATGCCAGTCGAGCGCTACGCACGCCCGGTTTCCGGCGAAATCATGACTGCGCAGGTTACCGGAACGGCAGCGGTCGACCCGATTTTCGGGCAAGCCGACATTGTCGACGCACAGTTCGAGACAGTCAGGCCCGCCGAACCGGCGGCACTAGCGCAGGGTCGGCCGATCACCGCCATCGGCACTGCCGCCGCCCCCGTGCAAGGTCTCGATTCACTGCGCAAGAGCGAGGCAACCACACGGCCGCGCGGACCTGTGCGCGGCGGACCGGTGTTCTGGGTCGTCGGGCTCGGCCTGGCTGCCGGCGCGTTCTGGGTCTCGGGCGGTCATGCTTTGGTCCGGCAGGCGCCGTTCGTCGGCGAGACCGGCCCGGCCGAGCCGGTTGCGAGCCCGCTGCACATCGTTGACGTGGTCTCGCGCGTCGAGGAACACGGCGGCCGTTCGATCCTGTTCGTGGAAGGCAAAGCCCTCAATGACGATCGGACCGAGCGCATGCTGCCGAGACTCGAGATCGGCGTGACCGCTAATGACGGCACTGTCATGCGCTACAATCTGGCGACGACGGTCGAGCCGCTGGCGCCCGGAGCGGCGTTTGCCTTTTCGAGCCGCCTCGAAGCGCCTAAGGAAGGCGTCAGGTCTGTATCGGTCACCTTTCAGGAATAGCTGAATGCCCGTCGTTCGCGGCAAGAACATCGAAGTGCTGTTCTCGGCATCGGCGATCGCCCGCCGCAATCTGGAACTGGCCAAGGAAATCGGCGCGCACGACTATCATGACCTGCTGGTCATCTCGATCCTCAAGGGGTCGTTCGTCTTTGCCGCCGATCTCATCCGCGCCATGCACGACACCGGGCTGTCGCCAGAGGTCGAGTTCATCTTCATTTCAAGCTACGGCGCCGGCACCACCAGCGGCGAGGTCCGCATCCTGCGTGACATCGACAACAATGTCGCCGGACGCGACGTGCTGCTGATCGACGATATTCTGGAATCCGGCAAGACGCTGAAGTTCACGCGCGAGCTGATGCAGCAGCGTGGCGCCAAGAGCGTTGCCATCGCTGTGCTGCTCGACAAGCACACGCGCCGGCAGACCGCGCTCGAAGCCGATTTCGTGGGCTTCGAATGCCCCGACTATTTCGTCGTGGGCTACGGCATGGATGTCGCCCACGCGTTTCGCGAGCTGCCGTTTGTCGGCATCGTCCGGGGCGACGCCTGAGCCGGCCCACCTCTGCCCAAAGTATTGCCAACTTTCATGCGAAGAGGCAGTCTGCCTGCGCTGACTGGTGATTGCAGGCGAACAAATTAAATCAATCTATCTGCTTTGACCGGAAGTTGTGTCACCCGCAAATACTACTTGCGGTGGTCTATGGCCTGCGAGCGCGGGGGCGCAAGAGGGCTTGGTGTCATGGCGAGGCGTCCCGGCAACACGACGGTTTCCGGCAGGAATCGAAGCAGTTTGACAGGCGCGGCGGCTGTCGATCCCCAGTCGGCGGACACGGACGCACCGGCTCCTCCGCCGGCCGCGCCAGCTGATTCGCCGGCGCCGCAACCCGACAAGCCCGGCCTGCCATGGCTGGTCGACCTGCTCGACCGTGCAATCAAGGAAGTGCCGTATGTCCGCTACGCCTTCGGCCTGGTCGGGGTCGCGGCGGCAGCGGCGCTGGTCGTCATCATCTTTAGATTCGTTGGCAGCGAATTTTCCGACGACGGCTCGATGCTCGGCATGTTCGTGTTGTCGGGCTTCATGGTCGTCTTCATGTTCGTGCTGTTCCTGTTCACCAAGATCGAAGACCGGAACAAGCAGTTCCTGCAATTGCCCGCCAAGATCGTTGCCTGGCTGTCGGTGGTCATCGTCGCCGGCCTGGTCGTTGTGGCGACCAGCATCGGCGTCGCCCAGTACCCGCCGCACCTGGCCGAGATGGTGTTCTCCAGGCCCGCTTCACCGGGCCAGAAGCTGCTGCGCGACAAATTCAAATCGCGTCAGGACTATGCTCAGTATTGCAACGATTTCGACAAGGAAGCCGACCACGCCTATGTCGAACTGTGCATCAACTCGTCGATGAAGGATTTCTTCCAGGAGTGCTCCGGCTTCACGCCACCAGCGCCGGAAGACGAGGAGCAGCGCGTCGACGATTTCGCCTGCATCGAGCATCCAAACCATGGCGGGTCGAGCGATGCCGGGCTGCAATTCGGCGATGCGGATGTCCGCCTTGCCGGCTTCAGCCGGCCCGAAGCAGACGCTCGCTCGCCGCTGTTCATCCCCGTGCAGGCCGGCAACGCGCCGGCGTGCGGCGATACCATTCTCGGTCGGCTGATTGCCGACCCGAAGGGCGCTGCGTCCGGCCCCGTCAAGGGCTTCGACATCAGCCACCACAACCGCAACATTCCGTGGGACGATCTGATTCGTGAAGGCAATGTCTTCGTACTGATGAAGGCAACCGAGGGCACCGGCTTCACCGATTCGGCTTTTCAGGCCAACTGGACCGAAGCCGGACGTCGCGGCCTGGTGCGCGGCGCCTATCATGTGATGCGCTACGGGCCCGACGCCAACGATCAAATCCGCCAGTACCAATCCGTGCTCGCGCAGGGCCAGCCGCGCCCTTGCGATTTCGGCGCTGTGCTTGATCTGAAGAGCGCGGCGCGCGGCAAGCCGGTGCCGGATCGGGACGTGGCCGCGCTGCAGCGCTGGCAGGATTGGTCGCGGCGGACGCTGCGCAAGCCGGCCATCCTGTTCGCCGACGCTTTCTTCTTCGAGAATTTCCTGCCGCTGTCCAACGAGTTGCTGTCGCACAGCGTCGTGTGGCTGCAGGAGATCGGGCCGAAGCAGCCTTCTCCCCCGAACGGTTACGCCATGCCGGGCTTCATCTGGAAATTCAGCGACGGCACCGACAATTTGCCCGACGGCTCCAATGTCACGGGCATCGATCGGGATGTCTTCAATGGCAGCGCGCAGGATTTCGCCAGGGCGCTCAATCTCGATTTCGACAGGTAGAGCGAGCGATTCAGGGAACGTCAAGTTTTACCCGCCAATGATCGGGCATGGCAAACATCCTCATCGTGGAAGACGACGACGCCGTCCGCACGCTCGCCGCGCGGGCCCTTGAAAATGCCGGACACGTAGTCGCGGTCGCCGAAGACGGCGAGCGCGGCTACGCCAGGATCGATGCGGCGCAAGGCCAGTTCGACCTGGTGGTGTCCGATATCCGCATGCCGGCGATGGACGGGATCGAGATGGCCAAGGCTGCGGCCAAGCGTTATCCGGGCCTGCGTATCCTGCTGGTCACCGGCTACGCGGATCAACGTGAGCGTGCCGCGGAGCTCAATGGCGTCATCATCGACGTCGTGCAAAAGCCGTTCACGCTGGCGGAGATACGGGACCGGGTCGCCCGCGCGCTGGCATAGGTCTTGTCGCGACGCATGATCCTGGTCCGAAAAGTCTGCAACTTTTCGGGATCATGCTGGCACAATTGACAGTGCGGCCCGCTTTCGCGCATCGAGAGGCATGACACCTCCGCCCATAGAAATAACCCGCAAGAACACGCTTCCCGAAGCCGGCGCGCTTTGCCGCTTGCCGGCGACCGAATTGGCGCGCCGCATCCGCGAGCGCCGCATTTCCGTATCCCAGGTTGTGACGGCCTTCCTCGACCGCATCGACGCCGTGAACGGCGCGGTCAACGCGATCGTGTCGCTGAGGGCGCGCGAGGACATTTTGGCCGAGGCCGCGCACGCCGATGCCGGGATGGCCGCAGGCGTCGCACATGGGCCGCTGTTCGGCCTGCCGATCGCGGTCAAGGATCTGGCGCTGACCAAGGGCCTGCGCACCACGTTCGGCTCGCGCATCTTCGCTGATTTCGTGCCGGACGAGGACAGCTATTTCGTCGAGCGGCTGCGCAAGGCCGGCGCCATCATCATCGGCAAGACCAACGTGCCGGAATTCGGCTTCGGCTCGCAGACCTACAACGAGGTGTTCGGCGCCACACGCAATGCCTTCGACCAGCGGCTGACGTCAGGCGGGTCGAGTGGCGGGGCCGCCGTCGCGGTGGCGCTCAATATGCTGCCGCTGGCCGACGGCAGCGACATGTGCGGTTCGCTCCGCAATCCGGCCGGATGGAACAATATTTTCGGCTTTCGCACGTCGCCGGGCAGGGTGGCGGCCGGGCCGTCCAATGAGCTGTTTCTGTCGCAGATGGGGGTCAAGGGTCCGATGGCGCGCAATGTCGCCGATCTTGGCCTGCTGCTCGGCGTGCAGGCCGGTTACGATCCGCGCGCGCCGCTGTCGCTTGACGACGGTTTCGCGTGGTCGGCGCACGACCGCCGACCCGACCGCAGCTGGCGCGTCGCGTGGCTCGGAGACCTCGGCGGACACTTGCCGGTCGAGGCTGGCGTGCTCGAATTGTGCGCGGCGGCACTGGCACGCGCCGAAGCCGGCAACTTCAGGGTCGAGCAGACGGTTCCCGATTTCGACTTCGAGACGCTATGGCAGGCCTTCATCACGCTGCGCCATGCAACCAGCGGCGCGGCGCTCAAAATCCACTACGACAATCCGCAGCAGCGCGGTTTGCTCAAGCCGGAAACGGTGTGGGAGATCGAGGGCGCACTTGGCCTGACGGCGCCAAAAATCCATGACGCGTCGATCGTGCGCTCACGCTGGTACAAGGCGGTGCTTGGGCTATTCGAGCGCCATGATCTCTTGGCGCTGCCATCCGCGCAGGTCTTTGCCTTCGACGCCGAAACCCATTGGCCGAGCGAAATCGCCGGGCGCAAGATGGACAGCTACCACCGCTGGATGGAGGTGACGGCGTTCGCCACGATGGCCGGCTGCCCGGTGGCAAGCGTACCGGTCGGCTTCGACAAGGACGGCCGTGCGATGGGCATGCAACTGATCGGGCGGCCGCGCGCCGATGCCGAGGTGTTGAGCGCTGCCGCCGACTATGAAGGGGTGCTCGGCATCGTCGCCGGAGCTTAGTCGGCCGCCTATTTCAGCTCGAGCAGGCGTTCCAGATAGTCGCGCTCGATCTGCGGGCTGAGCACATTGCCGAGCCGCTTGCGGATCGCCTCGAGGATCTGGCGCGACCGCTGCACATCGATCTCGTCGGGCACCTGGACCGTGTCACCGTCGTCGGGGCCGCTGGTGGCGCGCGGTCGGCCGAGCGGATCGCGGTCCCCATTCCTCTGGCGGCCGCCGTCTTCGCTGCCACCCTGGTCGCCCTGCATGGCTTGCATCTGCTGCATCATGTCTTGTGCGCCCCGGCGCAGCGCGTCGAGCGCACGGCCCTGCTGACCGACAGCCTGATCGCCCAGGCCTTCGCCGAGCGCTGTCTCGGCCTCGCCCATTGCATCGCCGGCTTCGCCAAAACCCTGGCCGGGCTGGATACCCATGCCTTCGAGGCCCTTCATCAGGCCTTCGAGGTCATCGCGCAGCTTGCCCTGGCCTTCCTGCAACTGCTTCAGCGCATCGGCGAATTCCTCGGGCGTCATTTCCTGACCGCGATCGTTGGGCTGGCCGCCCTGCTGGCCTTCGCCTTGATCCTCGCCAAGCTGCTCGTCGCGGTTCTGGCCGCGCTGCTGCTGCCCGCGCTGCATCTGATCCATGCGGAACGTCTCGTTCATCATCTCCTGCTGGCGCCGCATGATCTCGCCAAGCTTGTCCATCTGCTTGCGCATCTCGCCGCCCTGGCCCTTCTGGCCACGCTGCTGCTGACGCCCAGCCTGCAGATTGTTCATCATGTCTTCGAGCTGCGACAGCAGCTCCTGGGCCTGGTCGCGATTGCCCGATTTTGCCAGGTTCTCGATCTGGTCCATCATCCGGTCGATGTCGCTCTGGCGCAGTTCCTGACCGTTCTGCATCTGGTCGGCGAGATCAGGATTCTTCTGCGCGCGTTCGGCGAACTCCTTCAGGAAATCGTTCATCGCCGTGCGCAGCTCTTTCATGAGCTTGTCGATCTCCTCGTCGCTGGCGCCGCGCTCAAGCGCGTCCTTCAGCGCCTGCTGCGCCTGGCGAAGACGCTTCTCGGCCGCCGACAGGTCGCCGTCCTCGATGCCGATTGCGATCTGCCAGAGATAAGAGACCACGTCGCGCAGCGCCTCGTCGTTCTTGGCGCCCTGCAGGCGCGAGCGCGCGCTCATCAGCACCAGATAGTGCGACATGTTGTCGAAGGTCGCTTCCGGCCTGAGCGTGATGGCGTCCATCAGGTCGAGCACGTGCCGCTTCTGGTTGGCGTCGAGCGCGAGCAGGCGGCGCTGCTCGATCACCGCCCTGGCCAGCGGGTTGGAGAACGGCCGCTCGGGCAGCACGATGGTCTTGGTCTCACTCCTCGCCTCGTGTCCGGCGTCGTCGACAGCCTTCAGCGTGAGCTTGGCCTTCACGCCGGCCCAGACATGCTCGGTGAGGTCGCGCGTCGACTTGGCGGTGGGCGCCTTGGCGCCGCGGCGCGGCAGCGACAGCGGCATTTCGGGCGCGTCGTAGAGCGGGCGCGCGTTCTTGGCCGGCGGCTCGGCCAGCGCGAACTCCGTGGTGGCGGAAGCCGCGCCATAATCGTCTTCGATCGCGTAGTTCAATTCCAGCGTGCCGTTGACGGCGCGCTTCGGTTCGCCGGTGAACTTGATTGCCGGCGGCGTGTCGGGGATCACCGCGAACGTCCAGCTATGGACGTCGGCGTCGCCCGACTTGAGCGACAACGTGCCGCCAGCGGTGAGCTTGCTTGCAAACTGCCGCGACATGGACAGCGAACCGGCGGCAGGCTTGGCCGGGCTGACGGGCGCGTTGTCGGCGATCTCGCGGGCATTGCCGGAAGCGTCGCTGAAACTCAGCGTCTCGTCGCCGGAGCCGCCGGTCACCCGCAGCGATACGACACTGCCTTCGGGAACGGTAAAGGCCGGCGTCGCCTGGTTGGCCTCGGAGGTCAGGAAGACCGGCGGCTTGCCGGTGTAAGGGGGCGGCGTCACCCAGGCATCGATGCGCGGCGGGACTGCGTCGATCGCCGATTGCGGGCGAAACGCGTCGGTGACGCTGCCGCCCAGCGGACCATACGAGAAGGCGAAGGCAACCACGAAGAGCAGCGCCACCACGGCGCGCAGTGCCCAGGGGTCGCGCTGGGGTACATGCGTATGCGGCAGGTCGCTCGAAACGGCGGTGAGCCGCGCGGCCATCCGCTTCTGGTGCTCGCGCCACAGCGCGTCGGCGAAAATCCTCTGGTTGCCGCTTGGCTTGTCCGATTGCACCGCGACCGGATTATGCTCGAGCCGATTGGCACGTTCGATGCGCCGGTCGATCTCGGCAAGCCTCGGCAGACGGAAGAAACGCAGCGGGTAGAGCGCCGCCAGCGCGCCAACGACAAACAGGCCGGCAAGCACGAAGCGCAGGATTTCCGGCATCAACCGGAAGGCGCCGAGCCATGACAGGCTGAGGAACAGTGTAGCGACCAGCAGAACTGGCAATAGCAACGGCCAGAGCCGCTCCAGGATCATCGCCGCCCTGGTTGCCAGCCTGGTGCGGGCCAGCCGTCCGTATCGTGCGTTGCTGTCGTTGACGATCGTCGTCTCGGTCATCGGCCCTTTCCGGGTCGCGCGAACGGCGCAGGTCGGCGCCGCTTTCGACTCGGAAGAATACCACCAATAGCGGCAAAGGCGAGGCGCGGTTACGCGATCGTGATCAATGAGCCAGTTGCTTGCAGGAGCTCAAAGCCAGTCCGGAACCGAATCCAGGCCGATCAGATCGTCGTAGGTCGGGCGCGGGCGCACGACATGGAAGCGATCGCCGTCGACCAGCACTTCTGGCACCAGCAGCCGGGAATTGTAGGTTCCAGCCTGCACGGCGCCGTAGGCGCCGGCCGTGCCGATGGCGATCAGGTCGCCAGCGGCAACCCATGGCAGGTCGCGGTCGAGCGCCAAAAAGTCGCCCGTTTCGCAGACCGGTCCGACCACGTCGGCGATCATGCGCTTCTGCGTGGTCGTCGGTTCGACGACCGGCCGCATCTCGTGAAAGGCGTCATAGAGCGTCGGGCGGATCAGGTCGTTCATCGCCGCGTCGACGATGACAAAATTCTTGGCGGCGCCTTCCTTGAGGTAGATCACCTCGCAGACCAGGATGCCGGCATTGCCGACGATCAGCCGGCCCGGCTCGAAGATGACCTTGAGCCCCAGCCCGGTGAAGCGTTTGCGGACGATCGCCGCATAGGCGTCGGGCAGCGGCGGCGGCGTGTTGTCGGTACGGTAGGGAATGCCCAGCCCGCCGCCGAGATCGACGTGCTCGATGGCGTGGCCATCGGCGCGCAATTGCCCGACCAGGTCGACCAGCACCGCAAAGGCGTCATCGAACGGCTGCAGGTCAGTGATCTGGCTGCCGATATGGGTGTCGATGCCGACGACGCGGATGCCGGGCAGGGCGGCCGCCCTGGCGTAGACGTGGCGGGCGCGTTGCCACGGCACGCCGAACTTGTTCTCGGCCTTGCCGGTGGCGATCTTGCGATGCGTCCTGGCATCGACGTCGGGATTGATGCGCACCGAGATCGGCGCGATCGTGCCAGCCGCGACGGCGCGCGCGGAAAGCACTTCCAGCTCGGGTTCGGATTCGACGTTGAAGCAATGAATGCCGGCAGCGAGCGCGAAATCCATCTCGCGCGCCGTCTTGCCGACGCCGGAAAACATGATCTTTTCAGGCGCGATGCCTGCGGCGAGCGCTCGCCGAAGCTCGCCCTCCGAGACCACGTCGGCCCCGGCGCCGAGATTGCCGAGCAGCTTGATGACGGCCTGGTTGGAATTGGCCTTCATGGCATAGCAGACCAGCGTATCGAGGCTGGAGAAGGCCTTGCTGAAGACGTTGAAATGACGCGTCAGCGTCGCTGTCGAATAGCAATAGAACGGCGTGCCCACCGCCTCAGCGATGCGCGGCAGCGGAACGTCTTCGGCGCACAGTAAGCCGTCACGATAGTCGAAATGGTTCACCTGGACTGGTCCGCAGATCTCACTTGATCAGGCCGTCGAGGAGGAATGGCTTGTCCTCGACTGGCTTCTCGGGCTCGGGCGGCAACGGCTCCTTGGCCTTCTCGGCGTCCTTGCGCGCCTGGACGGCCGCCTCGTAGGGCGTGTCCAGGCTGGATTTTCGGCCACAGCCGGAAACCACGGCCAGCGCGGCGATTGCCGCTGCGACCACCAATGCCCTTGTTACGCTCATGAGGCCTACCGCCCAGTTGATCCCGACGAAACATTCTCTAGCGAAGTTCGCCGGCCATTGCATCCGTTGAAATCACGCCTTGTCCAGCCGTTTGCGCCAGTGGCGGATCTGCCGGCGCACCTCGCTCGGCGCCGTGCCGCCGAACGACGTCCGGCTTTTCACCGAATTCTGCACCGACAGGACCGAATAGACCTGATCGGTGATGGCGCCGTTGATCGCCTGCAGTTCGTCAAGGGCGAGCCTGTCGAGCGGCAGCTTCTTCGATTCGGCGAGCGCGACGACGCGGCCCGTGACATGGTGCGCGTCGCGGAACGGCAGGCCGGCCTCGCGCACCAACCAGTCGGCGAGGTCGGTGGCCGTCGAATAGCCGGAGCCGGCCGCCTTCTTCATGGCCGCCGCATCGATCGTCATGTCGCCGACCATGCCTGTCGTGGCGGCGAGCATCAGGTCGAGCGTTTCGGCGGCGTCGAACACGGCTTCCTTGTCTTCCTGCATGTCCTTGCCGTAGGAGAGCGGCAGGCCTTTCATGACGGTCAGCAGCGCCAGCAAATGGCCGTTGACCCGCCCCGTCTTGGCGCGAACCAGTTCGGCGGCGTCGGGGTTCTTCTTCTGCGGCATGATCGACGAACCGGTCGAAAACGCGTCCGACAGCCTGACGAAGCCGAATTGCGGCGTCGACCAGATGACAATCTCTTCCGCCAGCCGCGACAAATGCGTGGCAGTGATCGCCGCCAGCGCCAGGAATTCCAGCGCGAAGTCGCGGTCGGAAACGCTGTCGATCGAATTGCGGGTCGGCTCGCGAAAGCCGAGGGCGGATGCGGTCAGGTGGCGATCGATCGGAAAGCTGGTGCCGGCCAGCGCTGCCGCACCGAGCGGGCTCTCGTCCATGCGCCTGACGGCGTCGCGCGTCCGCGACAGGTCGCGGCCGAACATCTCGACATAGGCCATGCAATGATGGCCGAAGGTCACGGGCTGCGCGCTCTGCAGATGCGTGAACCCCGGCATGACGGTGGCGGCGTGTTCTTCGGCGCGGTCGAGAAAGACGGCGATGAGGCCTTTCAGCGCGATCGCGGTGCGCTCGAGTTCGCGCTTCACCCACAGGCGCAGGTCGACCGCCACCTGGTCGTTGCGCGAGCGTGCGGTATGCAAGCGGCCTGCCGCGGGGCCGATCAGCTCGGCGAGCCGCGCCTCGATGTTCATGTGGATGTCCTCGAGGCGGGTCGAGAATTCGAACTTGCCGGTTTCGATCTCTACCAAAATCGTGTTCAGCCCGTGAGCGATTTGCTGTTGATCGGCCGCCGAAATAATGCCCGTTTCCGCCAGCATCTCGGCATGGGCGAGCGAGCCGCGTATATCCTGCGCGTAAAGCTTCCTGTCGAAGCCGATCGAGGCGTTGATCGCTTCCATGATGGCGGCCGGACCCGAGGCAAAACGTCCGCCCCACATCTGGTTTCTGGCCTTCTTCTCGTTCATGGTGCTAACCGGGTGCTGGAGACTTTGATGGCGAATGGCAAACTGAAACTGCCGGCGAACCGCCTGATCGCGCTGGCGGCCGTCGCTGGCGTGGTTGCCGGCGGCGTCGCGGTATACGTGACAGGCGGGCATTCTGGCAATAATCCCGGTGCGATAGACGGCGAAGCCGGCGCGGACGCATGCGCCGCCCGAGCCGAGGCCGCGAAGCTGATCGCCGCCAACGCGACCGGCGACGTCGCGGCAATGCTCGCCGCCGACCCGCCGCAATCGATGCAGTCGCTGCCCTTCAACGATCCCGAAGGCAAGGCCATCACGCTCGCCGACCGGAAAGGCAAGACATTGCTGGTCAATCTGTGGGCGACCTGGTGCGCGCCGTGCCGGGCCGAGATGCCGGCGCTCGACGCGCTGCAGCAAGGGAAAGGCGGCGCCAACTTTGAGGTCGTGGCGATCAATGTCGATGTGGGCGACGACACCAAGCCGAAGAAATTCCTCGCCGAAACCGGCGTCAAGTCGTTGGCCTACTATCGCGACAACACGATGGGCGCCTTCAACTTGCTCAAGGAACGAGGGCTGGCGCTCGGCCTGCCTCTGACGCTGCTGGTCGATCCGCAGGGCTGTCTGGTGGCGGCCATGAACGGTCCGGCGAACTGGTCCGGGGCCGATGCGGCGAAGCTGGTGGATGCCGCGCTCGACCAAAAATAGCCCGACAACCCGCAACAACCTGTCGCTTTACGGTCGGTTAAGCATGTGGCTTTTTTGCCGGCTTCGTCCGCAGCCTGACGGGCTCGCCAACACCCTTCCTTAAACCACGCCGCTCCATGCTGGCGGCCGAAATGACGGCATGTGGGGCGGGGCAGGGCGTTGCTTGATCAGGGAAAAGACGAGACCGAGCTGGAGCGCGGCTTCGTCTTGGCATTTCTGACTGCGGGCTATGTCGCGCTGGCGGCCGTTTCGATCCTGTTGCTGCAGTTCGAAAATGGTGTCTCCGGCCTTTGGCTGCCCAATGTCTTCGCAATCGCCACCCTGCTGCGCAACCAGGCGCTGCGGTTACCGGCCGGCGCCACGGCGGTCTTCGTCGCATCGATGGCGGTCAATCTCGTGCCGGGCACCGGCATCGAGCTGTGCCTGCTCTATTCGCTGGCCAACACAATCACCGTTACCGCCGGCACTGGGTTGATCTCGATCGTCTGCGGCGAACGCAGATCGGCGATCGCCGAGGCCCGCGACTATGCGATCATGTTCGTTCTCGCAGGCGTGGTGGCGCCTACGGTTGCCGCCGTACTGTTTTCGGTGACCGCAGCGCAATGGCTGGGATGGCCATTGCTGCAGACCTTCTGGCGTTGGGTCGCCGGTGAGGCGCTGGGCTTCGCGGTGGTCTTCCCCGTGCTGATGATGCTGTCACGCTCCTGTCTCGCCGGCGTCTCCAAAGGGTGGGGGACGGCGCGGCTTGCCGCCATCATTGCCGCCAGCACGCTGCTCGCGCTGGCGGCTGTCAACTGGGCGCAGTTTCCCTTCCTGCTGATCCTCGTTCCGCTGATGGTCGGGGCCGTCTTTTCATCGCCGTTCGAACTTGCAGTCGCGTGTGTCGCCGCCGGCGCCACGCTGGTTGCACTGGCGGTGACCGGAGCGATGCCTGGCCTTGACGCGTCGAATGGCGGTGTCGCCTTCAGCTTCCAGCTTGCGGTCGGGATTGTCGTGACGCTGCCGTTCCTGGGCGGACTGATCATCGAGCAGACGCGCCTCGACCGACGCCGTATCGCGCAAAGCGAACAACGTTTCCGCCGTGCCATGGAGGATTCGGCGATCGGTGTTGCCCTGGTGGCGCTGGATGGGCGCATCGTCGAATCCAACGCTGCCTTCGCCGCCATGCTCGGCTATTCGCGTGCCGAACTGGAGGCGCTGACCTTCTTCCAGATAACGCATCCCGACGATGTCGGGATCGGCCGCGAGACCATGCAGCGCGTGCGCGCCGGCGAGGCGGATTCCTATCACTTCGAGAAGCGCTATTTGCGCAAGAACGGGACGGTGGTGTGGGGCCGTCTTTCCGGCTCCGTTATCCGAGACAGCGAAACAGGCGCACCGCTCCATCTCGTCTCGCAGATCGAGGACATCGACGCGCGCAAACAGGCGGAAGCACGCATAGCCGAAGCCGAGACGCGCTGGAACTTTGCGCTGGCCAGCGCTGGCCAGGGCGTGTGGGACCTGGATATTCGCAGGGGTGGAACGACCTATTCGTCGACCTGGGTGAAGATGCTCGGCTACGAGAAGGGCGAACTCGATGGCGATCCGGATCGCTGGCTGACGATGATCCATCCGGACGACAAGGAAGTCGTGACCGATGCGGACCGTGACCATCTCGAGGGCAGGACGCCGTTCTTCGAGGCCGAGTTCAGGATGCGCCACAAGGATGGGCACTGGATCTGGATCCTCGATCGCGGCAAGGCCCTCGAACGCGACGAAAATGGCCAGCTGATCCGGGCGATCGGCAGCCTGACCGACATCACCAAGCGCAAGGAAACCGAAGAGCGCCTTGCAATTTCGGTGGCGATGCTGGCCGACGAGAAGGAGCGCCTGCGCGTCA
>Ga0070665_100004972_pt1 | contig 13783 bp, 11 predicted proteins | sample KBSS13metaG_FD_65862 | JGI IMG/M metagenome (GOLD analysis project Ga0070665, IMG submission 65862) | Switchgrass rhizosphere microbial communities from Kellogg Biological Station, Michigan, USA - KBS S1-3 metaG | ecosystem: Host-associated > Plants > Roots > Rhizosphere > Soil ... | reverse complement strand
GGCTACACGCTGCTGCTGGTGGCGCCGGCGAATGCGATCAACGCCACGCTCTACGAAAAGCTGCCGTTCGATTTCATCAAGGAGAGCGAGCCGATCGCCGGCATCATCCGCTTCCCCAACGTCGTGGTGGTGCACCCCTCGCTGCCGATCAAGACGATCCCAGAACTGATCGCCTACGCCAAGGCCAACCCCGGCAAGCTCAATATGGCGTCGTCCGGCAACGGCTCGACGATTCACATGTCGGGCGAGTTGTTCAAGATGCTGACCGGCATCAACATGGTGCACGTGCCGTACCGCGGCGGCGCGCCGGCGCTCACCGACATGCTGTCCGGCCAGATGCAGGTGATGTTCGACAACATCCCGACCTGCGCCGAGCACGTCAAATCCGGCAAGCTGCGCGGCCTTGCGGTTACCAGCACGGTCCGTTCGGAAGTGCTGCCGGATTTGCCGCTGGTCGCCGATTTCCTGCCCGGCTACGAGGCGAGCGCCTGGTACGGCCTCGCGGCGCCGAAGGGCACGCCGCCGGAGATCGTCACGACGCTCAACAAGGCGGTCAATGAAATCCTGGCCGATCCCAAAGCCAAGACGCGCTTCGCCGAAATCGGTGCCATCCTGCTGCCCGGCTCCGTGCCCGAGTTCGGCAAGCTGGTGGCGGACGAAACCGAGAAGTGGGGCAAGGTGGTCAAGTTTGCAGGGGCGAAGGTGGATTGAAGCGCGCACAGCCGGAGCAAGAAGTCATCAACTATACAATTTTAGGTAAGGAGGGGCGGCAAGTTTAATCAATGTACGCCACACCATAAGCCTTCCTGCGCGGAGGTTTTGATGCGGTCAACATTCGTTTACCTTCTGGCGGCTTCGGCCATGTGCCTGGGAAGCTTCGTTACGCCGGCGCTGGCCAGTCCCGAATGGGTCGTCGCGAGGATGAGCGGCGTGCTTCGAGCGGACACTGTTTGGGAGCAAATCAGATCCCATATGGTGCTGACGTTCTATGCAAGTAATCCTGGCGATCGCGGGGTTACGGCGCAGGGGATCGACAATTTGCGCAAGATCACGATGGCGCAGCGGCGATCGCAGGTCATCGGCCACATTCTAACCTACGATCTCGATGGTAACGGCAACGTCACGAAGGAAGAAATAGGCGCCGCGACGGAGCCCCGGGCGCGGCAAATGATCAGCGCGAACGGCGTGCGGCTCGAGCCGACCTCGCAACAGGTTCGTCTTCAGCTTGACCGGCTCGTCGCCGAGGCCCTCAAGCCGGATGCCGACGGCAATGGCGTCATCACCGCCGCGGAGATCGAGGAAGAAGCCAAACGACAAGCCGAGCAGGCCAGCGTCGGTTGGCAGCAGGGTTCTACGCACCAATTCGTTCCGATGACGCTGGACGCCAATGGAGACGGGGCAGTCTCTCTCGCCGAATACGAGGCGGCCGTGCGCGAGCAATTCGATGCGGTCGACCAGGATCGGGATGGCCGGATTTCTCCAGCCGAAGCTGCTGATTTCGGAAAGCGTCTCGAAGAGGTCCGGAAGGAGACGCGGCGCGCGCAGGAGGCGCAGGCCAGGAAAGTCCGGCTGGAAGCCGCCGTGGTGGGATGCAACGTCCCCGCCGCGCCGTCCGGCATGAAAACGGTGCTGGTCGGCGCACACAGGGGCAAGGCACTCTCGAACGCCTGGATCGGAACTCAGGATCAGGTGACCTATGTAACGACGGTCGAAGTCGCGCCTGGAAAGGAACCGCTCTATCTGGCGCTGGCGAGCGATGGTGCGATGATCTGGGACATTGTCGGCGCGACCGAGCGCATCGCGGGAATCGTGGCCCATGCGGAGGCGGCCATCGACGCCAGCGCGCCAGCCGGCAGGAAGCCTCTCGTCGGCATCCTGGGCGTGGAGCGTGAAAGGATACGCTTCACCGCACATCCGGGATGTCTCGTGCCGCCAACGGAATCGACCATGAAGGACGGTAGCGCCGAGCAGAGCGCGGCTCTGCTGCTGGGACGTGCCGTGGACGAGATAGGCGGCGAGCACAGCGCAGGAACCTTCCGTATTCCGGCCGTGCGGCATTTCTGGGATCGGCCGGTTCGCAATTCGATCCAGCTGCCAAGGGAAGGGTTCGGTGAACTGCTGTGGCGTGAAGTTCGGGAAGTTTTCCCGGCCGGAATCGCACAGATCGACGCCGAGGCGGTGGTTTCGACTCATCCCGTGAAGCGCTATTCCGTCTTGCCGGAGCGTGCAGGTCTCGCCGAACTGGTCGATACGGGATCGCTCGCGGTCACTGGAGTGAGCCGCGGTGTCAGGCTCAACGGCGGCGACTTCAAGCCGTTCACGGTGCCGGACAAGTTCAGAATTTCCGGAAAGATCAGACTGCCGGCCGGCGCTGCCGGAACCTTCATGCTGCCGCGCGATACGCCGCCGCCGGAAGGGGATCTGCGCGCGATCTGCGTCCTGTCGGAGGTGGATATGAAGCCCGTTGGCGGGTCGAAGACAGCGGGCTGCAGTTAGTCTGAGAAAGCGCCGCATCCGTAACCGGACGCCACTGGTCAGTTTGTCGACGCGTCGGTGATCGCCTGGGCTGCCGCCGCTCGCTGTCGGGCTCTACCTTTAAGCTCATAGCGGTACACGCCATGAGATTGAAGGTAGGCATCAAATTCGGGATCCGAAAGAAACTCGATGAGCCGCAGGGCTGACTCTGTGCGGCTGTTCTTATGGACGAACATGGACATGTCGATGTCCAGGCCGAGTTCCGTGGCGAAGGTCGCGACCGGGACCACGCCGGGAGCGGCGATGATCCTCGATAGCGGGGCGATGGCGTACTGCACTTCGCCCTTTGCGGCAGCGATCGGCGGTTCGCCGGCGCCCATCGGACGCAAGCGACCGCGGATCTGATCCTGCACGCCCATATTCTCGATGGCGCGCAGGAACGTCTTGCCGCTCGTTCCGATCGACGTGTAGGCGATTGAGTCCGCATTGAGCAGAAGATCGCGCACGGCCTCCGGCGAACTGACGATCTCTTTTGGCTCGGACCCGGCGGCGCCGACCGTCAGTGGCACGCGCCCGAAGGGAACGTGGATATCAGGCATGACAAGGCCATGCTTGATCATCTCCTCGACATACCAGGGGTTGTTCAATCCGACGTCAAACGCTTCGCCAGCCATGACGCGCTTCGCCACGGCCGGGTTTACGTCGTAGTTCACGCCGACCTCGATGCCGTGCCGGCGCGTGAACTGCGGGATCAGATCCTCGATTTCCGCATGTACCGCGACTGCGCAGAGGAACGTCAGTTTGGTGTCGGTGGCCGTGTCCATGATCCGCTCGCTACCGTGGATTCCGGATGAAGCCGACGATCGCTTGCCCGAGCAAGTCATCCGACGTGCCGATATGCGCGATGGCTGACGAATGATTGTGACCGGGTAGCCACATCGTCGGAGGGGCTTTTCGCTTGGCCTCCGCGAGGCGATACACCAGCTCGGCACAATAGACGTCGATCAGCGGGTTTTCGAACTCCGCCCAGGCCACGAACGTCGCGACGCTGTCGCGATTGATGTGGTGGACCGGAGAGTAGCCTTCGAACCGCGAAGCATCGGTGCCGTAATATTGCTCGACCTTCTTCGCGTTCGGATTTTCCTTGAGATTATCGATCCGGACCCGGCCGCTGACGACGATCATTCCGGCCAGCGGCGGTTTTCCGGCCGATGCGAAGGCGGGATCATATGCATAGCTGCCGGCGTGCGCGGCGCCGGCGGAGTGGGACATCAGGAACACCTTGTCGGGATTCCAGCCGTATTCGCCGGCATGCGCGCGCGCCCAGTCGACGGCGGCCGCGATGTCCAGTGTTGCGCCGGGATAGGTCGCGTGCGTCGCCAGCCGGTATCCGACGTTGATCCCGGCAATCCCGCGCTGCGCGAGATAATGCAGGACGTTCGAGTAGACCTGCTCGGTGCGGTTACGGTGACCGCTGACGAACGCGCCACCATGCACGAACAGCACGACCGGTGGCGACGTTACGTTGCCCGACGGCAGAAACAGGTCGAGCTGTTGCCGCTCATGCGGACCATAGGCGATGTCGCGATGCACGGTCACACCGTCTCGGGAGATCTGTTTCAGCACGTCCGAGAACGCCGTGATCATCATGTCGACATGGCCGGCGGTGTCGTCGCGCCATTTCGGGCCGACTTCAGCCATCAGCGCCCGCAGTGAAGCGGGAATGTCGGGCATATCCAGATGGGAGGACATTGAGCGCGCGCTTTGTTCGAGGGTGATGGCGTCTGACATGTAACGGCTCGCTTGAGACATGGACAAGGCGAAATGAATTGAGACCAATAGTCGGTAATGGTCCCAATTTTGGTTCTATGAATTGAAGAGTGATGCGGAATTTGTACGAATGCAATAACGAATGGCGGACCATTCGTATTCAATATTGACACGTCGTCCATCCAAGAACTACCAATGAGAAAAGCGCCGCGAAGTCCGAAGACGGAGCGTGGACGCGAGATGCGATGCCATTCGCGAAAGCAGGGAGGCTTCCATGTTGGAGACGGATGTCGTGGTCGTCGGTGCCGGCCCCGTCGGATTGACGACCTCGATCGCGCTTTCCCAGCACGGCGTCCGTCACGTTGTCGTCGAGCGCCATCCGAGCACCTCCGTCGCGCCCAAGGCGCGCGGCATCAATGCCCGCACCATGGAAATGTACCGGCAGATGGGCGTCGAGGATGACATCCGCGCGGCCGGGATGCCGGCGCGGTTCGGCGGCATGATCCTCTGGGCGGAGAGTCTCGCCGGCAAGGAAATCAACCGACTGACACCAGGACGTGCGACGCCAGAGGGGCGTTCGATGTCGCCGGTTACCAACTGCGGCTGCTCGCAGGATGTGCTGGAGCCGGTGCTGCGCCGTCACGCGGAAGCCTTGGCGCCCGAGTGCGTCAAGTTCAACACCGAACTCTGCGATATCAGACACGAGGGCGGCGGTGTGACCGGCGCCCTGAAGAACACGGTGAGCGGCGAGACAACGCCATTCCGCGCGCGTTACCTCATCGCGGCCGATGGAACGCGAAGTTTCGTCCGGGAAAAACTCGGGATCGGCAGGACCGGCGAAAGGGACATCTACGATTCGGTGAATGTGCACTTTCGCGCGGATTTGCGGCCGTGGGTCGAAGACCGGCCCGCCGCGCTCTATCTCATCGAGCAGCCGGAACTGCGGGCGACGTTTCTCACCGTGAACGGCGCCGATCGCTGGGGCTTTCTGGTGCACAGCCTGAGTGCTTACGGATTCACAAAAGAGAACCTGACGCCGGAGCGCTGCATCGAGCTGGTTCGCCGTGCCGTCGGGGTGGATGACCTTGCCGTGGAAGTGCTCGGCATCAACTTCTGGAACTGCTCGGCCATGGTCTCCGACAGTTTCCGCAGCGGCAACATATTCCTGGTCGGCGACGCCGCCCATGAGACCACGCCGAGCGGCGGCTTCGGCATGAATCTGGGCGTCCAGGATGCGCAGAACCTGGCCTGGAAGGTCGCCTCCGTGCTTCGCGGCGATGCGGATACTTCACTGCTCGACAGCTACGAGGCCGAGCGTCGGCCGCATGCGCTGGAGGTCGTTCACGCGACGCTCCTGAACATGCAAAGCTTCGATCGTAGCAAGCGCCAGGCCGAAGCGCGGCTGCCGCGAAAGGAATTCCTCAACGAGCGCGGTTTGATTTTCGGTGCGCGGTATCAATCGCCGGCTGTCGTGCCTGACGGATCCAAACCGCCACAGGTGAGCGATCCCGTCACCGAATATGCGCCCTCGGCGCATCCGGGCTGCCGCGCGCCGCATGTCTGGCTCGAAAACAACGGCGTGAAGACATCGACGATCGATCTGGTGGGGCGCGGTTTTGTGCTGTTCGCGGCGCCCGGCGGCGCGTTCTGGCGCTCTGCGGCCGGCCAGCGCGGCCTGCCGAAGATCGACATCCGGGTTCTCGGGGAAGACCTCGTCGACCCGGAAGGGATGTGGATGGCGGCCTACGGCGTGGGCGAGGGGGGCGCGGTGCTGGTTCGCCCGGATGGCTATGTCGGTTGGCGCGTCGCGTCGGCGCCCGCCGATCCGGCGCGTGCGCTTGCTGACGCCTTCGGCCAGATCATGGCCCGGACGGCCCTGAAGCAGGCCGTCTAGCATGAGCGCGCTGGAAGGAGCCTCACTCATCCCGCTCGCGAGCCCCAAAGCCCTCGGCCTCGATGCCGCGAAACTAGAACGCGCGTGCGAGGTCGTGACGTCGCACATTGCCGGCGGTTACCATCCGGGCGCTCAGCTTGCCGTGGCGCGGCATGGCAAGCTTGCGCTCTATCGCGCCTTCGGCGACGCAACGGTGGCGCCGTCGCGTCAGGCCGATGAACGGACGCTGTTTCCGCTCTTTTCAAATACCAAGGTCATCACGGCAGCAGCGGTCTGGACGCTGGTCGAGGAAGGCACGCTTCGCTTTTCGGACTGCGTCGCCGATCATGTCCCCGGGTTCGAGGCGCGTGAAAAAGGCCATGTGACGATCGCACACCTTCTGACGCACCAGGCGGGGTTTCCTAACGCGGAAGTCCCGCCCGAATGTTTCATGGACCGCGAGCGGCTTCGACATGCGGTCTGCGCGTTCAAGCTGGAATGGCCGACCGCCAGCCGCTCGATCTACCATCGCTTGGCCGCCCATTGGGTCATCGCCGTCGTGATCGAGGCCATTACGGGCGGTGACTATCGCGACGAAATACGCCAGCGCGTGATCGAACCGCTGGGGCTGTCAGGAGAGATGTTTCTCGGCCTGCCTGAGGCGGAGGATCGCCGCGCGTCGGCGATGTACACGCCGAAGCAAGATGAGCAATGGCCGCTTGATCCGATGGTGGCGGCGCCGGTGTTCAGGCGCTCAGGCATTCCCGGCGCCGGCGGCTACGCCACCGCACGCGCGATGGCGGTGTTCTATCAAATGATGGCGCAGGGCGGCGTCTGGAACGGCGTGCGCATCGTCTCGCCGCGCATGATCGACTATGTAACTCGCGATTTCACCGGCGATCTCGTCGATGACTACACCGGCTACCCCATGCATCGTGGCTTGGGTCCTTTCTCCCGCGGTGAAACCGGACATCCGGGTCTGGGTTCGATCGGACACCCCCGCACGTTCGGACACAGCGGTGTCGGCACGTCCTACTGCTGGGCCGATCCGACCAGCGGCGTTTCCTTTGCCTTCCTGAGCAACTGCCGCCGCGACAATGCCTGGCACAACAGGCGCATGGATATCTTGAGCACGCTCGTCCACGCGTCGATTCTGGAGTGAACCGTTACGCTCAATCCTCTGCGATAGACCCGGCCATTTCGGCCAGTGCGTTTTGGAAGAAAGAATTGCTATGCGTCATGTGGCATTGATTTCAGCACTCGTCGTCACCCTCGTTGGATTCACGATGGGCGCGCGAAACGCCGAAGCCGCGTTTCCGGACCGCCCGATCAAGATGATCGTGCCGTTCGCACCCGGTGGCCCGATCGACGCCATCGCCCGTCCGTTGGGGGCTGCGATGCAGGAAATTCTGGGCGCGACCGTGGTCATCGAAAATCGCTCCGGCGCCGGCGGCATCATCGGCAGTGAGTCCGTCGCGTCTGCTCCGCCTGACGGATACACGCTCTTGATGACGACGGGATCGCACATCGGAAACAAGGTGTTCAACGCGGCGCAGGTTCGCTACGACCCGCTGCAGAGTTTTGCGCCCGTCATGGGGCTGATCGAGACCAACGGAATCATCCTTGTCGCCCGCAAGGACATCCCGGCCGATACGATCTCCGCGCTGAATGAGTTTGCGAAGAGCAGGCCGAATGGCCTGACCTATGGCCACGCTGGCATTGGCAACATTTCCTACATCGCCGGAGAACTGCTCAAGATACAGGCCGGTATGCCGCTGTCAGGCATTCCCTATCGCGGCACGGCCGCCGTCCTGACCGATCTGATCGCCGGGCAGGTCGATCTATGTTTTGTCGGCATTTCCGGCGCCCGCGGATACATCGATGGCGGACAGATCAAGGTGCTCGCTTCGACCGGCACCGAACGTGCGGCCGTTCTCAAGGGAGTGCCGACAATGCGGGAGTCCGGCTATCCGGATTTCGTGGTGTTCGGCTATATCGGCCTGTGGGCGCCGCGCGACACGCCAAAGGAAATTGTGACGCGGCTCTACGACACCGTCAAGGAAGCGCTCGCGCGCCCGAGCATGCGCGAATTGTTTGCGACGCTGGGGGCGGCGACGGACCCCACGCCGCCTGATGACTTCGCCCGTTTCCTGGAACGCGACTTCGCGACCCAGCAGCGCTGGGCGCGCGAACTCGGCGCCACAAAATAACGCTATTCGAAAAGATTTCGCCGCGTCGACAGCAAGTGATCGCGCATGGCGCGGCTGGCGTCGTCGGCGGATCGCTTGCGCAGCATGTCGCAGATCGTGCGGTGATGGGCGATCGTCCGGCGCCGTTTCTCCGGCGTGATGGTCGCCAGGCGCAGGGCCTGCCAGTCACCCGACGATCTTGCCTCGTTGAACGCCGTAACCAGGCTGACGAGCACGTCGTTGCGCGTGGCCTTGGCGATGGCGAGGTGAAACGCGCCGTCCCACTTGATCCAGTCGTCGTCGTTCCTGACCTCCGTCGTCCGCCGCATGCAGGTCTCAATGTTCACCAGATCTTCTTCGCTGGCCTTTACCGCCGCGATCGCGGTCATCGCGGGCTCGACGGCAAGACGCGTCTCCAGAACGGTTGCCGGACTTCCGCGGATGATGCGCTGATCGATGCTGATCGGTCCGGCCGTTCGGCGGCCAAGGAATGTGCCGTTGCGCCGCCCGCGCCAGATCTGTCCGTCAAGTTCCATTCGCGTCAGAAGATGGCGCAGCGCGCGACGGCTGATGCCAAGCTCGGTCGCAAGCTCACGCTCGGGCGGCAACTTGTCGCCTTCCGCCAGCGCGTTCTGGGCGATGAACGCCAGCAACTCGTTGGTCTCGATGGCTTCGGGTTGTCGTTCTGATTTGGTCACTTGGGCCGGGTCCGGATCGATAACTGGGTCTTCGCCAGTGTTTATCGTCTACTATAGCGGAGCCCGAATTTACAGCGCGATCAAGGGTTAAGATGCTGAGATCGACGCGTCAGATCCGCTTCCGTGGCAAAGCGGACGTTGCAGCCAAGTATGTTTACTTCGCCGATCTTCGCGGCGGAATTGCTGGGACGGTCTTGAGGTCTGCAAGGCTGTCGGGACGCAACCGAAACGGCGCGGGATACTTGTCCGGGTTTACATTCTCTTCGGGCTCCGTCGACCTCCAGGCATAAAAGCATGTCGGGCAACCGAAGATCGTCCAGACCGCGGCGACGGGCGATTTACCGAGAACCCGGATTTCGCCCGATCGACAGCGCGGGCATGCAGTCGGTATGATGTTTCCTGCCGGCGACGTCATTTCCGCATCTCCTTGATCAGGCCCTGCAGCTTCGTCCGCCATTGGTCGGTATTCTCCGGCCTGTCCAGCTCTTCTCCGTAGTCGCCACGGACATCCGGCGCGACCGGTGTGGTGGCGTCGATGATCATCTTGGTCACAATGCCGCCCGGGCTGCACGCTGGATCGAGCAAGTTCTCCGCAAGGTTTGGGATCGTGACGATATCGCCTGCCGGATTTACCTTGACCGATACGGCCCACATCACCTGCTTCAGATCGAAAGGATCGACATCCTCGTCGACCACGATCACGACCTTGGCGTATCCGAGGCCATGGGTCGTGGTGAGTACGCGCAAGCCGACATATTTGGCGAAGCCGCCATATCTGATCCTGGTCGAAACCACGACGACAAGCCCGTGGGTGTAGAGCGCATTGACGGCGACGACCTCGGGAAATGTCTGCTTGAGCTGCAGGAAGATGGGCGCGCTGGTCGTCATGGCCTGCAGAAAGTCGATCTCGGTCCAGGGCCGTCCGACATAGACGGCGTCGTAGAGCGGGTCCTTACGGTGCGACACGCGGTCGATCTCGATGACCGGGTATTTGTGGCATCCCGAGTAATAGCCGGGAAATTCTCCGAACGGTCCCTCGGTCTCGCGCACGCCGCAAAGTACGCGCCCCTCCAGCACATATTCCGCGCCCCACGGGACATCGAGACCCTTCGCGGTCTTGACGACGCGGTACGGCGAACCCTGCATCACGGCCGCCATTTTGTATTCAAGCTGAGTGTAGAGCAGGGGCGTTGCGCCCATCAGGGTAATGATGGGCTCATTGCCCAGCGCGATCGCGACCGGCAGGTCCTCGCCGCGCTCTTCCGCATGGGCCATGTGGATCGCGATATCGTGCTGCGGCACGGTCTGGATTCCGAGCCGGTTCGGTCCCTTGACCTGCAGGCGGTAGATGCCGACGTTTTCGACATCGTCATTCTCCCAATCGTCGAGATCGCGGCTGATCGTGCACGCCTTGTCGATGAAATAGCCTCCGTCGCCGCGGTTGAGACGAAACAGCGGAAGTATCTCGAAAAGGTTCACGTCCTTCTCGATGACGACCTCTTGCCAGGGCGCGCTTTCGACGCGTTCAAGCGCGCCCGGGTAGAGCTGGAAACGCCGGACGAACTCGAAGAACTGATCGCGCATGGCGGCGTCTTTTTCCATGCCAAGCGCCAGCGCGTGATTGCACCACGAGCCATGTACATTCATGGCCACCCTGGCGTCGGTGAAGCCGGCTATATTATCGAAATGGATGGCCGGACTGTTCTCACCGATCTCGGTGAGGGCGCAGGCTGCGGCGGCCATGTCGGGTTCAGGCAGCACCTTGTCATGGATGCGAAGCAGTTGGCCCTCCTGCTCGAGGACGGACAGGAATTCGCGAAGATCCTTGTAGGCGCCACGCATCATTGCCTCGCATCTTTTGATGTCTCAGGCCGCGCGTAGCGCGGTGATTTGTCTTTGCCAGCGTGGCAGTACCGACTGAGGATCGTGCAGCGAGAATTCAACGCCTCCCGTCACCGTCGCGTAGGGCGCAATATGCTGGCGTACGGTCTCGACCTCGGCTTCGAAAAACGCCAGCGGCACATCGGGAGTGGAATGCGCAAGCCGGCGAGACCGGAGACGCAATTCACAGATGCCTCCATCGAGAGAAAGCGCGATCGTCAGCCGCCCCTCGCGATCCAGGTTGGATGTCACCGTCGATTTCGGGAAAAGAGCAAAGCGGATTTTCCCGGAAGGCATCATCGCCATGTCGCCCGCGCTGAGGAGGGCCGCGTGCGGCCAACCGTCGGGATCGACCGTGGACAGTCGCAACGCCTGCGTCTTGGTCAGCAGGTCGGTGCCGTCGAGATAGCGCGCCACGCCGTCCGGAATTTCACGGCTCGTCGTCGGGCCTTTGTAGCTGTGTTCGGCCTCTTTCACTGTTTACCTCCCTGAGAAACGACCCGCGATCCCCGGTGGACTGGCGAAAGCCGCTCCATCGCTTGAGCGACGGCATTTCCAGCCCGAACAGATCGAGGACGCGGCCAACGGTATGATCGATCAAATCATCGATGGTGACCGGATTGCTGTAGAAGGCAGGCACGGGCGGCGCGATGATCACACCCATGCGGCTCAGCGCCAGCATGTTCTCGAGATGTATGTCGTTGAGCGGTGTTTCCCGCACCAGCAGAACGAGGCGCCGCCGCTCCTTCAGGGTGACATCAGCGGCACGGGCAATCAGTTCGTCGGCATATCCGTGACGGATGGCCGCGAGAGTCTTCATGCTGCATGGCGCGATGATCATCCCGTCGTGTCGGAAGGAGCCACTTGCGATCGATGCGCCCTGATCCTCGCGCGAATGCACGACCGAGGCGGTCGCTGCAAGCTCGCGCGGGGCAAGCCCCGTCTCTTTTCTAAGGGTGACTTCGGCCCACCGGCTCAGAACCAGATGGGTTTCTATTTTCATTTCCCCGAGCGCAGCAAGCAATCGCACGCCATACACCGCGCCGGTCGCCCCTGTCATCGCAACGATGATACGCATCGCTTACGGTCTCCCGAGGGAGCCATGCCGCGATCGGCCCCGGAGAGCAAAAGCATAACGGTCCGGCGAAAGCGTTGCAATGGGAGCGAGTTGCAACGGTAAGTAGATAGTCGGTCGATTGCGCGTGGTCTGAATGATGGCTGGGCTGTCAGGCGTCCGAAGCCGCCCGCGGCGGATTCTTGCTGAGCGCCACCGCCATCGCCGAGATCAGCGGCCGCATGAAGAAGGCGTCCTCGGCCGGATAGATGTCGGTGCGCAGGCCGTGCGATGTGAGTTCGTCCGACACGGCGGGCCCGACGGAAGCGATCGGCGTGCGTTCTAGTCCGTCGCGCAGCCGGTCCTCGCAGCCGCGCGAACGCGCCACCTCGATCAGGCGGCGGATCTGGCCGAGATTGGTCAGCGCGATCGCATCGATACGGCCCTCCGCCATCTCGTCGATCGCCGTGATGATGTTCGCGTCGGCGGCCTGCGCGTCATAGGCATAGGGCAGCACGGTATCGACCTCGGCGCCTTGCGCCTTGATCGCGCCGATCAGCACGCTGTGGTCCTTGTCCGGGTAGAGCTGCAGGCCGAGGCGGTGGCCTTTGAGGTCGAGCCGCGACAGCATGTCGGCGACGCCCTCGGAGGTCGGCTTTTCCGTCGTCATCTGCGGCTCCAAGCCGATCTCGCGCAGTGCCTTGCCGGGCTTCGGCCCGCGCGCGAATTTCCGCGCCTTGCCGAGCGAGGCTGTGAACGGCTGCTCGCCGCCGATCCGCCGCACCACCTTCATCAGCCGTCGCAGGCCTTCGCCGGTCAACAGCACCATGTCGTCCAGCGGCTTTTCGATCGCCCGCGCGATCCAGGCTTCGACCGGCGCCGGGTCCACCGCGTCGCGAATGGTGAACATCGGGCATTGCAGCACGTCGGCACCCTGCTCGGCGAGCAGGCGGGAGAACTGCGCTTCCTCGCGGGTTTCCAGGATCAGGATACGGTAACCGTTCAATCTGTCAGCCATGACCTCGCTCCAACGCGCTCGCTTCGTGCTTTGTTCATCCTGATCCTGCTTTCGGGATTGGCGCAAGCCGAGGGGCGGTGATAGAGCAGGGCCGAAATCGCCGCGTTCCCCTTTTGCCTGAATTGTAGTCAGCTTCGCCATGCCCGATCACCAGTTCGTCCTGACATTGTCCTGCCCGGACCGCCCCGGCATCGTTTCCGCGGTCTCGACCTTTCTCGCCCATAACGGGCAGAACATTTTGGACGCCCAGCAGTTCGACGATATCGAGACCCAGAAATTCTTCATGCGGGTGGTGTTCACCGCCGCGGATCTCGCGGTCGAATTGCAGGCGCTGCAGACCGGCTTCACCGCGATCGCCGACCGCTTCGCCATGGAATGGCAGATGCGCGACCGTGCCAGCCGCCGCCGGGTGATGCTGCTGGTCTCCAAATCGGATCATTGCCTGGTCGATATCCTCTATCGCTGGCGCACCGGCGAACTGGAGATGATCCCGACCGCCATCGTCTCCAACCATCCGCGCGAGACCTATGGCGCGCTCGATTTCGGCGACATACCGTTCCACTATTTGCCGGTGACCAGGGAGACCAAGCGCGAGCAGGAAGAGGCGATATGGAAGCTGGTGCAGGACACGGAGACCGATCTCGTGGTGCTGGCGCGCTACATGCAGATATTGTCGGACGAAATGTCGGCCAAACTGTCCGGACGCTGCATCAACATCCACCACTCGTTCCTGCCGGGCTTCAAAGGCGCGCGGCCCTACCACCAGGCGCATGAGCGTGGCGTCAAACTGATCGGCGCCACCGCGCATTACGTCACGCGCGATCT
>Ga0070665_100004971_pt1 | contig 13784 bp, 12 predicted proteins | sample KBSS13metaG_FD_65862 | JGI IMG/M metagenome (GOLD analysis project Ga0070665, IMG submission 65862) | Switchgrass rhizosphere microbial communities from Kellogg Biological Station, Michigan, USA - KBS S1-3 metaG | ecosystem: Host-associated > Plants > Roots > Rhizosphere > Soil ... | reverse complement strand
TTTTCAACGATGTTGATCTCGTTGATGTTCGACTGCACCCAGTCGTCGACGTGGCGGCTACCGACGTAACGCGCCTCGAACACCGAGTTCCTCGAGAGCTTGCGCTGCCAGCCGACGGTCCACGACTGCGCGTACGGGATCTTCAGGTTCGAGTCCATGATGTTGACGGACTGGCCGATGGACGCGGTGATCGGGTACGAGGGCGTGGTGCTGAAGTTCGGCGTCGAAACCTGCGCCGGGTTGCGCAGCAGCGCGCCCACGGCAAGGTTGCCGTTCGTCTCCGTGCGGTCGGTCACGCCGGTGATTCGCAGACCGGGGTTGGTGCCGAACACATCGGTGAAGTTCGACATGCCAGGTCGCTCGTACGCCGTCCCGAAGCCGGCACGGAAGACGCTATCGCCTTCTTCACGGCCGAGCAGCTTCGAGAGCAGCCCGGTGGACGCGGGAACGGACCAGGCCGCGCCGATGCTCGGCGCGATGTTGTTCAGGTCCGTGTTGTAGGCGTATTGGCCTTGCGGAAACTGCACGAACGTCGGCTTCACACCGCCCGTGCTCCCCGGCTTGAAGATGTTGTCGACACCCGACGTGCCCCAGAGGCTGTCCATCGTTGCGGTCGTGAGCGCGTTGTTCATCGGGTAGAACGGGAACTGCAGCGCGTAGCGCACACCGTAGTTGATCGTCAGGTTCGAGCGCATGCGCCACGAGTCGGCCGCGAAAAAGTCGAACTCCCGCAGCCGGGCCTGCGCTCTGCCCGTGCCCAGGTACACGTACTTGTCGCCGGCGGGCGTCAGGCGTGCGTCGCCGATGACCGAGCTCACGTGACCGGTCAACATCGAATACAAACCGCGGGCGTTGCTGATATCGGTGGTCGACGCATTCGGGAAGTTGGTCGCGTTGAACAGCTGGATGGCCGGGTCGCCGGTCAGCAGCCCGAATGAGATCGACGGCACGACCTGCTGGTTGTCGATCCACAGATCGCCCTGCGTGAAGGTGGATCCGAAGGCGATGCTGTGGCTGCCCTTCGTCCAGGTGAGCGTGTCGTCGATGATCCGTGTCGAGGCCTCACGCGCCTGGTAGGTTGCGGTGGTGCCGGTGAAAGAGTCCACGTTGTACAGCGCGTTGCTGCCGGTGCAGCACGCCGTCGCCAAGTTCAGATGATAGCCGCCCTGCTGCCCGAACACATCAGGCGTGAACTCGGGCGAGAAGAGTGTGGCACCGCCCGTCGCGCCCACTCGGAATTCATTGACCATGTTCGAACCAATCGTCGAGCGCAGCCCTTCGGACGTGGTCCAGCGCGTCGACTGTTGGCTCCCGGTAGCGGCAAACCCGGGAAAGCTCGCCTGCCGGGTGTTGGTCGTGTCGGGCGTCGAGTTGATGTGGTTGTAGTTGAACGATCCGGTGATCCGATGGTTCTGGGACGCGTTGTAGTCGATCCGAACCACCGGGAAGGTGTTGAGGCTCGTTGTCGGAACCTGGAAGTTGTACTGCTGCACCGCCGGATTGGACAGGTCGGTCAGTGAGCCCTGAGTCCCGATCGCGGAGCGGATATCGTTGAGCACCTTGCCGACGGTCGGATCGACGGTGTTCGGAACGCCAGCAGCCGCCGCAAGCTGGAGCAGGTTGACCTGTCGCGTCACGCCGTTGGCCGTGTAGGCAAAGATGCCGCTCTGGGCGGCCGGAGTGAGCACGATGCGATTCTGGGTCAGATTGCTCGGACGACGGAATTGCTCGTAGTTGAAGAAGAAAAAGGCCTTCTCGGGAACGATCGGACCGCCGACGCGGAACCCCGGTGTGTGCTGTCGCAGCGAGGCCTTCGGCGCGTTCCCAGTTTCCGGATCGGGCGGCAGGTCGCGATTGTTGAACCAGGTATTCGCGTTGAAGATGTCGTTGCGGTAGTACTCGTAGACGCTGCCGCTCAGCCTGTTCGATCCCGAGCGCGTCACGAACTTGATTTGTGCCCCGCCCTGGCCGCTGGTGTCTGCCGTGTTCGCCGCGGTTGTGACCGTCACTTCCTCGACGGCATCCGCGCCCGGCTGCAGGCGTGCGAAGAACCCATCGGAGGTCTTGAGATAGTTGTCCTGGATGCTCATCCCGTCGAGCGTGATGTTGATCGAACTCTTGGGCAAGCCGCTGATCGTGGAGTCGCGCGCCGTACCGGAGGTGTTGAACCCCGGCAGCGACGTCAAGGAATCGATGGCATTGCGGCTGGTCAAAGGCAGACTGATGATCTGCGTGGCCGACATTGTCGTGGCGACCGACGGTGTCTGGGTCTGAACCACGAGGCCGCTGTCGCCAACCACTGTCACGTTCTCCTCGATCGCCCCGACCGACAGCACCACTTTCACGCTTGCGGGCACCGCCGCGTTGAGCGTGACGGTGCTGAGGGTGACGGTCTTGAATCCCATCAACGAGACGGTCACGCTGTAGGTCCCGCCCGGCAGCGACGGCACCGAGAAGGTTCCGTTGGTGGCCGTCACGGTGTTGTTTTCTGCGCCCGTGCCGTTGTTCTTGATCTTGACGTCGGCGCCTGGGATGACCGCGCCGGACGAGTCGACGACCGTGCCCGACAGGGACGTTAGGAAACTACCCTGCGCGTATACGCCCGCGCTGACTGACAGGGTGAGGACTGCCGCCAAAACCAGTCGCATGACTCTCATCAATCGCTCCTTGATGAAAACGAACACCGTGCGAGTCCGCAGAATGTAAGCGGTCGTCACAGGCGGGTCAACGACAATTTATGGAAATCGAACGCTGTCCAGGATCAGATCGCGCTCGATCCAGCAAACCGTTCTGAAGCGAGGTCAGCCGTCGTCTCCAATCGCGGACGTCCGACATTTCTGAAGGAATCGTCGAGCATTTTTGCTGGGATTTCTCGCGGGCGCTGGAGGCACGCGATTTGATGAGGAGGACGACAGGTCGCGTCGAATCAACGGGGTGCGTAACATCAGGCAGGCGCTGGCATCGCCGCATCCCGCCGTTCGTCTCACGATTCGGCGCGATCTACTTACCGTTCAGGCGGCCGAGGGTGCCGCCGGCGCCCAGCCGGCTGAAATACTCATAGGCGACGCGCGAGATCTCTTCTATCGCCCGTTCCCCTTCGGCTTCGTCTTTCAAGAACGTGGTCATCACGCACAGACCATACGGGCGGTTCTTCGCGAAGACGATGCCGGCATCGACGCGGACGCCTTCGAGCTCGCCCGACTTGTCCGCCGAGGCCACGCCTTCGGGCAGTCCCTTGCGCAGGCGATTCTCTTTCGGCTTCTTCAACAGCTCGATCGCGTCGGCCATCAGGTAGTGTCCCGTTTTGGCCGGGCCCGACATCGGTCCGTGCATCGCCTCGAGCAGCCGCACCAGCTCGTCTGGCGTCGAGACGTTCTCGTCGCCGCGCCGGGCGGCCGCCGTGTCCATCATGTGCCGGCGCAGCCTGGTCCCGGGCAGCCCAAGACCCTGCATGCGCGCGGCAATCTTGTCCATGCCGAGGCGATCGATCAGCACGTTGGTCGCGGTATTGTCGCTGAGCGTCACCATCAGCACGGCGTAGTCGCGGATCGACAGGGTCGGCGTGCCCATCTCGACGAGCACGCCGGTGCCGCCGACCGCCTGACCGCGATCGAGCGTCACCATCTCGTCGAGGCGGACTTTCCCTTCGCCGGCCTGCTTGAACAGCTCGTACACGATCGCCAGCTTGATGGCCGACGCCGTTGGGAATGTCTCGTGTTCCAGATGACCGATGCGCTCGCCCGTCGTCAGATCGACGATGGCGTAGCCGACCACGCCGTCGACGCGGGCCGAGATCTCCTGGACGCGCTTCTCGAACTTTCCACGAAGCTCGGACGCAAGCGGCGGCGTCTGGGCGCCGGCGCTAGCTGCCGCGGCGAACAACAGGAAAGCGGCCGGAACCTTCAGCTTTGAGCCCTTCATCGGTAATCCTCAGTGCGACGGCAGTCATGTCGTCGTTGGGCGCCGTGTCGCCGCGGAAGGTGTGGACGGCCGTGAAGATCGTGTCGACGATCTCGCGGGCCGACAGGTGGCGCGTCTCCCTCACGACTTCGAGCAGCCGCTCGAGTCCGAATTCGTTGCCGCGCCAGTCGTTCGCGTCGTAGACGCCGTCGGAGCAGAAGATGTAGACGTCGCCCGGCACGAGGTCGAAGGAGATCTCGTCGTAGGTCGACCCGGCAAACAGCCCGAGCGGCACGCCAGGGATCTCCACCTGGCTGATGACGTCTCCGCTGCACCTGACCGGGTAGGGCAGCCCCGAGTTGGCGAGCGTGACGATCCGCCGTTTGATGTCGAACAGCGCGTAGCACAGCGTGCAGTAGTACTCCTCGAGCTGGCGCTCGTAGAGGATCGTGTTCGACGACATCAGCACGCCGGCCGGCGTGAAGCGCTCGGGCGCATAGCGGCGGCGAAACGTCCGCGAGCGCACCAGCTCGCCGGCGAAGGCGCTGTAGAGCGCGGCCGCCACGCCCTTGCCCGAGACGTCGCCGACGGCGACGACCAGGCTGTTCGGCTCGGGCGCGAGGAAGTCGTAGAAGTCGCCGCCGAGCCCGCGCGCCGGCTCGAGGCGCGCGGCGACGTCGATGCCCTTCATGCGCTTGGGCAGCTCCATCGGCAGCAGCCCGGCCTGGACCCGCTGCGCGAAGCGGATTTCCTTCTCGAGCCGCTTCTCGTTGGAGCGGATGCGCTCGTACAACTGTGCGTTCTCGATTGCCACCGCGGCCTGGCTCGCCAGCAGCGTCAGGATGTCGACGTGGCTCTTCGTGAACGCGTCGAGCTCGGGGCTCTCGAGGTCGAACACGCCGACGCAGCGATCCTGCAGCATCAGCGGGATCACCAGCTCCGACCGCGCATCGTCCACCACCTTGATGTAGCGCGGATCGACCGACACGTCGGGCACGTTGACCGCCACCTTGTGCAGGGCGGCATAGCCGACGATGCCGTGGCCGAGCTTGACCCGGGGGACGGTGATGGTGTCGCCGTAGCGCTCGGCCACCTTCATCTCCAACTCGCCGGTGCGGTCGTTGACGAGAAGAATCCCGAAGGTGCGGTAGTCGATCAAGCGGCGGGTCAGGTTCGCGATGCGCCTGAGCAGCTCATCGAGATTCAGAATCGCACCGAACTCGCGGCCGATCTCCGAGAGGGTCTCGAGGGTGCTGGTGTACTCACGCTCGTGCTCGAACAGCCTCGCGTTCTCGATCGCGACGGCGACGTGCGCGCCGAACTGGCGGAGCAGCATCTCGTCGAGCTCGGTGAACTGCCCCCTGGTGTCGCTCAGGAGGTTGAGCGCGCCGATGACACGCCCCTTGCGGCGCAGCGGCACCACGAGCTCGGCGTTGGAACCCGGGACCGCCTCGCGGTACCGGGGATCGGTATGGACGTCGTTCACGAGAATCGGCTGGCCCTCGGCGACCGCCGTCCCGACGAGACCTTCGCCGACTTTCACGCGCAGCGTCCAGACCACGTCGTCCGGGTAGCCGACGGCGTAGGCGATCGACAACTCCTCGCCCCGTGGATCGAGCAGGTACACGGCAAACGCCTGAAAGTTGGTGATGCGCGCGATGAGCTGGGGAATCTTGTGCAGCAGCTCATCGAGATTGAGCACGGACGTGATCTCACGACCCAGCTCGAAGAGGGTGATCACCAGCTCCCGGATGTTCGGGGGAGCCACGGGGGTCGGCGCGATCGGTTCGGTCACAGGGAGCTAGCAGTATAATTGATGGCCCGCATGGACCTGACGCTGCCGCTCGACAACGCCGCAATCGAGAAGATCCTCCTCCACCGGTATCCGTTTCTGTTCGTCGATCGGATCACGGAGTTCGAGGTCGACAAGCGGATCGTGGGGATCAAGAATGTCTCCCACAACGAGCGGTACCTTTCGCCGTCGGTCGACGGCCGGCCGGCCCTGCCGCCGACCATCCTGACCGAAGTCGTGGCACAGGTCGGCGCGATCATGATCCTCGCGAAGCCGGAGAACCGGCAGCGGCTGATCTTCTTCGCCGGCATCGAGAAGGTCCGCTACCGCCGCCCCGTCCATGCGGGCGACGTCATCGAGATCGAAGCGACCGTGCTGCGCCTCCGCAGCCGGATGGGGCGCCTGCAGGGCGTGGCACGCGTGGACGGCCGTCCGGTGATCGAAGGCACCATGACGTTCGCGCTCGGGCCACCGGCAGGTGAAACCTGACCCGCAGAGTACGCCGAACACGCAGTAGTGCAACTACCTCTGTTTGATCACCAGCAGCACCGATCCCACCTTCGCCGCTCTCGACGCCCAGATCGCCCACCGCGCCTCCGGCTTGAAATAGCGGATGGCGTCGAATACCGCCGGCGCGAGCACCAACGCCCCGATCGCGCGCTCGTCGACGCCGCTCGAATCCGCCATGCCGCGGGTGTCCCGCTCGAACGGACCGGCGCGCGCGAACGCCACAAACGCGTAACCGGTCGAGTTCAGCACGTTGAACGCGAGCAGCCCTTTCGCGACCGGCGCATGCTCGTCGCGCAGCCGAGGCTGCTTGGTCAACAGCCATTCGCTCGAGAGGCTCTGCATCCAGAAGCCGGCGGACGAGATCGTGAACTCGCGCCGCGGCGACAGATCGCCACGATGAGTGATGGCAAAAAACGGGAAGGGGCCGAACTTCACGCCTTCGATCGTCGGGCCCGCGTCGAAGATGGTGTCGAAGAGGAGATGACCGCTCTCGTGGATCAGCAGGCCGAGCGCCCCACCGGCAAGAAACTTCACAGAGTCGGCCACCGGATGTTCATCCGGCGGCGGCGACTGCAGGGTTTGCGCGGATGAGCTGGCCTGCGCCTCAACCGCGATCGGCAGAAACAGGGCGGAAAACAACACGACCAGCCCGAAGACCGCGCGGCTGAGTACGGCATACCGGTTGCACTTTCCAGCAACCGAGCGGGAGTTCGGATTCGGAAACTGGAGGGCTGACATGTTGGAAACCATCGCGATCATCCTGATCGTTCTGTGGCTGCTCGGGGTCGTCAGCGGCTACACGCTCGGGAATTTCATCTACGTGTTGCTGGTCGTGGCCATCGTGCTGTTCCTGGTGCGCCTCATCAGCGGCAGACGGGTCGTCTAAGAGACCTGAGATTTCAGATTTTAGAGTTCAGATTTCAGATTGATTTCAGATTGAGAATCTGGAATCTGAATTCTGACTTCTGAAATCTCATCGGCTTCTGACCAGCGCGATCCCCACGAACACGACGAGCGCCGCGCCAATCATGCGGACGCTGAACGGCTCCTTCAGCACCAGTGTACCCAGGACCACTGCGATCACGGGATTCACGTACGCGTACAACGAGACGGTCGCCACCGGCAGGTGCTTGAGCGCGTAGGCATACGCCGAAAACCCGGCAATCGCGCCGACGAAGATCAGGTACAGCAGGGCACTCGCCGTGCGCGGCGTGAAGGTCAAGCGGGCCGTTTCCTGCAGCACGAGCGACGCGACGAGCAGCGCCATTCCTCCGAACAGCATCTCGAACGCCGCCGTGGCGAGGACATTCTCGCCGCTCGCATGACCGCGACCTCGGTGCCGCGCGTATGACGATCCGACCGCCCACCCGACGCAGGCGATCTGGGCCGCGATCACCCCGCCGAGAAATCCGCCGCCGGTGCCGTCGAAGCGGATCTCCGGCCACACCAGCATGACGATGCCGCCGAAGCCGACCACGAGGCCGAGGAGACGCCGCAGCGTGATCGCTTCCCCGCCCGGCATCAGCGCGTCGATGCCGACCATCCAGAACGGCGAGGTGGCGACGAGCACCGCCGTCAGCCCGCTCGGCACCGTCTGTTCCGCCCAGACGACCGCGCCGTTGCCGAAACCGAGGAGCAGGATGCCGAGGACAGCAAGCGACGGCCACTCGCGCCGGGCGGGCAGGCGCTCGCCGCGAAGCGCGAGCAGGAGGATCAGCAATCCGCCGGCCGCGATCCAGCGCATCGCGGCCATCAGCAGCGGCGGAATCGTTTCGAGCGAGATCCGAATCCCGAGGTAGGTCGTGCCCCAGATCAAGCAGACGGCGAGCCACGCTCCATAGGCACGCGCGTGGCTGTCACGCAACAGCCGTGTCCGTCGACAGCCTGACGCAGTTCCGGCCCTGCTCTTTGGCGCGGTACAGCGCCGCGTCGGCGCGGCCGATCAGCGCCTTGGCGTCGGTCTCGGCAGGCAGCGCGACAGAGACGCCCAGGCTGGCGGTGACCGGAATCACTTCGCCCTTCCAGTTGACCGGCATGTCCGCAAGCGCGCGACGCAGCGTGTCCGCGACCCGCTTCGCCCCTTCGAGCGGCGTCTCCGGCAGAAGCACCAGGAATTCCTCGCCGCCGTACCGGCACTTCAAGTCGCTGCCGCGCAGCACCTCGCGCATCCGGGCGCCCACCATCGCCAGCACCGAGTCGCCGCACAGGTGGCCGTAGCGATCGTTGATGGCCTTGAAGCGATCGATATCGAGCATGATGAGCGACACCGGCGCCTGCGATCGCCGGGCGCGGCGCAGTTCCGTGCCGATGGCATCCAGCGCGTGCGTCCGGTTGAAGCACCCGGTCAGGCCGTCACGCAGGCTGTTCTCGCGGACATCGTGAAACAGCTGGGCGTTGCGGATGGAGATCGCGAGAAGGGCGGCGGCCATGGCGAGCACGCGCCGCCTCGCGGGCGTGAACGGGCCGGCCGCCTCAGGTACGCCGAGTACGCCGACCGGGTGGCCGCCTGCGGTCATCGGCAGGTAGAGATGACCGTCGGCGACGATCGCGTCCGACGCCCATGCCGCGTCGCCGATCAATGCCTGCTCGATGAGCTGCTCGCGTGCGGCTTCGATGTCGCGCCGCGTCTCCCGCGCCGTGCCGACCAGCGCCTGCCACTTCCCTGCTGCACGGAGCAGCACCCACGCATCCTCGGTCCCGGCCAGCTTCGGAAGCTGCTGGGCCACGACATCGCGGATCGTGTCGAGGTGGAGCGACCGGCCCAGCGCTTGGCCGAAGTTCACAAGGCGCTCCATCTCGGTCGCACGCGCGCCGGCCTGCAGGGCGTCGGCCTCCGCCGCCGCGGCGTGCGCCTTGGCTTCCTGCCGCTTGCCCTGCTGATGGAAGAAGAAGACGACCGTCAGGATGATGAGGGCCGGCATCAGCGCCAGGCCGGAGCTCCGCTCCACGTCGCGGGCCAAATCCAGCAGGAAGCGGATTGGCCTGGCAAACACGACGATTAAAGCGACCGCGAGGCCGCCGAGCAGCACCCGGTCCTGCCGCGCGACCAGATTCATGGGACGGCCGCACTGTAGCGCAAAGCGCCGGACACGGTAAAATGAAAAGCACATGGGTAGAAAATCCGCCGCCAAGTCGCAGAACGCGTCGTCCACGGTCGGGACTCCGCCGCCCTCCGAACCGGGACGATCCTCGACCCCACTGCTCGCCGCAGGCATCGTCCTGGTCCTGGCGATTGCCGGCCTTGTCGCGTACACACGATCCAGTCAGCCGGCACCCGCCGCGGAAGTCGCGCAGGCGGCGCCGCCGGCGGTCGTCGATCCGCCGGCGGCGGCCAAGCTCGGACCGCATCCGCAGCCGACGCTTCCGCCGCTGCCGTTTCAGGCCTATGCGCCGCCGCGTCCCATGGAGACGGTGAAGGCCGTCTACCGCTTCGCGGCCGAGCATCCAGAAGTGCTCAGCTACGTGCCGTGTTTCTGCGGCTGCGAGCGCGGCGGTCACAAGGGCAACGACGACTGCTTCGTGAAGTCGCGCAATGCGCAGGGCGACGTCACCGAGTGGGAACCTCACGGGCTGGACTGCGCCGTCTGCCTCGACGTCGCGAATGAAGCGATGCAGATGACGCGATCGGGCGCCAGCGTCCGCGACATCCGCGCCGCGATCGAAGCGAAATGGAATCGGCCGGGGTCGGGACACACGCCGACGCCGATGCCTCACAGCGATCACTAGGAACTGGGAGCTGGGTGCTAGGAGCTGGGTGCTAGGGTTGGGCCTGGCGGCTAGCTCCTAGCTCCTAGCTCCTAGCTCCTAGCTCCTAGCTCCTAGTGCCGAGCTCCTGGCGCCCAGCCCCTAACCCTATAATCCCTGCGTGGAGAAACGCGCGGCGGCCTTTGCGCGGCTGTTCGAGGCGGTGCATGAAGGCGTCTACATCGGCACCATCGGCCCCGACTCCTCATCGACCATCGCCGCCAACCCACATCTCAAGCTGATCTTCGGCTACGCCAGCGACGCGGGCGACGACGACGTCTGTCCGTTCGACGCCGATCGCTTCGTCGATCCCCAGGCGCGCGTGGCGCTGCTCGAGCGGCTGACCAGCGACGGCTCGGTCAACGACTATCTGCTCCGGCTGCGCCGTGCAGACAGCAACCCGGTCTGGGTCGAGCTGACGGCGCGGGCCGACGCGCCGGCCGCGGATCACTCGCTGCGGATCGAGGCACTGGTTCGCGACGTCAGCGAACGCAAGAAGCTCGACGACGAAACGCGGGACATCTACCACCAGCTGCTCCAGGCCGAGAAGATGGCGGCGCTCGGCCAGACCGTCTCCGGCGTCGCCCACGAGCTGAACAACCCGCTCGCCACGATCCTCAGCCATGCCGAGCGTCTCTCCCAACGCACGGCGCTCGAGGAGCCGGTGCGCCGCGGCCTCGAGACCATCCTGTCCGAGTCCGAGCGCGCCGCGCGGATCGTCCGCAACCTCCTGACCTTCGCGCGCAAACGCCAGACGACGCGGGCGATGGTGGACGTGAACCAGGTGATTCGCGAGACGCTGGCGCTGCGTGCGTACGAACAACGCGTCACGAACATCACGGTCATCGACGCGCTCGCCGCCGGCCTGCCCAACGTGTTCGCGGACGGCCACCAGGTGCAGCAGGTGCTCTTGAACCTCGTGATCAATGCCGAACAGGCGATGCTGTCGGCCAACGGGCGCGGCATTCTCGTCGTCCGCACCTGGCACAACGCGGATCAGGAGTCGGTCATCCTCGAAATCAACGACGACGGGCCGGGCATTCCCGACGATCTGCAGCCGAAGATTTTCGATCCGTTTTTCACGACCAAGGAAGTGGGCAAAGGCACCGGGCTCGGGCTGACGGTGGCATACGCCATCGTGCAGGAGCACGGCGGACGGATCCGCCTGGAGTCGCGGCCGGGCGTCGGCGCGTCGTTCTACGTCGAGCTGCCGGTGTCCGGCGCCAGACTGCCGCCGGGCCCCGCGTCACACGGGCGCGATGAGCCGATCGAAGCGATTGCCGGCGCGTCGATCCTCGTGGTGGAAGACGAAGCGAAGCTGGCGAGCGCCGTGGTCGAGGCGCTGCGCGACGCGGAGTACATCGTCGATCACGCGCCGGACGGCGAAGAAGCGCTGAACAAGATCAAGGCACAGGCGTTCGACCTCGTGATCTGCGATCTGAAGATGCCGCGCGTGGACGGGATGGCGTTCTACCGGATGCTGTCGGCCGCCGCGCCGGGACTCTCCAAGCGCGTGATCTTCGTCACTGGCGACGTCGCGGGGACCGACGCGGAGCGGTTTCTCGAGGAGAGCGGCTGCCGCTGGCTGGCGAAGCCGTTCAGGCTGGGAGACTTGCTGCGGGCGGTGAGAGATACGCTCAGCTGAGCGCCGGAAAGTACGAAGTACGAAGTACGAAGTCTGAAGTACGACAAGACTCGACATCCGCGAGCCGTTCGTACTTCGTACTTCATACTTCGTACTTTTGAGTGTTACCGCGCCGCTGCCATCGGCTGGCGCTGACGGGGCAGGCGCAGCGAGGCTTTCACCGGAGCGGGCTTCTTGCTCGAGGGCTTGAACGCCATCACCACCGCCTGCGGCGCGGCCGTTTCCGGCGTGTACGCCGCGTCGGCCCTCATCGGCACCATCGCCGCCTTGGCCATCGGCTTCTTGGCGGCGAACGCGATCAGCTGGCGGCGCATCTCCGCCACCTTCTGCGGGTTCATGTCGCCGAGCGCGTCCCGCAGGCGGCGAATCGCGCGGGCGTGCAGCTGTGACACGCGCGATTCGTTGACGCCGATCTCGCCGCCGATGTGCTTCATCGTGGCTTCGCCGTAGTAGTAGAGGCCGATCACCTTGCGCTCGCGCCACGGCAGCGACTGAATCGCGGCGCGAACGCGATCGCGCGTCTCGCAGCGCTCGTAGGCCGCGTCGGGCGCCTCCGGCTCGGACGGCACCAGCGCTGTCGGCAGCGAGCTCTCGTCCATGTGCTCGCCGGTGTTGAGCGGGGATGTCGCCTCGATGGTGTTGATGCGGACGATGGTGCGGCTCAGGCGCTTCTCATCGGATCCGACGCGGGCGGCGAGGTCCGCCATCGACGGTTCGTGTCCCAGCTCGCGGCGCAGCGCCTCGCGCGCCGCATCCAGTTCCCGGCGCTGACGCCGGACGCCGCGCGGCCAGGCATCCTTGCGCAGCGCGTCAATCATCGCGCCTCGGACGCGCCGCTCGGCGAACGTCTCGAACTTGATGCCACGATCCTCATCGAACCGGTTGGCGGCATCGATCAATCCCAAGACCCCGTCCTGCACGAGATCGCCGATGTCAATGGAGTTGGGCATCGTGGAGGCCATGCGCCTCGCCAATGACTCGACAAAAGGCAGACCGGCGACAATGCGGCGATTCTGGCTGGCGGACACGGTTTGGGCTCTCATGCCTGCACGCTATCGCAACCGCGGTACCAACCCGGCCGCGCGTGTTCCAAACCTCACCACAAAGAGGCGACTGTCGCTTCTAACAGGTTGAATTCAAGGATGTTAGTGCCTATGACAGTTTCGAGACGCGACAGGAGGGGTGGGGCGAAAAATGGCCGAATTCGTCAATAGTTTGACGAATTTTCAAAGAATCTCGTCAGGGATTTGACGCCTAAATTACGTTTTTGGCGAGCTACTGCGGTTCGATGGGGGCCGCAGAGATGCGGCGAATCTCTTTCGCCGTGCCCATCGCTTCGAGCGTACTGGATACCACCTGCGCGGCGCGGGCGCGGCTCATGTCGTCGGTCGCCTTCGACTCGAGCAGCTCCGCGTGCGCCAGGATGATCCCCAACTGGTTGTTGAGGCGATGGAAGAGGAGCCGGAGTTCGGGCAGTTCGTCCATCGGTCCCCTCGCCAGCAGTTCCTCAACGCTGAACGCGCGCGGCATCACGCCTGGTTCCGACCTTCTGCCTGCCACATCGCCTGAACGGCCGGACGATCGACGTTATTGGCGTCGCGCCAGAGTGTGTCCACGAAGATACGCACGGAGCCGCCGGCGGTCCGCACATATTCGATCTTGCCGCTGGAGAGCCAATTGTAAATCGTGCGACGGCTGACTCCGACGAGCTCACACGCCTTCATGATCGAAATCGTTTTTCGTTCCACTGGGCTGTTTCCCTCCGTGGTTTCTATCGGGAGGTGAGGCTCGGGAGATTAGTGTCAAGTATTTGACGTCAAATCGAGGGACTCAGGACCGCCCTCCAGGCCCTGGATCGCCGCTCGTCCCATCGCGAGCGCCGCCTCCACTGTCCCGCCGCCTACGTGGGGCGTGCCGACGAAGCCCGGGAGCCGCAACAGTTCGGAATCGGCAGGCGGCTCGACCTCAAACACGTCGAACGCTGCGCCGGCGAGACGCCGTTCGACCAGCGCGTGCTTCAGTGCCTGTTCGTCGACGATGCCGCCGCGGGCGGTGTTGACGAGAAACGCGTCGGGCTTCATCAGTCTGAAGGCGGCCGCGTCGATCAGCCCGCGCGTCGAGCGGTCGAGCGGCACGTGCAGCGTCACGATGTCCGATTGCCGGAGCAGCACATCGAGCGACACCGGGGTGACG